>Ga0307505_10001129_pt1 | contig 23319 bp, 21 predicted proteins | sample 23_S_MG_FD_202183 | JGI IMG/M metagenome (GOLD analysis project Ga0307505, IMG submission 202183) | Soil microbial communities from Populus trichocarpa stands in riparian zone in the Pacific Northwest, United States - 23_S | ecosystem: Environmental > Terrestrial > Soil > Riparian zone > Trees...
GGACAGAACGCCGGCGTCGGTGTCGGCGCGGCTCGCGAGATTGGGAAACATGGCGAGCATGTCCTCGATCTTCCACTTGCCCGGCCGCTTGGTGTCCTTGAGGCCGAGCAGAAGATTCTGACGGACGGTGAGCGAAGGAAAGATCTCGCGATTTTCCGGCACGTAACCGATCCCACGGCGGGCGATACGGTAACTTGGCCAGCCGACGATCTCCTCGCCGTTGAACCGAATGCTGCCTGCCGGCGGCACTTCACCGATAATCGCCTTGATCGTGGTGGAGCGCCCGACGCCGTTACGGCCGAGGAGACTCACCACTTCCCCTTTCGCGACGTCGAGATCGACGCCGTGCAGGATGTGGCTCTTGCCGTAGTATGCGTGAAGTTCGCGCACCTGCAGCATCAGTGCGCCTCCTGGCCGAGATAGGCTTCCTTGACGCGGGCACTGTTGCGAATTTCATGCGGCGTGCCGGAGGCAACGATCTCGCCGTAGACGAGCACGGAAATGCGGTCGGCCAACCCGAACACCACGCTCATGTCGTGCTCGACGATGATTAGCGTGCGCCCCTCGCTGATGCGGCGGATCAATTCGACCGCGCGGTCGGCCTCGTGCCGGCTCATCCCGGCGGTCGGCTCGTCGAGAAGGATCACGTCCGCGCCGCCGGCGATGGTGATGGCGATCTCGAGCGCCCGCTGCTCGGCGTAAGGAAGCACACCCGCCGGCACGTCGCGCCGCTCGAACAGGTTGAAGTCAGAAAGGATCCGCTCGGTGCGCTCGTTGACCTCCGGCAAGTTGTCGACGTTGCGCCAGAAGGTGTAGCGCTGACCTGCGGACCAAAGCACGCCGCAGCGCACATTCTCCCACACGCTCATGCGATGGAAGATGTTCGTGACCTGGAAGCTGCGCGAGAGTCCGCGACGGTTGATGAGCTGCGGCGGCAGTCCCGTGACGTCCTGGCCTTTGAGCAGGATCGAGCCCGAGGTCGGGGCGAGCAGACCGCTCGCCAGATTGAACAACGTGGACTTTCCCGCTCCGTTCGGACCGATCACCGCGTGCCGCTCGCCCGTGGCGACGGTGAGATCGACTCCCCGGATGACTTCGGTAGGGCCGAAGTTCTTCCTCAGCCCGTGCAGCTCGATCGCGGACGCACTCACGGGCGGCCTCCCGCAGCAGCCGTCGAGCCAGCCCGGCTCCAGGCTGCGGCGACGGCGCGCGATGCCCGGCGGAACAGCAGAAAGCCTCCGCCGGCCATCAACAGACCGGCGATCCACGGCCCGACGGCGTTTGCCTGAAGTCGGATTCCCGCAAACGTCATCGCAGGTCCTTCCGCGGCTTTTGCTGCCAGATGATGAACCATCTCGATAATGAGGGCAGCGCCCGTCAGCATCACGAGCAGGGGGACGAGCGCAAGGAGATAAGAGGGCAGAACCGTGTGCAGCACACCGGTGCGCCACAGCGTCCGGTGCATCATGATGAGGCCCGCGATGCCAAACGGCGCGAACATGACCATCGCGATGAACAACAAGCCGAAATAAAGCTGCCACATCGACGTCAGGTCGCTGAGCATCAGTTGAAGATAGACGACAAGAATGGCGCCGATCACCGGACCGAAGAAAAAGCCGGCCCCGCCCATGAAGGTCGCGAGCAGAACGGTGCCGGACTGGACGGCGCCGAACAGCGCCGAATTGGCGATCTCGAAATTGATCGTGGCCAGCGCGCCCGCAATGCCGGCGAAAAAGCCGGACAGGCAGAACGCGAGGAATCGCACCATGCGCGGATCGTAGCCGACGAACTGCACGCGTTCGGGATTGTCGCGTACGGCGTTGCACATGCGGCCGAGCGGCGTGCGTGTGAGCGCATACATCAGGAACGCACAGATCAGGCACCAGGCCGCAATGAGGTAATAGACCTGCACCTGCGGACCGAAACTCCATTCGAAGATGCGCAGGAGCTTTGTGCGGTCGACGGTGATCCCCTCCTCGCCGCCGAAGAACCCGCGCAGGATCAACGCGCTCGAGCCGATGAGTTCGGCAAGCCCGAGCGAAATCATCGCGAAGGCGGTGCCACTGCGCTTAGTTGAGAGCCACCCGAAAAGCACGGCAAAGAACAAGCCGGCGATCCCCCCGATCAGCGGAATGAGCGGTAGCGGGATTGGAAAGCCATTGGCGATGATGATCTTCATCGCATGCACGGCGAGATAACCGCCTAATCCGTAGTAGACGGCATGACCGAATGACAGAAGCCCGGTCTGGCCCAGCAGGATGTTGTAGGAAAGCGAGAAGATGATGGATATCCCGATCAGGCTCATCACGGTAATTGCCGTGCCGCTCCGGAACACGAAGGGCATCGCCGCCATTGCGGCAGCGGCGGCGACCCAGACGCCGTATCGGACCAGCGCGCTGTGCCGCACTTCGCGAGAGGCCGACCCCAGAGCGGCACTGACAATCCGATCCGTCATGTCTCACGCGTTCCCATCAGGCCTGACGGTTTCAGGATCAGAACCAGCACGAGCAGCAGGTACGGCAGAATCGGCGCAATCTGAGCGACGGTCACGTTCCAGATATCCTTCAGCAACGAGTCGGGAGCGGGCCTATATCCGAACAGTCCGACGACGTCGGCGAGCGAGAGGCTCACCGACACCGCGAAGGTCTGGAGCAGTCCGATCAGCAACGATGCGACGAACGCACCGGACAGCGAGCCGAGACCGCCCACCACCACGACCACGAACAGAATCGGGCCAAGGAGCGCGGCCATATTGGACTGCGTGACGAGCGCCGGTCCGGCAATCACGCCCGCAACCGCCGCGAGTCCGGAGCCGACACCGAACACCAGCATGAAGACGAGCGGTACGTTGTGGCCGAGATGCGCGACCATGTGCGGATGAGTCAGCGCCGCCTGCACGATAAGGCCGATGCGCGTTCTTGTGAGCACGGCGTATAGCGCGATGAAGATGCCGATCGAGATCAGCAGCATGAACAGCTTGTAGGCCGGGTAATTCGTCGCGAAGATCGTGAAGGCGGGAAAATCGAGTGCCGCCGGCACGCGGAAATCGAGCGGCGACTTGCCCCAGACGATCTGCACGACCTCCTCGATCACATACGCAAGGCCGAACGTGAAAAGAAGCTCCGGGACGTGTCCGTGCCGGTGCACGTTGCGCAGCCCGAACCGCTCGACTGCGGCGCCGATGGCGGCGACGAGGACCGGCGCCAGTACGAGCGCCGGCCAGAACCCGACCCAGCGGCTTATCTGAAAGCCGAAGAACGCGCCCAGCATGTAGAAGCTGGCGTGCGCGAAATTGAGCACTCCCATCATGGAAAAAATGAGCGTGAGTCCGCTCGCCATGAGGAAGAGCAGCATGCCGAACAGCACGCCGTTCAGCGTCGAGACGATGATGAGTTCAAGCACTGAAGCCGACCGTACAAGGAAGAGGCCCCGCCGTTGTTGCGGCGGGGCCTCGGTTCCGGTCAGTTCGGTCGCTGCATCTTGCAGGTGGTCGACACCATCGTGTTGTTGGTGTCGACCTTACCGACCAGTTTCCATCCCCAGCCGGTACCCTCCTCGTCGAACGGCTCAGCTTGTCCGCGCTCGCCGAACGAAGAGAGGTAGATCGGCTGGAAGAACTGGTGATCGTCCTTGCGCATGAAGCCTTCCCCGCCGCTGAAGAGGTTGAACTTCATGCCTTCGAGTGCGGCGGCGATCCTCTTGGGATCGGTCGACTTGGTCTGCTCAATGGCCGCGAACAACATGCCAAACTGGTTGATGGCGCGCGGGTAGAACAGGCCGATATTGTGTTTGGCGCGCAGGGCCTTCTCGAAATCCTGCGCCGATTTATGCGGAATGTTGGCAAAGCCCTCGGTGATCTGGAAGACGCGGTGGTTGAGCCCCGTCTGCTTGATCGCGATCGGGCCGCCGGTGCCGCCGGCATAGTAAGTGTACCAGTTGGCCTGGAGGCCCGCGTCCGCCGCCGCCTTGAGCAACAGCGCGAAATCCTGACCCCAGTTGCCGGTGATCACGCTATCGGCTCCGGAAGCCTTGATCTTTGCGATGTAGGGAGCGAAATCGGTGATCTTCAGGAGCGGGTGCAGTTCGTCGCCGACGATTTCGACGTCGGGCCGCTTGGCTTTCATCATCTTGTTCGCGTCGGTGCGCACTGCTTGGCCGAACGAATAGTCCTGATTGATCAGGTACACTTTCTTGATGGTCTTGATGTCCTTCATATAGTTGGTGAGTGCTTCCATCTTGATCTCGGAATTCGCGTCCCAGCGGAAGTGCCAAAAGTTGCACTTGTCATTGGTGAGTACCGGATCGACCGCGGCATAGTTGAGATAGATGACTTCCTTGCCGGGATTGCGCTCGTTGTACTTGGCGACGAATTCGGTGATCGCCGCTGCGACTCCCGAGCCATTGCCCTGGGTGATGATGCGGATGCCGGCGTCAATCGCCTTCTGCACCTGCACGAGCGATTCCTGCGGGTTGAGCTTGTTGTCGTAACCCACAATTTCGATCTTCTTGCCGAGCACACCGCCCTTGGCGTTCTGCAATTCGGCAATGAACTGAAACGTCTTGAGGCCGATCTCGCCGATGCTGGCGCCGCCACCTGACAGCGGATCAACATAAGCGATCTTGATCGAGTCCTGCGCTGATGCTGCGCTGCATAGGCTGATCGCCGCGGCCACAGCAAGGCCGCGCAGATAGGTTGTTTTCAAGGAACCCTCCCACATTTTTTCCGCCCTGAACGCACGGCGACGCGAAGGCGTCGACCGTCCCGTTGAGGAGTTGCGACACCCCTCTTCTCTTTTTTTCTTGTGGACGGATCGTATAGGGATTGTCGGGACCTTCGCAAGTAATGCTGCGGCGCGGGATGGCAATCGAATGGCCGGACTTTTTACCCCCAGTCATATCCTGAGCGCCCGGCTTTAGAGACGTGGATACCTTCGAAAAAGCGCGGGCATGACATTTTGTGCGCCATCTCAGAAATGCGTGCTGAAGCGCGCGCGAACGCGATGGCGCTCGAAATGATCGAGGTCGAGACGGCGTGGGTCATCGACCGCGCGGCCCGCGACCTGCGCCGCCCAGGCCAGTGTGAACGTCGAATGCTCGCCGGTCTTCACCGTCAGCGCCGGGCCAACATAAAGCGCATAGCCGTGAAACTCGTTCAGGAAGAACCCTTCGTACTTCCGAAAATATTGTACCTCTCCCCCGGCAAAGAATCCGGGCGCGATCTGCGCCATGAGCGCGCCTGATACGCCAAACAGCGACTCGCGTTCCCATTCTTCCTCACCCTTGGCGCGCACCCGTTCGGGTTCGTACTGAAGATTGAACGCTGCGAAGAGCTTGTCCTTCACGAGTTCGGTGTCCGCGGCGAGCCCAAGCTCCAGCGCGTAGTGGCGCGCGGCTTCACCCGTATGATGCTCGGAGTTGCCGTAGTGCGGCGCGAGGACGACGGTGAACCCGACGGGGGACGACGGACCTCGTTTCACAAGCTGCACCTTGAATTCGATCGCCGCTCCCATGCCCCAGCGATTCTGGTCGTCGAAATCGGTGACGTTCTTGATTTTGAAATGATCGCCCCAGAATTCGAGTGCGATGTGAAGCCAGTCGGTCGGATTGTATCCGAACTCGACCTTCGGCTGCTGCGCGCGGAAGGTACCGTCGCGCTTGCCGAAATGCGTTTCATAAAACATCGAGAGATGCCGGTCGCCGCGGTGTCCAATGTCGCTGCCGCTGACAAATCCGAACAGGCTTTCGGTTTCGACGCGGTGGCTATGAGTCTCCTGCACGACGGGCGGAGGTGCCGCTTTACGAATGCCCGGCTTCGCGTGTGTGTGGCCCTCGTGGCTGTGTCCCTTGTGATCGTGGCTGTGGCTGTTGTTGCCCTGTGCAAACGCTGTGGAGTGAAAAGCGAAAACGCCCAGCACCAACGCCGCTACCGCCCGAACCCCCATAAAACCCCCCTGCAACGCGGGTGAAAGTCCCACCCGCCGATATGATATATCATATCAATACTTGGCTTCAGATCTCTCCGCAAGAGCACGCGAGCGATTTTTCTTTCTCGCCCTGCTACAAGGCCGCCGAACAGGACGACATTCGATGAGCGGCGATTCAAACCTGCGAGCGCGCAACAGCCGCGCGAACGGGCTCGTAGAACTCTACGAGCGCGCGGGCTATGCGCGCGTCGAGCCGGCCGTTCTGCAACCGGCAGACTATTTCTTTGAACTCTCGGGCGAGACGCTGCGTCACCGCTTGTTCTTGACGGAGAGTTCGTCGGGCCAGGAGCTCTGCCTCAGGCCCGATCTCACGATTCCCACGTGCCTCGCGCACATTGGCAGCGGCGCTTCGCTGCCCGCAGGCTATTGCTATCTCGGTCCCGTGTTTCGCGATCAGGGCGGCGGCTCGGGCGAATATCTTCAGGCCGGGATCGAATCGCTCGGTCGGCAAGACCGCGAGGCCGCGGACGCCGAGTGCATGGTGCTCGCGCTCGAATCCGCCAGGCACTACGGCTCAGCAGCGCCGACGATCCGCATGGGTGACGTCGGCCTGTTCCAGGCGCTTGTCGCTGCGCTCGATTTGCCGCCAGTGTGGCAACGGCGGCTCCTTAAGGATTTCAACCGCACGGGAACGCTTGAGGCGGATCTCACTACGCTCAAGCGCGGCGCCAGTGCGGGCGCCGGGAAAGCCGGCGTGCTTGCGGCGCTGCAAGGCTCCGATCCCGCCGCCGCGCGCGCCTTCGTGACGGATCTCCTGTCGATCGCCGGCATATCCACGGTCGGCGGGCGTACAGTCGAGGAAATCGCCGAACGCTTCCTCGAGCAGGCTTCGCTCGGTGCGACGAGCGGACTCGCGCCGGAGAAATCCTCGATCCTCGAGCGTTACCTCGCGATCGAGGGCGACCCCGACGAAGTTCTTTCCGCGCTACGCGCATTGGCAACCGAAGGGCAGCTCGACCTTTCCGGCACACTCGATTCCTTCGAGCAACGCACGGGTTTCATCGCGGCGGGCGGCGTGGACGTTCGCTCGATCCGTTTTGCCACCGCCTTTGGGCGTCCGCTCGACTATTACACCGGCATGGTCTTCGAACTGCACGACGCAGGCGGTCGCGTGAAATGGCCACTCGTTGCGGGCGGCCGCTATGATCGACTCCTCACCGTCCTCGGCGCCGACGCGCCGGTTCCGGCGATCGGCTTCGCGGCGTGGATCGCCGAGCTGGAAGTCGCGGGAGGTGGGCGATGAGCACGCTTCTCGTAGGCGTACCCTCGAAGGGTCGGCTGCAGGAGAACGCGCACGCGTTCTTCGCACGCGCCGGCATGAGTCTCGTGCAGCCGCGCGGGGGACGCGATTATCGCGGCACGATTCCCGAATTGCCCGGTGTCGAGGTCGTTTATCTATCGGCGTCGGAAATCACGGGCCAGCTGGCACAGGGCGGCCTGCACTTCGGAGTGACCGGCGAGGACCTGCTGCGCGAGATGATCCCGAACGCAGACGCGCGTGTGCTGCTGGTGGACGGGCTGGGCTTCGGTTACGCGAATGTTGTCGTCGCCGTTCCGCAGGCATGGATCGACGTGCGCATCATGCACGATCTCGATGACGTAGCGACGGCCTTCCACTTGAAGCACGGCCGGCGCATGCGCGTCGCAACGAAGTACGTCAATCTCACGCGCACTTTCTTCGCGCGGCACGGCATTGCCGATTACCGGATCGTGGAGAGTCTGGGTGCGACCGAGGGCGCGCCTGCGACCGGAGCGGCCGAGCTCATCGTCGACATCACGACGACGGGAGCCACGCTCGCGGCGAACGGACTGAAAGTGCTCGACGACGGAATTATGCTGCGCTCGCAGGCCAACCTTGTCGCGTCGCTCGCCGCGAACTGGGGCGAACGCGAACGCGCGACTGCACGCGCACTTCTCGATCGGGTCGCGGCGGAACGTTTCGCGCGCACCATGCGCGAGGTGCGCACGCGCTTTTCGGCGGCCGACGCCGAACTCATTGCGGAGACCAAGGGCCGCTTCGGCGTACAGGCACCGCTCGGCGGGCCCACCTCCTCGGGCATGGTCACCCTCCTCTGCCCTCCTGACCGGGTGCACGACCTCGCCATTTTCCTGCGCAAAGCGGGCGCGGAAACGGTGATGGTGGCATCACCCGAATACGTGTTCGCGCGCGAGAACGCACTCTACGATGCGCTCGTGAAGCGACTTGATCGCTAGCTACCGCGCGCGGAACACCAAAGCGCGCGCCAGCGTGAAGTTCACGGCAAACCCGACGAGAATTCCAAGGGGCTTCGCGATGAACAGCGGCATGTAGGGTGCCGCAATCACGATCGTCGCGGTATGCGCGATGAAGCCTGCGACCTGGGTCACGACGAACTTGAAGTAGTCGGCCCAGGACAGCGGGCGGCCCGCTTCCGTGAAGGTGAAGCGCGCGTTCATCGCGTAGGAGCTCGTGACCGCGACGAGCCAGGAGATGATGTTCGCGACCACGAGCGAATCCGTGATCGTTGCGAGCGCGCCGAAGAACACCCCGATATCGACGCCGGCATTAAAGAGACCAACAAGGCCGAAGCGAAACGCCTCGGATATCAAGCTTTTTCTCAATTCTGGCTCCCCGGCGTCTCCGCTGTTTAGCACGCGCGCGGTTCGGACTGCAGCCGCCGTTCGGCACGCCTCTTGCTCCGCTGCGAAGAGAAATCCGGAGGGGGCGGTATGGGCGACTGGAAGATGTTGGTCTGGCGTTCAGCGGGAGGCGGCGTCGCGATCCTTGCCATGTACTTCCTGGCCGGATTCGGCGAATTGCCGCTGATGCTTGTTCCGTTCGGCACCTCGATTGTGCTTGTCCTCGGCTTGCCCGATGCGGAGCCATCGCAGCCGCGCGCGCTTGCCGGAGGACATCTGATATCCGCCGCCATTGGGATCGCGGTGGCGCTCGTTGCGGGACCGTCGCCATGGGCCGCAGCGCTCGCCGTCGGTCTTGCCATGGCGGCGATGCATCTCACGCGCACGTTTCATCCTCCGGCCGGTATCGACCCCCTGATCGTCGTCAATGAGCACCTGTCATGGACGTTTCTGTTCATTCCAGTCGCGGCCGGAGCCGCGCTCCTCGCCTGCTTTGCATTTCTTTGGCACCGCGCCGGCGGCGAACGGGATTGGCCGCGCTATTGGTGGTAGCTCAACCAGACGCGGCGCTCAGCGGCTTCAGCCGGTACTTCCCATCCTTTTCCGGCGCGAGATCCAGCCGGCGCCCGTGCAATGCAAAGAGCGTCGAGCGGTGGCCAATGGAGAGGATCGTCGCGTCCGGGAGGCGTTCGGCAAGCAATTCATAGAGGTCTGCCTCGCTCGCCTCATCAAGTCCCGACGTCGCCTCATCGAGGAGAAGAACATCCGGCTTGGCGAGGATCGCGCGTGCGATGGAAACGCGCTGCTGCTCTCCGGGCGAGAGAACGTGCGGCCAGGATCCTTCCTCGTCGAGACGATCGACAAGCTTTTCAAGGCCGACCGCTTTCAGAATTTCGGCGAACTGCTGCGTGCCGAATTCATTGGCCGCGTTGGGATAGGCCAATGCTTCGTCGAGACGCGCGAAAGGCAGATACGGCCGCTGCGGCAGGACAAGGAGCTTCTTACCCTTACCGATCTCGATCTTCCCGTCACCGAACGGCCAGATGCCCGCAATTGCGCGAAAGAGCGTGGATTTTCCGGATCCCGAACGACCACCAACGAGCACCCGTTCGCCCGGCGAAATTTCGATATCGTCGGCGATGACGAGCGGGATACCCGAGGGCAACCGCAGGCGCAGTTCGTCCACCGAGATCGCAGCCTTGCTGCTTTCGCCGTGCCGAACGCCCGACACCTTCTTCATGCGCTCGGCGCTCGCGATCGAATCCTCAAAACCGATCAGGCGCTGCGTCACCGCTCGCCACTCCGCGAGTTGGGTATAGGCGGTGATAAAGAAGCTGAACGCGCGCTGCACGTTCTCAAATGCAGAGGCAGTCTGCATTAGTACGCCGAGCTGGATCGTTCCCGCAAAATACGCCGGGCTGACGACAATGAACGGGAAGATGATGGAAATCTGCTGATAGCCGGCGGTGAACCAGGTGAGCCGCTTTTGGGCGTTCATGATGCGGATGAAGTTCGCGACGAGCGTCCCGAATCTTCCGCCCAGGCGCTCGCGCTCCATGTCTTCGCCGCGGAGAAGAGCGATCTGCTCGCCGTTCTCGCGCACGCGGACGAGATGATAGCGGAAGTCGGCTTCGAAGCGCTGCTGGTTGAAGTTCAGCCGCACGAGCGGCCGGCCGATGAGGTGCGTGATCAGCGTGCCGACGAGCGCGTAGATGAGCGCAGTCCATACGAGATAGCCGGGAATGACACCGAGTATCGGGGTGGGTGCATCGTTCGAGAGGCGCCAAAGAATTGCGATGAACGAAAGCAGCGTCGCAACCGCGCCAAGGAAGCCGACGCCGATGCCGATCGCGCGCTGAGCAAAGAGATCGAGATCTTCAGCGATGCGCTGATCGGGATTATCGGCGACGTCGCCGGTCAGCCGCATGCGATAATGCGTTCCGTCCTGCAGCCAACGTCCCAGATATTTTCCCGTATTCCACTGCCGCCAGCGGACGCGCAACCACTGCTGCAAATAGAGCTGGTAGACAGATGCCACGATGAACATTGCCGCGAGGACGGCGAATACCAACATTTCCCGCCAGAACGCGTCCCAGTTCTTGTCCTGTATGGCGTTGTAGAAGCGCGCATTCCACGCGTTGATCAGCACATTCAGTGCAACGATCCCCAGTTCGAACGCGATCACTGAAACCAACAACAGCCAACCGGCCCGGCGATCTTCGCCCCGAAAGTACGGCATGGCGATACGCCGGATTTCGGCGAGCGAGGCGAGCAACGCGCGAAGCTGGAGCAAATGAACCTCCGTCGGGAGCCGCGAAACAAGGGCGGGACCTTAGCCGACCCGCCGGTGGAGCGCGCAACAACGGTCGGCAGCCTTCAAAAGTTCAATTCGTTCCGAGGTTTGGCTCACAACCCTCTGCCGTGGTGCACCCTTCGTGGCGGAATTCTGCGCAATACCTGATGCATTTTGCATCACTGACGTCATGCCGACTTTGGCTCTCCGCGCTTCTGCGCCTCGTCCATGGCACGTCGCTTGCTCCGCATGCTTCTTTCACACGTGGAGGAAGCTAATGCGTCGCCGGGATTTCACGAAACTCGCACTTGCCGGTACCGCCGGTACGATTGCCGCGCCGGCCGTGGTTCGCGCACAGGCAAATTTCACCTGGAAGATGACGAGTGCCTACGGACCGAAGGCTGCGTTCTATTCGGTGGGTCCCGGCAGTGCGACTGACCTTTGCAAGCGCATCGAGGCAATGACAGGCGGGCGCTTGAAGATCCAATTTTATGGCGCGGGCGAGCTTGTACCGGCGATGGAAGGTTTTGACGCTGCTTCCGCCGGCACCGTCGAAATGAACTACGGCAACGCCTATTTCTGGACCGGCAAAAGTTTTGCCGCGCAATATTTTACCGCGGTTCCGTTCGGCCTGAACTATCAGGGAATTAACGGCTGGCTGTACGACGGCGGCGGCATGGCGCTCTATCAGGAAGTCTATGACAAATTCAATCTCGTCCCGCTCCCCTGCGGGAATACCGGCGTGCAGATGACGGGCTGGTTCCGCAAACCAATCGAAAAAGTAGAAGACTTCAACGGCCTCAAGATGCGTATTCCGGGACTCGCAAGCCGCGTCTATCAGAAGCTTGGCGTTGACGTACGCCTCCTTCCCGGCGGCGAGATCTTCCCGGCGCTCGAGCGTGGCGTCATCGACGCCGCTGAGTTCGTCGGTCCCTACCTCGACCGTCAGCTTGGCCTGCAGAAGGTCGCCAAATACTACTACACGACCGGCTGGCACGAGATGGCGACGGTTTCGGAGGTTGCGATCAACAAGAACGCCTGGGCGAAGTTGCCGCCCGATATCAAGGCGATTGTCGAAAACGCGTGTGCCGCCTGCAATGTCATCAGCGAAGCATGGTGCCAGAAGAACAACGCGGAAGCGTTCGAGGATCTTGTCAAGAACCAGGGTGTGATCGCGCAGCCGCTCCCGGATGCCGTGATCGAAGAGTTGCGCAAGCAAACCGCCATCGTACTGAATGAAGCGGTTTCCAAGGATCCACTCGCGAAGAAAGTGCACGACAGCTACATGTCCTACCTCGACAAGTTCAAGGTCTGGACGGCCCTCAGCGAAGGTCACTTCCACAGCAAGGTCCTGCGCTGAAGCTCATGGACTCAATGCAAAAGATCGCCGGTGCTATCGATGCCTTCATCGATCGCACCGGCGCTGTATTCGCCTGGGCAAGCTTTGCGCTCGTGCTCGTCATGGCGACGAACGTACTGCTCCGTTACCTGTACTCGTTGGGTTCGGTATGGGCGCAGGAGCTCGAGTGGCACCTGCTCGTGCCAATCTCGCTCCTTGGCATGTCCTACGCGTTGCGCCACGGCGAGCACGTACGCGTCGACATTTTCTTTTCCGGCTACTCCGAGCGGACGAAACTCGCCGTCGAGATTGCTACATCACTCGCGTCAATCGCATTGTGCGTAATCGTCATCTATCTCTCGTATTTTTACGTTTTGCAGTCCTGGAACAACAATGAAGGCTCGGCCAATCCCGGCGGGATCGACTACCGCTATGTGCTGAAAGCCTTCATCCCATCCGGCTTTGCATTGTTGGGGCTGCAATCCTTTGCGGACCTCCTGAAATACTGGATCAGGTTCAGGACGCTGGAATCCCGCGCATGACCGGAAATGAAGCGTTGGCGCTGGGGATGCTCGGGGCATTCTTCGTGCTGCTGATTATCGGATTGCCAGTCGGACTAACGCTCGCCATTTCCGGTTTCGTCTTCGGATTCATTGGCTTCGGACCTCTCCTGTTCAATCTCGTTCCCAACCGCATTTTCGGATCCGTCACGAGCTACACGCTCCTCGCGATTCCCCTGTTCGTCTTCATGGGCGTGATGCTGGAGAAATCCCGGCTGGCTGAAGACTTGATGGAAGTCGTCGGCCATCTCGCCGGCAGCCTGCGCGGTGGACTTGGGATCGGTATTATTCTTGTCGGCATCGTCATGGGCGCAACGACGGGGATCGTCGGCGCCACCGTCGTGACGCTGGGGCTCCTCACGCTGCCGACATTGCTGCGTCGCGGCTACGACAAAGGGCTCGCCACCGGAATCATTTGTGCGTCCGGTACGCTCGGGCAGATTATTCCGCCCAGCCTGATCTTGATTTTGCTCGCCGATATCCTGAACGAGTCCGTGGGTACCCTGTTTGCCGCGGCGGTCATTCCCGGGCTTCTCCTCTCGGCGATCTACGTTCTCTACATTCTACTGCTTGGAGTTTTCAGGCCCAATTACGTACCGGCAGTACCGGCCGCAGAACGGGCGGCACTGCCCCGTCGCGATCTGTGGAAAAAACTTCTGCGCGTTGCGCTTCCGCCGATCGCACTCGTTGGCGCCGTGCTGGGTTCGATCATTGCCGGCGTGGCTGCGCCCACCGAGGCCGCCTCGATGGGCGCACTCGGTGCCATCGTCGTGACCTCAATCGGCGGCCGCTTCAACTGGGCCGTACTGCGGGATACGGTCCAGTCCACGACGAAAATCACGGCAATGATGATGTTTATTCTGATCTGCGCGCAAATATTCGCAATTGCGTTCCGCGGCCTCGGTGGCGAACGGCTGGTCGAAGATGCGTTTCAGTGGTTACCCGGCGGGGTCGCCGCGGAAATCTGGTTCATGCTGTTTATTATCTTCATCCTCGGCTTCTTCATCGAGTGGATCGAGATCTGCTACATCGCCGTCCCGTTGTTCATGCCCATCATGCAGGCGCACGGCCTCGACCTCGTATGGATCGCGACGCTCATCTGCGTGATGCTGCAGACCTCGTTTCTGACGCCGCCGTTTGGCTGGGCGCTGTTCTTCCTCCGCGGCGTCGCGCCCCCCGAAGTAAAGACGAGCGATATCTACAGGGGAATCATCCCCTTCGTGGGGATGCAGATGCTGGCGACCCTCATCGTCTTTCTGGCTCCGGGGCTCGCCCTATGGCTGCCGAAGACAATCGGCTGGTAGCTCCCGATCAATCTTATCCATCTGAATTCATTCGCGTTCAGCCGGGGACGAGCGCGACGTTGCTCCGGCGCCACATCGCAGTGGATTCCCGTGGGTCCGTCGCTGTCCCCCATTTAATCGAGGGAGGCAACGGAGTAGGAATATCAGGACACATCGGTGCAGCGGCTTTTGTGGGGGCAGCATGAAACGGGCACTCTGTTTTGCAATCCTGGCGGCGGGCTTGGCCACGCCGGCTGTCGCGCAGCCCTTTAACTGGACCGGCTATTATGTCGGCATGAATGCGGGATATGCGTGGGCGGATGGCTCCGCACGAGTGTTCGAGAGCGACACCGGTACCACCGTCAGCCGGTCCTTCGATCTCGATAGTTTCTTCGCCGGTCTCCAGGGTGGCTACAACTACCAAGCCGCCGGCAGCAACATCGTCTGGGGCATCGAAGCAGACATTCAATGGGCGGACGGCAGAGACAGCGTGATCGTCGACTACTCGAACGGCGACGGCACCTTCTCGGGCCGGTTTGATTGGTTCGGTACCCTGCGCGGCCGCGTCGGTGTAACGAACGGCCCGGCGCTCTGGTACGTAACCGCGGGCGGAGCCTGGCCCGGCGCGCGATTCAACGTGTTCATCCCCTTTGACGTCACCGAGGGCGCCTTCTCCGGCAAGCCAAGGTTCGGATGGGTGCTCGGCACCGGTGTCGAATGGCTGTTGCGAGACAACTGGACGATGAAGTTCGAGTATCAATACCTGAACTTCGGCGCCAGGACCGTGAATGCCCTGGGCACGGGCGGCGAGCCCCTTTCCGGACGCTTCGATCTCGACGCCCACACAGTGCGTCTCGGCTTCAACTACCGCTTTGCGGCCGGCTCACCGCCGCCTCCGTAGGGAGTTTGCCCGAAAACACCAAAGCCCGGCTCGCAGCCGGGCTTTCTGTTTGTGCGCTTGAAGGAAAAAGGGCGCGGCCGAGGCCGCGCCCTTTGTCTTTCAGCTATCGGTACCTTCCAGCGCCTTTTCCCGCCGCCGCCTAAGCGACGGCAAGGTGAGCGCCGCAAGTATCGCGAACGACAGCAAAAATAGCGCTACGCCGATCGGCCGCTGAAACAACGCCGCCGGATCTCCACCGGCAATCAGCATCGCGCGACGAAAATTGTCTTCGAGCAACGGGCCGAGGATAAAGCTCAACAACAATGGAGCGGGCGGACAACCGAAAAGAAGGAAGAAGTATCCGAGCAGACCGAAGATCAGGAGCAGGCCCACTTCGAATGCGCTGTAGTTCACGACGTAGACCCCGATACAGCAGAACGCGAGCACGCCGAGGTGGAGATAACGATAGGGCACCCGCAACAACAGGACCCAGAGACGGATCAAAGGCAGGTTGATGATGACGAGCAGCAAATTGCCGAGCCACATGCTGGCGATCAGCCCCCACACAAGTTCGGGACGCGTCGACAGGATTTGCGGACCGGGTTGAATTCCCTGGATCGTCATGGCTCCGGCCATCAGCGCCATGACGGCATTTGACGGTATGCCGAGGGTTAAGAGTGGAATGAATGAGGTTTGGGCGCCCGCGTTGTTGGCGGCTTCAGGCGCGGCCACGCCTTCCACGGCGCCCTGCCCGAATATCGAGGGATCGCGGGCGATCCGCTTTTCAATCGCATAGGCCGAGAACGAACTCAGCGCCGCTCCACCGCCCGGGAGAATGCCAAGGAATGTACCGACCAACGTTCCCCGCATGGTCGGACCGGTGCTGCGTCTGAAGTCTTCTCGTGAGGGCCAGAGGTTTTTGATTTCGGCCGAAACCATCTCGCGGCTGGCAGGAGGCTGCTCGAGGTTCCGAATGATATCGGCCACGGCGAGAAGCCCCATTGCAATCGGCACGAAGCCGATGCCATCCGATAATTCGGGGATGCCGAGTGTCAGACGTTCGGCGCTGCCGGAAATGTCCGTGCCTACTGTGCCCAGCAGCAAGCCAAGCACAACCATGCCCAACGACTTGATCAGATTGTTGTCGGTGAGCGCGACGGCGGCGATCAGGCCAAGAACCATCAGCGCCACGTACTCCCATGGGCCGAACGAGAGAGCGATCGACGCTAGCGGCCGCGAAAGCAGCGCGAGCACGAGCGTCGCGACGCATCCGGCAAACAGGGACGCCAGTGCCGCGATTGCGAGAGCGGCACCTGCCCTGCCGCGCCGCGCCATCTGGTGACCGTCGAGACATGTGACCACCGACGACGTTTCGCCTGGCAGATTCACCAGAATGGCTGTCGTCGAGCCACCATACTGCGCGCCGTAATAAATTCCGGACAACATGATGAGCGAGGAAACCGGCGGCAGATAGTAAGTCACGGGCAGCAATATCGCGACCGTTGCGATCGGACCGAGCCCAGGTAGTACGCCGACAAGCGTTCCGACCAGTACGCCGATGAAGCAGTACATGACGTTGGTCGGCGTCAGGGCGACCGCAAAGCCCATGCCCAGGTCGGAAAGGAATTCCATCGCGGCCTCAGACCTTCGGCCAGACCGGGATTGTCAGATCCAACAGCCGGACAAAGAGCAGGTATGCCGTCAGCGAGAGAACCAGCGCTGTGAGCAGCGCATTGCGTCGTCCAATTTCCGGGCTGCCGAGGCTGGCCACAACGACCATTGTGAAGACACTGACCACAAGGCCGAGCCGCTCGATACCGAGCCCGAACACAGCGATCGCCCCAAGAATGGCGAGAAGCGGCCGAACCGTGAAACTCGCCGTTTGATCTCGCTCGTTGAAAAGGGACCGAACAATCAGGATGAGGCCGAACACCAACATCATCGCCGCGAAGATGCGGGGCATGTAGCCAGGGCCCATCCTCGATGCGTTCCCGACAGCCAATTTTGCCGATAACACAAGCCCGAGGACGCCTGTCCCGGCGAAGATGAGACCGGCGCCGAAATCCGATTGCTTAAGCTTCCGGATCATCGCGACGTTAAATCCTATTCTTCGTACGGGACCGCATCCTGCACGATTGCCATGATGCCGCCTGCAGTTTTCGTCTCCAACTCCTCAAGGGAATGCGCGAGGAGACCGGCTGCCCGGGAGATTACCGCCACCCCTCGCATGGCAACGACCGGGAATTCGATCTCACATAACATGGCGCCGATCGCACCGGTTGCATTCATCGGCAAGCGACGGCTTTGCCGTTCGATTTCCCGTTCAACGTGCTTGGCGACCGTCGCATAGCGACCGATGCAGTCATATTGTTCTGCCACCTGCCAGAGGCGCAGTGTGCGAGGGTCGTCGGGGAAGTAATCGGGATGTCCGAAGCCGGGAAATCGCCGGCCTGCCCGCAGATCCTCACCCACCCGCTCGGCAGCCCAGACCGCTGGATCCGCACCGCTCGCCGCACCCGCCGAGAATATTTCTCCCGCGCCGGCGATCGTGCCCATGAACTTGTTGCCTACGGTCAAAAGCCCCGCCGCGATGGGGACCTGAATGTCCGTCGGCACTGTATCGGTCACGAGCCTGGCAACGAGCGAGCTGGGTGTAATGCCGTGGTCCATCAGGATCACAAGACAGGCGTCCAATACTGCAGCTTGCCGCTTGTCGGGCATTCTCCCCGTTGCGGCGAGATAGATGCATTCCGTGAATGTCGCCGTGCCCACGAGCTCGGTCAGGGTATCCTTGCCGCGGAATCGCAGACGGGAGATATCTGGTGGCGCAGAACCAATTCTGGTCCTGAGTTTCTTCGGTGCCTTGCCCTTCTCCGGTTTCATACTCGCCTCGGCCCGACTAGAACAACCGCTCGGACGCGATCCGCGCGCCAGCCGTGAGAGATCTTAGCTTCGCCCAGACGATATCATCAGCCACTCGTCGCCTGCCCGTCGATGTCTCGAAGCCGCAGTCCGTGCCGGCGATCACCCTTCTCGGGTCGCCGATCACGGCCGAAATCCGTTCGATACGATCGGCGACCGCCTCGGGGTGTTCAATGAAGTTTGTCAGGGAATCGATGACGCCCGCCACGATCACCTGATCGTCGTCGAGCGGGAAGGCTTCGAAACAACGATACTCGTGCGCGTGGCGTCCGTTGCCGAACGGCAAGACGAAAGCTCCGACTTTGGCCTTTCGGATCAGCGGAAGGATTTGAACCAGTTCCACGTCGCGGCTGTGGGGCCCTTCGTAATTACCCCAGCAAACATGCATGCGCACTTTTTCCTTCGGGATATTGCGGAGGGCATGGTTGATCGTTGAAACGACGCGCTCAACGAAGGCAAGAAACTCGTCGAGCGGGCGATCCTGATAGGTCACGTGGCGTTCAAGCGCGAGATCGGGCGCGTCGATTTGCAGAATGAAACCGCTGTCGATGATGGCCTCGTATTCAACCCGAAAGGCCTCGCCCAAGGCTTTCAGGTAGCTTTCCTCATTGTCGTAGTGCTCATTCTTCATGCCCCGTGCGACCAGGCCAGGCGAAGGCGCAGTCATGAAGGAGCCGGTAAACTTCCCCGGAATCTCATCAAGCACGGAGCGAAACTCCGCACATTCATATTTGATGGCGGAGTCATCGGTGTAACGCACTTCGGCGATGGCCTTGGGAAGGCCCTCGTTATGGCTCACGACTTCCTTGCCGATAATCCGCTCTTCCATGATCTTGAATTCGGGGAAGTCGATCAGATCGGCGAAGACGTTACGATTCCACGATCCGCCGAACCCGCTCAACCGCCGCTGAATGTAACGGAAGAACTGGTCGCGTTGCTGCTCTCCGTCATTCACGACGTCGATGCCTGCTTCGATCTGCTTTGGGACAACCCAACGCAGGGCGGCCCTGCTTTCCGAGAGTAGTTCGACGGGATCGACCTTCTGTCCTCGGGACCGGTCGATGTAAAGCTGCTTCAGTCTCTGCGGGCGCGGCAAGCTACCGGTGTGCGTAGTGTAGATGCGTCCATCGCTGAATTGAACCGGACTGATCTTGGCCATCGTATTTCCTGTCTGCTCACGAAAGTACCAGACGCAGCGACGACCGGGTGCGTCCGCGCTGCGGACGCACCCGTATCTTGCGTAACGCCCCGCCTACTCGACCGTGATCTTGGCTCGTTTGATCACCTCACCGAATTTGTCGTAGTCGGTTTGCAGGCGCTTGCGTGCGGCATTGGCGTCACCGGAGGGCGGCAGCACCGCCATCTGGATGAGTTTGGCCTTCGCATCAGGCCGCTCCAGCATCTTGGCGATCGCAGCACTGATCGTCTTGACCACCGCAGGATCCAGATTCGCGGGCCCAAAGAGCGAGAACCAACTCGCGGCCTCAAATCCAGGCACGACCTCCGCAACCGTCGGTGTGTTCGGCAACACCTCGACGCGGGTATCGCCCGTCACTGCGATGGGTTTCAACGCCCCTGACTGAAAGTGCGGAATGAGCGGTGTAATACCGTCGATAATCACGTTTACGTCGCCCGCCAGCGCTGCAGCGTGCATCTGGGCGCCGCCACGAAACGGGATGTGCGTGATGTCGATGCCCGCCGTGGAATCCAGCAATTTTCCCGCAATGTGCGGCATCGATCCGGTTTGCGCAGCGAAGTTGATCTTCCCGGGCGCCTTCTTTGCGGCGTCGAGAAGGTCCTTGAGCGTATTGTAGGGCGAGTTCTTCGGCACCCCGATTGCAAGCGGAGTCGTGCCGATTAGGACGATCGAAGTGAAGTCCTTGAGAGGACTCCATCGAAGCCCCGCGTTCACATGAGGCGTGATCGTGAACATGCTCGATGAGGAGAGCATGATCGTGTAGCCGGCCGGATCGGCTTTGGACACGATGTCGCCGGCAAGCGCGCCGTTTGCTCCGGGCCGGTTCTCGACGAGGAAACGTTGACCCAACGCGTTCGTCAGTTCCTCGGCGATAAAGCGCGCCATCACGTCCGACGGGCCACCGGGAGGCGCCGCGGTCACGATGTTCACGGGTTTTGTCGGATAGGCCTGTCCATATGCGCCCGTCGAGGCCGCGAAAATCAGTAGCGCGGCGGCGAGCCATTTCGTCCTCGGCATATTACGTTCCTCCATGTCGGCGTTTTCTTTTCGTACTTGCGAAGTATTCAGTCATTAAACGGCAGTCGATTTTCGCTTGGCTACTTCGCGGCGAATTTCGTCGTTGTGTTCTCCCAAGGTAGGCGGCGGGCGAATGTCGAGGATGCGCTCGCCATCGAAATTGTAGGGCGGGCGAACCGTCTTGGTTTTTCCCTTGATCGGGTGACTCATTTCCACCGCGAGCTGCAGGTGCTTCGCCTGCGGATCCTCGAGCGCCTCGTTGGTGGAATAGACCGGTGAATAGGGAACTTCGTTGGCTTCAAGTCTCACACACCACTCCGCGCGCGGACGAGCGCTGAAGATCGGCGCGAGGTACTCGACGATCTTTTCCTGATTCTTGATCCGGTTATGCCGTTCGGAGAACAACGGCTCATCGAACAGATTCGGACGGTCGATCGCAGCGGCCAAGCCCTGCCAGAACTTCTCGGGCGAAGACAAATGGATGGCGATACGTCCCTTGTCGGCACATCGGAAGATGTACGATTGAGAAACGCTGGGCCGGCTATGAGGATCCATAATCTCACCCGCAGCAAAAAAGTGGGTGAAAGCGTCGAGATTGAAATGACTCATTGCCTCAAGCATTGAGACTTCGAGCAATCGACCGCGGCCTGTCCGCTGACGCTCGAACAAAGCAGCAAGGACGCCAAACGCCGTATAGAACCCGGTCACGTTATCGCCGATCGCAGGTCCGATGATCCGCGGGTGTTCCGACGGAATGAGTACGCTAAGAAATGCGCTCGCAGCTTGTGAAACGGTATCGTAACCGGGCCGGTGACTGGCGGGGCCTGTACGACCAAATCCGGAAATTGAGCAGTAGATCAAACGCGGATTAAGGCCCCGAAGGCGGGCCTCGCCCGCTCCCAGTTTCTCCGCGACGCCGGGTCTGAAGTTCTGAATAAATACGTCGGCATTTCGGATCAGATCATCGAATACCTCGAGGTCGGAGGGATCGCTCGTGTCGAGCTCGATGCTGCGCTTGTTACGATTGAAGGTCTGGTAGTGCGGGCTGTACAGCTCTCCCTTGTACGCACGGAACGGGTCGCCCGTCCCCGGGCGCTCCACTTTGATCACGTCCGCACCGAGATCACCGAGATACATCGCTGCCGCCGGACCCGTGATGAAGGTGCCCATTTCGACGACATTCAGACCGCGAAGGACTTCCGTCACGACAACTTCCTTTCACGCGGAAAAATATTTCGTTGTGCGGACCTTAACGCTGGGAGCGGTGAACTTTCAGAGCCGCTTGTTCGGCGCGTTCCGACACGCCGCCGTCGCACATCCTTGCTCAGGTCATTCCCTCGCGGCTTCTTTCGAATGTTTTGCGCCGTGGGGTCAGCGTGCAAAGACCGCAAATCGCCCGCAAACGATATATTTTGACCGGGGTATGAATTTCTTTCATACCCCCCTCCCAGTGCTGCTTTTTGCTCATGGGGGCACCGGATGGGACGCAATCTTCCTTCGCTCAAAAGCCTCGTCGCCTTTGAGGCGACCGCGCGCAACCTGAGTTTCTCTCGCGCAGCGGTCGAGTTGAATCTCACTCAAACCGCGATCAGCCATCAGATCAAAAAACTCGAAGACATGCTCGGCGCGAAGCTGTTCGTGCGCGAAGGCAACGTCATCGGCCTTACCGATCTCGGCCGCGAATATCTCGGCCCGGCACGAGCCGCGATCACTGAGGTGTTCACTGCGACCGACAGAGCGGTCAATCGAGGCAGAGGTGACATTCTGACAATCGCGAGTCCGGGCACTTACCTAACCAAGTGTCTGCTGCCTCGCCTGCCCGACTTCAGAAAACGCCATCCGAAAATTATGCTGCGCATCCGCACAATCGTTCCGTTTGAAATTCCACTGCTGCAGGATTTCGACGTATCGATTCAGTATGGCGTCGGTGACTGGCCGGGAATGGAAGCCGTAAAAATTGCCAACGAAGAAGTGTTCCCGATATGCAGCCCACGCCTCCTCAAGACCAAGCACGGACTGAAACGTCCCGCCGACCTGCGGTATCACACAATGATCCAGACGCGCTCCCCCTTCATCCCGAGGGATGACTGGCCGTTCTGGCTGGAGAGCGCGGGAATTTCCGATATCCGTTTTGCCGATGAAATCTTGTGCGACCTGCTCTACCCGTCCTTCCAAGCGGCAATCGAAGGGCTTGGGGTTGCAATGGGAAGAAGCGGCGTGGTCGAAAGGGACATTGCAGCGGGACGGCTCGTGGAGCCGTTCTCGATACGGATACCGTCAACCAGTGGCTACTACCTCGTGGCCCCGCCCAAACGTTTCGAGCTTGAGAAGGTGCGACAGTTCCTGGACTGGTTCTACGACCAGCCGTAGGTCAACGCATAAAAAACGGAAGCCGGGCGAACCCGGCTTCCGAAAATCGTGTCGCTAGAACGGCGCTTTGCGTTAGAAACCCATTCCGCCCATGCCGCCGCCACCGCCACCGCCACCGCCGGGCATTGCCGGGGCTTCGGTCTTGGGCAGTTCGGCAACCATCGCTTCCGTCGTGATCAGGAGACCCGCTACGGAAGCCGCATCCTGAAGCGCGGTGCGTACGACCTTGGCCGGATCGATGATGCCAGCCTTGAACATGTCACCGTAGGTTTCGTTCTGGGCGTCAAAGCCGAACTCCGGTTCCTTCGACTCCAGCACTTTTCCGACGACGATCGAGCCTTCTACACCCGCGTTCTCCGCGATCTGGCGGACGGGCGCTTCGAGCGCGCGCAGCACGATATTGAAGCCGGCCTGGATGTCGGAGTTCTCGTTCTTCATCCGCTCGATGGCCTTCTTGGCGCGCAGGAGCGCGATGCCACCGCCGGGAACGATGCCTTCTTCCACGGCAGCACGGGTCGCGTTGAGCGCGTCGTCGACGCGATCCTTCTTTTCCTTCACTTCCATCTCGGTCGCACCGCCGACCTTGATGACGGCGACGCCGCCCGCAAGTTTGGCGAGACGTTCCTGCAGCTTTTCCTTGTCATAGTCCGAGGTGGTTTCCTCGATCTGCTGCTTGATCTGGTTGACGCGGCCTTCGATTTCCTTCTTCTTGCCCGCGCCGTCGACGACCGTGGTCTTTTCCTTCTCGATGATCACCTTCTTGGCGCGGCCAAGCATGGCGAGCGTCACATTCTCGAGCTTGATGCCGAGATCTTCCGAAATCACCTGACCGCCGGTGAGGATCGCAATGTCTT
>Ga0307505_10001130_pt1 | contig 23315 bp, 18 predicted proteins | sample 23_S_MG_FD_202183 | JGI IMG/M metagenome (GOLD analysis project Ga0307505, IMG submission 202183) | Soil microbial communities from Populus trichocarpa stands in riparian zone in the Pacific Northwest, United States - 23_S | ecosystem: Environmental > Terrestrial > Soil > Riparian zone > Trees...
TCCGACACCGGGATTGCCGCCCCAGGAGAACACCATCTTCTTCGCGCCGCCCATGCCGATGATCTGGTCGTAGATCAGATCGGGCGTCATGCGGATCAGCGTCAGATCCTTGCGACGCTGGCGGATGACCTCATGGCCCGCGGCGTAAGGAATGAGGTGAGTGAAGCCTTCCATTGCGACCGTGTCGCCGTCGCGCAGGTTCTGTTCGACCGCTTCGGCGAGCTTGAGCACTGCCGCCATTCATCGTCTCCCCGTGTTCCAGCCCCAACCCCTCTAAGTACTTATAAAATAACAGTAATTTCAAAAATGAACGGCGACCTTAGGGCCGCCGCTCGATCACTGTCAAGCACAGCACGGGAGAAGCCCGCATGGCACGGGAGTTTCCGGCGATTTCGCGGGACCATTCGCGCCGTGCGCATCGCGATCAATGACCGCATAGCGGATGAATGTTCGCAATGCGGACATTTTCCTTGAACAAAGCCCCGCGGATTCGCTACGGGAAATGACCCGGTCAGCGAGTTTCACCATGCAGAATGACAGCGCACTTCTTCCCGTTTCAACGGATCCGACGGAGCGTCCCGACTTCGTGACGGCACTGGCGCGAGGGCTCAGCGTCATTCGCGCGTTCGGTCCGGACCGCTCGCAGATGTCGTTGGCCGATATCGCCAAGCGCGTGAGCCTGCCGCGCGCCACGGTGCGCCGCTCGCTGATCACGCTCGAAACACTGGGCTATGTGGAAAGCGACGGACGCCGGTTCGCAGTCACTCCGAAAGTGCTGGCGCTCGGCAACTCCTACCTTTCGTCATCGCCGCTGCCACGGACCGTGCAGCCGATGCTGGAGCGTCTCGCGGAGTCATCCGGCGAGGCATGCTGGGCGGCGATCCTCGATGAAGACGAGGTTCTGCTCGTCGCGGGCGCCAAGAAAAACCGGTTGCTCTCGGCAGGGCTCTCCGTCGGCAGCCGCATGCCGGCGTTCTGCTCCGCGCTGGGACGCATCCTGCTGGCAGGCCTCCCCGACGCGAAACTCGAGGCGTATTTCTCCAAGGTCGCGCTGCGCAACTATACGTCGCGCACGGTGACCGACTACGGCGCGGTGCGGCGCGCCGTTCGTGACGCCAAAGCAAACGGCTTTGCGATTGCCGACGGAGAGCTGGAGTCCGGGCTTTGCTCGCTCGCGGTTCCGGTCGTGAACCACAAGGGACAACTGATCGCGTCGCTCAACGCGGTGGCGCCTTCGAGCCGCGTGCGCGGCAACGAGATGATCGATCGCTTCATGCCGCAGCTGAAGGCGATCGCCGACGACCTGCAGCCAATTCTGCACTGAGAGAAAGCCGCGCGGCGGCGATCAGACGCGGCGCGGCGCGACGTCGAACTCCGTCACGAGCTTGCCGGTCGGCATGGCCGAGGCCGGCCGCTCGCGAGGAAGATGAAGGCCGAAGCCCTTCGTGCCTACGAGTTTTCCGTCGCGCACGACCACCTTGCCGCGCACCATCGTGAGAACCGGCCACCCCGTCACTTCCAGACCCTCGTACGGCGTGTAGTCGCATGCATCGTGCAGGTTTTGATGAGAGATGCGCGTTTTCCGATCCGGATCCCAGATCGCGATGTCGGCGTCGGCGCCCAGGGCAATCGCACCCTTGCGCGGATAGAGCCCGTACATCTTCGCGTGGTTCGTCGAAGTAAGGTCGACGAACTGCTCGAGCGTGATGCGCCCCTTGACCACGCCTTCCGAAAACAGAATCGGCAACCGCGTCTCGACGCCGGGAATGCCGTTCGGCACGTAGCGGAAGCTTTCGCGGCCGCGCGGGGCTTTCTTTCCGCGCTCGTCGTCATAGCGGAAGGGACAGTGATCAGAGGAGAAGACCGAGAAGACACCGCGCTGCAGCCCGTCCCAGCAGGCGGCTTGAGCGTCCGCGTCGCGCGGCGGGGGGCTGCAAACGAGCTTTGCGGCTTCGAGGTCGAGCGCGCGGATGTCGGACGCCTTGAGCACCAGATACTGCGGGCATGTCTCGCCGTAGATCTTGAGTCCCCGTGCCTGCGCGCGGGCGATCTCCTGCATCGCCTCCCCGTTCGAGACGTGCACGATCATGAGGGGGACATCGAGCAGCTCGGCGAGCGAAATCGCCCGGTGCGTCGCCTCGCGCTCGACCGGCACGGGACGCGATATGGCGTGATTGTACGGCGAGGTATGGCCGGCGCGCTCCAGCCGTTCCGTCAGAAAGCGGATCGCATCGTCATTCTCCGCGTGCACCATGACGAGTGCGCCGGTCTCACGCGCGACGGCGAGAACCTCCAGGATTTCATAGTCAGCGAGCTTGAGCGCCTCGTAGGTCATGAAAATCTTGAACGAGGTGTAGCCGTCGGCCACCACGGCGGGCAGTTCCTGGCCAAGTACGCTCGCGCTCGGATCGGATATGACGAGATGAAAGCTTGTATCGACGTAGCAATTGCCGTCCGCCTTGACGTGATATTCGGTCAACGCAGCACGCAGGCTCTTGCCCTTTTCCTGGATGCAAAACGGCATCACGAGCGTATTGCCGCCGAACGCCGCTGAACGTGTCCCCGACTCGAAGCCGTCGGCCATGACGATGCCGGGACCGCTCGGTTGCGCCAGATGCACGTGGCTGTCGATGCCGCCGGGCAATACATAACGGCCGGTCGCGTCGAGCGTTTCAGCGGCTGAACCGAGGTCCTTGCCGAGTGCCGCGACCTTGCCGGCGCTGATGCCGATATCGGTGAGCAGCGCGCCGTCCACCGTCGCTACGGTGCCGCCGCGGATAACAACATCAAATTCCGGCATCGGATTTTCGCTCCCAGCGAGCCTTCATACCACCTGCGAAATCGCGCCGAAACGGCGCGGGACTTAACCCCTGTGGCCGCCGTATTCGGATCCGCCCCATGTCTTTAGAAACCTTCGGCCCGGCGCGGACCAATTAACCCAACGGCCGCAGGCGCGGACTGGTTCGCGAAGCGGACGCACCCCGATCACTTTGTCGCACATGCTGCCCCTTTGCTGCCGCATCGGTGCCCGGTTTGGTGTGGATTTGATGAAATTCCTATCAACAGTCAGGGAATTAAGAAATGAAACTCGTCGTACGAGCCGCTGTCGGTTGCGTATTCCTGTCCATGGCGGCACCGACCGTTTCACTCGCCGATGTTGAAGCCAACAACAACGCGATGAATTTCTATAACGCGCAACGTGGTTATACCGCGTCGGCGCCGCAGCAGGCGCGCGGAGGCAATGCGCGCAATTCCCGAAACCATCGTGGCGCGCCGGCAGTGGCGCGACCTGCATTCGGTTTTGCGTCAGCAGGCGGCAGCGCGAACTGGATCAATGTTGCGCGTCAGTACAAGGGGACCAATCCGACGAAGCGCCGGAGTCTCTGGTGCGCTGACTTCCTCAATCTCGTGCTCGAACGGAGCGGCAAGCCTGGCACCTCGTCCAGCATGGCCAGCTCGTTCATTGGATACGGACAGCGGCTCTCGGGTCCCCAGGTCGGCGCAATCGCCGTCATCGGCCGCGGGCGCAACGCGGCTCACGTCGGCATCGTGACGGGTCTCGACGGGGGCGGAAATCCGGTCATCATTTCCGGCAACCACAACAACACCGTGGCCGAGGCGACGTATTCCGCCAGCCGGGTGATTGCGTACGTGTGGCCTGCGGGCTGATCCGTCATAAGCAGAACTGCAGACCGCGGCCGGAGACGGCCGCGGTTTTTTATTTTCCGGTGAAGACCGGTTTGCGCTTTTCCATGAATGCCCGGCGGCCTTCCTTGTAGTCGTCGCTTGCGAAGCAGCGGCGGACAAGTTCCGCGCAGCGATCGAGGTCCCGTTCCCGTTCGTCCTTCGCAAGTTCGGTGACGATGAACTTCACCGCGGCAATCGTAAGCGGCGCATTGGCCGCGATCGTATCGGCGCAGTCTTTCACATAAGCCTCGATGTCGGCGTCCGGCACCACGCGGTTCGCAAGACCCATCGACTGCGCTTCGGCCGCGTCGAACTGTCGTGCGGTGAAAAACATTTCCTTCGTGAAAGACGGACCGAGGACTTCGACAAACCGCCGGACTCCGGGAAGATCGTAGCCGAGGCTGAGCTTTGCCGCCGGCATCGCGAAGCGCGCGTGATCCGATGCGATGCGGATATCGCAACTGACCGCGAGGCCGAGCCCGCCGCCAATGCAGTAACCGCGGACCATTGCGATTACCGGCTTGGGAAAATCGTGAACCGCGGCATACACCGTCTCGACCGCGGCGTTGTAGCGATCGACCGCCGTCTCCGAGCCGCGCTCACGCTCGAATTTCGAGATGTCGGCGCCGGAGACAAAGGCCTTGTTGCCGGCTCCCGAGATGACAACGACGTGAATGCCTTCGTCGCGGGCGAACTCGCCGAGCGCGCGGGCGGCGTCCTCCCACATCGCGAGCGAAACTGCGTTGTGACGTTCGGGGTTATTGAATATGAGACGGCCGACACGGCCGTCCCTGCTTGCGAGGATATTCCCGGTCGAAGCCATATCCGCTTACCCCGCCTGTCGCGCTGATGACCAGGGTCATATCACGCCTGCCCGATGCTGCGGGACGAGGCGTATTGAATGAATAATGCCCGCCCGGTGTTCGCTTTCCGTACGAACCGGCGCTTCGCAGACGATTTCCGCTTGTCGAAACCGGGCGGGGACCTACGATGGGCACAAATCGGTTTCGGCTGCGCTTACGCCGCTGCCGCCAGCAAACATACCTTCGGGGAGAGACGCCATGAGCCTATTCAACCGCCGTCAGTTCATCGGAGCAGCAGGTGCTGCCGCCGCGCTCGCGCCAGGAATGCCCGCGTTCGCGCAGGTGAAACGCATCACGATCGGCACCAACCCGGCGGGAAGCATCTACTACTCGCTCGGCGGCGGTATGGCGAAAGTGTTGACCGAGAAGATGGGCGTGCAGGCGATCGTGCAGCCCTTCACCGGATCGTCCGTCGCATTGCCGCTGGTGAATTCGGGCGAATTGACAAGCAGCCTCGCCTCGACCCTCGATGCCGGATTCAGTTATCGCGGCGAGGGACCGTGGGAAGGCAAGCCGATGAAGAACCTGCGCGCGATGGCGCGCATCTTCTCCCTGCCCTACACGTTCACGGTTCGCGCCGACTCCGGCCTCAAATCGATCGCAGATCTCAAGGGCAAGTCGGTCGTCATGGATTTCAAAGGCCAGATCGCGCTGAAGGCGATGAACGAGGCGCTGATCCAGGCAGGCGGCCTGAAGCTCTCCGATATCACACCGATCACGGTCGCAGGCCTCAAGCCCGGTCTTGATGCGGTTGCGGATAAAAGCGCGGCCGCATCCGCGGTCGCCGCGGGTATTCCGATGGTACAGGAGATGCACGCTTCGGTGCCTGGCGGCGTGCGCTACCTGAATGTCACCGGCCCGAACGCCACGGACGAGTTCATGGCGAAAACGCTGCCGGGGACTTCGCTCCTCAAGCTTGAGCCGAACGCGCGCATGCCGGAAGTGACGGAGCCGGTGACGATCGGCACTTATGATGTGTACCTGGTCGTGAGCAAGGATCTCAGCGACGCCGACGCCAACAAGATGACCACCATCCTGATCGATAGCTGGGCCGAATTGCAGAAAGACTATCCGGCATTGCGGCCGGCGCAGCTGAAGGACCTGTCGCGCGCAACGAACGTAACGCCTTATCATCCGGGCGCGGTCGCGGCCTACAAGGCAAAGAACATGTGGACCGCTCAGAACGACACGGTGCAGAAGAATCTGAGCTGACCTGGTTCGGCGCGCCGAACGTTCCGGAGCGATCATGATCCCTGTTGCGGAGTGGATTCGGCGCGCCTTCTTGGCGGCGATTACGATCCTGAGCGTCCTGTGGGTGTTCAGCGTGCCGCTGATGCTGGGGTTGGGCGGCATCCTGCAGGAGCAGTTCTTTCTGCTCGTCGTCGGTCTCGTCACCGGCGCCGGATTCATCCAGGCACCTTTCGGCAAGCGTGCAGGCTGGATCGAGATGGTGCTCGCACTGCTCGCTCTTGCAGTGTGGACCTATGCCGCGATCAACGTGCCGGAATGGACCACCGATCCGGCCAACCGGCCGCTCCTTCGCTGGGGCGCGGGGCTGATCGGCATCCTTCTTCTTCTGCTTTCGCTCTATCAGAATGTGGGCCTTGCGATCACGGCCACGATGGCAACGATCGGCCTCTATGGCTTCGTCGGCCATTGGTTCCCCGGCGCACTGGAAGGGGAATACACGGAGCCGCGGCGGCTGATCCTTTATCTCTTCTACGATTCGAACGGAGTGCCCGGGCTCGTGCTCGGCGTCGCTACGACGATCGTTCTCTCCTTCATCATTTTCTCGAAGGCGCTGGAGGCGGCGGGCGCCGGCATGTTTTTCGACCGGATTTCGATGGCGCTCCTCGGAAACCGGCGCGGGGGGCCGGCGAAGGTCGCGGTCGTGTCATCGGCCATGTTCGGCACGATCAGCGGATCGGCCGTAGCGAACGTGGTTTCGAGCGGGATCGTGACCATTCCGCTCATGATCCGCTCCGGTTTTCGGCCGTCGATGGCCGCCGGAATCGAAGCGAGTTCGTCGACAGCGGGGCAATTCACACCACCGGTGATGGGGGCGACCGCGTTCCTGATCGCGGAGTTCCTGCAAATTCCCTATCGCGACGTTGTCGTCGCGGCCGCGATCCCGGCAGCGATCTTCTACCTCGTGATGTATCTGCAGATCGACAGCTATGCAGCGCGTCTGGGTCTCGTCGGCCTTCCGCGCAGCGAATTGCCACGCGTGAGCACGGTCATGGCCGAGGGATGGATTTTCCTCGTTCCGATCGTGCTGCTGATCTACCTGATGTTCTGGGAGGGAACGCGGGTCGAAAAATCGGCGATCTACGCCTCGCTCGCCATGGTAGCGCTCGGCGCTTTCAAGCGAAGCGATTACAAATGGGGCCGGCTCGTCGAAGCCATGACCGTCGGAGTTGGACGGGAGATGGTGCCGATCCTCCTCGTGAGCGCCGCTGCCGGTATCGTCATCGGCACGCTGAACATCTCCGGCCTCGCCTTCACGATCACGCTTCTTCTCACGCATGTCGGTGCGAACGCCGGCATCTTCGCCATGCTGCTGATCACCGCCCTGATCGCGCTCGTGCTCGGCATGGGGCTGCCAACATCGGCCGTCTACGTGCTGCTATCGGTCGTGCTCGCGCCGGCGCTGGTGAAAATGGGCATCAATCCGCTCGCCGCGCACATGTTCATCTTCTATCTCGGCATGATGTCGTTCCTGACGCCGCCGGTCGCCATGTCGTCCTATACGGCCGCCGGAATCGCGGGCTCCGACCTGTGGACGACGTCGATCGATGCGATTCGCACCGGTGCGTCCGGTTACTTCCTGCCGTTTCTGTTCGCGCTCAACCCGGCGCTCATTCTTCAGGGTACACCGACGGAAATCGTCTATGCGATTTTGACCGTGGTGCTCTCCGGCGCCTATCTCTCATGGGCGGCGGAAGGATCGATCAGCGCCGTACGCCTCACGGCAACCGAGCGAACCGGGGCATTTGTTCTGGCCGCGATCATCGGCACATCCACGCTTTGGCTGGGCTCGGCATCGCACTTCAATCTCGGGGTGGTGGGGGCGGGCCTCGCCCTCGCCTTTCTGTTTCACCGTTTCGCGGGAATGCGCGAAAGCCTCGGGCCTGATCGTCCCGTCACGCGCGGCTAATTGCCGGGTTCGGCCGCAAGTCCGAATTCTTGCACAACGCTCGGCTGGACCACGCCGGCGTGGAGAGCGAGCAGAATCAGCTGGACATCAAGACCGGTCGTTTTCTCCAGCGCCGCGCCGATTCGCCCTTTCACCTGCCGTGCAAGCGCGTCGCCATTTGCGCTCGCAAAGACCTCTTCACCCAGCAGGCAATAACCGAGGATTTCCGCTGCGGCGCGGTAGGACTGCGGCGCCGGGTCTTCGCCAATCGCATGATCTTTCAATAGGTTGACCGCCGCGAGCTTCACCGCTTCCGGCACTTGCCGCGGATGAAGATCGACCGAATGCAGGGCGCGATCGAATTGCCGGAGATCCTCGGAGCGACCGAAAATTCCGAACAGGCCAAATGACGAGCGTTGTCTGGTCATCGTGTTGAACCTGTTTGTGTTTCGCCCGGAATCAGCAAGCGGAAAATCTTGTACGCAATGTGTCTCACGGAAAACGGTTGAAAACTTCAACTCTGCGGTGGAAAGGCTGGCGCATGGCGTTGGCGGCGCGAAGCCGCTTCGTAAGATCAATGCCGTTGCAGGAGTTGTGGCGTGACTGTTCCGCTTACCAGTAGCGTGCCGGATGAAATCGGCGTCGAAGCGCAAGTCGGTTTGCACTCGACGCTGCTTCCGATCGCTGTGTCAGCCGCGGGAACCATCACCGCAGTCGAATGTGTTTGCATGCCGCGCAGTCACGGCGTGCTGACCTTCCATGAACTCTCCTTCGATATCGTTCGTTACAGCCGCAACGATGTGATGGCGATTCAGAACCGCCACGTCGCGCGCCGTGTAATCCCCGAGGCGCGCGTCCATCTGATCGTCTCCATTGTCGTGGCGAGCTACAGCCGGCTGATCGAGGCCGTCAAACCGGATTTGATCTACCGGTGCAGCGCATTCACCGGCACGCAGAAGCCTCCGCTGCGGAAGCATGTATTTCTAAGCGAGGCCATCCAGATCTGCGGCTACCGCGTGAGACAAACCGGCCGCGACGAACACGGGCGGACATTCTGGTTCCACGAACGAGTAAAGTCGCGGGGTTTGCCTGCGCTCGATCCGTCGGCCTTTGACGCAGTCCCCACCGGGATCGAAGGCTATTCCAGCAGCCAGGTGCACGGTGAAACGAAGTTCCTGAGCGACACCGAGCGCGCCGACTATGAGACGCGGATCAAGTCCGCGCTCGCCAAGTATGCGCGCAAAGCCGCCCCGACCATCGAGCGAATGTCGGCGGCGCAGCGTTCGCCAATAGGCGCCTTCGCCTAACTTGCCTTGAACAATCGGCCGGCGAAGACGCGCACGCGCGTCCGCTTGTTCGGCTTTCCGTCCTGTGGAAGTGTCGGAAGCGGTGCAACCATACGCAAGCGCGCGACGTGCAACTTCTGACCACCGCTGAAGCAGCCGAATATCTCCGCCTCAAGGAGCGCAAGCTTTATGAGCTTGTGGCCGAGAACGCGATCCCCTGCACCAAGGTCACCGGGCGCTGGCTCTTCCCCAGGGCCGAGCTGGATCATTGGCTCTCGACCAGCCTGCACCGGCCAAGCGGGCTCGTGCGCCCCGAGCCGATGCCGATCGTGGGCGGCAGCCACGATCCGTTGCTCGAATGGGCGCTGCGCGAAAGCCGCTCGGGCCTTGCGACGCTGGCCGAAGGCAGCGAAGCCGGCCTCGAGCGTTTCATCCAGGGTGAACTCATCGCGGCCGCCATTCATCTGCATGCGCTCGACAAGGATTCCGACGCGAATGTCGAAGCCATGCGGACACGCGGCAATCTGCATGACGCGGTGCTGATTTCTTTTTTACGCCGCGAGCAGGGATTGCTGGTCGCTGGAGGAAACCCGCTCGCCGTCCGCTCGATCGGGGATGCCGCCAAGCGGCACGCGCGCATCGCGACCCGCCCAAAGGGAGCGGGCGCCCAACTCCTCCTGATCGCGCTTGCGCAACAGGCGGGGCTGAAACTCGATCAGCTGTCGCTTGTCGAACCGCCCTGCCCCACAGGCAACGACGTGGCGCAGGCGATCCGCGCCGGCCGCGCCGACTGCGGGATCGCACCGCGCTCGGTCGCCAACGCAGCCGGCCTCGAGTTCGTGCCGCTGCTGTGGGAACGCTTCGACCTTGTGATACGCCAGCGCGACTATTTCCGGGATCCCGTGCAGACGTTTGTTCGATTCTTCCACACGTCCGCGCTGAAGGCGCGCGCAGAAGAACTGAGCGGCTACGACCTCTCCGACATCGGCCGGGTCCGCTACGCGCCCTGAGGGGCAAGCCAGTTCGGCGTCCTGAGCTCGGCGTGCGCGGCGGCGCGGTCCGGTATCGAAGCGCGGATTTTCGTTCCCGTTGAGCCGCTGGAAATCTGCAAATCTCCGCGAAACTGTTGAATGCGCGCTCGCATGCCCGGTACGCCGACGCCAAGCTCGGCTTCCTGGCTTCCTGCAACCACGGCCGGGGGCATGCCTTTGCCGTTGTCGACGACCTCAAGGACTGTTTCCCGCCCCCGGTTCAGGAGAGACACCTTCACCTCGGACGCCTTGGCGTGACGGAACACATTGATGAGCGACTCCTGCGCGATGCGCATGAGGGCCGTCGAAATTCCATGCGAGCCGCAGGAGAACGTGTCGGACACGAGCAACCGCGTCCGAATTCCCGTTCGCCGGCCAAATCCGGTCAGGAACTTGCGCAGCGACTCGGCCAGTCCCATCGATTCCAGAACGGGCGGATGCAGCAGATAGCTCAGCGTGCGGATTTCCTGCTGCGCTTCGCGCGCGACCTGGCGGAGCTCGTTCAGGGTGGTGGTCAGTTCGCTTTGCTCGTCAGGCGCGGGGCAATCGCGCCGGAACATCGTATCCAGACGCGCAAGCCCAACACTGAGCGCAACGAGATGCTGCGCCGTGGAATCATGCAGTTCGCGGGCGATGCGGCGCCGTTCTTCGTTCTGGCTTTCCAGCAGCCTGCTTGAAATTCGCTTGAGGTCTTCCACGAGATGCCGGTTGTCGGTGACATCGATCGCCGAACCGATGATTTCACTGATCTCGCCCTTCGGGTCGCGCTCCAGGACCGTGTCGTTGCTGCGCAGCCACGCATAGTGTCCGTCTGCCCGCCGCACCCGATACTCGATGGAGCGCGTCTCGGTGTCGGCGAGGTGTTCGAGTTGGGAGAAGTGCTCGCGCACCATCGGAAGATCGGCGGGATGGATCAGCTGGCGGAGCGGCGAACGCTCGCTTCTCAGCAGATCCTCGGCCTCGTAGCCGAGGATCGAACGCACACGCTCGTTCACATAGAGAAGCTTTTTCTGGCGTGGACTGAAAAGATAAAGAATGTCGTGGCTTGTCGCCGCGAGGCGCTCGAGCATATCGCGGTCGAGCCGTGTTCGGACCTCGCCCGCTCCCCGCACGGAAATTTCGCTGGCCTGGCCGATGAACTCGAACCGTTTGCCGTCGACCTTGAGCGGGATCACGAGGAGGTCCCATTGGTGCCCGCGCCGGGGCGCAACTTCAAAGCGTGCGGGCTGCTGCGTGACGAGACTCATCCGCAACCGGTTGACGATGACCTTGGCGATCGACGGCAACAGCACTTCATCAATGGTCTTTCCGCGCGCAGCCTGGCCCGGCCGGGCGAAGGATTTCGCAAAAGCATCGTTGAATGCTTCGAGCACGAAACCGTTGCCGGTGTTCTTCGCGATGAAATGCAGATCGCCCCGGGTATCGCGCAGGATTTTCCTGTTTCGGGCGGCGCGCGTTGCGGATGCGCGTATCGGCAAACTTCCGCGGGGGGTCGCCGATTGCTCTGCCGTTCGCATCGGGCATTCTCCTGATCGGGGCCGATGCGAGCGACGATGCGTCCTACATGTTCCCAACAACCTAGGATGGGCAGTAGAAATTAGGGCAAAGGCGGCAACAATTTACCGCTGTTGTCTCGTGGCCTTTTGCCGGTAAGGGTTTGAGCAGTTCCATCTTTTCCGGATCACGAATGCTTTACGCGCGATTTGCCCGCTCCGCGGAGCGTCAGCGCGAAAAGCCCCACACAATTGAATCAATGCCGCCGCGAATTCTCAGGCGTTCAACCCAGTGCGCATGGGGCATCGACCTGATAGCCGAGCGCGCGCGATTGCGCATCAATCGAGAGCGACGACCGGGCCGCCGCACGTTCACGCCGGCCGCGGCAGGCGAGCATCACGATGCATCACCCAATGAAAATCTTGCTGCTGGTTTTCGCGACAGTCGGCGCCAGCGTGCTCGCGCCGAATCTGGAGGCCGACTCCCGCGTGCCAGTTCATCCGGCGCTCAGCGATATTCTTCGGTGCAGTCCGACGAGCGAACGGGAGCAGGATCGCTTCGAGCGCGTCGGCTGGGCGCTCAACGATGCATGGATCTATCCGGCTGACATCTACGATCCGGCCGACTGCGCCCGCGCCAACCCGGATTTTGCCGAAATGACGCCCGCCTCGGCATCGCGACGCAACGCCTGAACACGGTCCGCGAGAACCTTACCCAACAGCACGATCACCGGTCCCGGCGCAGGGCGCTCCGCCAAGAGCTTGGACATTTCGCCAATCGTTCCCGCAATCATCTTCTCGTCCGGCCGCGTCGCCTGCGCGACCGCGATGGCGGGGGTCGATGCCGGAAGTCCAGCGGTGATGGCGCGTTCCGCAAACTCCGCGAATGTGTGAACCGGCATGTAGAGTGCGGTCGTCGCGGCCGGGTCGGCAATGGCGTGCCAATCGATATCCGTTGGCAGCCGGCCGTTCCTGCCGTGCCCGGTGACGTACTGAAGGCGGCGTGCGACGTCGCGATGCGTCAGCGAAATGCCGAGGCGGGCGGCAGCGCCCTGCGCGGCAGTAATTCCCGGGACCACTTCAACGGAAATTCCGGCTTCCTCGCAGGCCGCGGTCTCTTCGCCCGCGCGACCGAAAATCATGGGGTCGCCGCCCTTCAGGCGAACGACGCGTTTGCCGGCTTTGGCCAATGTCACCATCATCGAACTGATTTCTTCCTGTCGGCAGGACGGTCCGTAACCTGCTTTGCCCACCATCATTCTCTTCGCCTCACGACGCGCGAAATCGAGAACTTGTGGCGACACGAGATCGTCGATCAGGATGACATCGGCCGTCTGAAGGGCGCGTACGGCGCGCAGCGTGAGAAGTTCGGGATCGCCGGGGCCCGCGCCAACGAGCGTGACCGAGCCCGCCTCCAGGCGCGCATTCTCGCTTTCCGTTTCCCCGAGCAACGCATCGAATATTGACTCATCGGGAATGCCGCTCGGATCGACCACGGCTCTTGCCGTGAACAACTGCCAAAACCGGCGACGTCCGGCGAAAGTTAGACCTGAGTCCTTGACCCGCCCACGCCAGCTCTTCGCCGCCGCCGCCCAACGCGAGAAGCCAGTCGGTATCAGTGCTTCAAGTTTTGCACGGATGGCCTGGCCGAATACTGGCGCGGCACCATCGGTCGAAATACCGATAACCAAGGGCGAGCGATTGACGATCGAACCGAATGCGAAGTCGCAGAACGCGGGTCTGTCCACCACATTGACGGGAACTCCGTTTGCGCGCGCCGCAAGTGCGAAGGCGGAGGCGTCTGCCTCGTCATCGAACGCACCGACGGCGATCGCCGCGCCCCTGATGTCCGCTTCGCACCAATCGCGGTGATGAAGAACGACAGGGCCGTGCGCGGCTCCCGCCGCGACGGCGTGCATCTCCTCGCCGGGTTCGCCGGCAAAGACTTCGACTGCGGCACCCGCAGCCGACAGGAGTTCCGCTTTCCAGGCAGCACCGGCGCTACCGCCGGCGACGACGGCACGCTTCCCTTCCAACGCATAGAATACCGGGAGCCGCGCAAGCCGTTGGATGCGCGGCGGAGAAACTTCAGACGGGGTCCGCGACCCGATCACGTTCATGAGCGATGATCCTTTTGAGTTCGGGGCGGCACGAGCCGCAGTTCGTGCCGGCCTGGAGCGCTTTGCCGACCGCCTCCACGTCTTCGGCGCCGGATTCGATCGCATTGAGGATCGCGGTCATGCCGACGCCGAAGCACGCACAGACAAGCGGACCGCAATTCACCATTCCCTCGTGAGAACGGCCGGAGAGGAATAGTCGCCGCTCATTCGCATCGATCGCATCCGCCGCGAGAAACGATCTGGCCATGTCCCATTGCGACGTGAGCTCCTCGCGGCCCATGAAAAGGCAGCCTTCGAGCCTTCCGTGTAAGAACGCCGCAAGACGAAGAACGCCACGGCGTTCGTCGAGATACTCGGCCATTTCAGCGCGGGGTTCGAAGAAGTGCGGCGCGCGTTCGCGCCACTTTTCCAGCGGATCGTTCGTCGCAATCAAATAACCCGTGCCGTCCTCGAACGCGACACGGGACCACCAGTGATCGCGTGCAAGCACGGCGTCGCGGCGCAGGATCAGGATTGCGCGGTACTCGAATGGGACCGGTTCGATCGACGCGGGCGTTGCCTTGGATTCAGGCTGGCCCGAAAACGGATCTGTGTTCGGCGCGACGAGATCGCCGACACGCGCCGACGATGCGGTCACGTCGCTCCAGTGAATCGGAACGAACACCGAGCCCGCCCGCTGCGCCTCGGCGATCTTCACCCGAAGGATTACCGCTCCGTGCGCGGTCTGCACTCGTGCAAATCCACCCTCGGCGAGACCCGCGCGACGGGCGTCTGCCGCGTTCACCTCAACGAACGGTTCGGGCCGATGCGCGCCGAGGCGAGGGCTCAGGCCCGTGCGCGTCATCGTGTGCCACTGGTCCCGCACGCGGCCGGTGTTGAGACGGAGCGGAAAATGTTCGCTCGTTCCCTCCCTCAAGGCAGGTAGTTCCGGCGCCACGAAGCGCGCCTTGCCATTGGCGGTGAAAAACCCGCCCTTCGAAAAGAAGCGCGCGGTCGGCTTCGCGCCCTCGGCGCGAAACGGCCAGAGGGTCGGCTTGAGCGCATCGAAGGCGGAATTCGAGAGCGCCGCCAGCCCGCCGATATCGAAATCGCGGGTGCCGTTGTTCTCGAAGGCCGATAACGCGGCGTGCTCGCGAAAGATGTCCGCAGCCGACGCATAGGGAAACGCATCGGCGAATCCCATCCGCCGCCCGACTTCACTGACGATCCACCAATCGGGCTTCGCATCCCCTGGCGCCGGCAAGAATGCGCGCTGGCGCGAAATGCGCCGCTCCGAATTTGTGACCGTCCCGTCCTTCTCACCCCAAGCAGCGGCCGGAAGGAGAAAGTGCGCGCCGCAGTTCACGGTGTCGTTCGTCCGCACATTTTCCGAAATCACGAACAGTTCGAGGCCGGCGGTGGCGGCCCGAACGGCGGCGGCGCGCGGCAGCGATACCGCCGGGTTGGTCGCCATGACCCACAGCGCCTTGATCTTGCCGCGACCGATGGCGTCGAACATGTCGACGGCCTTCAAACCTTCACCGGTCGCCATCGCGCGCGCGTTCCAGAAGCGGCCGACGCGATCGACTTCGACAGGTGAAAAGCCCATATGCGCGGCGAGCTGGTTCGCGAGACCACCGACTTCTCGACCACCCATCGCGTTGGGCTGGCCTGTCAACGAGAACGGCCCGGCTCCGGTCTTGCCGATGCGTCCCGTGGCCAGATGACAATTGATGATTGCATTCGCTTTGTCGGTGCCCTGCGCCGACTGGTTCACACCCTGGGAAAAGCACGTGAGCACCCGCCGCGTGTCGCGGAATAGAGAGTAGAAGCGCTCGATATCGGAAACGGCGAGGCCGGTTTTAGCCGCCACAGCGGCGATGCCGGGTGCGATTTCGAGCGCGCGCAGCAGCGCTTCTTCAAACCCGGAGGTATGGCGGCCGATATAGTCGAAATCGAGCACCGCCTTTTCGGCGAGATGCACGAGCAGCCCGCTGAACAGCACCGTATCCATGCCGGGTTCGACCGGAAGGAAAAGGTCTGCTTCCTCCGCCGTGGATGTGCGGCGCGGATCGATCACGATCAGTTTCGCGCCGCGCTCCGTCCGGTTGCGCACCATGCGCTGGAACAGGATCGGGTGGCACCAGGCGGCGTTCGAACCTACCAGCACGATGAGATCGGCCTCGTCGATGTCCTCATAGTTGCAGGGCACGGTATCGGCGCCGAACGCGCGCCGATGGCCCGCGACCGAAGATGCCATGCAGAGTCGGGAGTTGGTGTCGACGTTGGCCGAGCCGATGAATCCTTTCATCAACTTGTTGGCGACGTAGTAATCCTCGGTCAGCAGCTGGCCGGAAAGATAGAAGGCGACCGCATCGGGCCCGTGGCGCTCGACGATCGAGCGGAATCCGTTCGCGACGCGATCAAGCGCGGTATCCCAATCGACCCGCCGATAATCGCCGTCGCTGCCGCGCTCCATCGGATGGAGTAGACGGGTCTCGAGCGCGAGCGTTTCTCCGAGCGCGAGACCCTTCGAGCACAAGCGGCCGAAGTTCGCCGGATGCTCCGGGTCCCCGGCAATCGCTGCACCGCCAACGCCATCCGGCGTCGCCAATACTCCGCAGCCGACGCCGCAATAGGGGCAGGTCGTGCGGACTGCAGGCGCCACTGGCCGCTGCACGTTCATCAGTAAACGTCCGCTTGGTAGCGGCCCTTCTTCTTCAGGGCCGTGATGAATGCCGCTGCTTCGTCCTTCGATTTTCCGCCGTGCTCGACGGCGATATCGAACAGCGCGGTTTCGACGTCTTTCGCCATGCGCTTTGCGTCACCGCACACGTAGAAGTGGGCGCCCGCTTCAAGCCAGCGCCACAGCTCGGCGCCCTCCTCGCGCATGCGCGTCTGCACGTAGATCTTTTCGCTGCCGTCACGCGACCAGGCGAGCGTCAAGCGGTTCAGCACGCCCGCCGCTTTCATGCCAGCGAACTCATCTTCGTAGAAGAAGTCGCAAGCGCTGCGCTGATGGCCGAAGAACAGCCAGTTCCTGCCGCTCGCTCTCGTGGCCATGCGCTCCTGCAGGAACGCGCGAAACGGAGCGACCCCGGTACCCGGTCCCACCATGATGATCGGCGTTGCAGGATCAGCAGGAAGCCCGAAGGCGTGGGCTCGCTGAACATACGCGCGAACCTTGTCACCGGGACGGATGCGCTCGCCGAGAAACGTCGAGGCGACTCCCACGCGGGTACGGTTGCCGACGGGGTAGCGAACCGTATCGACGGTGAGCGAGACGCGGCCGGGATGTGCGCGCTGGCTCGAGGATATCGAATAGAGCCGCGGCTGCATCGGCTCGAGGGATTCGATCAGCGCCTCGGGATCGGGACGTACGCCCGAGAATTTCTCGAGGGCCGCGAGGACGTCGAGCGTCGCCGCATCGCCGTCCGGATCGTCGCCCGAGGCAAGCGCCCTCGCCTTCCGGCGCCGCTCGCCGCCGGTGATCCAGGAAAGGAACTCGAACAGGGAATCGGGCGCGGGCGCGAGCGAGACATCGTGCAGGAGAGCGTCGCGAAGCGTGCGATCGCCGATGGAATGCCCGGGGTCCGCCTCGATCGTTCTCAGAACAGCGTCGACGAGCTCTGGATCGTTCGCCGGAAACAGGCCGAAGGCATCGCCCACAACATAGTCGAGGCCCGCTTCGGACAAATCGAATTCGACGTGATGGGTCTGCTTCTCCGATCCCGGCTTGTTCAGGAGATAGCGCGCCTGGAACGCGACCGGCACCGGGTTGTCGCGCGAACGCCCCGGTTGTGCGGTTGGTGCAGTGATTACTTCAGCCGTCGGAGCCAGCGCCGGCGCGGCAGGCGGAGCCGAGTCTAGTTCCTCATAGAGTTTCTTCAGCATGCGGGCGGTTTCCTTGCCGCCCGGCACGCACAGATTCAGCCGGCCTTCTTCCTTCGAGACAATCTTGCTGGAATAGTCGTCACAGTTGTAGCCGCATTGGCCGCAGTCCTGCTGCGCCATCGCCGCCATCATTCGCCTGTGCAACGGACGCCCCTCGGCGAGCTTCATGCGCTCATCGATCGGCAGCGTCTGGTCATGCCACGGCGCGTCGTCGTCATCGGGCGGCAGCGCGCCCGCCGGCATCAGGGCCGCGCTCTGCTCCGGCGAAAGCGCCGTCACTGCTGCGCCGTCGAGAGAGACCAATCCCGCGAAGAAGCCGTTGAGCCACGAGCGCTGTTCGGCGGTGAACGGCGCCGTCTCGGGAATGAGCATCGTCGCGCGCGCCGACTGCTGGGTCATTCCACGCCCTCCGCGTTGAACATCGTTTGCAGTGCGTCGAGGTCGTGGCGTCGCGTGAAGGCGAGGAAGCTTTCTTCGGAGCCGGTGCGGTGCGCGAGATAAGCGCGCAGCATGCGCTCTACGATACGGGGCGCATCCTCCGCCCTGACGTCGCGGAATGCCTCGCGGCCGAGCGCAGCGTTCGGTCCGAAGCCGCCACCGACATGAATGTGATAGCCCTCGACCGTATCGCTTTCGTCCGAGACCGCGACGCGCGCGCCGATCAGGCCGATATCGCCGATATAGTGCTGCGCACAGGAGTGGTGGCAGCCCGTGAGATGAATGTTCACCGGGCTGTCGAGTTGCACGCGCTCCTCGCACCAGGCGGCGATCGCCTCGGCATGGCCCTTGGTATCGGACGCGGAGAAACGGCATCCCTTGTTGCCGGTGCAGGCCACAAGACCCGCGCGGATCGAGCTCGCCTTCGTCGTCAAACCGAGCGCCTCTATCGCTGCCACCGCGAGCGCGACGTTCTCGCTTGCAACGCCCGAGATCAGCAGGTTCTGCCAGACGGTCAGGCGAAGGTCGCCGTCGCCGAGATCGCGGGCAATCTTTGCGAGGCCGCGCATCCGATGGGCGGTGATTTTTCCGACTGGGAGTACAATGCCAACCCAGTTCAGCCCGCCCTGCTTCTGCGGATGGACGCCGATATGCGCCGAACGATCGAAAACCGGGCGCGGTGCGACCGCTTCGGCCGGCACGCGCAGACGCTTCGCGCCGAGCTTCTCCTCGACGGCCGCGAGATACCTGTCGAAGCCCCAGGCATCGAGCACGTATTTCAGGCGGGCCTTGTTGCGGTCCGTGCGGTTGCCGTGGTCGATGAAGACGCGGACGATCGCATCCGCGACTTTCGTCGCTTCGTCGGGTTTGACCACAACGCCGGTATCGCGCGCGAAGTCGCGGTGACCGGTGATGCCGCCGAGCGCGAGGCGAAAATAGACCCCGGGCTCGATGCCAGAACCTTCGCGAACCTCGACCGCCTGAAAGCCGATGTCGTTCGTGTCCTCGAGCACCGGGATGCGGCCCGCACCGTCGAAGGCGACATTGAATTTTCGCGGCAGGCCGTAGAGCGTCCGCTCACTCAAAATGTGATGATGCCAGGCGCGCGCGTAGGGCCGCGTATCGATCAATTCCTGCGGATCGATACCGGCGGTGGGGGTGCCCGTCACGTTGCGGATGTTGTCCGCGCCCGTGCCGCGCGAGCACAGGCCAAGGTCCTGAATCTCCTCGACCATGGCGACGGCATGCTTCGCCTCGATCTCCCGGATCTGGAGATTGGCGCGCGTCGTGACGTGGGAGTAACCGCCGCCGTATCGCTCGGCGAGATCGGCGAGCCCGTCGAACTGCCAGTGCTTGAGGATGCCGTTTGGAATACGCAGCCGGCACATGTAGAAGTTCTCGGCCGGGGCGACGTAGAAAAGACCGTAGTAGCGCCAGCGGAAATTGTCGGCGGGCTTCGGAAACTCGTTCTTCTCCGCCTGCTCCTTCAGCCGGCCGTAGGCATCAAACGGGTGCTCTTCGCGCTTGAATTTTTCCGGCTCGGATAATTTTCCGCCGGCGGCGAGCACGCGGTCCTGTGCCTTGATGTGAACGGCGTCGGGACCCGCGGGTTCGGACGACGCCGCACCGCTACCGCCGCGCGCCGCTCGTGCCGCCGTCAGTCCGGAGGCGAAGCCTTCGAGATACCGCTTCTGCTCTGGGGTAAAATCGCCGGACATGGCTGCCTCACGCAGCCACGCGCTCAACGAGCGCGCGGCCGAACATGAGATCGTCGCGGAAGCGCGCGATCGGAGTGCCGGAGCGAATGAGATCGAGATACCAGGGCCCGTCCTGGGTGTCGCCGAACAGAACGGCGCCAACGAGACGGTCTTCGCGGATCACGAGCTTCTTGTAGGTCGCGACGCCCGGATCGGAGAGAACGATTGCTTCGGTCCCCGCCCCTCCCAGAAAGTCGCCGGCGGAAAAAACATTGATGCCGGAAACCTTGAGATGCGTCGCCGTCCGCACCGGCCGAAAGACCGCGTCTTCGCCGGCGAGCGTCTTCGCCGCAACCGCCGCCATCGCGTAAAGCGGCTCGACGAAACCGTAGCAGGCGCCGTCATGCTGGGCGCATTCGCCGACCGCGAGAATGCCGGCGTCGGACGTTTGCATCCGGTCGTTGACGAGAATGCCGCGCTCGACCTGAAGCCGCGCGTCGGTCGCGATGCGCGTCTCCGGCCGAATGCCCGCCGCCATGACGACGAGGTCGGCAGGATAGATCGTCCCGTCATCGAGCAGCACCGCCTCGACCCGCCGATGCCCCAGGATCGCAGTGGTTTGCGCCCGGCAATGAATGCGAATGCCGCGCCCTTCCATTTCCTTCTGCAGGAGCCGGCCGGCCGCAGGATCGAGCTGCAATTCCATCAGGTGATCCATCAGATGCAGAACCACCACCGACGCACCCCGCGCGTGGAGCGCCGCCGCTGCCTCGAGACCGAGCAGCCCGCCGCCGATCACCACGACATTCGCGCGGGACTTCTCCGCGACGGCAATCATCGCCTCGACATCATCGAGGTCGCGGAAGGAAAGGACGCCGCGCAGTTCCCTGCCGGCCACCGGGATCATGAAGGGCGCCGAGCCGGTCGCGATCACCAGCTTGTCGTAGGGCGTTTCGCCGTGCCGCGAGTGCACCGTCTTTGCGGCGCGATCGATCTTCGTCACCGTCTCGCCGAAGCGGCAAGCTACATGGTGCGCGGCGTACCAGCCGGCGTCGTGGGTGACGATCTCTGCGAACGTCTGCTGGCCGGCCAGGAGCGGCGACAGCAGGATGCGATTGTAGTTGCCGCGCGGCTCCGCGCCGAAGAGCGTGACGTCATAGGCATCGGGCGCGATCTCGAACAGATGTTCGAGCATCCTGCCGGACGCCATGCCGCTCCCGACGACGACGAGCCGCTCGCCCATGATCTACGCCGCTTCGACGAAGCGGTGCCGCTCGTAGAGAAACTCGAGAACCCGCTGGCGGCACTTCAGGTATGGGGCGCTGGAAGCGAGCTCAAGCCGCTTGCGCGGCCGCGGCAGGGGCACATCGAGCACCTCGCCGATGCGCGCCGCCGGGCCGTTCGTCATCATCACGATGCGATCGGACAAAAGCACCGCCTCATCCACGTCGTGCGTGATCATGAGGACGGTGTTGCCGAGCTTCTGGTGGATCGCCATCACCGAGTCCTGCAGGTGCGCGCGCGTGAGCGCATCGAGCGCGCCGAATGGCTCGTCGAGCAGAAGAACCTTGGGCTCCATGGAGAGCGCACGTGCGAGGCCGACACGCTGCTTCATGCCGCCGGAGATTTCGCCCGGACGCTTGTCTTTCGCGTGCCCCATCTGCACGAGCTCGAGGTTGTGCATGGTCCAGGCATGGCGCTCCGCACGAGACTTCGTGGACGAGAACACCTTGTCGACCGCGAGCTTCACGTTGTCGTAGACGGTGAGCCACGGCAGCAGCGAATGGTTCTGGAATACGACGGCCCGATCGGGGCCCGGCTCATTGACCTCGCGGTCTTCCAGCAGAATTCCGCCGTTCGTCGCCGGTGTCAGCCCTGCCACGATGTTGAGAAGCGTCGACTTCCCGCAGCCGGAATGGCCGATGATGGAAACATACTCTCCGCGCTCGACGGAGAGCGTGATGTCCTTCAGCACCTCGGTCTGGGTCGAGCCGCGGACGAAGGTCTTGTCGACGAAATCGATCTTCAGATAAGCAGCCATTGCACGTTCCTCAGTTGGCGGCCGTGCCGCGGGTTACGATCGTGGCGGCAGCGGCGACGATGCGATCGAGAACAAAACCCACCAGTCCGACATAGATCAGCGCGAGAATGATCTCGCTGATGCGCGACGAATTCCACGCGTCCCAGATGAAAAAGCCGATGCCGACGCCGCCGATCAGCATCTCGGCCGCGACGATCGCGAGCCACGAAAGGCCGATGCCGATGCGCAGGCCGGTGAAGATGTAGGGCGCCGCTGCGGGCACCATGATCTTGAAGAAGTACTCGAACTGGTTGAGCCGCAGCACCAGCGCGACATTGCGGTAGTCCTGCGGGATGTTGCGGATGCCGACCGCGGTGTTGATGATGATCGGCCAGATCGCGGTGATGAAGATGACAAAGATCGCCGAGGGCTGGCCGCTGCGGAAGGCGGCGAGCGCAAGCGGCAGCCACGCGAGCGGCGGCACTGTACGCAACACCTGGAAGATCGGATCGAGGCCGCGCATGGCCCAGGTCGATTGACCGACCAGCGTCCCGAGAGCGACGCCTACGCCGGCGGCGAGCGCATAGCCAAGGGCGACACGCTGCAAGCTCGCAGACATGTGCCAGAACAATCCCTTGTCGAGCCCGCCCCGGTCGAAGAACGGATCGACGATCAGTTCCCAGGTGTCCTCAAGCACTTTCGACGGCGGCGGCAGCGACGCGCCGGGCCGGCTGCACAGGACTTCCCAAACCGCCAGAATGCAGGCGATCACGATGATCGGCGGGATGACGCGAAGCGCGACATTGCCGGCGATCGTTCGCAGGCGAGGCAGAAGCGAGACGGGCTTCGCCGGTATGGCGAGTACCTGGGCGGTGGCAGCGGGCAGCGCCGAGATGCTCTCGGTCGTGCGAAGCGGCATGTTCATCGATCAGCTCCGGATAGGGGAAGGTGCGAGGGCCGCCTCACGAGGCGGCCCCCTGTTCAGCTGATTTGGACGCGCTTGATCGCGAGGCTCTTGAGATAGGCGCCGGGATCCTCCGGGTCGAAGACCTTGCCGTCGAAGAAGGTCTCCTTGCCGCGCGAGGTGGAGGCGGGAATATCCGACGCCTTCACGCCGAGCGTCTTCGCCGCATCTCGCCAGAGATCCTCGCGGTTGACCTTCTTGACGAGACCCTTGGCGTCGATCGTCGGCTCGAACTTGCCCCAGCGGATGTCCTCGGTGATGAACCAGAGGTCGTGGCTCTGGAACGGATAGGATGCGTGGTTCATCCAGTACTTCATGATGTGCGGCGAGTTCTCGACCACCTTCCCGGGCACGCCGTAGTCGAACTTGCCCTTGGTGCGGTCGAGGATGTCCGCCACCGGCGCGTTGATCCATTGCCGCTTCGACATGATCGAAGCGAGCTCCTCGTGGTTCTTCGGATCGTCACACCACTGCTGCGCTTCCATCACCGCCATCAGGAGGTGGCGCGCTGCGTTCGGATATTTGTCCACCCACTCGGCACGCATGCCGAGCGCTTTCTCGGGATGCTTGTTCCAGAGTTCGCCGGTGGTGATCGCGGTGTAACCGATCTTCTGATTGATGAGCTGGAGATTCCACGGCTCGCAGACGCAGAAGCAGTCCATCGTCCCGACCTTCATGTTCGCCACCATCTGCGGCGGCGGCACGGT
>Ga0307505_10001131_pt1 | contig 23301 bp, 17 predicted proteins | sample 23_S_MG_FD_202183 | JGI IMG/M metagenome (GOLD analysis project Ga0307505, IMG submission 202183) | Soil microbial communities from Populus trichocarpa stands in riparian zone in the Pacific Northwest, United States - 23_S | ecosystem: Environmental > Terrestrial > Soil > Riparian zone > Trees...
CCCCTGGGACCAGCTCGCCTTCGCGATGGTGAAGCGCACCCTCACCCACTTCCTCGAGGACCGCAGGACCGGCGTCTTCGTCCCCCGTTTCGGCGACATCCGGCCACCGCAAAGATAAATGGGGTCTGGTTAGTTTTTGAACCTGTCCCCTTTTTCAGAGGCGGGATTTGCGAAAAAGGGGACAGGTTCAAAAACTAACCTGACCCCATTTATCCCACCTTTACTACCTCCTCCTCCGCGATCACATAGACCTGGTCGCCCCGGCGCGGCCGCACTTCGGCCGTGCCGGTGAAGGCGCCGAAGGCGGGCAGCACGCCGTAGCGGGTGCCGAACCAGAAGCAGGGCAGGCGCAGGGACTCGCCCTCGCCCGAAAGGCGCACCGACGGGTGGATGTGGCCCGAGAGCGCATAGCCGCCACGCGCCGCACCGGGCTCGTGGTTGAGCACGAAGGCGCCCAGTGCCTCGCCCGCCTCGATGCAGCGCATGCCCCAGCCCTCCGGCGGGTCGCCCGCGCGCGCGTCGTGGTTGCCGCGCACAAGCGTGAGCTCGATGGCCGGACGCGCCGCGCGCCAGGCGCCGAAGCGCTCGAGCGTGCGCGGCGCGCGGCCCTCGGCACTGTGCAGGAAGTCGCCGAGGAAGATCACGCGCCGCGCGCGCGTGCGTGCGTGCGCGCGCTCGAGCCGGTCGATGTTCTCGCGCGTGGTTCCCGAAGGCATCGGGATCCCGAGCTTGCGGAAGCTCGCCGCCTTGCCGAGGTGGAAGTCGGCCACGAAGAGCGCCTTGCGGCCGGGCCAGTACGCGACCTTCTCGGGCAGCAGGACCAGCTTCTCGCCGGCGACGGTGCACTCGATCACAACAGGTCCAATTGGGCCCCGGCCCGTTGCCGCTGCACGGCGGCCGGGGTGACGGCGCTCGCGCGGTCGAACTCGAGCTGCATGCGGCGCACGCGGTCGGCGAGCTTTTCGCTGGTGAGCTTCTCGCGGAAGCGCGAGACCATGATGGGGAAGGCGAACGGCGTGGGCTTGTGGGTCTGGCGCAGCAGCACCGGCGCCTCGCCGATGCGGGCGAGCGCGCCAGCGAGGCGCGAGAACTCGAGCTGGCGTTCGAGCACCTCGCGCTCGGCCTGGCCGAGCAGCGGGTTGGACGGGTCCCAGCGCGCGAACACCTCCCAGATGAGCCCGCTCGTCGCCTGCACCTGGCGGTTGGTCTTGGGCTGCCCGGGGTAGCCCTGGAAGACGAGGCCGGCCACGCGCGCGATCTCGCGGAACTGGCGCTTCGAGAGCTCGGCGGCGTTCAGGCTCGCGAGCATGTCGTCCAGTAGATTGTCGGGCGACAGGAGCCCCTCCTTGAGCAGCGCCAGCAGCTCGAAGCGCTCGCGCGACAGGAGCTCGAAGCCGTAGTCGGTGAATGCGAGGCTGAAGGTCGCCGCGCGCGTGCGCCCGAGGCGATGCGCGAGCAGCGCCGACAGGCCCAGGTGCACGCTCCTGCCCGCGAACGGATAGAAGAAGATGTGGTGGCCCTCGCGCGTCTGCGTCTGCTCGACCAGCATCTCGCGCGCCCGCGGCACGCGCGACCAGGCGTGCTGCAGCTTGAGCAACCGCGCGACCACCTTCATCTCGGGCTCGGCCGTGCCACGCTCGACGTGCTCCTCGAGCAGCTCGCGAATGCTGTTGGCCACCTCGTTGGAGAGCGGGCAGCGGCCGCCGTCCCAGCGCGGGATCACGGCCGAGCCGGGCTTGCCCGGACGCACATACGCCGTCATGTTCTCCACGCGGATGAATTCCAGCAGCGAGCCGGCGAAGACGAAGGTGTCTCCCGGCGAAAGGCGCGCGACGAACGACTCCTCGACGTTGCCCAGGCGCTTGCCGCGCATGTACTGCACGTTCACCGCGGCGTCGGAGACGATGGTGCCGATCGACATGCGGTGGCGGCGCGCGATCGTGGGCTCCTTCACGCGATGGATGCCGTCCTCGCCCCGCTCGACCTTGTGGTACTCGGGATAGGCGCGGAGCGCCTCGCCGCCGCGCGTCACGAAGTCGAGCGCCCACTGCCACTCGGCGTCGGAGAGGTCGCGATAGGCGCGCGTCGAGCGGACCTCGGCCTTCATCGCTTCCTCCTCGAAGCCCTCGCCCACCGCGATGGTGACGAGGTGCTGCGTGAGGAGGTCGAGCGGGCGGTCGACCGGCTGGCGCGATTCGATTCGGCCCGCGCGCGCCGCGCGCCGAACCGCGGCGGCCTCCACGAACTCGAGCGCGTGCGAGGGCACGCAGGAGACGCGGCTCACCTGCCCCGGCGCGTGGCCCGAGCGGCCGGCGCGCTGCAGCAGGCGCGCGACGCCCTTGGGGCTTCCGATCTGCAGCACGCGATCCACGGGCGAGAAGTCCACGCCGAGGTCGAGGCTCGAGGTCGCCACCACCGCCTTCAGCCGGCCTTCCTTGAGCCCTTCCTCCACCCATCGCCGCACGTCGGCGTCGAGCGAGCCGTGGTGCAGGCCGATGATGCCCGCCCACTCCGGGCGCGCCTCGAGGATTCCCTGGTACCACGCCTCGGCCGACGAGCGCACGTTGGTGAAGACGAGAGTCGAGCGCGCGCCGTCGATCGCCTCGATCACGCGGTCGAGCATCGCGAGCCCCACGTGGCCTGCCCACGGGAAGCGATCGGCCTCGGGCGGCGCGAGCGTGTCCATCACGATCTGCTTGTCGGAGGCGCCGCGGACGATGCGGGTCGCCCTCGAAGACGGCACCAGCCGCTCCATTGCCTCGTCGATGTTGCCCAGCGTCGCCGAGAGACCCCAGGTGCGAAGCCGCGGGTTCCAGCGCCGCAGGCGCGCGAGCGCGAGCTCCGTCATCACGCCGCGCTTGGAGCCCAGGAGCTCGTGCCACTCGTCAACAACCACGAGTCGCAGGTCCGAGAGCTTTTCGCGCGCCGCGGCATCGGAGAGCAGGAGCGAGAGGCTCTCCGGCGTGGTGACGAGCGCGGAGGGCAGCCTGCGCGCCTGCTTCGCGCGCTCGGCGCTCGACGTGTCGCCCGTGCGCAGCCCGACGGTCCACGGCAGCTCGAGGCCCTCGATGGCGCGCTCGAGCGAGAGCTTCGTGTCGGCCGCGAGCGCGCGCATGGGGGTGATCCAGAGAACCCTCATGGGGACAGACCCCGAACTTGCCTTTGCTCGGTTTGCGGGGTCTGTCCCCGAATCTCTCTCCGCCATCCACTCCGCCAACGGCCCAAGCCACGCGGCCAGCGTCTTACCCGACCCGGTCGCCGAGTGCACCAGCCCCGACTCGCCCCTCAGGTACGCGGACCAGACCTCGCGCTGGAAGTCGAACGCGGTCCAGCCGTTGGCAGCGAACCAGCGCTCGAGCGCGTCGGTGGAGGGGGCGGATCCGTCGGGCATCGAGCCTCAGCGAAGCGGCAGCGCCTTGCCCTCGGAAGCTGCGGGAGCGGCAACGCCGAGCATCTGCGCCAGCGTGGGCGCGATGTCCACGACCTCGACGCGTCCGTCACGGCGTCCCGGCTTCACCCACGCTGGACCGTAGAAGAGTATCGGCACCTGACTATCGTACGGATGCGGCGATCCGTGGGTGGCCACGCTGCTGGTCGAGGTCATCATCCAGTAGGGCTTGAGCACGTACTCGACGTCGCCCGAGATCTCGCGATGCCAGGTGCGCGCGATCTGCTCGAAGTAGGGCTGGCCGGAGCGGCTCTTCGACTCGAGCTCGGCGCGCGTGTAGGCGGCGTCGATGCCGGGCTCGGCAAGGAGCAGCTTGCGCGTCTCATCGGCCACGACGTCGAACGCCACGCCGCGCGCGGCGATGACCTTGCGGTCGAGCACCGCGGCGCGACCGGAAAAGTAGCGCACGAAGGGCCCCTCGCCGAACTTCGCCGCGAGCGCCTTGTTCAATCGCGCGAGGGTCTGGCTGCCGCTCTGCCTGCCGGCCTTGCGGCCCAGCGATTCGCTGTGCTCCGGGGCGGGCATGAACCCGTGGTCGGCGGTGAGCACGGCGACATAGTTGTCGCGCCCGACCTTCTCGTCCACGTGGCGCAGGAAGTCCTGCAGCGCGCGGTCCAGGTGCAGCACGTGGTCGTGCGAGAGGCGCGACTCCGCGCTGTAGGCGTGGTTCACGTAGTCGTGGCCCGAGAGGCTCACCACGAGGATGTCGGGCACGTCGTCCAGGCCCAGGCCCTCGCCGGCGATCGCGGCGCGCGCGAAGTCGAGCGTGAGCTGGTCGGAGAACGGGGTGGGCAGCAGCTGGGCGTAGAACGGCGCCGCGGGTTTCGCCACATCCTCGCCGATCTTCTTCGGCAGCGCGCCGCCCTTGCGGTACCACTTCTGCCCGTCGGCGAGCGACTTCGCGTAGGCGCCGTCGGGCAGCAGCGGCTTCCACTCCGCGTGGAAGTACTTGTCGGCGGGCATGCCGGCGTTGAAGTCGGCCGCCCACTTCGGGTGCTCCTTCATGTAGTAGGTGGACGAGGCGAAGTGGCCCGTCGTCGTCTGGTACATGTACGCGACCCCCTTGTGCCCCGCGGGCGGGATCGCGCCCCGGTCCTTGCCCGAGATGCCGATCACCTTCGCGGCGGGATTCGCGCCCTTCAGCACGTCGCCGAGGCTCTCCACCTTGAGGTTCCTGGGGCTCGTGCCGTCGAGCTTCCTGGTCTCGTGCCCGATGTACGTGTGCGCGGAATCGCCGGTGCAATACTCGATCTCGCCGGTGGCGTGGTTGCGCCACTCGTTGCCGATGATGCCGGTGCGGTGCGGAAAGGCGCCGGTCAGCAGGGCCGCGTGGCCGGCGCCCGTCACCGTGAAGGCCTGCCCGAAGTGGGCGTCGGCGAACCATGCGCCGCGATCGAGGAAGCGCGCGAATCCGTCGGGCGCGAGCTGGTCGCGGTAGTCCACCACCTGGCGCTGCGGCAAGCCGTCGACGACGAGGAAGACCACGAGCCGTGGCTTCGCAGCAGCCGGGGTGCCGCTGGTCGTCGTCGGGGGAACGGTGCACGCGGAGAGCAACGCCGCGAGTGCCAGGGCAAGGAGTCTTCTCATGGATTCGGACCCTTAGAATTGGAGCCATGAACTCTACCGCATCGCCGCCGCTGGTGAGCATCGTCGTCCGGACCATGGGACGGCCGTCCCTCGCGCGCGCGCTGGCGGCCGTGGCCGCGCAGACCTGGCGCCCGCTCGAGATCGTGCTGGTCGATGCGGCCGGCGCGGGCATCGCCATGGAAAGACACGCCGGCGTGCCGGTGCGCGTGGCCGGAAAGAGCGCGCTCGATCGCCCGCGCGCCGCGAACGCGGGGCTTGTGGCGGCGCGCGGCGCGTGGATCTCCTTCCTCGACGAGGACGACGAGATCGATCCCGCCCATGTCGGCTCCCTCGTCGCCACGGCCACCGTCGCCGGCCTGCCGGTCGCGTACAGCCAGACGCGCATGATCGGCGCCGACGGCGCCGGGCGCGTCTTCGGCGGGCCCTTCAATCGCGAAGCGCTGCTGCGCTCGAACTACATGGCGATCCACGCCGTGCTCTTCTCGCGCGCGTTCGTCGACCAGGGGCTGCGCTTCGACGAGTCGTTCGCGACCTTCGAGGATTGGGACTTCTGGCTGCAGCTCGCCGCGCGCGCCGACTTCGCCTTCACCGGCCGGCCGACCGCGATCTACCGCGCGGCCGCGGGAAGCTCCGGCGCGGGCGCGGGTGCGAACCTCGACCGCGAGGCGGTCCTGGCGCAGCGCGCGCGCCTGATGCGCAAGTGGCAGGCCGCCTGAAGTGGCGCGTTTCGCCTATTACGACCGGCTATCCGAGGCCTCGAAGCGGATCTATCGCAGGAGCGACGCGATCGCGCGCTTCGAGGTGCCGGACGTGACGGCATTGCAGCCGCTCGCGCTCGCGGTCGAGCCCGCGCTCGCCGCGGCCAGGCGCGCCGCCCTGGAGCGCGCCTGCCAGGCGCTCGCCGACGGCGTCAACGCGCGGCTCGGTGCGCCCAGGGTCGTGGTGCGGGTGCTCGAGCGCCGGCCGAGCGACGACTGGGGCGAGCTGCACGGCCTCTACGAGCCCGACGAGGTCACGGGCGGCACGGCGCGCATCACCCTGTGGATGCGCACCGCGAGCAGGGAGCAGGTGGTCCGGTTCCGCACCTTCCTGCGCACGCTCGTGCACGAGCTCTGCCACCACCTGGACTACGAGCACCTGAAGCTCGCCGAGACCTTCCACACCCAGGGCTTCTACAACCGCGAGTCGGCGCTCGTCAGGGAGTTGTTGGGTGAGACTTTGCAGGGCAGGCAAGACGGGAAGAACGAGTAAAGGGAGTAAAGGGATGGGGCTCGTTCGCGGCAACGGACGCAGCATCCCGAACAACCCGCAACGGTTTACTCCCTTCACTCCCTTGACTCCCTTTACTCGTTCTTCCCGTCTTTAGGTCCAGCGGAGCGTCACGGCTTGAGCACGAGCGTGTGCGCGGCGACGATCGCCTCGCGCCTGGTCGGGATCGTGATGTATTCGACCCGCGCCCAGCGCTCGGCGAAGCTCGAGTACCACGGCGAGAGCACGTTGCCCGACTGGCCCGTGGACTGCATGAAGAGCGACCTGTCGAGGTCGGCGAGGTCGTAGATCGCCCGCAGGCTCGCGGCGTGGCGGTTGGCGAACGGGCGCTGCTCGTCGCGCACGAAGAAGTGGCCCACGTTCACCGTGAAGCTGTCCCCGGGCGTCTCGGGCGTGATGCTGAAGAGGTCCTTGACGATCGGCACGAAACCGAACGGACGATGGTCGCTCGCGGCGATGTGCGCCGCGCCCCAGCGCCAGCCGGCCGCGTCGCCATGGCGCTTGCCGAGCTCCGCGGCGGCGAGGTCGAAGGCACGCGACGCGAGCGTGGCACAGGTCTCCTTCGCCCGGGTCCTCACGTCGTCGCACCAGCGCTGGAAGCCGCGCTCGCCCTTCATCACCGCCATCATGAACGCGCCGCGCTGCTCCCACGAGTCGCGGAAGAGATCGCCCAGCTCGTCGGAATACACGAGGCGCGTGAGCTCGCGGTACCAGGCCGAGAACACCAGCGCGGCGGCGGAGTCCACGGCCATCTCGCCTTTCCACCCGGCGAGCGTCGCCAGGGCGCCGCGCCCCGCCTCGCTCTCGGGCCGCGCGGCGAGCGCGGTCGGCAGCATCTCGCGCGCGAGGCGGGAGCTCACGTCCGCCTGCATGCGCCGGAACGACGCCATCGAGTGCTTCGGCTGGCGCGCCAGCATCTCCTCGATGCGCTCGGCGCGGAAGGGCGAGAACCAGTCCACGGTGAGGAACGGCTTGTATCCGGGCGCGACGATCTTGTGGTTGGCGGTGACGATGCGCCCTGCCTTGGGGTCGAGGCTCGCGGGAAGCTGGTCGAAGGGGAGGAACCCCTGCCAGTCGTACTTCGCGAGCCAGCCGGGCACCGGCACGCGTCCCATGGCCTCGTTGTCGGCACGGCGCACCGGCACGAGCGCCGGCGCCACGAAGCCGATCCGCCCCTCGCGGTCGGCATAGACCAGGTTCTGGTGCGGCGCGTGGAGGTCGCGCGTCGCCGCCACGAACTCGCGCGCGTTGCGCGCCCTGCTCATCGCGAAGCCGGCGCGCGAGGCCGAGTTGCTCGCGTCGAGCGCCGCCCACGCGAGCGCGATCACGTGCGCCTTGGGCGCGGCGCCGGCGAGCGGCTTCGACACGTCCGAGAGCACCGGCCCATGGCGCGTCGAGCGCACCTTGATGCGCCGCTCCTCGCCCTTCACCCGGATCACCTCCTCGCGCACATCGAAGCGCGCCCATCCCTGCGGCGTGCGGTACCGGCCGGGATCGTTCGGATGCACGCGCTCGACGAAGAGGTCCTGCGTGTCGCTGTTGGTGGTGGTCATCGACCACGCGATGTGGTCGTTGCGCCCGAGCACGACGAAGGGAAGCCCCGGCAGCGTGCCCCCGACGACGTTTCCCGCGGGAGTGGCGATGTGCGCGAGGTACCAGAGCGCCGGCGTCTGCAGGCCCAGGTGAGGGTCGTTGGCGAGGAGCGGCTTGCCGGTCTCGGACAGGGCGCCTCCGACCACCCAGTTGTTCGAGCCGATCGCCTCCTCGGAAGGCGGCGAGAGCGAGAGCAGCGAGCCGGCGGTGGGCGCGAGCTCCTTGTACAGCGCGGTGTAGTCCGGGAGCGGCGTGGGCGTGTCGCCCGGATAGGGGGGCAGGAGCTCGGCCGTGCGCTCGCGCCCCACCTTGGCCATGAATCGCAGGCGCGCGAGCTCGGTGCGCCAGTTCCCCGAAAGGTCCCACGCCATCACGAAGAGCCAGCCCATGCTGTCAGCCGGCGTCCACGGCTCGGGCTGGATGCCGAAGACGTGGAACTCGACGGGAAGCACCGGCTTCGACGCAAGGAACGCGTTCACCCCCGCGGCGTAGGCCTCGAACGCGGCGCGCGTGGGCGCGTCGGCGCGCTCGGCCATGCGGCTGGCCACCCGCGCGAATCCGAGCGTGCGCATCAGCCGGTCGTTGTCGAATGCGGGCTCGCCCATGATCTCCGCGAGCCGCCCGTTCGCCACGCGCCGCTGGAACTCGAGCTGCCACAGCCGGTCCTGCGCGTGCACGTAGCCGAGCGCGAACCAGCCGTCGGCATCGCCTTTCGCGAAGAGGTGCGGCACGCCCTCCTTGTCGCGCACGATCTCGACCGGGGCGGAGAGGCCTTTCACCTGAACCTCGCCGTCGAGCTGCGGGAGCGAGTCCTGCAGGTAGAGCCATGCGAGCCCGCCCGCGGCGAGCACGAGCACCAGCACGAGGGCGAGGGCCTTGGCGAGGATCTTCACGGCGGCGCTACGGCAGCGGAGCGGACTTCAGCACTTCCTCGAAGGTCGTCATGCCCCGCGCCACCTTCGTGGCTCCGGAGACGCGCAGCGGCCGCATGCCGGCCTTGTAGGCCTCCTGCGTGAGCGCCACGACGTCGGTCTTGTCCTGGATCAGGCGCTTCACCTCGCGCGTGATCTGCATGATCTCGTAGATGCCGACGCGGCCGAGGTAGCCGGTGTTGCGGCACTCGAGGCAGCCCACGGCGCGATAGACGTGCTCGGGAGGATTGGCCTTGAAGGGCGCGCACACCGAGTGCCACAGCCGGTGCTCCTCGTCGCGCGCGAACGGGACCTTCTCCTTGCAATGCGGGCAGAGCGTGCGCACCAGGCGCTGCGCCATGATGCCGATCAGGCTCGAGTTGAGCAGGTAGGCAGGCGCGCCCAGGTCGAGCAGGCGCGTGACCGACGAGGGGGCGTCGTTGGTGTGCAGCGTCGAGAGCACGAGGTGGCCGGTGAGGGCTGCTTGAATGGCCATGTCGGCGGTCTCGTGGTCGCGGATCTCCCCGATCATGATGATGTCCGGGTCCTGCCGCATGAGCGCGCGCACGCCGGCCGCGAACGTGAGGTCGATCTCGGGCTGCACCTGCATCTGGTTCACCCGCGGATCGATCATCTCGATCGGGTCCTCGATGGTGCAGACGTTCACCTCGGGCGTGGCGATCTGCTTGAGCGTGGTGTAGAGCGTGGTGGTCTTGCCCGAGCCCGTGGGGCCCGTCACCAGCACGATCCCGCCGGGCTGCCTGATGAGGTTTTGCCAGATCGTGTGCTCGTCGTCGTTGAAGCCCAGGTCCTTGAAGTCGCGCTGCAGCACCTCCGGGTCGAAGATCCGCATGACGAGCTTCTCGCCGTGCGCCGTGGGCAGCGTCGACAGGCGCAGCTCGATCTCCTCGCCGTCGGGCATGCGCGTCTTGATGCGCCCGTCCTGCGGCCGGCGCTTCTCGACCACGTCCATGCGCCCGAGGATCTTGATGCGCGAGGTCATCGCCACCATCACCGAGAACGGCACCTGGTAGACCTCGTGCAGCACCCCGTCGATGCGGAAGCGCAGGATGCCCACGTCGCGGCGCGGCTCGAGGTGGATGTCGCTCGCGCGCTGGTCGAACGCGTACTGCCACAGCCAGTCGACGAGGTGGACGATGTGGTGGTCGTTGGCGTCGAGCTGGCGACCCGCCTTGCCAAGCTCCACCAGCGACTCGAAATTCGTGAGGCCCGAGGTCTGCACCCCCGCCGCCTCGGCCCGCTTCATGCTCTTGGCGAGGTTGAAGAACTCGCCCTGGTAGCGCTCGATGTCGAGCGGGCTCGCGAGCACGCGCTTGATGTTCAGCCGCAGCATCTGCGCGAGCTCGGCCTCCCACGCGGTCATCAGCGGCTCGCTGGTCGCGATGGTCACGTCCTTGCCGCTCACCTCCACCGGCAGGATGCCGCGCTTCTGCGCGTAGTCCGAGGACATGACCGCCGTCACGGCCTTGAGGTCGATCTTGAGCGGGTCGATGCGGTAGGACTGCATCTTGAGCCGGGCCGCCAGCCACTCCGTGAGCGTCTCCGGCGTGAGGAAGGGCAAGGGCGGCTTCTTCGAGCGCAGGCGAGACTCGCCGATGACGACGATCGGATGGCGCGAGGTGCCGCGTGCGAGGCGCGCGTCGTTCTGGACCTTGGTCGCCGTCTCGGCATCGAGCACACCGTCCTCGACCAGCCAGTCGAGGAGCTCCTTGAGTTGCAGCTTGTGGTCGGCGCGGGTGGCGGCGGGCGTGGCCATGGGCGATTATCGCTCAGCGCAGATCAACCCGCAGGATCGACCTACGCCGCCGTGGCTCCATCCACCCGATCGCCTGGAACCGCCGGCGCGAGGGGCACGCGCGCGACGAAGGTCGCGCCCTTGCCGGGTCCGTCGCTGCGGGCGGCGATGCTGCCGCCCTGCAACTCGACCAGCCGGCGCACGAGGGTGAGGCCGATGCCGAGGCCGCCCTCGCTGTGCCCGCCCGCCCGCAGCTGGGTGAAGAGCCCGAAAATGTCCTCGAGCCGCTCGGGCGGAATGCCTTCGCCGCTGTCGCGAATCGTGAGCACCGCGTCGGCGCCCTCCGCCGATACGACGACCTCGATGGCGCCCCCTTCCGGCGTGTACTTGCACGCGTTGTTGAGGAGGTTGCTGGCGACTTGCCGCATGCGGACCTTGTCGGCGATCGCGATCACCGGCGGCGCGCGCAGCGCCCTGGTGACGCGGTGGCGCTTGCGCTCGAGGCGCGGCCGCTCGCCGTCGAGGGCAGCCTCGACCACCGCGCACAGGTCGACCGGCTCGGCGCGCAAATCGAGCTTGCGCTCGCCGATGCGCGCCACATCCAGCAGGTCGTCGAGCAGCCGCGCCATGTGGTCTGCCTGCCGGCGAATCACCGCGCGTGCCGATTTGGCCGGCGGCGTCATGGTGCCGATGGCATCGAGCGCCGCCACCGCGCTGACGATCGCGCCCAGCGGGTTGCGCAGCTCGTGCGCGAGCGTCACGATGAATTCGTCCTTGGCGCGATTGGCCTCATCCGACACGGCGCGCAGCCGCTCGAGCCCCTCGTGGCGCTCGCGCTCGGCGAGCACGCGCCTGGTGACGTCGCGGCTCACCGCGATAATGCGCTCCGGCTTGCCCTCGTCGTCGTTCATGGGTGCGATCACCGTTTCCCACCAGCGCCCAGCGCCCTTCGCCGTCGGCCCGTAGCCCTCGAAGCGCGCCACCTCGCCGCCTCGCGCCCTTTCCACCGCGACAGCGGCCCGCTGCATGTCGCCGCCCTCCCACAGGCTCACCCAGGGGCGCCCGACGAAGCGGGCCACGTCGTCGATCTCGAGCAGCCGGCGCCCGCCTTCGTTGATCGACACCAGCCGGCCTTCCAGGTCCAGCACCTTGATGCAGTCGTGGCTCGACTCGATCAGGCGGCGCAGGAATTCCGCCGAGGCGCGCAGCCCCGACTCGACGTGTTTGCGCTCGGTGATCTCGCGCAGCACCGCGAGGCTGCGGCCGGGGACGAAGTGGCGCTTGCCGCGATACTCGACCGGGACGTCTTGCCCTCCACCCGCCCGCACGGTGGCGTCCCCTCGGCCGCCGTCGGAGGCTCCGAGGCGCGAGCAAAAATTTCCGTCTGCAAAGAATTCGTCGAGGTTGCGCGCGCCGAGCTCGCCGCGCGCAACGTGGAACAGCTCGCAGGCCGCGGGATTCGCGTCAACGATCCTCCCCTCGTCGTCGAAGACGACGATCGCGTCAAGCGCGCTCTCGAACAAGGTCTGGAGCATCGTCCTCGGCCAATCAGGCCAGAATACGCCCAAACCGGCGGCGCTATCCGCCAGTGCGGGGTGCCCCATCGGACCCCGCGTCGCCGGGCGCCTCCGCGGAGCGATGGGTCTCGTCGGCCCAGCTGCGCGGATCCTCGATGGGCTCGAGGTGGGTGAGCATCTCCACGTGGGGCAGGCGAAGCTGCACTTCCTTCTCCAGGCCTTCGACCAGGTTATGACCTTCCAGCACGCTCATCGTGCCCGGGACGAGGATGTGGACGTCGACGAAGCTGCGCGAGCCCGCCCTGCGCGTGCGCAGCTCGTGGTAGTCGCAGCCGCGCGTGCGCAGCGCGTCGAGGACGGCGGCGATCTGCGCGCGCTCCTCGCCCGGGACCGCCTCGTCCATGAGGCCTCTGAACGAGCGGCGCACGAGCGCGGCGCCGGTCCAGAGGATGTGCACCGCCACGGCGATGGCGACCACGGGGTCGAGCCAAGTCATGCCCGTGGCGCCCGCGAGGATCACCCCCACCACGACGCCACCGGTCGTCCACACGTCGGTGAGCAGGTGGCGCGCGTCGGCTTCGAGCGTGATCGAGCGATGCACCCGTGCGCCGTGCAGCATCGCCCAGGCGCAGGCGCCGTTGGCCGCCGCGGCGACGACCGCGATCGCGAGCCCCAGGCCCAGCTGCTCGAGCGGTCGCGGGTCGGCGAGGCGCGGCACCGCCGTCCACACGATCGCCGCGGCCGCCACGAAGATGAGCGCGCCCTCGATGCCGGAGGAGAAGTACTCGGCCTTCTCATGGCCGAAGTTGTGCTCGCTGTCGGGCGCTTCGGCCGCGTAGGTGAGCACCACCAGCGCGAGGATCGCCGCGAACAGGTTCACCACCCCCTCGACCGCGTCCGAGAGCAGGCCCACCGAGCCGGTGAGGTACGCCGCGCCGAACTTGAGCGCGAGGGTCAGGATCGCGGTGGCGACGGCGAGCCACGCGTAGAACGTGGGCGAGCGGATGATGTGTCCCCTTTGTCGTTCTGGTCTCAATTATGCCAAGGGCCCGGCGGACGGGCCTCGTGGCGCCGGATGAGGCGCTCGCCTTGCTCGACCAGGAACTCGCGAAACGCCTGCGCCACGCCCGGAAGGCGGCGCCCGCGCAGCTGCACCACGTACCAGAGGCGCATCACGGGGAAGCCCTTCACCCGGACCAGGGCGAGGCGCCCGAGGGCGAGCTCCTGCTGTACCGCGTGCGCCGAGAGGAAGCCCAAGCCGAAGCCCGCGGCCACCGCCTGCTTGATGGTCTCGTTGCTCGCGATCTCCATGTCGACGCGCGGGGCGATGCGCGCTTCCGAGAACGCCTGGCCCATCGCGAGGTGCGTGGCCGAGCCCAGCTCGCGGGTTATGAGGGGCTCGCGCGCCACGTCCTCGAGCGCGACCGAGCGCTTCCGCGCCAGCGGATGCGCGGGTGCGGCGACGATGACGTGCGGATGGGGCGCGAAGGGCTCGGCCTCGAACTCGGGTTGCGAGGGCGCGAGGCTCATCACCGCCAGGTCCACGCGATGGCCGGAGAGATGGGCGAGCAGCTCCTCGCGGTTGGCCACCGTGAGGCGCAGGCCGCCGCGGGGCTGCCCGGCGCGGAATGCGGCGATGAGCCAGGGGAAGAAGTAGTCGCCGGCGTTGATCACGCCGACGTCGAGCAGGCCCTGCTCCACCGAGCCCAGCCCGGCGATCGCCTCCTCGGCATCGCGTACCAGGCCGAGGATCTCGCGCGCGCGCCCGAGCGTGGCCTCGCCCGCCGCCGTGAGCCGCATCCCGCGGCCCATGCGCTCGAAGAGCGCCGCCTTCGCGTGCCCCTCGAGCTGGCGCACCTGGATCGAGACCGCGGGCGGCGTGAGGTGCAGCTCCTCGGCCGCGCGGGTGACCGAGAGGTTGCGGGCGACCGCTTCGAACACGCGCAGCTGGCGCAGCGTGGCGTTTTTCATGAAGGTTAAGTAATTACTTAACTATTCGGTAAAGCGATTTTACTTTCCTTTAACCTCGTCGGGGAATAGCCTGATTCGATGCCGAACAACCTCGCCGACCTCAACCGCGCGTTCTGGGACCTGGGATTGCGCTTCTCCTGGGACGAGAAGACGTGGGCGTCGATGACGCAGCTGCCCGACCTGCGGGCGCGGCTCGCGCATTACCTGCAGGCCCACCAGCCGCACCTGCTCGGGGTCTACGACGTCGATTTCCTGCGCGATGCGATCGAGCACCGGCTCGCCCACCCCGAGGAGCGGGTGGGGATGGAGGCGCACCGCTCGTTCTAGGTGTCGCCCCCCGACACTAGCTGGCCAGCTCCGCTCGCCCCTTGAAGTGTTCGAGCGCCTCGGGATTGGCGAGCGCCTCGACGTTCTTCACCGGATCGCCGTGGACCACCGCCCGCACCGCCAGCTCCACGATCTTGTTGGACTTGGTCCGCGGGATGTCCGGCACCTGGCAGATCACGGCCGGCACATGGCGCGGCGTCGTGTTGGTCTTGATGACTTCCTTGATGCGCCTGGCGAGCGCCTCGTCCAGGGCGAGCCCGTCGCGCAGCCGCACGAAGAGCACCACGCGCACGTCCTTCTGCCAGTCCTGCCCGATCACGATCGACTCGACCACTTCGTCCAGCTTCTCCACCTGCCGGTAGATCTCGGCCGTGCCGATGCGAACGCCGCCGGGGTTCAACACCGCGTCCGAGCGCCCGTAGATGATGAGCCCCTCGTGCGCGGTGAGCTCGCACCAGTCGCCGTGGCGCCAGACGCCGGGAAAGCGCTCGTAGTACGCGGCGCGGTACTTCGCGTCGCCGGGGTCGTTCCAGAAGCCGAGGGGCATCGTCGGGAAAGGCGCGGTGCACACCAGCTCGCCCTTCTGGCCGGGCGGGAGCGGCTTGCCTGCATCGTCGAAGATCTCGACCCGCATGCCGAGCATCCTGCACTGCAGCTCGCCGCGCCACACGGGAAGGATGGTGGAGCCGCCCGCGAAGCACGCCACCAGGTCGGTGCCGCCGCTGATCGAGGACAGGCACACGTCCTTCTTCACGTGCTCGTAGACGTAGTCGAAGCCCTCCGGGGCGAGCGGCGATCCGGTGGAGAGCATCACGCGCAGCTCGGGCAGGCGGTGCGAATGGATCGGGTCGACCTTCACCTTGGCGACCGCGTCGATGAACTTGGCCGACGTGCCGAAGTGCGTCATGTCCTCGGCCGCGGCGAAGTCGAAGAGCACGTTGCCGCGCCCCATGAAAGGCGAGCCGTCGTAGAGGAGGAGCGTCGCCTCGCAGGCGAGCGCCGACGCCAGCCAGTTCCACATCATCCAGCCGCAGGTGGTGAAGTAGAAGACGCGATCGCCGGGCTTCACGTCGCAATGCAGCAGGTGCTCCTTCAGGTGCATCAGCAGCACGCCGCCCGCGCCGTGCACGATGCACTTGGGCACGCCGGTGGTGCCGCTCGAGTAGAGGATGTAGAGCGGGTGGTTGAACGGCATCGACCGGTACGTGACCGCCGTGGCCGGGTGCCTCTCGATGAACGCCGCGAACGTGACGCCCCGATCCACCGATGCGGCATTGGGCTCCTCGCTCACGTACGGCACGACCACGACCTGCCGCACGGAGGGGAGTTGCTTCAGGATCTCGGCGATGCGCCCCAGCGTCTCGACCACCTTGCTGTTGTAGTAGTAGCCGTCGCAGCAGAAGAGGACCTTGGGCTCGACCTGGCCGAAGCGGTCGAGCACGCCCTGGATGCCGAAGTCCGGCGAGCACGAGGTCCAGGTGGCGCCCAGGCTCGCCGTGGCGAGCATCGCGACCACGGCCTCGGGCATGTTCGGCATGAAGCCCGCGACGCGGTCGCCCTCCCCGACGCCCGCCGCCGCGAGCGCCTGCTGCGTGCGCGAGACGAGGTCATGCAGCTCGGCCCGGGTGAGGTGGCGTCGCACCTTGTCCTCGCCCCAGAAGACGATGGCGTCGTTGTCGTCGCGTGAGCCCAGCAGGTTCTCGGCGAAGTTGAGCCTCGCGTCGGGAAAGAAGCGCGCGCCGGGCATCTTGTCGCCGTCGGCCAGCACGCGCTCGCCACGGGCCCCGGCGACGACGCCGGCGAAGTCCCACATCGCCACCCAGAAGTCCTCGAGGTGCGCCGTCGACCACGCGTGCAGGCCGGCGTAGTCGCGCAGCCCGAGCCTGTGGCGGGAGTTCACGAAGTCGATGAACGCGGTCACGTTCGCCGCGGCGACGCGCTCGGGAGAGGGCGACCAGAGGGGCTTGCCGTTCATGGCACGGGATTGTCTCACTCGACCTGGGCGCCCACACCTGGCGGCAAGTCGAAGTCGCGCCCGACGCCTTGCCCCGCTTCGCGCAGCTCGCGCACGACGCTCTTCGGAATCGGGATGCCCATCGCGCGGCGTTCCTTCTCCATCGCCGCCTGGCGCTGCCCGGGAAAGCGCGCTCCGCTGCCGGAGGCATTGAGGAACTGGCGCAGCCAGCGGTGGGTGCCATCCTCGAACGCGTCCTGGCCGCAGATGAGCCCGGGATTCATCACGAGGATGAACGCGCCGATGCCCGAGCCTGGAGCGCCGGCGCCCACTGCAGCCGCCGGCCACCCCGCGAGCCCGGTCGTCAGGACCTCGACGATCATGGCGAGGCCCATCCCCTTGTGCGCGCCCATCGGGCGCAGGTAGCCCATCAGCGCTGCCGCGGCCTCGGTAGTGGGCTGCCCATCCTCGCCCACCGCCCAATCCGCGGGGATGGGCGCGTTGTCGCGCGCCGCCTGCTGGATGCGCCCGCGCGCTGCCACACTGTTCGCCATGTCGAAGACCAGCGGCGTGCCGCCGCGCACCGGCGCGGCGAAGGCGATCGGGTTGTTGCCGATGGTCGCGCGCGGCGAGCCGGGCAAGCCCATGACCGGCGGCGTGCGCTGGCAGACGAGTGCCACGCGCCCCATCTCGGCGGCCTGCAACGCGAACATCCCAAGCGCGGAAAGGTGCCCGCAGTTGGTGATCACGCACGGGGCCGAGGCGACCTTCTCCGTGGCCTTGACCGCCTGCTCCACGGCGAAGGTCGCGCCTACCTGGCCGAGCGCGCCCTGCCCGTCCACGTGCAGCGCGCCGTCGCGCCATTCGGCCTTGGGGTCGTTGGAAGTGATCTCGCCCGCGGCGATGCGCTGCAGGTAAATCGGAATGCGGGAGACGCCGTGCGCGTCGATCCCGCGCAGGCTCGTGCGCGTGAGCAGCTCCGCCGCGAGCGCGGCGTGCGGCGGCGAGATGCCGGCGGCTTGCAGCACCTCGGCGGTCCATTGCGTGACCGCTGCGCAGTCGTATCGATCCACGTTGCCTCCGCGGTTAGTCGAGCGTTCCCTCGGCGATGCGGATGTCCCGCTCGTGCCTGGCGGCCGCGGCGATGCCGGCCTCGATGCCGCGCGCCATGCTCTCCAGCGACATCGCGGCGAGGCCCGCCTTGTCGAGGACCTGCGCCTCCGAATAGGGCACGTGCACGAAGCCGGCGCGTACCGCGCTGCCGCTGGCGGCGAGCAGGTGGAGCACGCCGTACATCAGGTGGTTGCAGACGTACGTTCCGGCGGTGTTCGAAAGCTCGGCCGGCACGCCCGCCTCGCGCATGGCGACGACCATCGCCTTCACCGGCAGGGTCGAGAAGTAGGCCGGCGGGCCGCCGGGCGCGATCCGCTCGTCGATCGGCTGGGCGCCGGCGTTGTCGGGCGCGCGGGCGTCGTCCACGTTGATCGCGATCCGCTCGACCCCGATGCGCGAGCGCCCGCCCGCCTGGCCGATGCACACGACGAGCGCGGGCCGGTGGCGCTCGATCGCCACCGCGACGACCTCGACCGCGCGCCGGAACTCGCACGGCACCCGCATCGTCTCGACGCGCAGCCCCGCGATCGTGGCCGGCAGCCTGCGGCAGATCTCCCACGACGGATTGACCTTCTCGCCGCCGAAGGGCTCGAAGCCGGTCACGAGCACGACGTCTCCCGCGGCAGGCACGACCTTGCGCGGCGCTGCAGGGCGAATCACAAGCTCCGGAGGCACGACCGCGTCGGGCCGCGCCCGCCGGCGCATGCCCGTGGCCGGCCCGGGGGCCGCGTGGCGCACGAGCTTGGGGGTTTTCTTGCGGCGCCGGAGCATGGACTAGCGGGCCGTCCACCCGCCGTCCATCGAGAACGAGGCGCCGTTCACCTGCGCCGCGCCGTCGCCCACGAGGAAGAGCGCCATCGCGGCGATCTGCTCGACGGTCACGAACTCTTTCGTCGGCTGCTGCGCGAGGATGATGTTGCGCGCCGACTCCTCGAGCGACACGCCGGCCTCGCGCGCGCGGTCCTCGATCTGCTTCTGCACCAGAGGCGTATGCACGAAGCCCGGGCAGATCGCGTTCACGCGGATGCCCTCCTCCGCGGTCTCGAGCGCCGCGGCCTTGGTGAACCCCACGACGCCGTGCTTCGCCGATACGTAGGCGCTCTTGTTGGGCGAGGCGATGAGCCCATGCGCCGATGCGATGTTGATGATGCGCCCGGAGCTCCTGCGCTTCATGCCGGGCAGCGCCGCCTTGGTCGCGTGGAACACCGACGACAGGTTGATCGCGATGATCGCGTCCCAGCGCTCCTCGGGGAACTCGTCGATCGGGGCCACGTGCTGGATGCCGGCGTTGTTCACCAGGATGTCGATCGCGCCGAAGGCACGCTCGGCATCGGCGACGAGCGCACGGATCTCGGCCGGCTTCGACATGTCGGCGCCGTGGTAGCGCGCCTTCACCCCGCCCTTCTCCAGCGCGGCGCGCTGCGCCTCGATCGCGGCGGCGTCGCCGAAGCCGTTCAGCATCACGTTGGCGCCCTCGCGAGCGAAGGCCTCCGCGATCGCGCGCCCGATGCCGCTGGTCGAACCGGTGACGACGGCCGACTTGCCTGCGAGTTGCCTGCTCATGTGCGATTCATACCTTGCCTGGCCTCAACATGTGGATATGCATGATCCCGTCCTCGTCGTACGGCTCCGAGCACGGCACGAAACCGAACTCCCCATAGAAGCGATCGAGGTACACCTGCGCCCCGATGCGCAACGCCGCGCCCGGCCACAGCGCGTGCGCGCGCGCCACGGCCTCGCGCACCAGCTCCCGACCCGCTCCCGTGCGCCGCACCGCCTCGGTGGTGAGCACGCGCCCGATCGAGGGCTCGGCGTACTTGACTCCCGGCGGCACCAGCCGGCAATACGCAAGCAGCGGCCCGCTACCCTCGCTACCCTCTCCCCGGCCCTCTCCCAAGGGAGAGGGGGACCGACCCAGCAGGTGCCAGCAGTGCGGGTCCGCCCCGTCCAGGTCCTGGAACGCGCACGCCTGCTCGACCACGAACACCGCCGCGCGCGCCTGCAGGATGTCGTGCACCTCGAGCGCGGAGAGCTCGCCGAAGGGCGCGCACTTCCACGCGATCACACGGCCGCTTTCGCGCTGGCGACGCGCGCCAGGTGGAGCCACGTTTCCACCACCGTGTCCGGATTGAGGGACATGGATTCGATGCCCTCGGCCATCAGCCACTCGGCGAGGTCGGGATAGTCGCTCGGTCCCTGGCCGCAGATGCCGACATACTTGTCGGCCTTGCGGCACGCCTGGATCGCCAGGTGCAGCATGCGCTTGACCGCCGCGTCGCGCTCGTCGAAGGCTTCCATCACCAGGCCCGAGTCGCGGTCGAGGGCGAGGGTGAGCTGGGTCATGTCGTTGGAGCCGATCGAGAAGCCGTCGAAGTGCTCGAGGAACTCGTCGGCGAGGATGGCGTTGGACGGGATCTCGCACATCATCACGATCCTCAGGCCGTTCCTGCCGCGCTCGAGGCCGTTCTCCTTCAGGACCGCGAGCACCTTCTCGCCCTCGCCCACCGTGCGCACGAACGGGATCATGAGCTCGACGTTGGTGAGGCCCATCGCGTCGCGCACCTTGCGCATCGCCTCGCACTCGAGGTCGAAGCAGCCGCGGAAGGAGTCGGCGATGTAGCGCGAGGCGCCGCGAAAGCCCAGCATCGGGTTCTCCTCGGTCGGCTCGTACTTGGTGCCGCCGATCAAGTTCCGGTACTCGTTGGACTTGAAGTCCGACAGGCGCACGATCACCTTCTTGGGCCAGAAGGCGGCCGCGATCGTGGCGACACCCTCGACGATCTTGTCCACGTAGAAGCGCACCGGGTTCTCGTAGCCGCGCGACTGGCGCGCCACCTGCGCCTTGAGCTCCCCCGCGAGCTTGTCGTACTCGAGGCACGCCTTGGGGTGGATGCCGATGGTGTTGGAGATGATGAACTCGAGGCGCGCGAGGCCCACGCCCTCGTTGGGGAGCTGGCAGAAGTCGAAGGCGAGCTGGGGGTTGCCGACGTTCATGGCGATTTTCACGGGGATCGCGGGCATGCGGTCGAGCTTGAGCTCCACCGCCTCGAAATCCATCTTGCCGGCGTAGATGTACCCGGTGTCGCCCTCGGCACAGGAGACGGTGACCTCCGCCCCCTCCTTCAGCCGGTCGGTCGCGTCCTCGCAGCCCACCACCGCGGGCACGCCGAGCTCGCGCGCGATGATCGCCGCGTGGCAGTTGTTCACGAGGACCGGCGTGTACCGCTCCGTGAAGACGATGTAGTTGTGGTTGTCGCCGACGGTGATGTTGTAGACGTCCGCCTCGGCGAGCGTCTCTTCCAACCCGACCCTGGCCTGACGCAGATCGGACGCCAACAATTGCTCGAGGCGACCCTTCAGTCGAGCGTCGGTGACCGAAGGCAAGTGATCGCGCAAGCCCTCGGCGTCGATCAGCAGGTTCTTGCGCACCCGGTTGTTGACGTCCGAATTGATCGTGTCCGGCAGCAGCTGGCGGGTGCTGAAAAATCGGCTGCCGACCTTGCGCTCGTCGCAGCACGGGATTCTGGACGTGTATCGGCCCAGCAGGTCCAGCTTCTCCACGATCTGCACGTTGTAGATCGAGCGGTTGGTGGCAACCTGCGGCACCGTGCCGATGCGCAAGCAGGCAACGATGACTGCTTCGAGCAGGTCGCCGCCCGAGACGTACACATTGACTCGGCCGTTTCGGAAACTGCCGTCACCGTCGATCACGCCGGCGAGGAAATGGCATGCCACTTCGACGTCGCTCTTCAGCAACGTGGTCACGATCGTGTCCTGCTCGTCCCGCACGGCGGTTGCGATCGCCTTGGAATAGCAGCGATACGCGTTTGCCGACCCGACCACTTGCTTGCCCCGGATGAAGCCGCTCGAAACCTGCTTCACGGATTCCTTGAATGCTTTTCCGTAGTTGACCTGGAGCGCCTGATTCATCCGTGAGATGAAGTTGAGTTTCGCGACATCCGGCTTCTGGATGAACGTGACCTCGCCATGGGTCCTGGACAGGTAAACGTGGCCATCGGTCATCAATCCGCCCAGCAGGTAGGCGAGCGAGTGCTCCTTCCGGGTCGAGGCCGAGAGCTGCGGCAGTTGCTGGGCGAGCAGGACGCAATCCTGCTTCTCGACGATGTCCTGGATTTCGCGGTCGGCCAGCTCGCCGCCGGCCAGGCTCAGCATCTTGTGTTCCGGGGTCAGCTTGAGGTCGTTACCCTGCGTGCGGCCGGTCTGCGAAATTCCGACCCGGATCATTCCCGCGACCCGTTTCATCACCGCCAGGACGGGCTTCCACTCGATCTTGAAGGTCGCGCGGTTCAGTGACGGCACGACCAAGCCCTCATGGCCGCGCTCGTGCAGTTCGTGGAAAGTCAGGAAGCCGGCATTGGTCAGGACGCGGGTATCACCGGAGAAGCACGTGCGCCCCCCGCGATTGGTCACGATCGCCGACGCGCGCTTCATCACCGGCTCCCAGTTGGGATCGGTCATGTCGGTCACGAGCACGTCGCCGTCCTCGACGCGCGCGATCTCGGAGACGTCCTCGATCACGCGCACCCTGCCCTGGCCGATCTTCGAGCCGATGGCGCGCCCCTCGGCGAGCACCTCGCCGCGCTTGCCGATGCGGTAGCGCGTGAGCGTGTCCTTGCGCATCTCCTGGCTTTTCACCGTCTCGGGACGCGCCTGCAGGATGTAGAGCTTGCCGTCCTCGCCGTCGCGGCCCCACTCGATGTCCATCGGGCGCTGGTAGTGCTTCTCGATCGCCACGGCGTAGCGCGCGAGCTCCTCGACCTCGGCATCCGAGAGCGAGAAGCGGTCGCGGTCGGTGGCGGACACCTCGACCTGCTTCACCGACTTGCCGGCTTGCGCCTCGGTGTCGAACACCATCCTGATCGCCTTGCCGCCCAGGCCGCGGCGCAGGATCGCGGGCTTGCCGTTGGCGAGGCAGAGCTTGGAGACGTAGAACTCGTCCGGGTTGACCGCGCCCTGCACCACCATCTCGCCCAGGCCGTAGCTCGAGGTGATGAAGACCACCTCGCGGAACCCCGACTCGGTGTCCATGGAGAACATGACGCCGGCGGCGCCGAGGTCGCTTCGCACCATGCGCTGCACGCCGGCGGAGATCGACACCTCTGCGTGGGTGAAGCCCTTGTGCACCCGGTAGGCGATGGCGCGGTCGTTGTAGAGCGAGGCGAAGACGCGGCGGATGGCGTCGAGCACGTTGTCGGCGCCGCGGATGTTGAGATAGGTCTCCTGCTGCCCGGCGAAGGAGGCATCCGGCAGGTCCTCGGCGGTGGCCGAGGAGCGCACCGCGAAGCTCGCCCTGGATGCGCCATCGCCCGCTATCTGCTGATAGGCCGCGCGCACCTGGCGCACGAGCTCGGGCGGGAGCTCGCCATCCTCGAGCCAGCCGCGGATCTCCTTGCCCGCGTCCGCGAGCGCTCCCATGTCGTCCACGTCCAGCTTCGAGAGCACGGCCTCGATGCGCCCGGCGAGCTGGTTGTGCTCGAGGAAGTCGTCGAAGGCCTGCGCGGTCGTGGCGAAGCCGCCCGGGACGCGCACGCCGCTCGCGGCGAGCTGGCTGATGAGCTCCCCGAGGGACGCGTTCTTGCCGCCGACCGACGCGACGTCGGTCATGCGAAGGGAATCGAGCGGGAGGACGTAGCTCATTGCGGGGAAATTCGGGGACAGACCCCAGGCGTATGGTTCGGGGTCTGTCCCCATGAGCTTGCAATTATATAGAACGCTCCCTGACAATCCTCAAACGCCCATGTCCCAGCGCAAACGCGTCTTCTTCGTCTCCGACCGTACCGGCATCACCGTCGAGGCCCTCGGCTCCTCGCTCCTCACCCAGTTCGGGGGGATCG
>Ga0307505_10001132_pt1 | contig 23299 bp, 17 predicted proteins | sample 23_S_MG_FD_202183 | JGI IMG/M metagenome (GOLD analysis project Ga0307505, IMG submission 202183) | Soil microbial communities from Populus trichocarpa stands in riparian zone in the Pacific Northwest, United States - 23_S | ecosystem: Environmental > Terrestrial > Soil > Riparian zone > Trees...
CGCGCCCACGCCGGACGTCGTTTTGCTGGACCTCAATATGCCGGTCATGACCGGATACGAGGTGCTGGAGCAGATCGCGGCGGATTCCGAGTTGAAGCACATCCCGGTGGTCATCCTCACGACATCGGCCGACGAGAAGGACATTCTCCGCATGTATCGACTGCGTTGCAGTTCATACATTGTAAAGCCGGTCGACTTCGTTCAGTTCCAGAGAGTGATCCACGAATTCGCCGGCTACTGGTTCTCGGTGGTGGTGCTTCCTCAAGCCAAGCGCTCGGCGCGTGACGCGGCGAAGTAAAGGTGAGTCACGGGCGCCCTTTCACGCCACTCGAGCTGGTCCATGTCAAATCCCACAGCGTATGGGACCTTGGTCGATAAGGGTTTTCCCTTAGTCCCTGATCGGTTGACTTGGCTCGAGTGTCTCTCAACTGGCTCATGGCGAAATCTATGCTAGCGCATCCTCCTGAGGGGACTATAGTCGAAAGACCATGCAGCCGTTCCGAGTGAACGGGTCATTCCGACGTTCCAAGTTGTATCCGCGGTCTCGGCCGTCAGCATTGCGCTGCGCGCGTGCGGTGTTGCTCGTGCTGCTCGCGGTACTTGCATTTGGAATGGGCCGCGGGAACGCCCTCGATCCACCACAGCGCGTCACGCTGCAGCTGAAGTGGCGGCACCAGTTCCAATTTGCGGGGTACTACGCGGCGCTCGAGCAAGGGTACTTCGCGGAGGAAGGTTTGGACGTCACTCTCCGTGAGGGAGCGCCGGATCAGGCGCCGCTGCCGAGTCTTCTGACTGGCGACGCCCAATACGCCGTGGCGGGCGCCGACGTGCTCGAGGCGCGGCTCAACGGCGAATCGGTGGTCGTGCTGGCGGTGGTTCTGCAGCACTCGCCCTATGCACTGCTGACGCGCCGAGACCGCGGCCTCTCGCGGCTCGATCAGTTGATCGGGCGAAGCGTCATGCTTCACGACCATCAGGGGGCCACCGAGTTCAAGGCGATGATGCTCGCGGAGGGACTGTCCCTAAGCGAGGTGCGGTTGATTGAGCACTCGTGGAACAACGACGACCTCATCGAGGGACGCGTCGACGCGATCTCCGCGTATGTGAGCGTTGAGCCGCACCAGATCCAGAGTCGGGGTGTCGAAGTCGGGATCATTCGTCCGGTCGACTACGGTATCGATTTCTACGGCGACTCGCTGGTGACGACCGCCGCCGAGATCGACGAGCACCCGGCGCGCGCGGCCGCCATGCGGCGCGCCAGTTTGCGCGGCTGGGAGTATGCATTTGAGCACGTCGACGAGTTGATCCCGCACATCCTCGGGTTGCCGGGTGCGGCGGAACGCGGCCTGACGGCCGAGGGTTTGCGCTATGAGGCGAACAGTATGCGCGACCTCGCCCTGCCGCATTTGATCGAACTCGGACACATGAACCCCGGGCGGTGGCGCCGGATGGCAGATACCTATGTCGCGCTTGGACTGGCGCCGGCCTTCCCGTCGCTCGACGGCTTCCTGTACGACGCGCAACCGTCGACGGATCGAGCGCCCCTTTGGGGAGCGCTCGGTGCGGTGGTCGTTCTGGCGCTTCTCGGCGCTCTCATACTGGCTTGGAACCGCCAGTTGCGCCGGCTCGTTCGCGATCGCACCCTGGAGCTGCGGCAGGCGGCGGAGGCGATCGGCGCGCTGAACACCGCCCTGGAAGAGCGCGTGCGCGAGCGGACCGCTCAACTCGAAGTCGCCAATCGAGAAATCGAGGCATTCGCGTACTCGGTATCCCACGATCTTCGCGCCCCACTGCGACACCTGCGGGGCTATGCCTCGATTCTCATTGAGGACCACGGCGCGGAGTTTGCCGGGCCCGCGCGCGTCTACGTCGATCGCATCGGCGCGGCCGCGGAGCAGATGAACGAGGTGGTCGACGCATTGCTCGGACTCTCTCGGCTCTCCTCGAGCGGGATGTCGTGGAGTCCCGTCGATCTCAGCGCCCTTGCGGCAGACGTCGCCGCAGAGCTGCGCAGGAATCAACCGGCTCGCGACGTCTCCTTCGAGATCGCCCCCGAGGTGTTTGTCGAGGGCGACCCGCGCCTGTTGCGCCAGGCGATGCGGAACCTCCTCGAGAACGCTTGGAAGTACACGAGCAAGCACGCGAGCGCCCACATCGAGTTCGGCGTCGATGAGCGCCCGTCGGCGGGAGAGAACGGCACGGCCGCAACACGCGTGTTCTACGTGCGGGACGACGGCGCGGGATTTGATGGGCAGCACGCGGATCAGCTGTTCCGCCCGTTCCGCCGCATGCATTCGCCGGCGGAGTTCGAGGGGACGGGCATCGGCCTCGCGACGGTCCAGCGAATCATCCAGCGCCACAGCGGACGCATCTGGGCGGAGGCCGCGCCGGAACAGGGTGCCACCTTCTACTTCACGCTTGCCGGGGCGAACGGGCCCAGAGTCGAGCCGCCGCGATGAATGCATCTGTCGGATAAGATGTTGTCGATCGATCGACAGTTGCATCCGCGATGGCTTTTCCCAGCCTCGAGTGACAGCGGGCCTCTGGGTACCGTGGCCGCTGGATATTTGCTCCCCGTCATCGTCGTTCTGCCCGTGTTGTGTGGTCTGCTCGTTTTCGCCGCCGAACGCGCGGGCTGGTTGGCGACGCCCGGAGCCCTGCTTATTTCCGTCGCCGCGGGCGTGGCGGGGACGAGCACGGCGACCCTGTTGGTAGCTCGGTGGTTGAATCGCGTCGCGACGTCTCGAGACGCCACCGAGAACACACAAGCAGAGGCCGAGATCGCCCGGGGCCACGCGCTGTTCGAGGGGTTGTTCGAGTACGCGCCCGACGCCGTGATCGCCGTCGACATGGAAGGATGCGTGAGGTTGGTGAATCGCCAGGCGGAGGAGCTGTTCGGGTATTCCAAGCAGGAACTGCTGGGATTGCCCGTGGAAACGCTGTTGCCCGATCGCGCCCGTCCCAGCCACATCGCCTTGCGCGAGCGATACACGGCCTCGCCGGACCGGCGCCCGCGGCGCGATGATGTGATCGGGCTTCGGAAGGATGGGGCCGAGTTCCCCGCGGCCGTGGCACTGGGGCCGATCAACTTATCCTCCGGCATGCTGGTGTTGGCCTCGGTGCGTGACGTATCCGAGGAGAGACAGGACAAGGACACGATCCAGCGCCTCAAGGCCGACCTCTCGAGAAACGCCGATGAGTTGAAGACGGTCAACGACGAGCTGAAATCGTTCTCCTACTCGGTGTCGCACGACCTGCGAGCGCCGCTGCGCAGCATGGTCGGCTACAGTACGATCATCCTCGAGGACTTTGACGACGCGTTGCCGCCGGAGGCCAAAGGCCATCTCGGCCGGATCATTGCGGCCACCAACAAGATGGGCGAGCTGATTGATGGATTGTTGGCGTTGTCGCGGATCATCCGCCGCGACATGGTTCGACAGAACGTCGACCTGAGCGTTTTGGCCGAGGAGGCGTTGCAGCATCTCCGGGCGGGTACGCCCGCGCGTGACGTGTCCATCCGGGTGGCGGAGAAGCTTCGGGTCGTCGGAGATCGCCAGTTGCTGCAGATCGCGGTGACGAATCTCGTCGACAACGCCTGGAAATTCACGCGGCACACGGCCCATCCGAAGATCGAGGTCGGTGTCGCGATCGAGAAGGGGCAACCGGTGTATTTCGTCCGCGACAACGGCGTCGGGTTTGACATGAAGTACGCCGACAAGCTGTTTGGGGCCTTCCAGAAGTTGCACGGCGAGCGCGATTACGAGGGGCCGGGTATCGGCCTCGCGACTGCGCATCGGGTGATCCTGCGCCATGGCGGGGCGCTTTGGGCGACCGCGGAGCCGGGCCAGGGGGCGACGTTCTATTTCACTTTGCCGCAACCGGTGGAGGGTGGTGATGAGTAATCGAATGATCCTGCTGGTGGAGGACAATCCCGACGACGAGGCGTTGACTCTGCGGGCTCTCCAGAAGGGGCATGTCGCCAACCTCGTGGTCGTCGTGCGCGACGGCGAAGAGGCGTTGGAGTACCTCTTCCGCACCGGTCGCTACGCGGACGTCAAAGATCCGTTGCCGGAAGTGATCATGCTCGACCTCAAGCTGCCCAAGGTCAGCGGCCTCGAGGTTCTCAAACAGTTGCGAGCCAATCCCGCGACCAGCCTGATCCCGGTCGCAATCCTCACCTCTTCGCGGGAGGAGCGGGATCTCGTCGAGGGGTACTCGCTCGGCGCGAACAGCTTCATTGTGAAGCCGGTCGACATGGAACAATTCACCACCGCCGTGCAGCAGGTCGGGCTGTATTGGCTGCTCCTCAACCAGGTGCCGGGTCGCGTATGATGAAAGCCCTTGTTCGAGCGTCTGTGCTCGACGGCGCTCTGTTCGCGCCTTTACGGGTTGGACGTGTTGCGGTATGAACCCGCCAGCATCCGCAGCTGATACACCCCGCCCCGCGGCTGAGTTGAGGTTAGGAGGCACGCGTGACGAAGGCCGAATCCGCTCCGTCAATCCATGTTCCCAAGCTCCTGCTGGTGGAGGACAATCCGGACGACGCGGTGATCACACGGCGCGCTCTCGACCGGGCCCACATCGGCAATCTGCTCACGGTCGTGGAGGATGGGGAGCAAGCGATGGAGCTGTTGTATGGCGAGGCCATGCAGGGACGCGACCAGATCGGCCTCATCCTGCTCGATCTGGGGCTGCCGAAGCTCGATGGCCGCGCGGTGCTGCGCAAGATCTGGGACGACCGACGCCTGCGGCATATCCCCGTGATCGTTCTCACCGGCTCCGACGAGGAGGACGACATGGTGAAGAGCTACAAGTCTGGCGCTGTCGCGTTTTTGCGCAAACCGGTGCAGGTCGACCAGCTCCTGCGCGCGGTCGGCGACCTGCACGGATACCAGCTCCTGATCGCCAAGGTGTAATCGAGCCGAGGGCTGGGCGGTGACCGCGTCGACCGAAGCCGCCGCGCTCGTGGCGCGTCCTCTACGAGTCCTTCTAGTAGAGGACTCCGAGGACGACGCGACGTTGATTCTCGCATCGCTGCGACGCGCGGGGTACGAGCCGGACTTCCGGCGTGTCGACAACGCCGCGGCGATGGGCGCGGCGCTGGCGGACGGGGTGTGGGACGTCGTGCTCTCCGATTACGCGATGCCAGGTTTCGGCGGCCTGCATGCCCTCGAACTGCTGCATTCGAGTGGAATCGATCTGCCGTTCATCATCGTCTCCGGGACCATCGGCGAAGAGACCGCCGTGGACGCCATGAAGTCCGGCGCCCACGACTACTTGATGAAGGGAAATCTGATCCGACTGGGGCCGGCGATCGACCGTGAGATTCGCGACGCCGCCGTGCGGCGCGAGCGGCGTACGGCCGCTCAGGCGCTGGAGGTCGACGCGCAGGTCTTTGCCGCGCTCGCACGCGTCGGTCGCGAACTGATCGCGTGCTCCGATGTCCGTGCGCTGTTGGACCGACTGGGCCAGGTGACGACGGAGGTCCTCGGGTGCGACGGCGCCTTCACACTGCTGTACCAATCTGAAGACGACTCTTTCACGCCGGTGGCATCCTTCGGCGGGCACCCGGCCGTTTGGGAGGAGTTGCGGGTGCTGCGATTCCCCCGGACCGCGGTTGCGGGATTGCTGGGCGTGCTGGCGCAGCGTGAGACCTACCAGGTGACCATGGCGACGCCGCCGAGCCCGTGGGCCGCTATTCCTCGGCGATTCGGTGTGACGGTCATGCTTTATCTCGCTTTGCGCCAGGGCGATGAGATCATCGGCATCCACTGCGCCGGATACCACGGACGCGAAGAACCCTTCACACCGGTACAGGAGCGCATCGCCGCGGGCAGCGCTCAGTTGGCGTCGATGGCTCTGCAGACGGTCCAGTTGGTCGAGGAACTCGAAACCGCCAATCGCCTCAAGTCCGATTTCGTGGCCACCATGTCGCACGAATTGCGCACCCCGTTGAACATCATACTGGGATACAGCGATCTGCTCCTCGGCGGCGAGTTTGGCGTGGTGCCGCCCTCGCAAGCCGATGTGCTGCAGCGCGTGGAAACGACCGCGCGCGAACTGCTCGTGCTCATCACGGCGACCTTGGATCTGAGCCGCCTCGATCGAGGTGAGGCGCCGGTCGCGTGGGAGGAATCGGATCTGCTCCTAGTGTTGCGCGAGTTGGCGAAGGAGACCGAAGGGCGGCTCGAGAAGCCAGGCGTGCGCGTCGAATGGGACGTCGCGCCGAATCTACCGCGGGTGCGGACCGATGTCGGCAAGTTGAACGTCATCCTCCGCAATCTGTTGTCGAACGCCGTCAAGTTCACGGACGCGGGCGTCGTCTCCCTATCCGCCCGGGTGCGCGGCGACAGAGTCGAGATCACGATTGCCGACACCGGGGTCGGCATCGCGCCCGACATCTTGCCGGTCATCTTCGATCCGTTCCGCCAAGGCGAGACGTCGCTGACGCGCCGTTTCGGCGGCGTCGGATTGGGGCTGCACATCGTGCAGCGCCTCTTGAAGTTGATCGACGGCACGATCGCCGTCGAGAGCACTCCGGACGTTGGGTCGACGTTCCGCGTCAGTCTGCCCGTTGCCCAACCTTGAAGAAAAAATCGAATTCACCACAGAGGCACCAAGAACACGGAGAAAGAACGTATTCAAAAAGCTCGCCCGCACGGTCCGGTTTCTTCGGTATCCTCTCCGTGTCCTCGGTGTCTCCGTGGTGAAGTTATGCTCAGCCGGCGCGGCGTCCCGGTTGTACCGCGGCGACGAAGCGCGACGCGGCGAATCGCTCGGTAGCCTGGCGCAGCCAGAAGTCGCTCTTGAAGAGAATCAACGGCCGCTGCTCGATGTCGAGCAGGCACTGGGTCCCGGCCAGTCCGGCGAAATCCGCGGGATCGAAGTCGCCCTCCACCCAGCGCGCGTGTTGGAACGGCAGCGCGTCGAGTCGCACCTCGACGCCGTACTCGTTCTTCAGACGATACTGAATGACGTCGAACTGCAGCCTGCCGACCGCCCCGAGAATGGGATCGCGCTCGAGCCGCTCGCGGTCGAAGAAAACCTGCACCGCCCCTTCTTCCGAGAGCTGATCGAGGCCTTTTTTGAGCTGCTTGCGTTTCATCGGTTCCGTGAGGACTACGCGGACGAAGTGCTCGGGTGAAAAGCGCGGGATGCCGGCGAACTCGTGCGGCGTTCCCTCGGCGAGCGAGTCGCCGATGCGCAACAGCCCTGGGTCCCACACGCCGATGATGTCGCCCGCGTAGGCCTCCTCGATCAACGAGCGTTCCTGAGCGCGAAACTGCAGCGAGCGGTTGATGGTCAGCTTCTTGCCCGTGCGGACGTGGGTCACATCCATGCCGCGTTCGAACCGCCCCGAGCACACCCGCACGAATGCCACCCGGTCGCGGTGCTGCGGGTCCATGTTCGCCTGGATCTTGAACACGAACCCCGAGAACTCCGGCGAGTCCGGTGCGACCGCGTCGCCGGTGACGGTCTCGCGCGGCAGCGGCGGCGGCGCCATCTCGACGAAGCGATCGAGAAACGGCTCGATGCCGAAGTTGGTCATCGCGCTGCCGAAGAACACCGGACTGAGCCGGCCGGCGAGGAACGAACGCGGATCGAAATCGGTGCCGGCCCCCTCCAGCAACTGCAGCGAGTCCAACAGAACGGTGTGCGCGCCGGCGCCGATCGCGCCGCGCAGGGCCGGGTCGTCGAGGCTGACCACATGGGCCTCGACCTTGCGCGCACCGGTCTCGCCGCGGTCGAAACGGAGCATCGCGCCGGCCCAGCGGTCGTAGACTCCCTGAAAGTCCGGGCCCGAGCCGACCGGCCAATTCGCCGGAGTGCAAGGGATGCCGAGTACCTGCTCGATCTCGTCGAGCAGGTCGAGGGGGTCGCGCCCGAAGCGGTCGAGCTTGTTGATGAACGTGACGATCGGGATGTGTCGCATCCGACACACCTCGAACAGCTTGATCGTTTGCGCTTCGACGCCCTTCGCACTGTCGAGCAGCATCACCGCGCAGTCGGCGGCGGCGAGGGTTCGGTAGGTGTCCTCGCTGAAGTCGTTGTGCCCCGGCGTGTCGAGCAGGTTCAACTCATAGCCGTGGTAGGGGAACTGCATGACGCTGGTCACGACCGAGATGCCGCGCTCCTGCTCGAGCTTCATCCAGTCGCTGGTGGCGTGGCGCTCGGCGCGCTTCTGCTTGACCGATCCGGCGAGGCGAACCGCGCCCCCGTACAAGAGGAGTTTCTCGGTGAGAGTCGTCTTGCCGGCGTCCGGGTGCGAGATGATCGCGAACGTACGCCGGCGCGCCACTTCGGAGCGGAGATGTTCGAGGGGTTCACTCATCGGAGGAAGTGCCGAAAAATTCGCAGGCTATCCCGCCCGCCGCGCGGGCGCGAGACCACCGGCGGTGAAATTGACGGAGCGGGCCCGTCAGGCGATCTGGTCGCCGACGTGCCGGCAGGCCCGTAGCAGGGTCGGCGCGAACCGGCTGGCCGCGCGCACGCAGGCGAAGTGATCGCCGTCGACGGTGAAGACCATGGCGCCCGGGATCGCCGCCGCCAGCTCGTACTGGCGCCGCGTCGGCACCAGGAGATCGCGCGTCGTGATGACGACCGCCGTCGGCACGTTGATCGTCGACGCCCAGTCGTGGGACGAGAATCGGATGACCGCCCGCGTGGCCTGCAGAACGGTCGCCGGATCGGTTGAGGCCAGTTCGCGGCGGATGCGGTCGCGGCGCTCGCCCGGAGGCACCCCCTCGAGCATGCCGTCGATGATTCGGTGGCGAAACAGCTCGGGGACGAGTCGGGCCGTGAAGACCATGCCGGGGAAGACCGCACTCGCGACCCCCCGTGCCTCCAACGGTAGGAAGTGCCGGGCGGTGGCGCACAGCACCAATCCCTCGACACGATCCGGGTGCCGGCTCCAGCAAAGCTGGGCGATCGGCCCCCCCATCGAATATCCGACGGCGATCAGGCGTTCGATACCGAGCTGGTCGGCCAGGGCGATGGCGTCATCGGCGCAGTCGGCGAGGCGAAAGTGCGTCGTGCGAATGCCGCGACCGTGGCCGCGATGGTCGACCACGACGACGTTGAAGTGGGTTGCCAGCGCGCGCAGGGACGCGCTCCAGTTCAACCTCCCGGTGGCGGCGAGGCCGTGGAGGAGTACCAGGGTTCGAGCCCCAGCCGGCCCCGGCACTTCGCGCACCGACATCGTGCCGCGGCCCGGTAGCTCGACGTCGCGATCGACCCATCGAATAGGCGGCGGATCGTCTTGGATCCCGGGCGAGGATTTTCCTGTCGTTGCCACGGAGGAGAACCGATAAACACGGAATCGCCCCCGGAAGCAAAGGGGGATCCCGCCAGACTCTCGGTCGTTACGGCTCCGCGCCGATGCAGCACTTCTTGTATTTTCGACCGCTGCCGCACGGGCAGGGCTCGTTGCGGCCGATCTTCACGACCCGTCGCGGCGGCGGGTGGTGGTGGTGGTGGTCGTGGTCGCAGGAGCCATCGTGCTGGTGCACGTGCTCTTCTTCCTCTTCCCCTGGCCGGGTCTGTTGTTCGCTCATGCCGCGACGATACCGGCTGGCACGGCGAAACGCTGCCCCCCGGGACGCAAGGGCACCAGGGACGCAGGCTAAAGACCTGCGCCTACACAGGGAGGGCGGCCAGGGTGCCCGTAGGCGCAGGTCTTTAGCCTGCGTGATCGGGTTGCGGGTAACAGTCCGCCCTGAGACTTTCGATGGGCGAATTACCCACCACCGAAGTGTCGCAGGGGTTGAGCCGGAGCCCCGAGGTCGGCAAGAATGTCCGTTCACGCCGTCCGAGGAGGAACCATGGCGCAGACCGCACAGATCCGAAAGTTCGAAGCGTTCGAGAACGAAGCCCAGCGCGTCTTCGAGTTGCAGCGCGCCGCCCACCTGCGGCACCCGTATCCCACGCTCGAGGAGCGGCTCGCCCATCTCGCGAAAATCGAGCGGATCCTCGTCGACAACGCCGACGCCATCGCCGCGGCGATCAACCGCGACTTCACCAACCGCTGCGTCGAGGAGACGAAGATCCTTGAGGTCTTCGGCTGCGTCGACGGGATACGCCACACCCGCCGTAAGCTCAAGAAGTGGATGAAGCCGCAGCGCCGGCACGTGTCGATCAACTTCCTCACCGGCTCGAACCGCGTCATCCCCCAGCCGAAGGGGGTGGTTGGGATCGTGTCGCCGTGGAATTACCCCCTCTTCCTCACCATCAGTCCGCTGACCAGCATCCTCGCCGCGGGCAACCGCGCCATGATCAAGATGGCGAGCAACTCGCAGAACCTCTGCGCGCTCCTGCATGAGAAGTTCGCCGCGGAGTTCGCGCAGGACACCGTGGCCATTCTTCCCGGAGTACGCGGCGGCGACTTCTCCTCGCTGCCGTTTGACCATCTCATCTTCACAGGCTCGGCGGACGCGGGACGCACCGTCATGCACTCGGCGGCGGACAACCTTACGCCCGTGACGCTGGAACTGGGCGGAAAGTCGCCGACCATCGTTTGCGACGACTTCGACATCGAGACCGCGGCCTCCCGCATCCTATACGGCAAGCTGGTCAACGCCGGCCAGACCTGCCTGGCGCCGGACTACCTGTTCGTGCCGGAAGGCAAGCGCGATGCGTTCGTCGAGGCGGCGCGGCGCATCGTACCGGCGCGGTACCCCGACACGAACGACCGCAGCTATACCTCGATCATCGACGAGAAGTCGTATCGGCGGCTGCGCGAGACGCTCGACGACGCGGAGAAGAAGGGCGCCAAGCTCGTCCCGCTGCCCGAGGGCGCGACCTTCAACGATGTGCAGCGCAAGATTCCCCCGCATCTGGTCCTCGATCCCACCGAGGACATGACGATCATGCGCGAGGAGATCTTCGGGCCGCTGTTTCCGGTCAAGACGTATCGCGACCTCGACGAGGTGCTCGCGTATGTCAACGAGCGCGATCGGCCGCTCGGGCTGTATGTCTTCACCAACGACCGCAAGACCGAGGAGAAGGTTCTCTACGGCACGATCTCCGGCGGCGTGACGGTCAACAACTGCCTCCTGCACGTCGCTCAGCACGACATGCCCTTCGGTGGCATCGGCGCGAGCGGCATGGGCCAGTACCACGGTTACGAGGGATTCGTGGAGTTCTCCAAGTTGCGTCCGGTGTTCACCAATCCGAAGTTGAGCCTCCTGGACATGCTGTACCCACCCTACCGCAAGCGCCACTCGCGGATGATCAACTTCATGCTGCGATTCGGTCGCTGACGCCGCGAGAGTCCTGGGTCGCGGGTTCGTTAAAGGACGTAACGGACCGAAGACTCAGGACTTTCGAGGTTCCGCGAGCCTGTCAGGGTTGGAATCGCGAGAAATCCAGGTATCATCGTCGAAGTTCAAATCCCGACCCGGTCGCCCCGCAGTATGGGAGCCGGTGCTGCGAAAGGTACCGACCCGAGGAACGCATCGAACCCGCAGTGATTGTCTCGTGCTTCGTGTCGCAGCCGCGGCTTCGCACGGGTTAAGTTGCGAGGTAGGCGTTCGGCCGTGGGAGCAGGGTGATGCTGGGCTGGACGGTTACATCCAGATTCTCGACAAACCGATGGCGCCGCACGTGCGGCGCCGCGATCGCCTTGTCGTTGGTATGCGCCGCGTCTCTGGCCTCGCCTACCGATCCCACGACGCCCGGCTCGCGACCGGACGAACCCGTCCCCGCGGTGCACATCGGCGACGACGAGATCGAGTTGGAGTTCGCCGATGAGGAAACGGGCGAGCCGTCGATGTTTCCGGATCCGCTCGAGCCGCTCAACCGCGGCACCCTCGCATTCAACCAGGTCGTCGACGACGTGCTGCTGAATCCGATCACCGATCTCTACCAGCTCGTGCTGCCCAACCCCGTCCGCAAGAGCGTGCGCAACTTCCTGGACAATCTCGATTCGCCGGCGGTGCTCGCGAATGACCTTCTCCAGCGCCAGTGGAACGATGCTCGGGTCACGGTGACCCGCTTCGGCGTCAACAGTACGCTCGGCGTCGCCGGTTTCTTCGATCCAGCCGCCTCGTTCGGCTGGGAGGGGCACTATTCCGACTTCGGCCAGACGATGGCGTTGGAGGGGATGCCGAGCGGACCGTATATCGTGATCCCGGTTCTGGGGCCGACGACGGTGCGAGACGGCTGTGGCGAGATCGTCGACATCCTGTTCCGACCGGTTACGTTCATTCTCGGGCCGGCCGCGCAGATCTTCTATACGACCATCTACGGCGGCAGCTCCGGGTTGGCGACGCGCGACGTCCACGCCGCGGAGCTGCAGATGCTGGAGGAGTCATCGGTCGACTTCTACGCGGCTCTGCGCAACGCCTACTTCCAGAGTCGCACCGCCGAAATCTGGACCCGGCGCACGAGTCACGACTCGCTGTCTGAGTTGGCGTCGGAATCCCTTTGGGGCGAGTCGGCGGAACGCCGCGCGGCGGCGGACTGATCCGCCGCGGGCTAGCTAGCTGGCGCTCCCTTGGCGTATTCTTCGATCCGCTTCTCGACGCTGCTTACGAGTGCCGCGAATCCCTCGCGCTTGAGTACAGCGGCATACTCGGAACGCCGCAGCGCCAACTCGCTGACGGTGCCCTTCAAAAAGACGTCGATCACCTTCCATCCCGCCGGCGTGGAGCGCACGCGGTAGCTCAGGTCCACGTCCTCGCCACCGGGGTCTACCACCCGGGTTTGCACCATTACCGAATCTCCCGCACCGGCCTCCTCGCCGAGAACCTCGAATCGCTGCCCTGAGAAGCGGTTGAAGCGCGCGGCGTAGGTAGCCGTCATGTAGGTTCGGAAGAGGCCGTACCAGGTCTCCCGATCGGCTTCGCTGAGGTCGAGGAACGCGCGTCCGACCGCTTGCCGCGCCATGTAGGGCAGGTCGAACGCTTTATCGAGCGTCGGGCCGAGCAGCTCGAAGCGGCGCACGTAGTCGATCTCGTTCGCCTGCTGCAGGACCTCGAGGAGCGAGTCGTTGAGCGTGGCGACGACCGCACGCGCCTCGCTCGGCGTTTCTTCCGCCGGCGCCGAAGCGGTGAACGCGATGACCGCAAAGCCAAGCAAGACAATCCTGGTAGATATCGACACAGGTTCCTCCCGTCAGATTGAGCGTTCAACCCTACCACGCTGGTCGCCCAACGGCGATGGATTCACCGCACGATACTTCGGTACGACCGCATCAGCAGGACGATTGCGATCGGCAGCTGGTTTCGCTTGCTTTTCCCGCGCGGGAAATCGAGACTTCGCGCCAGCTGAGGGGGTATCCCATGAAAAGCATGCGAGCGTGTGGCGCGGTACTTCTCCTGGCGGTCCTGGCTGGGTGCGGCAGCGACGACGATGCGAGCGCGGAACGGTTGCGCATTCTCGTCACCAACGACGACGGTGTCGCCGCGGATGGGATCGACCAGGTCGTCGAAGCGCTGGCGGCGGATCCCAACAACGATGTGGTCGTGTGCGGGCCCAATGGCAATCGCAGCGGCACCGGCGACATGACTGGTCCGTCGGGCGTTTGCGGTGACCTCTCGGTCGCGGCCGCGACGACGCTGAGCGGATACCCCGCCACGGCCATCAACGGCTGCCCCGCGGATTCGGTGAATTACGCGCTGGACGTGATCTACCCGTCCGACGCGGCGCCGCACGTGGTCATCTCGGGCATCAACGAAGGACAGAACGTCAGCGAACAGATTGCGACGCAAATCTCGGGTACGGTCGGAGCGGCGAAGACGGCGGCGCGAGGCGGCGTGCCCGCGCTCGCCGCCTCGCAAGGCCTGCGCGCCGGCGGTGCCCACCCGGATTACCCGTCGGGTGTGGCGGCCGTGCTGGAGTGGCTCGACGACCACCGCGCCGAACTGCTGGCGGGCGGCGGCGCGCCGACCGCCGTCGACAACCTCAACGTGCCGAGCTGCGAAGCGGGAACGATCCGCGGCACGCTCTCGGATGTTCCGCTGGCGGCGTCCCTCACCGGATTTTTGGATCCGCAGGATTGTACGTCGACACTCGAGAACCCGCTCGACGATGTCCAAGCCTTCCTCAACGGGTACATCACGCTGAGCACGGTGCCGCTCGACTGATCGGCGCCGACGGGTTGCCGGATAACCCATCGAAGACAATTCGTCTCGGACAGGGGAATCGGTCGATGTTTCAGCCCAGCTGCACCACGGGCGGGGCCCGGATCATTCGAATGGGTCACAATCGTCATTCCGGCGAAAGCCGGAATCCAGCCGGGCCACCAGGTGAACCCGGCTTTCGCCGGGGTGACGACGGGATGGGGCCAGGGTGACGAAGGGATGCGAATCGAGAGAGTTTCAGCCTATCGGGTGATCGTACGGATGCGTGGGCCGGCCGGCGCGGCGACGTCCGGTTCGAAGCCGGGAACTCGCAGCGTAAAAGTCGTCCCGCCGCCGGGCGTGCCGCCGAGGTGAATCGAGCCGCCGAGTCGATCGACGATCTGCTTGACGATGTAGAGGCCGAGGCCGACGCCACTGGCGCGCCGCCCGTTGGCGCTGTCGAGCTGGCGAAACATCTCGAACACAGTGGCGGTATCCTCGGGCGCGATGCCCGGGCCGGTGTCGGCGATCGTCAGTACCAGGCGCGATTGTTCGCCGCGCACTTTCACCGTGACGGTTCCTCGCTCGGTGAACTTGAAAGCGTTGCTGAGCAGGTTGCGCGCGACCAGACGGATGTTGCCGGGATCGGTGTGAACCGTGCCTCGCGGCTCCGCCGGAAGATCCCAAATCAGTTCGACTCCGGGCGACATCGGCAGCCGAGCTGTCGCCGTCGCGAGAGATGCGATCAACTCCGCCAGTGGCACCGTCACCAACTGCAGCTCGGCCTGCGACGCCGTCATACGCCCGACCTGGAGAGTCGCTTCGATCAGGTCGTACAGATCGCGGGCGTGCACGTCGATCCTCTCGAACAATTCTCGCTGTGATTCGTTCAGCGGACCCGCCGTGTCGTCGCGCAGCATCTCCGTGTATCCGAGGATCACGTTGAGCGGAGTGCGCAGCTCGTGCGACACCGTCGAGAGGAACTCGGTCTTGAGCCGGCTGGCCTGCTGGGCCTCCTCGAGGAGCTGCCGATTGCGCAGCGCGGCCGAGGCGTGCTCGACGATGGAAGCCAGCTCGCGGTAGCCCGCGTCGGCGCGGCTTTCGTGCCCCTTCTGATAGCCCACGCCGAGGATGCCGATCAGCTGGTCGTCGCTGCGCAGGCCGGCGAAGAGGAAGTGCCCCAGCGCTTTGCCGTCGGCGACCGTGGCGGGGTAGTCGGCGAGTTCCTCCGGCCCCAAGCGCACGATGAGTTGGTGCCGCAACGCGGCGAAGAAGGGAAGGGCATCCAGGGGGACGTCGCTGGCGACCCCGTCGAGTGGCTCCAACAACATTGCGGTGCGCACGGCGGGGCGAAAAGTGCCGACCTTGCTGTCGACCAGGAAGGTACCGGCCCAGTCCGCGTCGAGGTGCGACAGGGCCGCCGCGTTGACTCGAGCGAGCAGACTCTGCGCGTCGGCGCTCGAACTGATCGTCCGCGCCACCTCCACCAACCCCGACAACCGCTTCTGGCTCGCCTGCAGCGTCGCGGTGGTTTTCGCCAACTCCAAGTTCTTCTGTTCGAGCCGGGTCGCGTAGAACATGCATTGGTGCGCGACGGCAAAGAACAAGAAAATGGGGACCGTTGCATCGATCGACGCGAAGGTGTCGATCGACACCCCGCGGTCGAAGGCGAGCAGGAACAGGTGGGCGAGCGCGGTCGCCGACGTGATCGCCAGCCCGCCGGCGACGGAGACCAGGCTGACCGGCACGATCACGAGAATGAACAAGGCGCGGAACACGAGCGCGGTAACTCCCTCCGTTCCCACCGCGATGCCGATCGTCACGGCCATGAGGTCGAAGGCGCCCTGGACATGGTACAGTCGGCGCGGGGCGCCGAACGCCGCCGGGTTGCGCATCACGGCGAGCGAGAACGCAGCGGCGACGCCGCAGATGATCAGCACGGGTGCCAACGCGAGCGCGGTCACGCCGGCGACGTCGATGGCGGCGCAAAACAGCGCGAGGCCGACGGCGCTGCGGAGCCGCGAGACGCAGAGCCACCGGTTGACGACCGACATGTCGGAGTCGTCGTGCAGATCGGAAGAGGGCATTACGCAGAGTATCAACGCAACAGACTTGGTATCGCAATCATCTTGCAATGGAAGAGGCAGAACGCACGCTACATTCCGCACCGTCTACGATCAACTGATGACGCAAGTGATCGCTTTCGGGCCGGAGCGCTCGCACGGTGCCTGGGGGTTTCCTGAGTTGCCCGCACGCGCTGCCCTCCCGAACATGTCGAGTGCGAGCGGAGCGAGCGTATCGAGACACGGTGCATGCAAGTCGCGGCCTCTCGATACACCGACCCTTCGGGCCGGCACTCGAGGCTATCGGTGAGGGGCGCCCGACTTGGCAAAACTGCGCATGACCCTGTGCTGTGGTGATCCGGTCGCAATGTCGCAGGAGCGTCCGGTGTCACCCGACGCTGGTGTATGCGCCGAGCACTTCGGCGACGACGGCGGCGCTGTTGAAACGGCAGCGCACGGATCGCGCCGCGCGGCGCCCGATCTCCCGCGCGCGACGCGGGTCGGCGAGGATCTCCGAGATCCGCGCCGCGATCGCCCGGCCGTCGCCCTCGGGCGCGAGCCAGCCGGTATCGCCGTCGGCGATCAACTCGGGCAGCGCGCCGGCGCGAGCTGCCACGACCGGCAGCCCGTGCGCCATTCCCTCCGCCGCGCTGAGGCCGAACGTCTCGCACCGGCTGGGAACGATCTGGGCGCTGGCTCGCGAGTAGATCGCGCTCAAACGGTCGCGCTCGATCCAGCCGTGGAAGTGGACTCGACCGGCAGTGTCGGGTGGCGCCGTCCGATTCCAGCGGGCGAGCCAGCGCCGCTCCCCCTTGCGGTTCGCCGGTAGCCCCCCGGCGATGTCGAAATGCAGGGTCGGTTCGGCGGCGAGGGCCTCGCACATGATTTCGAACAACACGTCGAATCCCTTGGCGAGGTCGAAGCGTCCCGCGTACACGACCCGCGGCGGGTCGACGCGCCTGTCTCCTCCCGTGCGTGGCGCGTGTAGGTCCGCCGCTTCGACGATGTTCGGCAGCAGCCGCACCAACGTCGGCGGGGCGTACGCTTCGCGCACGGCGGCGGCTGCGAAGTGCGACGGCGCGGCGACCAGATCGCAACCCTGGACTGCCGCCGCCTGGTCGCCGCGCGAGCGGGCGGTCGTACCACCGAGCGTCCGCGACGGCTGCAGGATATGGACCGTGTAGACGATCGGGCAGTGTAGCCGCGCTCGCAGCACGTCCGCGAAGGGCCACAGATTCTCGTGGTGGAGGTGGATCACCGAGGGCCGAAAGCGCCGCGCCGTGGCTTCGATGGCGTCGATCGGACTGCCGGCGCGGACTCGCAGCGCCGCGCCCGCTCCCGTCTCGAACTGAGTCGAGCCACCACTGCGCGGTCGCCAGTGGTCGAACGAGATCACGTCGGTGGCGACGCCCGCCGTGCGCAGGGCCGTCACGAGGCTCCCCACCGCAGTCGACAACCCACCGGTCGAACGCGGTGGGAAGTCGCGCGTGAGATGGAGAGCGCGCATGCGGGTGGGGACGTTCCGGCTGATCAGTGAAGTGCCGCGCGGTGCGGCAGCGAGGCGACGATCGATGCTTCGACGTCGACCAACGCCTCGACCCGCTGGCTCACCGCGGTAGCGTCGAACAGTTGGCGTGCCAGCCGGACGAACAGGCCTCGATGACGTGCCTCGGCGCGGGTGAGGTCGCTATAGAAGTCTCTCAGTTTCCCGGGTTCGAGTGCGTCGGCGAGGAGGCCGAAGCGCTCGCAGCCGCGCGCCTCGACGATCGAGAAGACGACGAGCCGGTCGAGGAGGAACTCGGACTTGACCTCCTTGCGCATAGCGCCGTGCAGTCGGGTCATGTACGGATCGGGAGCGTCCTGACCGAGCCCGACGCCGCGCTCGCGCAGGATCGCGTAGACCATCTGGAAATGCTCCAGCTCCTCGCGCGCCAGATCGACCATCGCGTCGACGAGCATCGTTGAGTCGTGGTGGTGCACCGCCAGCCGCATGGCGCTGGCGACCGCCTTGCGCTCGTTGGCCGCGTGGTCCTGCAGGAACGAATCGAGGTCGGCCAGGACGGCCTGAACCCAGGTCGGCCCAGTATCGCAACGGAGTTGGAGCACGACGGCGGAGAGTACCGGCAGCCGGCGCCCCGCTCAAGGCGTGGGTCGGCCGCTATCGCTTGCGCGAGCGGGGGTTGTGCGGTTCGTCGGATACCTCCCGCAGGATCCGGGCGACGTCGCCGTGGCCGCCGCGCAGCGCTAGTTCGCGAGGCAGAGATCCATCGGCGCTGCGCGGGTCGACCGCGGCTCCATGTTGGAGCAACAGGGCGACGATCTCGGCGCTGCCGCCGAACGCCGCCGCGTGCATCGGCAGATAGCCTTTTTCGTCCGGTCGCTCGAGGTCGGCGCCGGCGTCGACGAGGACGGTCGCGGCCTCGAGGTGATTCTCCTGTGCGGCGAGGTGCAGCGGGGTCACCCCGTCTCGCATCACAGCATTTACCGCGGCGCCGGCGGCGAGGAGTGAGCGCGCGGCGTCGGCATGGCCGCGGTAGGCGGCCAGATGGAGCGGCGTCGCCCCGTCGACGTCGGTCGCGGTCCAGGTGACGTCACGCTCCTCCAGCAGGGCGGCGAGAATGACGGTCGATCCGCCGGCCGCGGCGTGGTGCAGAGCTCCGCGACCGAGTTTGTCGACGACGTTCGCCGATGAGCGAGGGTCGAACAGCTCTGCCACATCGACCGCGCCGGCGCTGCAGGCCGTGAGAAACGGGTCGAGGCCGTTGTCGTCGCGCAACGCCGGGTCGGCGCCGGCCCCGAGCAGCGCGCCTGCCACCGCGCCATGGCCGCCGGAGGCGGCCGCGTGAAGAGCGGTCAGACCGCCGGCGTCTGGCTGATTCGTCGCCGCGCCGCGCGAGAGGAGTAGCGCGACGAGATCGCGGTGGCCGGCGCCGGCCGCCAGGTGCAAGGGCGTGCGCCCGTGGTCGTCGACCGGATTCGCCGCGGCGCCGCGGTCGAGCAACCCGCGCGCGACATCTGTGTGGCCCGCGGCGGCCGCGATGTGAAGCGCCGTCTGTCCGTCAGCGCCGGCCGCGTCGACGACGGCGGGAGCAGCGACGTCGGAAGCCGCGGTGGGGGACACCTGGGCGGCCGGTTCGGGCGGGCGAGGGTCGGCGCGTTCCTGTAAGGGCTCGGCCACGGCGGTCGGCTCCGGCGCGGGCGCCGCCCCGCCGTCGTTCTCGGGCTTCGGCATCGCGGCGTCGTCCTGTTCGCGCGCGGGCCGTTCCGGTTCGGTGGCGACCGTGGGTGGCAGAACCGCGTCGAGGTCTTCGAGCGAGCCGGCGTGGGCGGCAGCGCGGACACGTTCGTCCGGTCGCAACTCAGCAGCGGTGTCGCGCGCTCCGCGAGCGCGCAGCAGCTCGACCACATCGCGGCGTCCGAGCACCGCGGCGGCGTGCATGGGCGTGGTGCCGTCCCAGCGCTCCGGGTCGATCGCGGCGCCCGCGTCGAGCAACGCGATCACCGAGGCCTGGGCGCCGGCCTCGGAGGCGAGGTGCAGTGGAGTGCTGCCGTCGTCCCATCGCTTCGCTTCGACGTCCCCGCCGGCGGCGATCAGTCGGGCGACGACGGCGTCGAAGCCGCCGGCGGCGGCGACGTGCAGCGGCGTCGCCCCGTCGCCACGCCGTCGTGGATCAACGTCGGCGTCTTCTTCCAGCAGCAGTTCGACGATCTCCACATCGCCGCGGCCCGCGGCGATGTGGAGGGCCTTGCTCCCGTCATCCCACTGTTTCCGCTCGACGTCGGCACCGTCGGCGATCATTCGCCGAACCTCGTCGGCGTCGCCCTTCGCCACCGGATCGTGCAGAGCCTGGCGCGGAGACATCGTGCAGCCGGCGATGAGGGCAAACGCGATCGCGGTACGTCGAGTGTCCATCTGGATTACCTCTCCCTGCGGCGATGCACGATAGCGAGTTGGTCGATCGAACTGTATCGCCGACAGTTCGCCCGAGGCGCCGGGAGCGCGACCTTACCCTCCCTGGGCGCCTGGAGCCACCGCACCCCGGGCGCTCTTGCGGCCCACTCCCCCCGTCTCACCGGACCTGTTACAGCTACCGGCTCATGACTGGCCCCGAAATCGACGCGCCCGACGCGGCCCCGGCTCCCCGCGACGCCAGCGATGTCACCATCGTGCGTTGTGGTGATCGTGAGATCCTCATCGTGGGTACCGCGCACGTCTCACGCGAATCGGCCGACCTGGCACGCCTTCTCATCGAGGCGGAGGAGCCGGACTGCGTCTGTATCGAGCTGGACGAGCGCCGCTACGAGGCGCTTCGCAGCGAACAGAAGTTCGAGTCGCTGGACCTTCGCGAGGTTCTGCGACGCAAGCAATTGAGCACGCTGATCTTCAACCTCGTGCTGGCGTCTTACCAGAAGCAGTTGGGCGGCCAGCTCGGCGTGCAACCGGGAGCCGAACTGCTGGCCGCGGCGCGATCCGCGGAGGCTCAGGGCGCGCGGGTCGAACTGTGCGACCGCGACGTGCGCGCGACCCTGCGTCGTGCGTGGGGTTCACTTTCGCTCTGGCGCAAGTTCCAACTGATCAGCGCGATGCTCGCTTCGCTGTTCGATTCACCGGAGATGAGCGAGGAGGAGTTGCGCGAGCTTCGCCAGCAAGACGTCGTCACCAAGCTGATGGACGAGCTGGGCGTCGAGTTTCCGAGCTTGAAGGAAGTTCTGATCGACGAACGCGACTTGTACCTTGCGGAGAAGATCCGCACCGCCGGCGGCCGCCGGGTGGTCGCGGTCGTCGGCGCGGGGCACGTGCCGGGGGTGCGGCGGACTCTCGAGAGCGGTGCCCCGGTCGACCTCGCGGCGCTCGACGAGATACCGCCGCCATCGACCGCGATGCGCTGGGTCGGTTGGAGCGTGCCGGCGCTGATCATCGGCGCGATCGCGGCCACCGGTTGGCGTGGCGGTTTGTCGGAGGCTTACGACAACGCTCGTTATTGGATCTTCGCCACGGGCCTTCCGGCCATGTTGGGGTCCGCCATCTCCCTCGGCCACCCGGCGACGTTGGTTACGGCATTCGTCGCCGCGCCGATCACGACGCTCTCGCCGCTGATCGGGGCGGGTTATGTGGCGGCCTTCGTGCAGACGTATCTTCGCCCACCGCTGGTGCGCGAGCTCCACACGGTCATGACCGACATGCGCACGCCGCGCATGTGGTGGTCGAACCGACTGCTGCGCATCTTTCTCGTGTTTTTTCTCACCAACCTCGGCGCCTCCATCGGCACCTTCGTCGGCGGCGCCGAGATCCTCTCCAACCTCAGCCGCTGATTGCGCAGGTGCTGTGGCATCGTCGCTCGACGCGGCGGTGCCCTCTGCTCAAAGTGTGATCGCTTGCCTAGAAAGCAGGCGACTCCTCGCGGCAGGCGCCGTTTACGCCTCTCGACGCGGTGGGGGTGCTTGTCATGTCGCACTTGGCACCGCTGTTGCAGCTAGCGAGTGCGAGGAGTGCGTACGATGGCGACGGTGGTAAATTACGAGAGGCTGACTGCGCTGGATGAGACATTTCTGGCGTTCGAAACGCCGAACACGTACATGCACGTCGCGTTGGTGAATGTGTTCGAACCGGGCAGTCTGGTGGCGAGCGGCGGCCTGGACATCGATCGCATCCGCCGTTACTTCGCTTCGCGATTGCACCTGGTGCCGCGCTACCGGCAGAAGCTGCGCACGATTCCGTTGACCGGCGACGCGGTGTGGATCGACGACTCGCATTTCGAGTTGGACTACCACGTGCGCCACGCCAGCTTGCCGCGCCCGGGTGGGATGAAACAGTTGCAGCGACGGTGCGCGGAGATCCTCGAGCGCCCGCTCGATCGCGAGCGCCCGATGTGGGAGAGCTGGTTCATCGAAGGGTTGGAAGGCGGCCGCTTTGCCATGATCACCAAGGTCCACCACTGCATGGTGGACGGCGTCGCCGGCGTCGACATCCTGGCCGCGCTGCTGGGTATGGAGCCGACGCAGGCGATCGATGCTCCCGCACGCTGGAAACCGCGACCGGCGCCGGGGGACCGCGAGTTGCTCGGCGACGAGATGGTGCGCCGCGTCCGTGCCTCTGGTCGACTCCTGCGCGGCTTGGGTTCACTCGCGTCCGATCCCGCGCGCACCGGCACCGAGGTGCCGAAGCGGGTGGGTGCGCTCGTCAACTTGTTGCGCGCGGGCGCGGCGATTCCTCCGCCGGCGCCGTTCAACCAGCCGGTGGGTCCGCATCGCCGCCTCGCGTGGACCGAGACGCCGATCGAGGAGATCCTGCGTATCAAGGCGACGCTCGGCGGCAGCCTGAACGACGTCGTCCTCGCGACGACGGCTGGCGCGGTGCGCAAATTCCTGCAGGCGCGCGGCGAGACCGTGGTCGACCCGTTTCGCGTGGTCGTTCCCGTCAGCGTGCGCAGCAAGGACGAGCGAGGTCAGACCGGCAATCGCGTCTCGGCATGGATCGTCGACCTGCCGGTGGACGAGTCTTCAGCCGTGGAGAGACACGCTCGCATCGTCGAGATGACGAAGGCACACAAAAACGACGAGAGTGCGCTGGGCGGCCAGATGCTGACGGAGGCGGCGGAGCTGACGACGGGCAACATCCTGAGTCTGGGTGCGCGATTCATCAACCAGTCGCACCTCTACAACCTGATCGTCACCAACGTCCCGGGTCCACACGTGCCCCTCTTCTTGTTGGACTCGCGAATGGCGGAGTCGTTTCCGCATGTTCCGCTGTTCGCGGACCAGGGGCTCGGCGTCGCCCTGTTCAGTTACGACACGAAGCTGTACTGGGGCATCGCCGCCGATTGGGATCTGGTGCCGGACGTCGCGGACCTCGGTGACTTCGTCGACGACGCTTTTGACGAGTTGCGCGCGGCGGCACGGCCGGCGCGTCCGCGCAGTACCGGTGCGACGCGGGCGAAGGCGTCGCGGCGGCGCGGCGGCGGCGGCACGGCGCACGTGACGACAGCGCGCCAGGTAGCGGCTCCTTAACCCGGACTATTCATGAATCTTCGGCTGCAAGCGCCAACTGTACGCCATCTCGGGCCGTGCTCGCTCTTCGCTCCTCGACATAGTGTCTACTATGCCTGCGTCGCTCATCCCTGCGCGCGCCCCGATCTGACGCACATTTGGCGCTTTCGCTTTCGAACATCCATGAAT
>Ga0307505_10001133_pt1 | contig 23294 bp, 16 predicted proteins | sample 23_S_MG_FD_202183 | JGI IMG/M metagenome (GOLD analysis project Ga0307505, IMG submission 202183) | Soil microbial communities from Populus trichocarpa stands in riparian zone in the Pacific Northwest, United States - 23_S | ecosystem: Environmental > Terrestrial > Soil > Riparian zone > Trees...
GATGAGTCGCATTCGCTCCATGGTAGGGTCCGTCGTGTGGAAGGGCACGGCTTACAGGGCAGGGCTGAGCACTGTAAACCATCAGCCCGGTCTGATGTGTAAACCATCAGCCCGGTCTGTACCCCCTCCACTGTCTACAGCCCACTGCCCACCGTCCACCGATCACCCTCCGGCGACCGGATAGCGCTGGAGCTAAAAGCCGAGGCGCGCCGGCTCGGCTTCGCGTTCGTCGGCGTGGCGCGCGCGGAGGCGCTGGACGAGGAGGCGCGGCGGCTGGAGGCCTGGCTCGGTGAGGGGCGGCATGCGGGCATGGCGTGGATGGAGCGACACTTCGACCTGCGGGTAGACCCGCGCCGGCTCGTGCCGGGCGCGCGCTCCGTGATCTGCGTCGCACACAGCTACTGGCAGGCCGAACCGGCCCGCGCAGCGCTCGACCCACGGGAGGCGCCGGCCGGCGCGCGCGGCCGCGTGGCCCGCTACGCGTGGGGCGACGACTACCACGAGGTGCTGAAGGAGAAGCTCGCCGAGCTTTTCGCGTGGCTCGACCGCCGCGTGGGCGGCGCCGGCGGCCGCGCCTTCGTCGACTCCGCGCCCGTGCTCGAGAAGGCCTGGGCGCAGCGCGCCGGCCTCGGCTGGGTAGGCAAGAACGCCAACCTGCTGAACCCCCGCGCCGGGTCGTTCCTCTTCCTGGGCGAGTTGATCGTCGACGTTGCACTGCCTCCAGACGACCCCTTCGCGGGCGACCACTGCGGCAGCTGCACGCGCTGCATAGACGCCTGCCCGACAGACGCGATCTACCGTCCCGGCGCTGTCGACGCGAACCGGTGCATCTCGTACTGGACGATCGAGCACCGCGGTCCGGACCTGCCCGAAGACCTGGCCACCGACTTCGGCGAATGGGTCTTTGGCTGCGACGTGTGCCAGGACGTCTGTCCGTGGACCAAGTTCAGCCGCGACACGCCGGATGCCCGCTTCCTCGCTCGAGACGGCGTGCCGTCGCCGTCCCTCGACGAGTGGGCCGAGCTCGACCTTGAGTCGTTCCGGGAGCGCTTTCGCCGAAGCCCCATCAAGCGCGCGAAGCTCGAGGGCCTGCTCCGGAACGTGACGAACGCCGGGAAGAGTCAGGCGACTTAGCGGGGCCGATTCGATGAAATCAGCGATTCAGCGATTCAGCGATTCAGCGATTGAAAAGCCCGCTCTTGGGTCAGAAGGCCGGAGCGGCGGTGTGGTACCAGGCGGTCGGGCGGCCGGCCCCTGCGGCGGGGCGGCCCTTCGGTGGCGGCACCGGGTGGGGTCGGTGCTGGTTCAGGGCGGGTGGGACGACCCGCCCCTGCGGCGGCGGGGCCGGCGCGGCTGCATTCGCATTCGCGCCATCGCTAAATCGAGCCATCGCTGAATAACCACACCGAATCGAGCCATCGCTGAATACCACACCCTCATCCATTCCCAAACACCACCTCGAACCGGCTACCGACACCTTTCTCGCTCTCGACCCGCAGTGTGCCGCCCATGCCGTCGAGCAACCGGTACGCGACGGCGAGACCCAGCCCGGCGCCGCCGTGCGCCCGGCTCAACCGGTGGTCCTCAAGCGAGAAGGGTTCGAACAGGCCGGCGAGGTGCTCGGCTTCGATGCCGACGCCGGTGTCCTCGACAACCATCCGGACACAGTCGGGCTCGACGTGCGTCGTCACAACCACCCCACCCTCGTCGGTGAACTTGACGGCGTTCGAGACGAGGTGATCGACGACCTCCTCGACGCGCTCGGGGTCGGCCACTAGCACCGGCTCGGCGTCCGCGGCCACGAAACGCAGGCTTAGCCCGCGGGACTCGGCGTCTTCTCGGTAACGGTCCATGACCCGCTCGACGGCGGGGTGCAGCTCGACGGGCACGCTGCGTAGCGAGAGCGCGCCCGTCTCGAGCCGCGAGAGATCGAACAGGCGATGCACCAGGTGAAGCGCACGCCGGGTATTCTCGCCGATGACGCCGGCGAACTCCGAGATCTGCGGCGGGAGGGGCACGCCGGCCGCCTCGAGCTCGCTGACTTCCTGCTCCAGCAGTTCCGCGAAGCCGCGGATCGCTCCCAGGGGCGAGCGGATCTCGTGGCTGATGATCGCCAGAAACGCCGTGCGGGCGTGTGACGACCGCTCGGCAGCCTGCTTGGCCTGAAGCAGCGATGCCTCCGCGCGGCGCGCCTCAGTGACGTCGGACAGCAAGCCGGAAATGGTCTCGCGTCCCCCAGGACTCCGGCCCGGCGTCGCACTCTCGCGCACCCACCGCGTCTCTCCGTCCACCGGCCGGTGCACGCGGTACGTGAGGCGGCTGGCCTCGCCGGCCTGCAGGATCGCCTCGTGAGCCCTGAACGCGTCGGCGTCGTCGGCGTGCAGAAGCGTCGCCCAGTCGAGTGCCGGTGCCGGCCCCTCCGGGCGGGCCAGCAGGTCGTCGGCGGCGCAGCCGACGATGCGCTCCAGCTGCGGGGTCGCCAGGGCGTAGCGGCGTAGACCGTCCGCACCGTACGAGTAGCTGAAGAGACCGTCGTCGAGGTCAGCCAGCGTCCGGCGCAGGCGCTCCTCCGCGCCGGCGCGCGCCCAGAGCGACTCGAAGAGCCGTCCGAAATGACCCAGCGCCTCGATCTCGACGTCGCCCCACGGCGAGCCCGGCGCGACGACGAAGGCTCCCATGCGCCCGTCGTCGCGGAACGGTACGAGTACGGCGCCGTCGGCCATGCGGCTGGTCGCTGGCTGAAGGGCCTCGGCCGCTATCTCGATCGGCGTTGGTGGCTCACATCCCCGCTTCGCCCAGACGGCCACGGTGACGAGCGGCGCGGTGTCGTCGTCGGACAGTAGTGCGCGCGCTTGCGGCGCGCCGGCGGTGCTGCCCAGCAACTCCAGCGCGGCCTCCAGGAAAGCCAGCGGATCGGACGCGGTGAGCGCGGCCGCGCGGAGAGCAGGCTCAGCGGCATCGTACCGCGCTCGCAGGCGGAGTGCGGCGGCAGGGTCGTCGTGCGCGGCGAGCCGGGCCGTCGGCTCGTGGGAGGGCATGGCGCGTGAGCGGGGCTTCGCCGGGTTATCGGCCGGCGCGGCCCGGAATCAAGGCCGCTGCTCCTCGTCGGCCTCCGGGTCGGGCTTCGTGGAGCGAGCCCGCACGCCGAACTGGAAGGTGGCACCTCCCGGCGGAGGCTCGGCGGGCGGTGCGGTCGCCGCCGAGGGTACCGCCGGCGCCGGCTCGGCCGGCGGTGCGGGAGCATCCGCGCTCGCCGGCGGGGTGGCCGGCGCCGGCACGCGCGCGCTGACGCCCATGTGCACCTCGAATCCGCCGCGCGGCGCCGGTTCCTCCGGTGCCGCCGGGGCCTCCGGGCGCAGGAGGGGGAAGAGCAGCACGTCGCGGATCGAGGCCTGGCCGGTCATCAGCATGGCGAGCCGGTCGATCCCCATGCCCATGCCTGCTGCCGGCGGCATTCCGTACTCGAGCGCGCGGATGTAGTCCTCGTCTATCTCGAGGCCGAACTCCTGATCGCCGGCCTCCGCCAGGCGCACCTGCTCCTCGAACCTGGCGCGCTGGTCGACCGGGTCGTTGAGCTCCGAGAATGCATTGCACAGCTCCTTGCCGTTGCAGATCAGCTCGAAGCGCTCGACGAGTTCGGGGTCCTCGCGGTGGCGCTTGGCGAGCGGCGAGAGCGCAACGGGGTAATCGACGACGAAAGTGGGCTGGATCAGCGTCGGCTCAACGAATGCACCAAAGACCTCGTCGACGACCTTCCCGAGCCCCATCTCCGGAGCTATGCCCACGCCCAGCGCCTCCGCGCGAGCGGCGGCGGCATCACGGTCCAGGCCGCGGAAGTCGTGGCCCGTGGCCTCCTCTATCAGCCCGAAGAACGACCGGCGCGGGAACGGCGCCCGGAATGACACGCGCCGGCGCTCACCGTCGCGTCCGACCGCTACCGTCTCGGGCATCCCGTGGAGGGCGTTGGCCACGCGCTCGAGCATCTGCTCCACGAGTTCCATCATCCAGCTGTAGTCGCGGAAGGCGACGTACAGCTCGAGCATCGTGAACTCGGGGTTGTGGAAGCGATCGAGGCCCTCGTTCCGGAAGTCCTTGGCGATCTCGTAGACGCCTTCGAACCCGCCCACCAACAGCCGCTTGAGGTACAGCTCGTCCGCAATGCGGAGGTAGAGCGGCATGTCAAGCCCGTGGTGGTAGGTCGTGAACGGGCGCGCGGCCGCGCCGCCGTAGATCGGCTGAAGCGTGGGCGTCTCGACCTCGACGTAGCCCCGCTCGTCGAGGAAGCTGCGCACCTCGCGAACCATCATCGCGCGGTCGCGGAAGACGTCGCGCACGTCGGGATGCAGCGCGAGGTCGACGTACCGCTGGCGGTACCGCACCTCCGGATCGGTTACCTCGTTGTAGACGTGGCCACCTGCCTCCTTCTCTACCGGCAGCGGGCGCAGGCTCTTCGCCAGCAGTGCGACGCGCTCCGCGCGGACGGACACTTCGCCCATGCGGGTGCGGAACACTATCCCCTCGACTCCGAGCCAGTCGCCGGCGTCGAGCAAGCGCTTGAAGATCTCGTCGTACCCCGCCTCGCCGATGTCCTCGCGCCGGAGGTAGATCTGGACGCGGCCCGTCTCGTCGGCCAGGTGGAAGAACGACGCCTTTCCCATCACTCGGGGCGGACTCATCCGTCCCGCCAGGCGCACGCGCAGAGGCGTGGTACCCTCAGCCTCCGGGTCGTGCGCCGCGTCGTCGTATTCCTCGAGGACGGCGTCGGTGCGATGCGTCGTCTCCCAGCCCTCGGCAGGGAAAGGATCGATGCCCTTCTCGCGAAGCGCTTCGAGGTGCGCGCGCCGGACCTCCTCCTGTTCTGTCATGCGGGAGGATACGCGTAGCGCGGTGCTGGTTGGTGGACTGGGTGATGGGTGACTCGCGGAGGGTCGTCGGGGCGTCGGGGTATCGGGGTGTGCTTATTGAGCGATTCAGCGATTCAGCGATTCGGCGATTGGAGCCCGGACAACCGTCCCGCGACTCGCAGGCCGCGCACTTCCCGAACCACCGATCGCACCGACGCCGGCCTTCGTTGGACCGCACCGGCTACCCATGGCGCATACCCCATCACCTGTAGGGGTCGCGAGTTCGGGACAGCGATTGAGCCAACGGAGCGGGCTCTAGCGTCTCCGGCCGGTCATCGGTGGCGGGCGGACCTTGTTGCCCGGTGATACTCGTCAGCTGTATCGCTGGGATTCAATCGCTCAATCGCTGAATCGCTGAATCGGACGATCGATACGCCGACTACGTCACCCCGCTCGGTCGAGCGACCGGCTCTTGCCGGTCCGGCCGGCCGCGGGGAGGGAGTGGCGTGGTTACCAGCCGCTGGGCCAGGGCCAGTACCTCCTCGGCACGGCGCGGGTCGAGTCGACCGCTGCGGACCGCGACCCGAACGGCCTCGACCGTGAGCGCCGCGTAGGACGGCACGAGCTGCGGCAGGTGCTGGCGGAGGGCGAGTCCGTGCCGACGCAGCGTCTCCAGGTCGCCGCGTACGACCGGCCCCGTCAGCGCTTCCTCGGGGGTCGACCGCGCCAGGTTGTCGAGCGTGCCACGGAGCAACGGCTCGACCAGGGCGAACGCGTCGTCGCGGGGAACGTCGATGGAGTTGAGGATCTCCTGCACCATCGCCACCAGCGTCACGAGGAAGTTGGACGCGACGACGGCGGCGACGTGGTACCGCGCCCGAGCCTCGGCGGACAACACCAGGTATCGCAGTCCGAGACCGACGGCGAGCTCGATGCCTGCGCCCACCGCGCGCTGGCCGCCCTCGAGCCCTACATAGATCCCATCGAGTGCCTCCGGGCCGCTGCGCTCGGTCAGGGCTTGCAGGGGGTGGAAGCTCAGCGTGTCGGCGCCCTCGCCGGCGAGCGCGCCGAGCGCGGACGAGGGCAACGCTCCGGACGTGTGCGCGACAACAGTCTCGCGCCAGGGGTGCCGGACCCCGGTGAGCCGCTCGGCAATGTCGGTCACAGCGTCGTCGGGAACGCAGATCAGCACGAGCTGCGCGGCTGCCGGCAGCGCGCCGAGGTCGTCGCTGGCGACCGGGGCTCCAACCGACTGCGCGAGGGCCTCGGCATGGGAGCGAGTCCGGCTGATCACGCCCAGGATCGGGTAGCCGCAGTCGGCCAGGCGCAGGGCAAGCACGCGCCCGACCGCGCCGGCGCCGATGATGGCGACACCGGGCCGGGCCTGCTTGAACACCGAGGCGAACGCGGTCATCGGGCGGATGCGGCGCCGCGAACGGCGCGTTGCGCGAAGGGGGACTGGGCTACCGCCAGAGGACGCATGAAAGGGCGCCCGGGCCACCCTGGCCGTCGCCGGGCTCGAGGTGCAGCACGCGCGCGCCGATCGCGCCGCGCTGCCGCGCCGCGAGTGCGGCGACGATCACCGCGCCGGATCCCTCCACCCGCAGCGCCTCGCTGCCGAGCAGGTGGAGCAGTTCTGTCGTCTCGAACGATTCGAAGGCCGCTGTGAATCGCTCGACGGCGTCCTCGTCTGCGCCCACGACGTCCGCCGCGGCCACGAGGAGCGCGCGCTTGCCGTACATCACCTCGCCGAGCGCAGCGCCGAGTTCGGTGCAGTACGCCGAACTCTCGTCGCCCATCACGATCGGCACGATGCTGAACGAGCCCTTGAGCGCGAGCTGCAGGAACGGCAGCACGGCAGCGACCCCTTCCACGTGGAAGTGCCCGCGGTCGTCGAGGTAGATGTCGTCATCCTCGTCGCAGAGCTCGTTGCGCAGCGCGTCGTCGATGGGCACCTCTCCTAGCGGCGTGTGGTACGCGTTGGCGCGTGTGACGGCGAGACGGCCGAACGCTCCCTCGTGACTGGGCGCCACGATGAGCACGACGTCGAAGCTCTCCCCCTCGATCAGCTTGAAGGCCGCTGCGGCTGCCACGCCGGCGCCGAGGCGGTTGGTGTTCGGCACGATCAGCGCGACGACCTCACCGGCGATATCCGGTCGGGCCGCGTCGCGCAGCAGACGCTCGATCTGCCCCTGGAGCGCAGTGGGCTGGGTGGCGTAGACGGCCCTGTCGGCGAGGCTCATTTCGGCGCGGGCGCTGCCCGACGGCTACTGGGGGCGGGCAAGGTCGGGATGCTATCGAGACGGTTCAAGGATTCGTCGCGTAACGCGATCGCTACAGGACGCCGCGCCGGAACGCACCCCGGCGCGTCGCAGCGCGACCCGCGGGGTTAGTCAAATGCAGTGCCAAGGCGGGGATGGGGCCTGGGGCTGGGGGCCGGGGGCAGCGGACAGGCGGTCGGGAAGGGGCGACCACTCGCTGGCCCACGCATCAACCACCAGCGAGCAACGAGCATCAACCCGCACGCAACACCCACCAGTGAGCAGCGAGCATCACCCAACACGCAACACCACCATACGCGCGACCAACAACCAACAACTAACCCTCCCCAAACCACATCCTCCTCTTCTCCACCTTCGGCTGTGCGACGCCCACGACGTACGGCGCGTCGGGGTTGCGGGCGGCGTAGTCCTGGTGGTAGGCCTCCGCCTCGTAGAATCCGTCCAGCGGCTCGACGGTAGTCCAGACGCGCCGGCCGAAGACGTTCGACGAAGAGAGAAGGTCGACGTAGGCCTGCGCGGCGTCTCGTTCGGCCTCGTCGGCGTAGAAGATGACCGAGCGGTACTGGGTCCCCCAGTCGTTGCCCTGGCGGTTGTGGTGGGTGGGGTCGTGGGCCACCGTGAAGAAGACCTTCAGCAGTTGGCCGTAACTGACCCGCGCCGGATCGTAGGCGACGCGGATGGCTTCGGCGTGGCCCGTGTCGCCGGACGACACCGAGCGGTAGTCCGCCGTCTCCGCGGAGCCGCCGGCGTAGCCGCTCGTCACGCCCGTCACTCCGTCCAGTCCGAGGAAGACGGCCTCCGTGCACCAGAAGCAGCCGCCGCCCAGCACGACGGTCCGCTCCCCGCGCGAGGGCGGCAGGTCGACCGGCGCGTCGGGGACGCGGTCGGGAGGGATGGGCCAGTTCGAGCCTCCGAGGTTCATTGGTGGTGCGGGTGTGGTCGCACAACTTCCGGCGGCCGGCGCGGATCCGCACCGCGCCGGCGCGTAACGTGCGGCGAACCGCCGCCTTCCCATGCGCCCGGCCCGGCTCGCGACACTTACGGCCGTCACCATGGGCGCCTTCGCGGCGAACTCGGTGCTATGCCGGTTGGCGCTGAGCACGACGGAGATAGACCCCGCGACGTTCACGCTGGTGCGCCTGGCGAGCGGCGCCGGCGCGCTCGCGGCCATCGCTGCGATCGGACAGGGCCCGCGGATGAGAAGGGCGGGCAACTGGAGGGCTGCCATCGCCCTCTTCGCGTACGCCGCGGCGTTCTCGTTCGCCTACGTGCGGCTGACCACCGGCACGGGCGCCCTGCTGCTGTTCGGCGCGGTCCAGCTGACGATGATCGGCTACGGGATTGCGCGCGGCGAGCGCCTGGCGCCGCTCGGAGTCGCCGGCGCCGCGATCGCCGCGGCCGGACTCGTAGTCCTGGTGGCACCCGGGATCGCCGCGCCGGCGCCGGCCGCGGCGGCGCTGATGCTCCTCGCCGGCGCGGCGTGGGGCGCGTACTCGATCCGCGGGCGCGGCTCGCAGCACCCCGTGACGGACACCGCCGGCAACTTCCTCCGTGCGCTGCCCCTGGGGGTCGCGCTGGCGGCCGTGTGCTGGGCCGGCGCCGGCGTGGACGTGGCCGGCGCCGGCTACGCGGTGCTATCCGGTGCACTGGCCTCCGGCGTCGGTTACGCCGTGTGGTACGCTGTGCTCCCGCACATGCCGGCGAGCAGCGCGGCGGTGGTCCAGCTCAGCGTTCCGGTCATCGCAGCCGCGGCCGGCGTCCTCGTCCTGGGCGAGGCGCTCACCACGCGCCTTGTCGTGGCCTCGGTGGTGACGCTCGGCGGCGTCTGGATGGCGCTGGGCGGGCGGGCTGTCACAACTCGAACGGAAACCGGGTCCCGCCGAGCCTGAGGTGACCGGACCCGCCGTCGGCCTCCTCGACCCGCGCGGCGATGCAACGGCCGGCCGCGACCTGATCCTCCAGCGCCGCGTGGCTCGTGCACAGATGTACGTTGCGGTCGCACACGCCGCAGTGGCGACGTGTCTCGGACTCGGTTCGCTGCAGGTTCTCCCATTCCAGCGGACACCGCCTCCGAACCGGATTCTGGCACTCGTGAACCCTGAAACACCGCATTCTGGGCCATGGGCAACCAGGATAGCCTTTCGCTCCCGCACCACCGAACGCCGGACGTCCGTCCGCACCGCGTGGCGAATCCGTAAGCGACCCATGAGACACGCGACGCTCCTCGCATGCCTGCTGGCGCTCGCGCCGGCCGCCGGCGCGCAAGCGCTACAGGCCGCCGTCTTCGCCGGCGGATGCTTCTGGGGCGTTGAGGGCGTGTTCGAGCACGTGCGCGGCGTGCGCTCGGCCACGTCGGGCTACGCCGGCGGGCACGCGCCGGCGCCGACGTACCGGCAGGTGACCTCGGGCACCACCGGTCACGCGGAGGCCGTGCGCGTCGTTTTCGACCCGGAGGAGGTGAGCTACGCCCAGTTGCTGCAGGTCTTCTTCACCGTCGCCCACGACCCCACGCAGGTCAATCGTCAGGGCCCCGATGTCGGGACGCAGTACCGATCGGCGGTCTTCTACGCCGGCGAGGCGCAGCGCCGCGGCGTAGAGGCGTTCATCGCGAGCATGGACGCGGCCGGCGTGCTCGACCGCCCGATCGCGACCGAGGTCCGTCCCCTGGACGCGTTCTACGAGGCCGAGGAGTACCACCAGGACTATATGGAGCGGCACCCGTACCAGCCCTACATCGTGATCCACGACGCGCCGAAGGTGAGGCGGTTGAGGGCGGAGTTTCCGCGACTGTACCGGGATCGCTCTGGCGAATAACGGGTGACGTGCGATGAGTGACAAGGGATGCGTATGTACCGGCAAGGCATTCGCTCCCGAACGCAGCCAGCTCTACATGCCCCATCGCCACGGCATCCACCAGGTCACGCCGTTCCTCCATGTGCCGGACTTGGAGGCGGCACTCGACTTATTGACGCGAGTCCTCCGGTTCGAGGTGCTGTACACCGAGGCCAACTACCGGTACCTCCGGTGGGGACCGGCCGGGCTTCGCGTGCTGGAGGAGCGCGGCCGGCCGGCCCCAGACGAGGCGCGGATGACGGTCTACGTGGACGTGGACGACGTGGACGCCCTCCACGAAGCGCTGCTTCCGGGGCTCTCCGCGCTGCCTGATGGCGATGTCGAGGGCCCGGTCGACCAGTCGTGGAACCAGCGGGAGCTACTGGTCCGGCTCCCCGACGGCAATTGGATCGCGTTCGGGCAGGCGGTCGCCACGCCCGAAGCGCCGGCCGAGTAGCGGGTCCCGCGGCCCTATGGCACCCTGGCGACGCCGGCGTAAGGAGTGACCGCCGCCATCGCCCGACAGCTTACCCTCGATGCCGGGGCCGGGCTCCAGGGTAGTGACGACGATCGGCGCCTGCACGCGCGCGACGCGCCCTGCCGGCCGCGGGCCTGACCCGGTGGCCGGTGTGGTGGGGGCGAGGCCTGCGCCAGGGCGCGGCGCGGAGAGCGGTAGTCACATGGCGGGACGTTACACCACCGGCCGCCTTCCAATCACCCAATCACCCGACCGCTGAATCACCCGATTCCACAGTGGGCCCTGCGGGATTGGGGACCTATGCCAGGGCGGTCATACCTGGTCGAAAGCGGTAACGCGGCCAGACTTTGGAGGATTTGGCATGGGTCGGTCGCGCGAGCCGGGGGCCGTGCGGGCGGGTCCGGGACGAGCTGAGCGGACAGTTCGGCGGACAGCGGTTGAGATCCGCAGGTGCGCCTTCGTGGCGTCATTCTGCAGAGGCTTTCGAAGTACGAGCCTTCGCGTGGCTCGAGCTCAGGCTGGAGGGGGAGAACGGACGTCGTCTCCGGGGCGGAGGCGTCGTCGGGCGCAGAGGCGGCCGACTATGCGGGCACTGGAAGAGGCGAGGGTTCGCCATCGCCCACCTGCCCGACGATTGCGATCACAGCGACCATGAGCGTGCCGAAGAGTATTGCAAAGAGGCTGAGCGTGACCCCTTGACGGACCCGTACCTGCATCTGGAGCCTCTCGACCTGCCGCTTCAGAGGCGCCGTGGAAGCAAGGTCCCCGTTCAGCCGGTCGACGTCGCGGCAGGGTTTCGATGGGCGTGGGGTCGCGATCCCGTCTGGTGCTACATGTACTTCCGCCAATCGGGATTCTCCCACTCCAGCTACTTATCGACAACGATGATGGGGCGACCGGGATAGGTTGGACCGCCGCAATCCCATCGGTCGTACCCGCGCAACTGAGGTACATAACGCTGACGGGACCGAGCCGGCGGCGCGCGGTGGACCCACGGTCGCCCATCCCTTGCTCACGAGCGCGTCGAGACTGGAGTGGGACGAGGGGGAGAGGGTCGGGCCGCGCTCTCTATCTGTGTTAGCACGAGCAACAAGCGAGACTGCGGCCGCAATTGGCCGACTCGACCCGCACACGGCGTATCGCATCGGCGCGGCAACCGCACGGAATCACCTCGCTTACGATCCCGAAATCACCACTCGGCGCGACCTGCGAACGCCGTTGGCATCGGCGACAACGAGGTACACTCCAGGAGCGACGTCACTCGCATCCCAAGTCAGCGCGACAGATCCGGAACGTGCGGAGTCTTCGAATATGACCTCGATCAACCGGCCGGACACGTCCAAAATGTACACGCCGGCATGTGCGGCGGTGGCCACGCTGACCCAAATGTGAACCACTGTAGACGAAGGGTTCGGCCACACATCTATGGTGGGGCCGCGCCCGTGTTGACCTCCGGGCAGGGGTTCCCGAGCGACCGGCACCGGCTGGACGGTCCGCCACACACCACGGTCCGTACCCACGTAGAGACGCCCATCTCGACCCACCTTTAGCAGGTAAACCGCGAACCCGCCCCATCCATTACTAGAATCAGCTACCAGCTCCCAAGTTGCGCCACCATCCGGAGAGCGCACTACGGTGCCTAGGTCCGGGTCGGTACCAGGTACATTGTCTTCTATGCCTGCGTATATCGCTCCACCAATACGAGGGTCTACGCCGACCCGCACCCAATTGGGATCGGCCACGCCAAAGTCCCCGCTCTCGATCTGCCGGACGAGCGTCCATGTACCACCTCCGTCATCACTGCGGTACACGCCAGGGAGTCCCGTTGCAAAATCCGTGACACCCGCGAACGCCCGACCTCCGTATGGATGCCCCTCTTGCGGAAGGAAAGCGACTGAGGCTACCGCGTAGCGGCCTGGCCCCCACAGCGACGAGGGCATCCATGTACCTCCGCCGTCGTCAGAGTAAGCAGCGCCGTTCCATGCCCCACCAATCAACCGCCCCTGTGGAAGGGCTGCTGAAGGGAGGGCTTCGGTCAGAGCCGCAGGAGCACCACCCATCGGTCCACCGGCGGTCCAAGACCCTTTCGCGCCGCCTTCAGTCGATCGAGCGCAGAAGACTCCATTGCAGGCAAAAACGGGACGGTCAAGTGACAGCAGGGTGCTTTGGAAGAGTACGGTAACGCTCACTCCTACGACATCATGTTCCCATGACCGGCCGCCGTCAATCGAGCGCTCTCCCTCCGATGCAGGCCCAGCGGTAGAGCCAATAAGCAAGTACCCTTCGGACGTTACCTCCATGTAGTCGGTACGGCACCGGGAAGCATTGCAGAGAAGCATCCAGTCATCAGCACTCGGCGCGAAACCAAAAACGCCCTGGGTACTCACCGCATACAGAGTATCCAAACTCCCCAACGGGTCAGAACCCAACCGGAAGCCAAAACCCTCGATCTGTGTGGAGGACAACACGCTACCAGAGTCCCCCACGCGCTCCCATTGCAATGTCGGGTTCTGCGCTTGCGAGGTAGCCGCAAGCAGTATGGTGAGGCACGCGTGTGCTACTCGATTTGCGTTGCCAGACGCGTACATACCAAGTGCAATCACCTAAGGATGACCATCCGCTGGGTGCTGAAGGACGCCCGGCCTGCGCCTACCGGACCTCCCGCCCACACAACGGATGCGTATAGTAAGTAGGTTCCGGTCGCGATCCGGCTAAGCGACTCAAACGTCAAGGCATGATTGCCGGCAGAGTAGTCGCCATCGGCGAGAACGGCTATTTCTCGCCCCGTAACGTCGACCGCGACGATTCGAACGTGAGCCGGTTCTGTGATAACGAACGGAACCAAAGCCCGTCCTCGCGCGGGATTAGGCCGCACATTCAGGAACGAGAACCGTCCGTCCGCATCGCCAGCCTCAGTGGAAGCGGACGCCACACCCGGCGGAGCGCTGAGACCATCCGGATCGGCCATCACTACGTAGTCGAAGAAGCGCCTCGCTTCGGCTGCGTCCGAGCTTTCGGGCGACAGGGATTCGATGGTAGCCAAAGCTGCGCTGGCCTGCTCAGGCTGTCCGGCACGCGCGTAGATATAGAAAGTCGCAAGATTGCCGAAGAGGACGTCGCTCTCGGTGGGGGCACCTTGGATGAGTGCGTGGGCCGCTGCAAGGGCCGAGCTGCCGTCGCCGGCGCGTTGGTGGGCAGCTACCGTTGCACGAAGTGCTGCCGATCTCAGTCCGACCAGGGGACTACCGACAGCGGCGTGACGGACCGCATTAGCTTCTGCCCGTATTGTTTGGGCAACATCCGAGAGGCTGGAAAGGTATCCGACCTCGGCGATGGCCGTTTGCGCTGGCGAGTCATCCGGCGCCTCCTCAATGATTCTCGAAAGGAGCCGCAGTGCAGCCAATGGGTTTATCTCGCCGCGTTCAACCGCCGCAAAAAGCCATTCTCGGGGATTGGTGCCCTCCGGTCGACCTCCCGGGCCCGCGTTAGAGGTATGGTAGGACGGTACTCCCGCGAGACCATTGCTACCGCCGTCCGTGCAAGTTGGATATGGGTTCCCGCTATAGGGATCGGCGAGCAGGTAGTAGCTCGCGTCCACTAGCCCCGAGATGCGAAAGGGTGGCGTTATGTCGCTCCACCAATCACAAGAAGCGTACACACGTGCACTTGCGCCAACCGCCTGCGCGTCATAGACCCCATTTGAGAACACCCGGTTGCTCCGCTGATGCTGGGTGGTGCCGGCAGAAATACGTGCATTCGCGGCTGCATAGAGCCCCACGGCGCCGTTGTTAGTAACGCTATTGAATCCGTCGGCGTGTGTCCCTCCTCCCGGGTAGTAGTAATACCCAAAGGTGAGGACCGAGGATGACCTGGCGTAGACACCGCGACCTATGTTCCCCTCTATCCGGTTTCCGAATTCACCGCTGGTCGGGCTGGAGTTGGGTGGTGGGCCTAAGAAAGCCGAATTGAGATAGTGTGCCGCAAGGCCAATGCCCGCGTTGTTCAGGATGACGTTCTGGATGAGACGCGCCGTGGCTCCGCCCGTCATCACGATTCCATCTCCACTAAGCCCAAGAATGAGATTGTCCTCAAGTGTAGGAAACCCGCCGGTGATATAGAAACCATCGACACCCGCCCCAGCGTCTGCCGTGATAGTGTTGTCATTGAAGATGGGTGACGATCCGTTAATTGTGACCGCGGCCCCCCCATACGACGCAACCAGCTCAACCGTACTCGATTCAACTGTGCCAGATGCACCTGATTCCATACGCAGTCCGGCCCATCCCAGCGACGGGGTCACCGCGGTGAACGTCACGTCCGAAGCGTTAAGGGTCCCTGCTATCACCAAACTCCGATTGGGACCAAACTCAAGTCGAAGTCCGTTCGTGTTCCACTCATTGATAGTCCCTGCACTCCTCACTACACTGCCGGCGAAAGCGTACGTGGGTGAGTTAGACGGGTTCGCGTTAACTCGTGGCGACATGAACACGTGCTCCTCTCTCAGTACGGCGACGAATGGGGCGAGCGTGGCCATAACCTCCACACCCGACGCCACTGCGGGGAGGATGGCAACTGCAACGCAACGTGGAAGGAATCCGCCAGGGGTCAGGCCAACAACGCCGGAATCCCCTTGCGTCATGATGACGCCTAAGCAGTCATCGGTGGGGACACGGTCATCCTGATAGATAACCCACGCCCGCGCGCCCGCTTGATCGGCTTGGACTGCCTTATAGACAAAGGTGCACGCACCGCGGCGGATCAGCGCAATCTGTCCCTCCACCTCTTGCGGGTTAGTATGAGGGGAGCACCCGAGGTCGCTTCCGTTGATATCGCGGACCGACACGAGACGTCCGGTTACGCCCCCCGGTGGCGGTTGCCAGCCCCAGTCGGTTGACTGCCCGTAGATCGTGTCCGTGCGAGTAATCGCGGGGGGCGTGTGGACGGTGAAGACTCGGAACGAGTCATTAACCACCTGCGCCCCGGCCGGCGCTGCAACGACCGCAACTAAGAGCGAGAAGGCGAACTCCGCGTTAATGATGTGCATTGCCAAGTCGAGCGCCACGCGCTCTCGGCAGTCGCTTGAAGACCTCGATCCAGTCGTCCTGCCCCGACCGCTGATCGGCGGTGTGCCGATCGAACGCGGGGCGCGGTGCTTTGCCCGCTGACCGCATTGCGCGTACGCCGCCGATCGACACCGCGGTAGCGCTGCTGACGAGAGCCTCATGCGCGCTCCGGCGCGTCGGCACCGGCGTCGAGGACCTCCACGTCGGTACCTGTAGCGCCAGGCGAACCCCATCGCCACGGACGCAGCCGCGAAGTCCCAGACTTGTACCTCGGTCGCCCTAAGTGGGTGGTGCTTGTGGTGTCGCACCGCCCTAACCCGAGGTCCACTGGCGTGGATTCGGACGGGCGCCCTCTATCCGTGCTCTCTAGCCTTCGCCGGACCTGTCTATTGCTTCGCCCAATGCGTTTACTGCTGCTCCTGTCAATAGTGCTCGCCGCCGGCTGCGTCAGCGCTCCAGCGCCGGACTCAACGCGTCTGAGGCGGCCCATCTCGTCGTAGTTCAAGAATCGCCGCCATGATGGCCGCGGTCCCCACACTCTTCACTAGGGGTCCTCCTGATTCTGAGGGCTTCCGTTAGGTGGCTGCTCGAGGGTCAAAGGGTCGAGAAGCCTGTTCTAACGGACTATAGCGCGCATCTCAAGAGGCCCTTGCCGCATCTGGGTCACTACTAGATCCCTTGACATCAGCCGGGTGAGGCGTTTATTCCCAAGGAAGAAACGTCGCCAGTGATGCTACCGGCACCCTTCTTCTCCTGCACTTAGCCGGCTGCAACCTCATGGTTTTCGCAGTTCGGCGCTGCGCAGGTCCCACAAACCACGCGTTCGATCCGTCTCGCGGCTCGCCCGTGTGATGTTCCTCTCCACGGTCAGGGCGGTGGATGTTGTCGACACTGCAAGAGGTCGCAGGAGTTCTCACTGCAGCGCGGCTCAACTAGTGGACCGGATTCCGCTCACTACGGGGCTCCTTGTTGCATGCGCCCTTGCCGCCGCCGAGGGGGCGTGGGCACAGAGCGATTCGGACGGCGGCACTACACCTTTCTTTGAAGATGCGCGACTGACTCCGGTAGGTGCCTCACCCATCGCCACGTCCGCTTTCAGTATCGCCGGCGTAGACGGTCTTACCGGAACCTTGATCGCAGTCGGCGCGGTGCGAGATACCATCGCAGGAACGCAGTCCGGGGCGCTTTACGTCTATCGAGTGCAACTTGACGGAACGTGGGTGCAGGAAGACCGCGTAGGCCCGACCGCCCATCAGGCGTTCGACACGTTCGGTTGGAGCGTCGCTGCAAACATCGGCGCGGACGCGGGCGAGCGAGTCGCCGTAGGTGCTACCGGATGGCCGGCGGGGGCGTTCAGGGGCGCCGTGTACGTCTTCCGTCGCGATCCCTCCGCCGGAAGTTGGGTGGAGGAAGCGAGAATCGTAGAGCCGACTTCTCGTGACGACCGGTTCTTTGGAAGCGCGGTGGCCATAGATCGCGACCTGCTCCTTGTGGGCGTGCCACGCGACAGCACTGTTGCCCCTGAAGCGGGCGCGGTGTACGTATTTCGGCATGACGACGTCGCCGGGACATGGATGAATGAAGCACTTCTGACCGCCGCGGATGGGGCGGCCGGCGACGGGATGGGCCTTTCGATTGCCGTGCACAGGGCCGCCACAGGTGCGGCTCTAGCCATAGTGGGCTCCTACACCAACGCCCTAGGGCCCAACACACGGACCGGAGCGGCGTACGTCTTCCGGCGTGAGCCCGTTGCAGACGGTTTTGAGTGGGTCCAGGAGACCAGGCTCGATCCGCCGACACCCAACATGCTCGGCGCGTTCGGGCGGAGTGTCGGAATCACTCCTCTGGAAGTATCTCCGGCTCTCGGAGTTGTCCAGGCACTGGCGATTGTCGGAGAGTTCGCTGACGATACGGAGGGGATTCAGGCGGGCGCAGCACACGTGTTTGCCCGCTCAAGTGATGGGTCATGGCAGCTGGAACAAACCCTGTTCGCGTCGGATGCAAGCATCGCGGACGCATTCGGTTGGGAAGCCCGAATAGCAGAGACTCCTGGGGGCCACGCCGCTCTCATTGCGGCGTGGCGAGCGGATAGCGGCACCGGTGCCGGCTACTTGTTTCGACGGACGCCAAGCACATCGGCTGGCGCTGTATGGACAGAGACAGGAAAACTTGTCGCAAGTCAGTCCACCGAGGAGCTTGGTTCGTCGGCGACCCTGACTCCCAGTTGGGCAGGACTGGGCGCTCCCAATGATGATCCCCACCCGAACGTGCCAGCAGGTAGTGGTGCGGCATACGTCTACCGCATGGACCGAATCGTAGCCGCGGAGGATCCGATCGGACGGGCGCTAACCTCATGCAGTGCTCTGGCGCCCAATCCGTTTCGCGAACGTCTCTCGCTCAGCTTGCGCACGGCAGGTGGGCGCATCCGCGTAACGATGTTTGACGTGCTTGGACGTGAGCTTGGCGTGCTATCCGATGCGATACATGGGCCGGGTACCGTTCGCCTCCAGCTGAAGCCGCCGTTGGTCGCTCCTGGCTCTTACGTGGTGCGTATCGAAACGCCAAACACCAACCACACGTGTGCGCTGACCTATAGCCCCCGCTAGCCATGAAAGCAGCCCGTTCCACCTGGTCGCTCGGAGCCTCAATGCTGACAATCGCCGTCGGTGCTGAAGCGCAAACGTTCACTACTGAGTCCATCTGCCCGATTGACTCAGCATACGCAGCCCAGTATGGCCAGCCTCCCGTGAGCCTCACGTCGGGCGGCAACCCTGGGGCGCAGATATTCTTCCCTTCCGAAGGAACGATCAACGCTCTCATCGTCTACGTTCAACACAAAGACGACTTTTACGAGCATTGCTACAACACGACTACGGGTCAAGACCTATCGACGTCGGACTCCCTGAGTACCGTGGCCAACCCCTGCAACGCAGGCCCTGACTCGCCAACGCTGACGTCGTGGACCGATGATGTCACGACTGAATGGCCTGCGCTTCATAGTCGCGGGTCCAATCGTCAGCTTCCGCTGATGGCTGTGGACCAACTTGCGCCACCCGGGACGACTCCCAGTCAATTCGCAGAAGGCTCAATAAGCGAGTATTACCACCTTATGTCGGGCGGCCTTCTAACGATCACCGGCTACGTGTATCCAGAAGTCTATATCCCCGAGCATCCTATTGGCTGGTACCATCCAAATCGAGGCTCCTTCGAGAACGGCGCCGTGGCCCTGTCTCACGAGGTAATTACCTACGTAGACAACAACCGTCAGGGGATTGTTTTCGACGCGCGATTTGATAACTATCGCAATGGCTTCGGATATGAAGGTACAGGCGGCGCCTTCGCCGATGGCAAATTCGATATGGTCATACTTGCCTATAGGTTCAACAACATTCAGATTCTGGGAGCCAGCTCAATACCCACCGCAGGTGCGCTTGCGTCACTTGGAGCCACCTCTTTTGATGTCGGCCACGATGCTTTCGAGGCAGCAGGCCAACCACTGTTCCTTGGTTCGCTCCAAGTGGTCGATAATTATTCGGGTGGTTCGGGAGTGTTGGCTGGTGGAGGCGCTCGGCTCATAGCCCACGAAATTGGCCACCGACAATTCGGATTTTACCATACGCGGGGCCTGGACGCGCTCAGTGTCATGGAGGAGGGCGAAACAGTGGCATCGATGAGCGCCGGCGACCTGGTCAAGCTGCGGTGGGTGAGTGTTGACACCCTTGACGCCACGACATTCCGCCACGATGACTGGACGTTAGGCGACGCCACCCAGACGCATCATCTGCTGTACATCGATGATGCTACGCCGGGACATGGAGGCATACTGGTTGAGGGACGGGATCAGGCCAACTTTTGGGATCGACCCCCTGATGGCGTCAACGCGGACGGTGACCTAGGGGATTTTTATCTTCCGCAAAGGGGGCTGTACGTCTATCGAAGTAATACCGACGGTTCGTCATTCACCGAAATGCAGAATAACGGCGCGCTGACGCGGTCGGCCCTTACCTATCGAGGTCCTGCACATACGGTCGCGTTTGGTCCCGGCGATGCTTACTCGCCGTTCTCGAAGATGTCGTTCGTCTTTTACACGAACAATCTCTTGGACGACGGTGTAGCCATTACGGACATTGTTGAGAACGGTTCTACATTCGAATTTGATCTGTGGACCGACTTCTTGCGTGAGGACTCTCATGGAGTGAAGACGCTTAGTTCAAACTATACCATGAACGCATCCTCGTCCCTGGGTCGTAACGCTGCGTGGACCTTGGGGGGCATGTTCCGGCTCAAGGGAGGTTTTGATCCAATTGGCGGGAATTCATTTCTGATGGATCCGCAGGCGCGACTGGAGGTTGCGTCACAGGGGAATGTGCTCGGCTCGTCCTCGCAACCAATCACGTTCGGTAGGTCGAACGGTTCGTTGGCGTGGGACGGCATCGTAATTCAAGGCGAAGCGACACAGTTCTCCTACGCCCGCGTGGAAGGCGCGACGGTCGGCGTCGAGGTGGCTGCGCGTGCCGTCGTGATGGAACACGTGACCATTACCGGCAACGCCACCGGGATCGAGACCGACTTTGAAACCTGTTTCCCAGGTGAGCCTTGCGCCGACGCTCGTGGGCAGCTCTCGCTAGCAACCGCGTGCATAACCGACAATACCGTGACAGGACTCGGTCTTCGGAATGCGGATGTGTATTTGGAAAGCGTGGTCGCATCGGGTTCTGGAGATGTCGGCGTATATCTGCAGAACGCGGATGCCTACGGTGCCAACTACGTCCTCGTGACAGACAACGGAGCAGTTCCCTTGGTGGCCGGTCCGGGCATCTCACTTCTCTCGGGCGGAGACTTAACCCTCCACTCGGTGTTCCATCCGCACGACGGCAACAATCGCATTGACGCCAACGCAGGTGATGAGATTGTGGTCGCGTCGGGAGCGTATCTCTCCGTCGGCCTAAAGGGTGGGCCAGGTGAGAATCGGATTACGGACTCCGTTGGAGGAGTGCTCATCCGAAACCTCTCAAACGCCGAGATTGCGGCGAAGCATACATTCTGGCACGCCTCGGGGTCCGTCCCATCCGGGGCCTTTGTGGGATCTGTAGACGCCAGCGACCCGCTTTCGAGCGACCCGTCGGGTCCGTTCCCGAGTTGTACCGGTACGATCCCGCTCGCGGAGAGCGGGCCATCATCCGTGGCCGCACTCACGGGCGACACCGGAGCGTCCTCGGTGGGGTCGGAGGGGCAGCAGGTGCTGCGCACGCTGATTATCGAGGCCCGCGAGGCGGTCGAGAGAGCGCGTGATCGAGGCTTTACTTCGGAGGCGGCAGCGCTCATCGGTCGGCTTGCCGGTTTGCAGCGGTTAGATCGCTATGATGTGCTCCTTGAGCGTACCGCTACGTTCGAGGTACTAGGCTACCTGCGGCGCCTGCTCGAAGGGGAGCCGGACGCCGATGCCCGTGGGGCAGCGGAGGCGGCCCTCGTTGCGGAGATCGACGCTGCACTGCGGGAAACGGACACCGATGCGGCCGCCGCTCTCCTCTCCACCTACAGTAGTCGAGTTACTGGGCAGCGCACGCTTCGTCTGCTGGCATTGCACCAGGCGACGCTCGATGACCGCGCCGGCCGTGTCTCCGCAGCTCTGGCGACGTGGAACCTTGAGGCAGAGGCGCTGGAAAGTGAAGGGGAGCGGGCGCTCGCGGCGAGCCTGCGGCTGGCGATCGCTGCGGCATCCGCCCAAGCGACAACGACGGGTGCGCTGACGACCGAGAGTTCGTCGGTAACACTCACGACGCCACTAGCACTCGGGCTAAGCCCAGCGCGGCCGAACCCGTTCTCGCGGTCAACCGAGGTCACCCTCACGCTTCCTGAGACCTCGCGTGTGGAGGCCATCGTGTTTGACGCCTTGGGACGCCAGGTGGCGACGCTCGCCTCCGGTTCGTTAGACCGCGGGCGGCATGTGTTGTCGCTAGATGGCTCGAGCATGGCGCCGGGCGTGTACATCATTAGGACGGTGGTATCGGCCGGGATCGAAGCGGAGCGCATATTGACGCAGCGGGTCGCGCTCCTGCGGTAAGGCCGAATAGGGGTTAGACAGCGCATAGGGTTCATCCGCCAGCCCTCGGGCACCAGGCCTAAGCCTGGTGCCCGATCTCGCGGAAATAAACCTCCTGGTACCTTGGGGATGAGCGACATGGAGGCCGCCGCTGCCGCGCTGGGCTTGCGAATTCCCGACAGGCTGGCCGCGGAGTTGGAGGCGATCGCGCCGGCTCCGGTGGCAAGCACTGAGGAGGCCGTCGGGATGCCGTCGTGGTGGTTCGACCGGGCGGCGCCGGCTATCAGCGACTCGGGAGAGATGCGCCCGGTGAGGACATACGCCGAGCGCGGGACGGCGGGATTCGCTGAGGACCCCCGGGCCTACCTAAGACGCTGGCGAGATACACGGAGGGCAGTGTCGGCTGACACTTCGACTGACAGTGCGAAACCATTGCAACGCAAACGTCCGTCAAAACAAGCCTTCCTGAGCTGAGACGAACCACTTTCGCCCTATTCCACATCGACGTCGTTTAGTGGGCCCGGCGGGATTCGAAGGCTTGACGCGGATGGGCGTACGATGCGCCGACGGGCGCCACGAATTGCGTTTTGAACAGAAGATGGGCAGCAGTAGGGCTTGCAAAAAGCCGATGGGCGACGGAATTTGTTGGACCTCCGTTGGACCCCTCCACCGTGGCGACCCCTTCCGTCAAGCTTTTTTGCCGGCGTTCGAAGCGCCGAGCAGACGGCTGCGTGCCTATCTGCCTGCGCGTGATCCATGCCCGGAGATCAGTCGTCGTCGCATCGGGCGTGTGGGTCGCAGAGAGGGATTGGAACGTAACGCGCGCTCAGGTGCGAGCCTCTCACCCGATGGCGACGGCCTTCAACGCGCGGCTGTCCGACCTTCTCCACAAGGCGCAGGGAGCCGCGCTGAACGCTCGGAGCGCCGATGATGTCAAGGCTGCGCTCGGTGGATCCGGCTCCCTTTCCGATTACTTCGACCGTTTCCTGGCGGCGCTGGACGATCGCGGCGCATACTGGGAGGGCAAGAAATACCGCAGCCTCCGCCTGAAACTCGAGGTGGTATTCGGGCGGCCGCTGTCGTGGGGGCGACTCGACAGTCCGGGCCTCACGCGATTTGAGCGATACCTGCGAGAGCCAGCGCCGCGGGGATGTGGAAACGGGGCGAACACGATCCGCGCCGAGTTCAAGCGTCTGCGCCGGCTCGTCCGACGAGCGATCCGCGATGGCGCGCTGCGTGTCGACGCGGACCCGTTCCTGGCTTACGATCCCCCGAAGGGTCAGCCCGTCGAGCGTCGACGCCTTAGCGCCCATGAGGTGGCGGAGCTCGCGGCTCTGGAGCTCGAGGCCGGCGACCGGCTCCGTGTGGTTCGCGACATGTTCCTGTTCGCCTTCTACGGCTCAGGGGTCCGTATATCCGACATGCTCGTACTGAAACCTGAAAACGTGGTTCGAGACGATACGGGCGCCCGGTTAGTCTACAGGATGCAGAAAACCGCTAGACCGATGGCTCCCAAGCTGCCCTCAGCCGCAGTCAGCGTGCTCGCTCCCTACCTCAAGGTGGCGCAACGTGGTCGCTACGTCTTTCCACTCATGCAGCCCGGTCCCGACGACGACCCGGTGAGCCTACGACGACGCCAACAGCGCGCCACCGCGAAGGCTAATGCGGGGCTAAAGAGGCTCGCGGCACTGGCCGGCATCGATCCCAGCGGGCTCTCGACCCATGTCGCGCGGCATTCATGGGCGGACGCAG
>Ga0307505_10001134_pt1 | contig 23277 bp, 19 predicted proteins | sample 23_S_MG_FD_202183 | JGI IMG/M metagenome (GOLD analysis project Ga0307505, IMG submission 202183) | Soil microbial communities from Populus trichocarpa stands in riparian zone in the Pacific Northwest, United States - 23_S | ecosystem: Environmental > Terrestrial > Soil > Riparian zone > Trees...
GGTTGTGACACGGGAGGGGTCGAGTGTTCCGTCAAGCGATTCAGCGATTCAGCGACTCAGCGACTCAGCGACTCAGGTAGCGGGGTAGCGGAGTATCGGGGCATCGGGGTATCGGGGGAAGCCGAAGGTTCAGCGACTTGCGTGTTGAGTGGTGGGCGGCGTGGGACGGCTGACGGCCGCTAGCGTTCGATGCGCGCTGGGCGTCCAGTGATAGGAGGCGCCTGAATAGCCGAAAGTTGAGCGCTGACAGCCGTAGGGTGATGGCTTCTCCCAGCCCAAGCTATCTGAGCCGGGCGTCAGGTCACGATGTGGAAGCCGTCCGTGGCTGTCTCGGCGGCGAACAGGGCAGACAGCCGGCGCGTGACAGGCCCCACCGCGCCGTCGCCGATGCGCCGGCCATCTAGTTCAACCACGCCGGCGAGTTCGCCCATGGTGCCCGAGCAGAAGGCCTCGTCGGCGGCGTAGAAGTCGTCCATCGTGAGCGGTATTTCCTCGCAGGAGATGCCCGTGCCGGCGCAGAGGTCGATGACGGTCTGCCGCGTGACGCCCTCGGGGCAGGCCACGGCCGGCGGGGTAGCCACCGCGCCGGCGCGGACGACGAACAGGTTCGTCGCGTTCGTCTCCGCCACGAAGCCGGCGCCGTCGAGCATCATCGCGTCGTCGGCGCCGGCCGCGTTGGCCTCGATCTTGGCCAGGATCGAGTTGAGGAGGTTGTTGTGGTGGATGCGCGGGTCGAGGACGTCCGGCGCCGGCCGGCGCACGGATGAGGTGATCAGCCGGAGGCCCTCCTTCGAGTAGACCGGAGCCTTCCACTCGGCGATGACGATCAGGGTCGGGCCGGCGTTGTTGAGGCGCGGGTCCATCCCCGAGGTGTACTTCACGCCGCGCGAGAGCGTGAGCCGGATGTGGACACCGTCCCGCATCCCATTGGCCTCCAGCGTCCGGCGGATCTCCCCGATGATGGCCTCGCGCGGCGGGACCTCGGTAAACACCAGTGCGCGGGCAGAGGCCTCGAGGCGGTCGAGGTGCTGCTCCAACCGGAAGATCCGGCCGTCGTACAGCCGCAGGCCCTCCCACACCGCGTCGCCGCCCTGAACCGCGCTGTCGAACGGCGACACGCCGGCCTCGTCGCGGTGGACGAGCCGGCCGTTGATGTTTACCACGAGATCGCGATTGCGGAGATCGAAGGTCTGTTGCACGGCGGGCGAGGATGAGCGCAGGAAGATCCGATCAACGGTTCCCCCGTACGTCGGCGCATTGGCCCGCTATTGCCGCGCCCCGTTCCGCATCACTGATCACGAGTCACCAGATGGGTCGCGCGGATTGGCGAATCGACCTTCCGGACTTCGGCCATCTTCTCTCCAGTCCCCAGTCAACCACGCCACCGCCTACTGACCCCCGACCACGGCGTACTCGGCCAACTCGGCATACAACGCCTCGCAGTCACGGAGCACGCCGGCGGCACTTGGCGGCAGCGCGGCCGGCGCCTCGTGCCGGGGCGGCTCGAAGCCGGTCGTGCGGTACACGGCGGCGTACCAGTGTGGCGCCCAGACGCCGTCCTCGGTCCGCGGGCCGGCGTCCCAGCGCATCATCGCCGGGTCGAATGCCACGCCGAGCGCGCTGCACAGGGCGGCCAGGACGCCGGGCGGGTCGGCCAGTAGGCCGCCCGCGTCGACGACGGCCGGCGCGCGGCCGGCGCGGTCGGCTGTGCGCCTGAAGAGTTCCACCTGCTGCGGCAGGCCTGTGTCGGCGAGGCCGGCTTCGGGCCACACGCGGAGCAGCGAGGCAAGCATCGCGCGCGGCTCGCGGATGAGGAACGCGTGCTGCAGTCCGTCGAGCCACTCGCGGCCCATGCCCGGCAACAGGTGGTGGGCCATATGCTTCTGGTAGAAGATGGCCCTACCGCCGGGCACAGGCCCCGTGAGCCCGCCGGCCACCTCGCGCCAGTCGGTGGATTGCGACGCCAGCACCTCCTCGCGGCCCGGGTGCTCGAGGCCGGTCGCCGCGAGGTAGCACGCGTAGAGGGGCTCGTCGACGACCGCCGTGTCTGACCGGCTGCCCCACGAGCGCATGAGCGCCGTGGAGAGATTCCGAGGGCCGGACCACAGAGCGATGCGCGCTGGCCAGCGTTCGCCTGCGTCGTGCGTGGGCCAGCGATCCGTCATATAAGCGGCGGTGAGGGGCAGGTCGGGCTCGACCCTAGGCCGCCACACTTTACGCGCTCCCCGGGAGGATGCCTACCGGCGCACTCGAAGTGTGCGGGCCCGGATACCCGGTCCCCCGCGTCTACCTTCGCCGCCCGCCCTCGCCCTCGCCCCCGCCGTGGCCGATCTGCCCGAGCCTCCATATGACGCGGAGGCACCCGCGCCCGGTGCGCCCGCGGCGAGATACCGCGAGGTGACCGTGAGCGCGATGTTATTCGCCATCGCGATCGGCGTGGTGATGAACGCAGCGATCACGTACGCCGGCCTGAAGATCGGTTTTACGATCGGCGGTTCCGCGATCGCGGCGGTGCTCGGTTTCGGCGTCCTGCGCGGCCTGCTCCGTCGCGGGACAATCCTCGAGATCAACGTCGCCCAGACGGTGGCGTCGGCCGTGAACATCACCAACTCGGGCGTGATCTTCACCGTGCCGGTGCTCTTCCTGATCGGCTACCAGCTCACTGCTCGCAGCTCGGACTTCTGGATGATCGCCCTGGCCTGTGTCGCGGGCGCCTTTCTGGGTGTGGCGTTCATCATCCCACTGCGGAAGCAGATGCTCGACATCGAGCGGTTGCGGTTTCCGAGTGCGACCGCGGTGGCGTCGATCCTGAAGTCTCCGGGCGCCGGCGCGGCCAAGTCGATCGTGCTCGCAGCAGGTGTGGGGCTGGGAGCACTGATCTACCTGCCTACGCAGTTCCCGGTGTTCGACCTGGCCGGTCTCTCGTCGCTGCCGCTCATCGGGGAGGCGCGCGGCGGTTTCGTGGCGAACGACGTCGTGAACCTGGGGCAGCTGTTGCGCCTGCCGGCGCAGTTCCAGCTCGTCTTCGCGATCGCGCCCTTCGCGCTCGGGGCGGGTTACCTCACCGGGCGCGCGGGCCTGTTCGTGCTCGCCGGCGGCCTGCTGGCCTATTTCGTGCTCACGCCGGTGGCCTACTCGATGGGCTGGATGCCGGCGACCGTCGACGCCGCCGGCGCGCCGGCCTACGGCTTCTCGGCCTTCAACAGGCCGCTGGGGATCGGGATGCTGCTGGGCGGCGCGCTGATGGGAGTGCTCTTCTCGCTTCCGGCAACGCGCGAGGCGCTGCGCTCGATAGTGGCCGCGAGCCGCGTACGCGGCCGCAGCGACGAGATCGGGCTCGGGCGACTGCTCGCCATCGCGGCCGCAGCCTTCGCGATGCTCTTCGTCTCGACGCTTCTTGCGGTGGATCGCCCGCTCAACGCTGCCGACCCCGTCGACGGCGCGCCCATCGAGGTGCCGGCGGCGACGGCCTCGTACGCCGGCTACACGGTCGCCTTCGGCTCGGCGGAAACGGCACGCGAGTGGCGCTCCTGGGCGCCGGCGCGCCGGGCGGCCTACGTGCGCGACGACCTCGGTGCGCGGGCCGGCTGGCTCTCTGGCGTTCCGCTCGTCGTGCGCGCCCTCCTGATCGCGCTCATCGGCGCGCTGTGGATCTGGTTCGCCGGGATCATCATCGCGCAGGCCACCGGCATGACCGACTGGTCGCCCATATCGGGGATGGCGCTGCTGACGGTCGTGCTGGTGCTGCTGCTATCGGGAACCGGCGCCGTCGTGGCGGCGGTCCTGATCGGTGCCGCCCTTTGCGTCGCCATCACGCTCGCTGCCGACATGATGGGGGATCTGAAAACGGGCTATCTGGTCGGCGCTGCCCCTCGGCGGCAGTAGGCGGCCCAGCTATCTGTGGTCTGGATCGGACCCCTCGTATCGCTGTTTACCCTCCTGCTGATCGCCAGCGCCAACGTGAAGCAGTTCGGCGTGGCGTTCGGGCCGGGGACGCCGACGTCGGCGCCGCAGGCGCAGGCGCTGCAGGCGGTCATCACAGGAGTGCAAGGGGGGGAGATGCCCTATGCGCTCTACGGGATGGGCTCGCTGATGGGCATGCTGCTCGGCCTCGGCACCTTTTCCGGCCTGGGCGTGCTCGTGGGGCTGTCGATGTACCTGCCGTTTATCTACATCGCCACGTACGGGGTCGGTTGTCTCGTCAACATCGCCATCGCGCGATGGAAGGGGCCCGCCTGGGCAGAAGCCTGGGGGGTCCCGTTCTGCGCGGGGCTCATCGTGGGCGAGTCCGTGCTGGCGCTCGCGATCAATATGTACATCCTCGCTACCGGCTGAGCGATGCGCCTGCTGGCCTACGTGCTGATCGCGTCCTCGCTGGTCGCCGGCGCGCTCGCGGCTCTGACCGCCTACACGCCGCCCCTCGGGGCGGCCGCGGCGAGCGACACGCCGCTGACTCTCAACGCCCCCGCTGGCCGCGACCCGGACGCGCCGGAGCGCCCGCTGCTGACGCCCGACGCCGAGGCGCCGGTGCGCCTCACCCGCGATCTAGTCGCGCAGCTCGTGGAGCAGCGAGTGGACCGCGTGCGTGTCAAGGAGTTCGCTTTCGGTCGGTGGGACCTGGGCTGGCTCTTCGGTCTGTCGGCGTTGGGCCTGCTCGCCGGTGGGCTCATTATCCGGCGGGAGGACCTCCGGCACGTCGCATCGTTGCTCGCCGCCGAACCCAGCGACGCCGAGACGCCACACTACGCGCTCGCCGCCGCGCGTCGGGAGGTCGAGGCGCTGCTCCGCGACGTCCGCGCCGCCGCCGTCGGCACCGACCCCGAAATCGCACGGCGCCTCGACGCGGTGCAGTCCACGCACCTGCTGGCCTTCGTGGAGGCGCGGCCGGAACTCATCGGCCGCTTCGGGATTGCCGGCTACGCGCGATTGATGGACGCATTCGCGTCGGCAGAACGGAGCCTGCACCGCGCCTGGTCGGCGGCGGCGGACCACGCCCAGCACGAAGCGGTCGCGTCGCTGGAGCGCGGGCTGGAACACCTCGCAGAGACCGAGGCGCCTGGCCGCCGAGGGTGGCGACGTCCGTCGCCCGAACGGCCAGACCTAAACGACCTCGCGGGCGGGACCGCCGTGCTGCGCCCATGTCGACGCGCCGGCGCGACCCGCCGGCCGCCAGCGGGTGCGGGTAGCGCCTTAGGGTTTCCCACGTTGCGGTCGTGGCCCGCTGCCCCGACCTCTCGTTAACCCTGCTAAAACGCTAATCTCCCTGGGCGGGCCTCCACAGTCTCCGTTCCTCCTCCGCCGCCTGCAGTCCATCGGAATGCGCCCCCTCCTCCTCGCCCTCCTCCTCACCGCCGCGCCGGCCGCAGCGCAGAACGGCCACGCCGGCCACGCGGGCCACGCCGGGGTCGACGGCCGGGTCGGAACGGTCGCGTTCCCCAACTCCGCCAGCTCCGAGGCGCAGGCGCCGTTCCTACAAGGGATCGCGCTGCTGCACAGCTTTGAGTACGAGGATGCGGCGGACGCCTTCCGGGCGGCCCGCGAGGCGGATCCCGATTTCGCGCTGGCGTACTGGTTCGAGGCGTTAACGCACCATCACGGGCTATGGCGCCAGCAGGACGCCGACGCGGCGCGCGAGGTGCTCGCCGAGCTCGGCGCGACACCGGCCGAGCGCCTGGCGCGCACGCCAGAGCATGAGCGGCCCTGGGGCGAGGCCGTCGAGACGCTCTTCGTCGACGAGGGGACGGAGGAGGGGATCGCGCGCGCCTTCGCGGAAGCGATGCGGGCCTTCGCCGCCGCGCGGCCGGCCGACCCCGAGGTCGCCGCCGTAGCGTCGGTCGCCATCCAGGGCGACGCCTACCTGCGCCCGCCGGACGAGCACGACGCGCTGCTCGACGAGGCGGCCAGCCTCGCGCAGCGCGTTTACGACGCCAATCCGGACCACCCGGGCGCCGCGCACTACCTGATCCACGCCTTCGACACGCCGATGCGCGCGGGCCGCGGCGTGGAGGCGGCGCGCGCGTACGCCGCTATCGCGCCGGCCGCGCAGCACGCGCTCCACATGCCTAGCCACATTTTCTTCCAGCTCGGGCTGTGGGACGACGCGGTGGCGTCCAACGAGGCCGCCTGGGCTGCGTCGCGGAACTGGGTGCGAAGGCGCGGCGCCGACGCATCCGAGCACGATTTCCATAGCCTCACGTGGCTCCAGTATGTTTACCTCCAGCAGGGCCGGCTGCGCGAGGCCCTGGCGCTGGTGGACACGGCCCGCACGATCCTGGCCGCGTCGGCGGAGGGCCGGACGCAGCCCATCGCTGCCCTCGGCTACCAGTACGCGACACACACAGGGCAGTGGGACACGTATCCGCGCGACGCCGAGCCCACAAGCCCGTCGACGGACGCGTGGTGGTACGGCCTCGTCGCGTTCCGCATGGCCTCGGCCGAGGCGCTCGCGGGCGACACCTCCACCGCGCCGGCGCGCGCGGTGCGCGTCCGCGCGGAGGGCATGGACCCCGGCAATGACCGCGAAGGGGAGGTCACTCGGGCCCTCTACCTCGAAGCGCTGGCAGCCCGCGCGGCCGGCGCGGACGATCGCGCGATCGACCTGCTCCGACAGGCGGCTGAGCGCTCGTGGCGCGTTGCACCGAGCGGACCGCCGGGTGCGACTCCGCCGGCGGAAATGCTGGGCGATGCCCTCCTGGCGGCGGGTCGGCCGGGCGAGGCGCTGGAGGCATACGAGGGCGAGCTGGCGCGCCGTCACGGTCGCGCTTCCGCGCTCCTGGGCGTCGCGCGCGCCCGCCGGGCCATGGGCGACGGCGCCAGCGCCGTGAGCGCCTACCGCCAGCTCCTGGCCAACTGGCACCGCGCCGACGCCGACCACCCGGACCTTGAGGAGGTTCGCCGAAACGCTAACTCGGCGGTCGACCGCTGACGCCGGCCAAGCCGCGCCGGGCTGCGGCTTCACCACCCTCGGCTCCCTCGCTTCTGCCTGCGACGGGCGCATCTGAAGGCCCGCCCCTACGTCATCGGCTCCCCTTCCGGACCGCTCTCTCTCACCGCACCATTGGCTACATGCACGTCGCTCGTCCGACCGCACTAGCAACCGCATTCGTTCTCATTCTGGCGCCAGGGGCCGGCGCACAGGAGGCATTGACCGTGGGCGATCCGACTACCGGGACCATCGTTGGCGGTGCGCCGGCCGCCTACACCGTAGCGTTAGAGGCAGGCAGGTTCGTTGCCGGCCGCGCGGTGCAGCGCGGGGTGGACATCGTGGTCGAGGTCGAGGGCCCCGACGGGAGCTCCCTCGGGTCGTTCGACAGCCCCAACGGCAGCGATGGGCCCGAGCCGTTTCAGTTCTTTTCGGAGACGGCCGGCGTGTACCGGATCGTCCTGCGGCCGTTCGTAAACGGATCGGAGGGCGAATACGACGTGGCTCTTCTGCGCGACGAGGTAGCCGCCACCGACCCCGGCGGCCGGATAGTGCAGTCGCTCTGGCACTACGACTCCACGACGCCCGGCGGCGTGGTCGCCGTTACGCGCGCAGGCGAGACGGTCTTCGAGCATGCGTTCGGAATGGCCAACCTCACGCACGCCATACCGTTCACGCTGGAAACGCGGACGAACATCGGGTCCGTCACGAAGCAGTTCACGGCGTTCGCCATCCTCCTGCTGGCCTCTCAGGGGCGGTTGTCGCTGGACGACGACATCCGTACGCACATCCCTGAACTGCCGGACCTCGGACAAACGGTCACGATCCGCCACCTGCTCTCGCACACTTCGGGCTACCGGGAGGTGTTGAATGTGATCGCCCTCGGCGGCCGGCGCATCGATGAGGGCGACTACGTGGACCCGTCGGAATCCATCGAGGTCGTCCGGCGCCAGGAGGAGCTCCAGAACGCACCCGGCACGGAGCACAACTACAACAACACCGGCTACGAACTGCTGGGCACCGTCATCACACGTGTGTCCGGCCTTCCGACAGGGGAGTGGATGGACGCCAACGTCTTCGCGCCCCTGCGGATGGACGACACCGTCATCCGGGAGACCATCGGCGAGATTGTCCGGGGCAGCGCACAGGGCTATGCAGCCGCGCCGGGCGGATTCGCCGAGGTAGGGGACCTGGGCGCTACGAGAGGTGCGGGCGGGATCTACACCACCCCGCGCGATCTGGCGAGATGGGTCGCGAACCTTCGTTCGGGTGCGGTGGGAGGCCCGGGCCTCTTCGAGCGAATGACCGAGCGCTACGTCCTCACGAACGGCGACACGACCGACTACGCGATGGGCCTGGTCGTGCGCGACTGGCGCGGCCAGCCGATCGTCGAGCACGGGGGTGCGGACGCGGCGCACCGCGCGATGCTCGTGTACTTCCCTGCCCTGGATGCCTCGGTCGTCGCGCTGTCGAATCACGCGTCCTTCAACGCCGACGCAATCGCCTTCCAGGTGGCAGAGCAATTCTTCGCCGAGCACCTCGCCGCAGAGCAGGTTCCACTGGTCGCCGCCGTCGACTACGACCCCGCCGCCTTCGACGAGTTCGCTGGCCGGTACGAGCTCGATGTGATGCCGGGCTTCGTGCTGACCCTGGCCCGCGATGGCACCCGACTGCTCGTCGAGGCCACGGGCCAGCCGGCGGTAGACCTCCGCGCAACGTCCGACACCACGTTTTCGATCCCGCTCGTCGGGGCTTCGATCACGATGCATCGCCTGCCGGGTGGCGGCGCATCGACCCTGACGCTGCATCAGAACGGCAACCACCTCGCGCGCCGCGTCGGAGAGATGGCCGCGGAAACGGGGCCGGCCCCCGACCTGGCCGTCTACGTGGGCAGCTATTACAGCACCGAGTTAGACGCCCGCTACGAGGTGGCGGTGGAGGACGGCGCCCTGACCGTCCGCCATCGCCGGTTCGGGCCGCTGCCGCTCACGCACCGCTCGGGCGACGTGTTCTTCCGCCAGGGCTTCCCGATCTCGGACATCGCGTTCGAGCGCGACGCCGCCGGCCGCGTGACGGGCCTCCGCGCCGGCAACGGGAGGTCGCGAGGGGTGTGGTTCGGGGTAGTGGACTAGAAAATGGGGTATGGTGTATTGTGAATGGGCACGGAAACTGTTGGTGTTTTGCTCGTTAGTCGCGATTCGAGACTCGATCAAACACCGATACCATATACCACATACCATTTACATCATCCAGTCACAACCATCTCCACCTCGCTCGCCACCTTCGGAATCCCTGGCCCCAACACCCGTACCCCGGTTTCGGTGACCAGCACGTCGTCCTCGATGCGGACGCCGCCGAGGCCGCGCCAGTGCTCGATTTCGTCGTAGTCGATGAACGCGGCGTGCGTGCCGGCAGCCTTCCACTGGTCGATTAGAGGGTCTATGAAGTAGAGGCCGGGCTCGACCGTCATCACGTAGCCGGGCTTCAGCCGGCGCGCGAAGCGCAGGAAGCGGGTGCCAAACTCCGTTGAGCGCTTGAACTCTTCGTCGTAGCCGACGCGATCCTCCCCGAGGGCCTCGCAGTCGTGGACGTCGAGCCCTAGTGCGTGTCCCAGGCCGTGGACGAAGAACAGCGTGTGCGCGCCGGCGGCGACGGCCTCGGCGGGGTCGCCTCGCATGACGCCCAGGTCCACCAGGCCCTCGACCATAATCTGTGCGGTGAGGTCGTGCACCTCGCGGAAAGGAACGCCGGGGCGCACGGCGTCGATCGCTGCCATCTGGCCGCGCAACACAGCGTCGTACACGCCGCGCTGGCGTTCGGAGAAGCGGCCGCCCACCGGGCTGACCCGCGTGATGTCGCCGGCGTAGCGGCCCACCGGCGACACGGCGCCGGCGTCGGTGAGCATGAGGTCGCCGGCCTCGAACGTCGCGCCAAGGCGCGGCTGACCGTGGAGTACCTCGCCCTTGCGCGTCAAGATGATCGGGAACGAGGGGTAGCTGCCGGCCGCGCCGGCGACCTCTTCGAGCGCCGCCGCGACTTCGAACTCAGTGCGACCGGGCTGCGCCAGGCGCATCGCCGCGAGGTGCATCTGCGCCGTGAGGTCCAGGGCGACCTCCAGCTCGGCGACCTCGTCGTCGGACTTCACGAGGCGCTGCGCGATAACCGCGTCGATCAGGGCCGGCGACCCAGGCAGTTCGCCGGTCGGCGCGTTCAGCAGACCCGCCAGCAGGAGCCGCGTGTCGCCGCGGTAGGGCGGAAGCACGTGGACCGCGCGGCCGGCGCGCCGCGCCGCGGCAGCGTCGCCGGCCAGCGCATCGGCCGGCGCGGCGCGGTCGGCGCCGGCGCGGCCGGCCCTGCTGGCGAGCGACTCGGCATGCCCCTCCCAGACGACGTCGTCCATCGTCGGGTCGTAGCCGTAGAGCGTCGACTCCCCGGTAGCGGCGTCGATCGTGAGCGCCAGGCCCGGCTCGTCGAGGCCGGCGTAGTACAGGAATGAGCCGTCCTGGCGGAAAGAGTACACGTTGGCGGCGTAGTTCATCGGCGCGGCCGCGTTGCCGGGCAGCACGATGAGGCCGTCGCCGACGGCGCCGGCGAGCGCGCGCCGGCGCGCGCTATACGTCTCGGGGCTGAATGCGCTTTGGGGCTGGGACACTGTAGCGGAGGGCGGTGGACGGGGACAGTGGACAGTACACAGTTAGCAGGCGGCGGCCGCGGGCGGGCGCGCTCAGGTTGGTGGCGGGCCCTTCGAGCGGAGTACTGAGAGCAGACAGCCCACAGCTACAGATCAAACGCCTCCTCGCCGACCGGGACGCCGCCCTCGCCGAACGAACGCTCGACGAACCGGCCGCCGCCGGCGCGGTCGAGCAGCAGCACTGTCGAGGCCCGCGACCCGTAGCCCTCGGCGACGATGAAGCGGGCCGAGAGCGCGCGCTCCCACGCGCGGCCGATGCCCGTGTCGGGAAGGTCGGCGTCGGGCGCCGTGCCGCGGTCGGCGAGGATCCGGAACAGCCCGTCCTCGTCCACGTGCTCCGCCGCCAGCGCGTCGCTGAACTCCGCCCTCGCCGCGACGACCTTCGGCCAGGGCGTGTCGAGGGTCGCGTTGCTCATGCCGTACACGCCGGCGTCCAGCCGCCGGGCGGCATCGGTATGCGACGACGCGTACCACACGCCATCCGCATCGCTAGCGAGGAAATTGAACGGGCTGTACTCGCTGGCCTCCGCCTGCGCCGTCTCGGTCGCGCCGGCCGCGCTCTCGTCTCCCATCAGGAAGGAGCGGACCAGCTCGCCCCGGGACCGTGCGTTGTCCCGCACTCGCGCGAAGTCGCGGACGTTCGTGACTGCTGCCCAGCGCAAGCCACCGCCCGCCCTGGATACGCCCATCCACGTGCCTCCGGCCTTCAGGTCGCGCCCCGCGAGGACCTGCGGCGCGTCGGCCCACCAGGCGGCCGGCGACGCCGGGCGCTCCTGCCACTCGTCGCGGTTCGACGCCAGGACCACGCCGTAGTCCGGGCGAGCGTCGACGGCGAGCAGGATGAGGCACATTCGTGACGGGGCCGGCGCACCCTACAGAGGGCGGCCTGGTGGCGGATCGCCGGGCCAAGCTAGACTGAGACGCGAAGTCTGAGCGAGGGCTGGATTCCGGGCAACGTGCGGGTGTAGGGCGCGAGCGCGTCCCCATCGGGCCTCAACGACCAGTCCAGGACGTTCCGCCGGTCGAGCACGTTGGCTACGTCGATCGCGAGCTCAACCCTACGCCCACCGGCCAGCACGCGCGTGTATGCCACGCCAAGTCCAGGGTGAGCGGGGGTGGAAGGTGGTCGGACTCGGGGCGATCGAGGTCGAATCCGTCTAGCGTGGTCGTGCCGGCGTAGATGGGGAGCGCGCATCGGGCGTTTTCGTGCTCCGGCTACAGGCCGCCTCGGGCGTCCGCGCCCGTTCGCTAACGGTGGTGCGCTAGACGGCTCGCGCACACCTCAACGGACGCCGGCCCCCGTAAGGCCGGCGTCCGGCGTCTCGCAGCGCGCCCGATGGGCGACCCGTCGCGGACCTGGCCTAGCGGTCCGTGGTGCGGACCCGTCGCTCGCCGTGGCCTTGACCGTGGGCGCCGCGGACGAGTGCGCGGTAGATGTTCATCGTTGAGCGCTGGTCGGCCGACAGCGCCGAGAGTGGAGCGTCTCCACGCTCGCGACCGCGGCCGGCCCGCCCTTCCATGGCGGCCCGCTGCTCGGCGTTGAGCCGCAACACGTCGTCGCGCACCGACCGCATCCGGTCGCGCAGCTCCGTCATCTCTGCTCGCATCCGGCGGGCTTCCTCGGTGAGGAGCGGATCTATGTCGGAGCGCACCTGCTCGCGGAGGGCGTGCGCACGCTCAGCGAAGGCCGCGTCGTCGATGGCGCCCGATTCCCGCTGCTCCCGGAGCTGCTGCATCTGCTCCCGGTGCCGCGCGGCCATGCCCCGCGCGGCCTCGCGGTGCTGTTCGGCGACGCCGCGGTTCGTCATGTGCTCCCGGCGCTCGCCGTCGGGCCGCTCCATGCGGCCCTCGCCGCGGCGCCCACGGGGACGGTCGGCGCGCTGGCCGTCGCGCCGGCGGCCGGCGCGAGCCTCGTCGCCGCGCCGGCGCTCCTGGCGGGGGCGCTGCTGCAGCCGCTCTACCTGCGCCGGCGTGAGCACGGTGCGTATCTCGTCGGCGACGCGCCAGAGGACGCCCGGCTCGCCGGAGCGGTCGGCGTAGCGGCTGGCGATACGGTTCATGTCGGCCTGCTGAGCCGCGCTCAGTTCGAGGCCGGCTGTCGCGCGATCGATAGCGGCGCGCACGTCGGGCGTGTGATGCTGACGGGGCTGCGCGTCGGCGCCGGCGGCGACGACGGTGCACGCCAGCGCAAGCAACATGGTGCGCGCCGCGGCGCGGGCGCGAGTGACTCGAGGCATTGGGTCTCGGGCTAGTGATTGGCGAAGGACACGGACCCTACGGGCGAGGGCGGCGACTCAGTACGCCCGGGACGGAATCGCCACAATTGGGATGGGACGGGCAAGGGGAGGGACGTCAGAGAAAAGAGAGGATGGAGAGAGGGGACTGCGATTCCGGGTATGCGGCTTCCGCGATACGCTCGCCCAATCGTTGAACCGCTGAATCGCTGGATTCCACGGGCACCCCGATACCCCCTCCCGACGCTGAATCGCGGAAATCCGCTCTAGAGCCATCCGTTCTCCCTATACCACGCCACGGTCTCCCGCATGCCCTGCTCGATGTCGACCTCCGGCCGGTACCCGAAAGTCTCGGAGGCTCGCCGGGAGGATGCGAGCCATCGTTCGCGGGCCTCGCGGGCCTTGTCGCGGTTGAGCGGGGGGTAGCTGCCCACAAGCCGTGCGAGGCCCTCCGCGAGCGCGCCGGCCGGCACGACGAGTCCGCGTGGGACGGGTACGCGGACGATGCGGTGGCCCAGTGCGGCCTCGAGCGCCGTGCGGATTTCCTCCCAGGCGTAGTCCCGCGGTCCGGCGAGGAAGAAGGTGTGGCCGGCGGCGGCGTCGGACGCTGCGGCGTCGGCCATCCCGCGGACGAGGTCGCGGATGTGGACGAGGGCGAGCGCCGGAGCGTGCGCGTCGCCAACCACTGGGAAAACCCGCTGCCGAGCGGCTGTCCGAATCATCGTGTGGATGTCGGCCTCGCGCGGGCCGTACACCGACGGAGGGCGGACGATGACCGAGCGGTCGGCGAGCGGGTGGTCGCGAACGGCCTCCTCCATCGCGGCCTTGGAGCGGCCATAGGCGGAAACGGGCTGCATCGGGGCCGCCTCGTCGAGGGGCGCGCCGGCGCTCGGCCCCGCCGCTGCCTGCGAGGAGGTGATCAGCAGCCGCGGCACACCGGCGTCGGCGGCGGCGTCCATCAGCCGGCGCGTGGTCTCCACGTTGGCCTCGCGGAGAAGCGCCTCGTCCGGCGCCCGCGTGAGTCCGGCGACGTGGAAGACGACGTCGACACCCTCGAGTGACTTCCTCAAGGCCACCGGGTCGTCCAGGTCACCCGCGACGAGGCCAACGGGCAGCCCCTTCAACCACCGCGGTTCCGACCGCACCAGGGCGCTGACGTCCACACCGCGCCGGAGCAGCTCCTCGACCAGGTGGCTGCCGACAAACCCGGTGCCGCCGGTTACGAAGGCGCGCATGGTGGCTAGCTGTCGCTGTTAGCTGTTAGCTGTCAGCAATGAGTCTTGCTTCGTCGACCCCGAGCAAATACCAACTGCTACCGAACGCCGGAGGGCCCGCCCTTAGCGCCGCCGGCCGACAGCCGAGGCACCTGTAGCTGTCAGGCGAAGAAGGTTGCGTCGCCGAGATGAACGACTGTGAGCGACCGGCCGACGCGGCATCTCAACTGAAAAGCGGAAGGCTGATAGTTGGAACGTCCCCACTACCGAAACGCGTCGATCCACTCTACGCGTCCCCCTTGCCGTAGCAGGCGCATGGCGGCCGGACGGAGGGTGACGCGGGTGCCGCGGGCGAAGGGGACGTAGCCGAAATACGTGCCGGCCGACGAGCGGAGGGTGCGGCCGTCCGATCCGGTGAATTGCTCCCCCTCGTCGACCGTCCACTCGACGGTCGCCTCCGGCGTTGTAAGCACGAGGTGCTCCAGCCCGGGACTGGAGGTATTGAGGACCAGCACCAGCGAGTCCGGTGCCGGCTCGGTGGACCACCGCCGGAGCGCCAGCGTCCCCATCTGCGCGTCGACGACGAAGCCCGGAAGGGTGGGGTCGTACTCCGCCACACCGCGTGGCTGCAGCCCCTGGCCCGGCCCGTCGTCCGTCAGCGTCGCGTCGAACGGCGACAGGGTGGCCGGCTCCGGCGCGGCCACCCGCGGAGCCGGCGCCGGCGCTACGTCGGGTTCATCCGGCACACCGACGACGGTGCCGCACGCGGAGAGGGTCAGGGCAAGCACCAGGAGGGGAAGACGCATGGGGGCAGGGGTGGGGAATAGGACGTTTCAACTAAGCGAGGCGGCGATTAAACTAGATATCGGGGTGTCGGGATATCGGCCTATCGGAATAACAGAGTGTCGATATCGGCGCAGCCACACAACGGATACACCAGCACTGACGAGACTTGATGGGATCAGAAGCACGATCAACCAACAACTAACCATACACCATACACCATACACTACCCACCATCGATCATTCCCTCCTCTCCATCCCCACCACGCACTCGATGTGCGCTGTGTGGGGGAAGAGGTCGACTGGCTGGACGGTCGTAATCGCGTACGCGCGGCCAGCGCCGAGGATGGCGAGGTCGCGCGCCTGTGTCTGCGGGTTGCACGATACGTAGATGAGCCGCGGCGGGCGCGCGTCGGCGAGGCGCTCGGCCACGCGCGGGTGCAGGCCGGCGCGCGGGGGATCCACCACGACGACGTCGGGCGCGCCGTGCTCGGAGAAGAAATCCGGCGTGAGCACGCGCAGCATGTCCCCGGCGACGAAGGTGCAGTTGTCGACTCCGTTGGCGAGCATGCTCGCGCGGGCGCCGGCGACGGCCTCCTCTACGAGCTCCACGCCGACAACGTGCCGCGCGTATCGCGCAAGCCACAACGTGATCGTGCCGGTGCCGCAGAAAAGGTCGTACACCAGGTCGTCGGGGCCGAGGGCGGCCGCGCCGGCCGCGACGTCATAGAGACGCTCCGCCTGGCGGGTGTTGGTCTGGAAGAAGGAGTTCGGCCCGATCTCGAAGGTGAACGGACCGAGCCGGTCGTGCACGACGCCCGGGCCGAACAGCGCGCGCGAGTCGCCGAAGGCCGTCTGCGCCGGCGAATCGTTCACCGTCTCGATGAGGGTGGTGGTCTCGGGAAGTGCGAGGCGCACGAACGCGGCGAACTGTTCCATCCGCTCGGCGTCGTGCCGGCTCACCACCAGGTTGAGCATGCGTTCGTCGACGTGCGCCGGCGTGCGCACGACCAGGTGGCGGAGGAAGCCACGCTGCTGCCGCGCGTCCCACGGCTCCCACCCGTGCGACCGGGCGAAATCTCTTGTGGCGTTGACGGCGCGGGCGCTCCACTCGCTCTGGAGGTAGCACGCGTGGAGGTCAAGCACCCGGTCGAAGCGGCCGGGGACGTGCAGCCCGAGCGCGAAGTCGCGGTCGAAGTCGGCACCGGTCGCGATCTCCTCATCGGTGAGCCACCGGGCTGACGCGAAGGAGAACTCCATCTTATTGCGATAGAAGTAAGGCTCGTCGCACCCCATCGTGGGAGGCACGGTGACTCCCAGGGTGGCCAGGTCCAGCCCGCCGGTGTGGGTGAGCGCGTCGACGACAGCCTGGCGCTTCATCTCAAGCTGGGCCGGGTAGGAGACGTGCTGCCACTTGCAGCCGCCGCACACGCCGAAGTACTCGCATCGCGGCGTCGTCCGGAGCGGACTCGGGTCGAGCACCTCCAGGACCCGCGCCTCCGCGAAGCGGCCCTTGCGCCGGCGCACCTGCGCTCGCACGCGATCGCCGGGCACGGCGCCTTCGAGGAATACGACGAATCCCGCGTCGCCGATCCGGGCCAGGGAGCGGCCGCGGTCCGCGAACTTCTCGACGACGAGCTCCAGGATGTCGCCGCGGGCGACGGGTGCTCGGGCGGCTTCGGTGGGATGCATCGAACAGAGACTACCGCCCCTGCGCGGCGATCACGGCGCGGAGCGTTTACCGGCGGGATCCTCGGGTAATCCCCTATGCGGGATGGAATCAGCCTACGGAGGGGGAACGCCGCCGCACCCATGCGCCGGCGTGTACGGTGCGGCGCCCGTTCGCGCCGATCCCTCGTGCACACCCCCGCCGCGCAAGTGACAGGGGAGACGCCCGCCAAGGCCCCGCCCGACACATGAAGGCCCGCCGCCCCGCCACGCCGGCCGCGCCGATCGACCCCCGCGACCCCGTCAACCTGAAGCTGTACCGGGTCCTCCTGCTGGTCGGAGGCATTTTCATCATCGCGTTCGGTCCGTTGTACCGGCTCGCGGAGCCGGATATCATCGACCCGGTCGCCCTGCGCATCGCCGTCGGCCTGTCGAGCCTGGCGGTGGTGGCGCTCACGTTCGTCTCGAGTTGGTTCCGGCGCAACCCGCTGACGGCGATCTACGGGCTGCTTTACCTGGTCTCGGCCTGGCAACTCGGTCTGACCGTGCTCAATGATCTGTCGGTGAGCACGACATTCGGGATGATGCTCGTGATCTTCGGTTGCGCGGTTGGCTTCCGCAGGCCCGTCCACCTGGCGTGGTATGCCGGCCTGGTAGTCACCGCCACGGCCCTAGCGGCGTTCGCGGTTTCGGAGCCGGAGGTGCCGCGCGTGCTGTACGTCACCACGTTGGCGGCCATCGCCGTACTCGGTTACTTCGTCCTGCGCTCCCGGATGGAGATGGTCGAGGCGCTCCTGGGAACCATGGAGGCCGCGGAGGTGGCCGCGCGCGCCAAGAGCGATTTCCTGGCCACGATGAGCCATGAGATCCGCACGCCGATGAACGGGGTGATCGGCATGACCGGGCTCCTCGATGGGACGCCCCTGAACGACGAGCAGCGGGACTACGTCGAGACAATCCGGGTATCCGGCGAAAGCCTCCTGACGATCATCAACGACATCCTCGACTTCTCCAAGATCGAGGCCGACCGCATCGATCTCGAAGAGCAGCCGTTCGAACTGCGGCAGTGTATTGAGGAGGCGATGGACCTGCTGTCGTCGCGCGCCAGTGAGAAGGGCATCGAGCTCGCGGCGAGTGTCCATCCAAGCGTGCCGGACTCCGTCGTCGGCGATGTGACGCGCCTGCGGCAGGTGTTGGTGAACCTCCTCGGCAACGCGGTCAAGTTCACCGAGACCGGCGAAGTGGTCCTCGACGTGTCGCGACGGTCCACTCGCGCCCTCGACGCCGGCCGCTTGCACGAGCTGGTCTTCGCCGTGCGCGACACCGGCATCGGCATCCCGGCCGACCGCCTGCCGAGCCTGTTCGAGTCGTTCAGCCAGGTCGACTCGTCTACGACCCGCCGCTATGGCGGGACCGGCCTTGGCCTCGCCATCTCGAGGCGTCTTGTCGAGCTCATGGGCGGCAGGATGTGGGTCGAAAGCAGGCCCGCCGTAGGCAGCGTCTTCTCCTTCACCGTCGAGGTGGGGGAGGGGGAGGAGTCCAAGCGCGCGCACCTCCGCGAACTGCAGCCCGAGCTCGCCGGTCGCTCGGCGATGATCGTCGACGACAACGCGACCAACCGGAAGATCCTCCTCGCGCAGACCGGCCAGTGGGGCATGCACGCCCAGGCCTTCGCGTCGGCCGTTGAGGCGCGCGCGTGGCTGGACCAGGGCAACGCCTACGACGTAGCGCTGCTCGACCTGCAGATGCCCGACGAGGATGGTATCGAGCTTGCCGAGTCGCTGCGCGCCCGCGCCGACCTCCGCGAGCGTCCGCTCGTGATGCTGTCGTCGGTTGGTCACAGGCTGCAGACGGGGGCCCTGCTCGACGCGGTCCTGACGAAGCCCATCAAGGCCGCGGCATTGCTCGGTGCTCTTGGCGAGGTGATGCGCGCCGAGCGCGCCGGCGCGCCGGCGGCGCCCGAGCCGTTGGATCCATTCGCCATCATCCCGATCCTCGACGCACCTGCAGCCGTCCCGGCTTCGGCGCAGCCGTCGGCGCCGGTCGCGGGCGACGGCCAGATGCCTGCGCTGCGGATCTTGCTGGCGGAGGACAACGCGGTCAACCAGCGTGTCGCCCTCGGGATGCTGGATCGCCTGGGATACCGCGCGGACGTCGTCGCGAATGGCCGCGAGGTGCTGGCCGTGCTCGAGCTCGTGCGCTACGACGTAGTACTGATGGACGTGCAGATGCCGGAGATGGACGGACTGGAGGCGGCGAGGCGAATCCGACAGAACGTCCCTCGTGAGAGCCGGCCCCGCATCATCGCGATGACCGCCAACGCCATGAGCGGCGACCGGGAGCGGTGCCTCGAGGCGGGGATGGACGACTACCTGCACAAGCCGATCGGCCTGGAGGAACTCGCCGCTGCCCTGGCTGCTAGCGCGCCGGCGCCCGAAGCCCCATCCTTCGAAACCTCGGTGCCGGCGCCGGAGCCGGCGCGTGTCGCCGCGGCTTCACCGGCAGCGCCGGCGCCAACCCCACCCGCGCCCGCGCCGCGGCGCTCGCCGACGCTAGAGGGCCACACGCTCATTGGCCCGCGTGCCGCGAACCGCAACGGCGTAGGCGCGCGCGAACCCGCCGGGCCGGCCCTCGATGCGGCCGCGTCCGACGTGGAGCGCCACCTGCGCGAGCTTACCGGCGTCGAGGACGCCGGGTTCGCCGAGGAGGTCCTCGCCAGCTACCTGCGCGCGGACGAGGCCCTCGTCGCCGGCCTGGAGGCCGGCATGGCGACCGGGGACGCCCTGGCGGTGGCCCGCGCGGCCCACAAACTGAAGTCCTCGAGCGCCATCCTGGGGGCCGACGATCTGGCGCGCCGGTGCAGCGCGCTGGAGGCGTCCGCCCGCTCCGGCCGCCTCGATGACGCGCGGGACCTCGCCGCCCGCGTCGTGGCCGACACGCACGCCTTCCGAGCCATCGCCCAGCGGGCACACGCCCGCGCCGCCGCGCGCCTGGCACCCACCGACCCCGCGCCCGCCGCCCTCGCGGCCGGCGCCTGATCGTAGCGAACGAGACGTCAGCACCATGCCGCGCAGTCTCACACTGAGCCCCGCTGTCTCATTCTCGGAGTGGTCGCGCACCGCGCGTCGTCCCTCCGTCTTTTCAGCGCCGGAGGTGACCATCCGCGCGACATTTCTGGGCGTTCGAGGGCTCCGCGCGGCCCGGGCGCGCCGTTTGGAGGGCCAGGGTCGTTCACCCCGCCCCGCCACCGCCCAGATGATCGCGACCTACTCCCCCATGCCGACCCCGGCCCGCGCCGCCGCCCCGCAGCCCGTCCGCCACAACGGATTCACGCTGGAGGTCCGAGCCTCCCGCCGAGAGGCGGGTGCCTGGGGCTACGCGGTGCTGCAGGACGGCAATCTCCTTGCTGCGGAGCCCGGTGGTTACCACACGCCCCGCGCCGCCGCGCAGGCTGCGCGCGAGCTGGTCGACGACGCGCTCGCGTCGTGGGCGCGCGTAACCGGCTGAGCCGGCGCCGCGGCGGGGATCGCTAGGCCCCAGGGCTGTCGTCCCCCGCGCACACGAGCGCCGCTGGCGAGGTCAACGATTTCTGTGGTCTCGGCGGCGAGCACTGCCGCGCTCGCGCCGCGCAAGCCGGCGGCCACGGAGGTCGCGTCGCCGCACTCCCCGGAGCCGGGGGCGCCGTCCAACGATTCTCGGGGCCGGCTGGCGTCGCTCGTTGCAAGCGGCGCATCCTGCGCCGGGCCGGGCATCCCGCGCTCTGGGCCCTCGGCGCCTGCTTCCCTGCCGCGCCGGCGGACGCCGCGACGAGCGGACCAGCGCTTCGCTGCGCTGCTGCCCGCTACTACCCGCTACTACCCGCTACGCCGCTACCCCGATTGTCCGACGCCCCCGATATTCTGATGCCCCCCGAATCGCTCAATCGCTTAATCGCTGAATCGACGATCCCCCTCACTCGTCCTCGTAGTAGTTGAAGTCCTCGTTCGCCGTCGGGAAGTCGGGCCAGACCTCCTCGATATTCTCGTAGGGCTCGCCGTCGTCGTCGATCTCCTTCAGATTCTGAATGACCTCCGCCGGCGCGCCGGTGCGGTCGGCATAATCGATGAGCTCGTCCTTCGTGGCGGGCCAGGGCGCATCTTCGAGGTACTGCGCGAGCTCAAGCGTCCAATACATGGCGGGGCGGTCGGGGGCGCCAGCGGCGCCATATTCGTGGGCTTCGGACGATAGCGCACGCCGGGCGCGTGCGCAACAGGGTTAACAGCCCATTCGCCGCGAATCAGGCGCCGGCGTGCGTCGCGCGCGGTGGCATTGAAAAACGGCCGGCCGCCTCGTGGGCAGCCGGCCGCGAAGCCCCCAGAGGGGTCAGTCGAAGGAGATCGTCTCCGCGCGCGCGGCCGCCACCAGGCGCTGGTACTCCCGCGCACCGACGCCCGGAACGAACGTCGCCACCGGGTCGATGGGCCTGTCGGAGCCGTCGCCGTTGAGGGCCCGTACCTCGTAGTGCAGGTGCGGCGCCGTCGAAAGGCCAGTGTTGCCGGAGAAGGCGACGAGCTGGCCGCGGTGGACGCGCTGGCCGGGGCGGATGCCTTCGGCCATGCGCGAGAGGTGGGCGTAGCGGGTGCGCCGGCCGACGAGCGCGTGGTCGATCTCGAGCACGTGCCCGTATCCCGCGCGGTCGCCGGCGTAGCTGATGGTACCGGCGCCGGTGGCATATATCGGCGTCCCGAGCGGCGTCGGGAAGTCCACGCCGGTGTGCATCCGGGTGGTGTGCAGGATCGGGTGGTAGCGCATCCCGAAGCCCGACGTGAGGCGGCCGCCGCGGATGGGTAGGATTGCGGGCTGCTCCGATAGTTCCTCCTCTCGGTCGCGCGCGAGGCGCATGATCTCCTCATAGGAGCGCGTCTGGAGCATGATCTGCCGCTCCAGCCGGTCGAGGGTTTCCGTGGAGCGCCGCAGGAGCTGCGAGGTGGGCGCGCTGAAGCGGTCGAAGCGGTGGTCGGCCGCGCCGCCGACGCCCATCTGGAACTCATCTTCCGAGATTGGCTCCGCGTTGAGCACAGTGCGATATAGTTCGCGGTCTGTCCGGGCGAGGTCGGAGAGCTCGTCCGAGAACGAGGTCAACCGCGTGTTGGCGCCCGCGAGCTCGACTCGGAGCGCCTCTATCTCCTCGCGCTGCGCGAGCTCGTGCGGCGTCGTTACCGCGTCCGAGAAGTAGAGTACGCCGGTGGTGGCGAGCGCTGCGACGAGGAGCGCGGCTACGCCGGCGCGCGCGACCCAGCGGTTCCGACCGGGCTGAACCTCAACGAAGGTGCAAGCCTCGTGGTCGTAGTAGAAGTATCGGTTCTGCGGCATCGGGGCAGGTCCGGTGGCGGCCGGGGATGCCGGCGACAGGGTCGCGGGCGCGCCGTTTAATACTTGGACGCAAACACTGAGCCGTACGGCAGAAAGCGCCCCCGCAGACCCGAATAACCCATTTGGCCTGCGGTAGCGCTTTCACCGACGGGTCGAATCTACACGGAGGGTTCCCTATCGGGCAACGCTGTCTGAAAATCATTAACGAGAATTCGGGGTTCAGACGGCCCCGCCGGTTAAATGCGCTGCCGCGCGGCCTTCCCGCCTCCGCCGCCGGGGAACGTCACTCGACGTCGGACTCGAACCACTCGATGCCACGCGAGTCGCCGCTCTTGCCGCGCCCGATGCGTTCGGTCAGCCGCCGGGCAAACACCTCGGCCGGGTCATAGCCGTAGTGCCGCAGGAGGTAGTTCATCGCGATCACCTCGCAGATCACCGTCACGTTCTTGCCCGGGTTGATCGGCAGCTTGACCATCGGGAGGTGGACATCGAGCACCGGCGTCGTCTCATCCACCATCCCTATCCTCGTGTACTCCTCGTCCGGGTCCCAGACGTCCATCCGAACGATCACCTCGATGCGCTTCTGGAAGCGGATGGCTCGAATACCGAACATCGCGCGGACGTCCACGATGCCGAGGCCGCGGATCTCCATGAAGTGTTCCGACACCTCCGTGCCGGACCCCATGAGCACACTTTCGCCCTTGCGCGTGGCGATGACGACGTCGTCGGCCACCAGCCGGTGGCCCCGTTCGACCAGGTCGAGAGCGACCTCGCTCTTGCCGATTCCTGCCGGACCAGTAAGCAGCATGCCCACGCCGTATACGTCCACTAGCGAGCCATGAAGCGTCAGCTGGAGGGCGAACTGGTCCTCCAGGACGTCCTTCAGCTTCATCATGAACTCGACTGTCGGGACTGGTGTGCTGTAGATGGGCACGCCGGCGCCGTCGGCCGCGTCCAGGAAGGGCTGGGGGAAGCGGTTGTTCTCCGTCAGTACGACGCACGGCAAAGAGAACTGGAGTAGCTGCTCGAAGGCGGGAAGGCCCGCGTCGCCAAGGTGGTCCAGGTAGCGGCACTCCGTGTTGCCGAGGATCTGGACCCGCTGGTGGGTGAAGAGCGCCGTGTACCCGGCCAGTGCGACGCCGGGCCGGTGGAGGTTGGCGTCGGAAACCATCCGCGTCTCGGGGTCGGCGGCGTTCAACTGCTCCATTGGCACCCCCACCCTCTCGCGCATCACCGCCGCCATGTACGCGACGGTGATGTCCTCCTTGTGGAACGGCTCGGGTGTGCGCATGCCGGTGGGTGGTGGGTTGGAGGTGGTCAGTAGCGGTGGTATGAACCGGGCTGATGGGTTACACAACTGACCGGGCTGATGAGTTACACCGCTCCGTCCACCACCGGAGCCGTTGCCTTTCC
>Ga0307505_10001135_pt1 | contig 23276 bp, 13 predicted proteins | sample 23_S_MG_FD_202183 | JGI IMG/M metagenome (GOLD analysis project Ga0307505, IMG submission 202183) | Soil microbial communities from Populus trichocarpa stands in riparian zone in the Pacific Northwest, United States - 23_S | ecosystem: Environmental > Terrestrial > Soil > Riparian zone > Trees...
GAGGTGGTCGCCGCCACCCGGCGTGCATTTCCATCGCTCGCATCGGGTCCGTCCGGCGAGCGGCCGTTGCGCCGCCGCTATCCGTTTCAGCCGGCCGAAGAAGGGTTGTACTCGCTGCCGACTCGCGCCGTCATTCAACTCGAGGAGGGCGCCGTCGTGCTGGAACTCCTGCCCGATGTGGCGCCGGTGACGGTGGCGAGATTCGCGGCGCTTGCCGGCGAAGGCTTCTACAAAGACCGGACGTTCCATCGCGTCGTCCCCAACTTCGTCGTCCAGGGCGGAAGTCCTGGTGCGAATGAGTACATGGGCACGTCGCGCTACCTGCGCGACGAAGTGGGGCCGCAGGCCCCGCATGTGCGCGGTGCTGTCGGCATTTCGACTCGCGGCGGCGACACCGGCGACGGCCAGATTTTCATCGACCTCGTCGACCTGCCGCGGCTCGACCGCGACTACACCGTCTTCGCGTACGTGACGCAGGGGATGGAGTTGATCGATCGGCTCCTCGAAGGCGCGAAGATCGTCAACATTTCAGTCAGATGAATGGAGGGGCAGGGCTTCAGCCCGCCCACATGGTCATGCGAACACTCCTGACCCTTCTTGCTACGCTCACGTTGTCGGTCGGTGTACCCGGGCCTGGCCAGGAGAATCCAAGCCGCCAGGATCGTCGGGAGCGGACGCCGATTTTCGTCTGCGGCGAAGACGAAAAAATCCCGATCCCGATTCCGCTGCGATGGGGCGCGGTCGTGCTCGCGGGAGACAGCCGGCTGTTCGTGGCGTGCGAAGGCACGCGCCTGAATCCCGCAAGACACCCCGTGGATCATCGCGAGGCGCGCGAGAACGAACTGATCGTCCGCGCCGGCCGATCGTCCGATTCCGAGATCGATTGGCGCGCGGCTCAGGCCGAAGTGCGGATCCGGGACGGTCTCGGCGGCCTGACGCCATCAACCGTGATAGTGCCGGCCTGCAACGCCGAGATCCAGGTGTTCGGTGATCGCCGCTGGCAGCCTGGCCGGCTCTTTATGCTGCTCATCGACCGAAACCCCATGATTCGGCTGGAGGCCGCGTACGGCATCGCCGCGGCCCTCGCCAGGCCAAATCGCGAGGAAGCCGTCATCGTCGCGGCGACCGCGGAACTGGGCGTGTGCCACAACAGACCGGGTCAGCCTCCAGTCAGCCCCGAACTCAAAGGCCTGATCCTCGAGGCGCTCGGCGCGCCGCGTTACCCGACAAACGCATCGCGAAACGCAACAGAAGCGTTTCTGGTCAAGGAAGCGCACGGCCACCCGAAACAGATTCTTGGCGCCGTCAAAGGGCTCGAGTCGCTGATTCGGGTGAACTCGCAGGGCGTCGTCAGCGACGCCGCGCGCGTTCGCCTGCGCCAACTCACCACGTACGGCATCAGAACAACAGAAGCACCGCCCTTGGACATCGACGCACGAATCCGCCGCCTCGCGATGCTGGCGCTCCAGGCGGCCCGTGATACGGACGCCGAAACGCTGCGGATTGCGGCCGCCGATGGCGACTGGCAAGTGCGTCGCATCGTCGCCGCCATGTTGAATCTGTCGAACCCGGAGCATGCCCGGCTGCTGACGCCGCTCGAGGCCGATCCGATGTTCCAGGTGCGCTACGACCTCTTGTCCCCGCTTGCTCGCCTCGCGACGCGCACCGGTGAGTGCGCGCCGATCGTCGAACGCTTCAAGGACCCGTCACCCGTTGTGGTGATGCGCGCGATGGATGCCCTCGTCGCGACCTGCACCGACTTGGACGAGGCCACGGCGAAGCTCAGGGATCTGGCCGACAAGCTCGCCGACCGGGCTGACGACGCGGCGTGGAGATTCAATTCGAGGGCGCTGGCGGCGTTGGCCCGCGTAAAGCCGGATCTCGCCAAGCCGCGCATTGGAGCCGCCATTGAGCACCCGATCTGGCAGGTCCGCGCGGCCGCAGCAGCCGCGAGCGTCGCGTTGCGCGACGAGGGTGCAGCCGTGAAACTGGCGGCCGACGTCGAACCCAACGTCCGAACCGCCGCGCTTGACGCCCTGTTCAGGATGAAGAGTACGCACACTGTGCCCCAGGCGATCGATGCGCTGAAGACCGGCACGGACTACCAGCTGATCCGGATGGCGGCGTTCGTCCTGAGGGGCGTGCCCGAGGAAGACAGGGTGGCGGCCAATCAGGCCCTGCTCGACGCGCTGCAGAAGCTCACGGCACAGGAGACAGACACGTCTCGCGATCCGCGCGTCGCTATTCTCGAGCGCCTCACAGAAACCTTTGGCGTGGATCGGAGCAACGAGCTGATTCCGTACACGATCGACTATGACGACGCCGTGATCGAAGCCGCCACGAAAGCCTTTGAACGGATCGTGGGCGTGCCACCAGCCGAGTACCCGAAGCGCCGCCGCTATTTGTACCAACCATCGGAGGAGGCGCTCGGCCAGCTGCCGCGTCAGGCGGAGATCCATCTGGAAGCGGGTACTGTAACCCTCACACTGCTGCCCGATGTGGCGCCCGTCACCGTCGCGCGGTTCGCGGCGCTGGTCGCGGAAGGCTTCTACAAGGACCGGACATTTCATCGCGTCGTTCCCAACTTCGTCGTGCAGGGGGGCAGTCCTGCCGCAAACGAGTATTCCGGCACGTCGCGATACATGCGCGACGAGGTGGGCCCGCAGGCGGTCCACGTGCGCGGCGCCGTGGGGATCTCCACTCGAGGCAAGGACACCGGCGACGGCCAGATCTTCATCGACCTGGTCGACCTGCCGCGCCTCGATCGCGACTACACCGTGTTCGCCTATGTGACGCAGGGTATGGAACTCGTCGATCGCCTGCTCGAAGGCGCGAAGATCATCAACATCACGGTCAAATGACGCCGGGCCTGAAGGCCCGGCCTACGTCGCCGGCCAATGCAGGGCGGGCTTCAGCCCGCCCCAACCCCGCCCGCGTGAAACAATAGGGCCCTGATGGCCCGCCGCGTCGCCTCGCTCGTCCTCACATTCGCGCTGACCATCGCGTGCCTCAGAGTGGACCAGGCCGCATGGCTTGGCACTCCTCAGCAGATTGCGCCGGGCGTCGACCTCTTCCGTACGACCGACGAAACCCTGGTCGATCCGCAGGGACCCGTCGCCGCGTACCTGCTGCGTCTTGATCTCGAGCGCGTCAAGATCGAAGCGGCGCTGAGCAACGAAGAAGTCATGGACGCCGAACGCGTGGACAGCATCGCGCGCCGCCGCCAGGCGATCGCGGCCGTCAATGCCGGCTTCTTTAACGTCAAGAACGGCGAGCCCGTGGGTCTTCTGAAAGTCGCCGGCGAACTGGTCGGCGACAACACGCTGACCCGCGGCGCCGTTGCGGTGCATACGCCCGCCGGCGCGCGACAGCAACTCTTCTTCGATCAGGCCGCCGCCAAAATGGAGGCGCGCTTCGAGGTTGACGCGCAGGCCGTGACCGTGGCCGTCGACGGCGTGGATACGATTCGTGAGCGCGGCAAACTGATGCTTTATACGCCGCTCTATCACGCCAATACCGACACGGCGGCAAATGGCACCGAGTGGGTCCTCAGCGGGTCGCCGCTCAAAGTCATCGAAATCCGCAAGGATCTGGGCAAGACTCCGATCCCGCGAGACGGCGTGGTCCTCTCGTTCGGCGGCCTCGCGCCGCCGGCGCCTCTCGACCGGTTGCTGCCAGGGACCGAAGTGAAATTGGCGACCAACTGGAAGATCCTGAACGGCACGCCGCCGGAGCGCTTCGAGGAAGCGCGCGACATCCTCAATGGCGCGGGGCTCCTCTTTCGAGACGGCGTCGCCATGGCGAACTGGCACACCACCGAAGGGCTGCAGGCCGCCACGTTCGTCGACGTACGGCACCCCCGTACCCTGATGGGGATGGACCAACGCGGCTATCTGTGGTTGATTACGATCGACGGCCGCCAGCCGAACTACAGCGTCGGCATGACGTTCAAGGAATTGATGGCTCTTTGCGGCCGGCTCAACCTGACAGACGCCCTCAACCTCGACGGGGGCGGATCCACGACGATGGTCGTCGGTGGGGAAGTGGTGAACAAACCGTCGGACGCCACCGGGCCGCGTCCGGTGAGTGATGCGATTGTGGTGAAATCACGCTGATGCAGAAACTCTACGACCACCTGTGCCGTTACTCGGCCGCCGATTGGATCCGGACGGTCGACACGCTGGCTGTGAACATCGACCCGATCGATCGCGAGGCCACGCGGATCTGGTTCGCGTTTTATCCCTTGCCGTTGCAGCTGGCGCTCGATGCCGCCGCGGACAAGCCCGCCACCGAACGTAAATTCGGGCTGATGGGGCAGTGGGGACTCGCGAACACCATCGACTCGTCTCATCGGTTCGTGTACGCGCACCGCTACTGGCCCGAAGTGAAGGCCGCGATTGCCGCGATCGAGCAGGCGCCCTCGGAGCTTGGTGCGCTCATCACGCAGGTGGCGGACGCGGCGTGCCGGCCGGCGCGCGTCGAGCGCGCGGTGGTGCTGGGCATGGCCGCGATCGGGTTGATGACGCTGCGGCAGGTCGGGCCGCAGGCGTTTGCGGCCGCGCCCGGGAAGGTACACCTCAGCGATGCCCTGCGCGCCAAATCGCGCGAGCAGATTTTGAAGACCCGCGCCAAAGACGATTGGCAGGGCCTCTTCGGCGCGCTGCGCGGGGCGAAGAAGCTCTGGACGGTGCGGTTCGACGAGAACGAGCCCGACGCGGAGTTCATCGCGATTCAGTCGCAGGATCTGGCGTCCGCCGCCCAATCGGACAAGCGCGAGTATCGCAGCAAGGACGCGCGCTGCATTCCAAACGAGGGGCCGATTCCCGTCGAGTGCCGCGCGGCGTCGTGCGGCACGTGCTGGGTTGGCGTCATCGGCGGCGCGGAAAAACTGTCGCCGGTCGAAAAGCACGAGGCCACGCGCATGAAGGTCTTCGGGTATGCCGAGTTAAGCGAGGGCACACGTCCGGTGATTCGGCTGGCGTGTCAGGCGAAGGCGTATGGCGCGGTGTCGATTGTGATCCCGCCGTGGAACGGGATCATTTCTCGCGTTTGATCGCGGCCAGTTCGCGATCGATCTGCTCGCGAATCTCGCGCAACTCCCGTTCACTGCGGGCCTTGCTCAGCGCTGTCAGCCCTTTGATGATGGCCCACTGCCCGACGTAATTGACCGCGGCCATCGTCAGCATCTCGCCGACCTGAATGCCTCCGGAGCCGTACATTTCCTTGGGCGTGCTCCCGGCGAACAGCTCGTTGTGGCTGACGGCGCTCCGGCCGGTCGGCCCGTTCATCAGGTCGTAGCCCTTGCTGATCTCGGCGAAGCTCGGCCAGTTGCCGATGACTTCCACGTAAATGCGGAGCTGCCCGTTCTCGACCTTGAGCACGGTTGGCCGGCTGACGGCCTCGCGGATGCGCGCCAGGTTGTCGGGCGGTGGTTTGACCGGTTTCTGCGTCGAGCGCGACTGTCCGGCGAATGCCGGGAGGGGCGTGAGGCTGAGGATGAGAGCGATCGTGGCGAGGCGCTTCATATTGCTGTCAGACGCGTGTCTGCCTCCCGGGGACTGATCAGCAAGTCGGGTACCACGGCCCGGCGATGCGCCTGTCAGCTCGCGCTCGCCATGGCGGCATCGAGTTCGGCCCACGTGTCCCCATCGAGGGTCGCTAAAGTCCGCAGGTACAGGTCAACATCGGCACGATCGAAGGTGGATCGGAGCTTCGTGACGGCGGCTTCGAGGCGCGCCCGATCGGGCGGCGGCACGTTCTCTTCGTTGATCAGGCCGTTCTCGTGCGCGATGCCGAGCGCGTCGAGGAACGCCGCCATGAGGTCGCGCCTGGCGGTGAAGTGATACGCGATGAGCGCGCGCGTCGCCACCGAGTCGGACACGTCCCCGAGCTGGGCGAGCAGCTTGGCGCGCCGCTCGACGGGCAACGCCTGCACGCTCTTGGTCCGGAAGTTCAGGCGCCGCGCGATCGTGAGGATCGCGTCGGCGTGCTGCAGCTCGATGTCCTGCTGGTCTTCGTTCCAGAAGGCGCCGGCCGCCGCCAGCCGCTGGTCGGGGGTCATCTGCTTCCACAGTCGGGACGGGCGCTCCAGCATGTACGGATCTTAGTGCACCAGCACGAGAACCATGAAGCAATGAAGTACTGCAGCTGGACTTTGGGTTCGCCTTGCCCAGCGCGTCTTTACTGCTCCACTCCGTCATGGTTCCGGCGTGTGACGTGAATGCCGCAGGATAGACTCACAGAGCATGTCCGATCGCCTGTTTACGCCGCGCTTCCTGATCATGTGCGCGTACAGCTTCACGGTCTTCGTGTCCGTCTTCCAGCTTCTGCCGACCGCGCCGTACCACATCATCGATCTGGGGGGCGGAACGGTCGCGGCGGGGCTGTTCCTTGGATTCCTGACGTACGCCTCCGCGTTCTCGGCGCCGTTCACCGGCGCCATCGGTGACCGCGTCGGCCAGCGGCGCGTGCTGATGTCCGTCAGTGTCGTGCTCGCGATTTTCACGGCGAGCTACGCGATCATCCCCGACTACCGTGTGATGCTGGCCGCGGTCATCGTGCACGGCGTGTTCTGGTCCGCGCTCCTGTCTGCGTCGGGCGCATACATGATGTCCACGCTGCCTGCCACGCGCCGGGCCGAGGGGCTTGGGTACTGGGGATTGTCGTCCGTGCTCGCGATCGGCGCCGCGCCCGCGATCGGATTCTGGATGTACCGCCACGGCTGGGTCGCGCTCTGTATCGAATTGACCGTGCTCAATCTTCTGATGGCGGTGATCGCGTGGCGCCTGCCGGACGACCTCCACGGCGCGCACGGCCACGACCCCGACGCGCCGATCGTCCCGCACGCGTCGCTGCAGGTGATCGAATGGCGCGTGCTGCTGCTGTCCGTCGGCCTTGCGCTGATCTCGTTCGGCTACGGCGGCCTGACGAGCTTTTCCGCGCTCTACGCCGACGAACTCGGCATCAGCCCGCGCAGCCTGTTTCTGTCGGCGATGGCTGTCTCCATGCTCGTGGCCCGGCTGACCCTCGCGCGCTCCATCGATCGGATTGGGCACCGATGGATGCTGACGAAGTGCCTGCTGGTGCCGCCTGCCGGCCTTGCGCTCCTGGCCGTGGCGAACGGCAGCATTTCGTTTGGTCTCGCGGCCATGCTGTTTGGCGCCGGGTTTGGGCTCATGCATCCCGCCTACACGGCGTACGTCATGGCGCACGTGCCGTTCGCGCGCCGCGGCGCCGCGTTCGGCGCGATGCTGGCGGCATTCGACACGGGCATCGGCACCGGGTCGTCCGTGATGGGGTGGATCATCGAGCACGTCGGCTTTCGCCAGGCCTTCGGACTGACGGCCGTCGTCGCGGCTCTGTCGCTGCCGGTGTTCCTATTCGCGGAGCGCAAGCTCGGGTTCCGAGAATGACCTCGGGAGTCCGAGAATGACCTCGGGAGTCGTTTTCGAGTAAAAGGGAAACGCGGGTTTCCATTCTGGACTGGAAACCCGCGTTTCCCTTCCGCTCGAAAACGACTCCCGAGGTCATTTTCGACCGTGACTGTGCAAAACTGTGGACCACACACCGAACCAGGCACCTTATGAACAGACTTCACTACGTTGCCGCCACGCTGATCCTCGCGGTCGCCACCGCCGTCACCGTCACCAGCCAGACCGTGCCGCAGGTTGCGCCCGCGGACCTCGTCCTCCGCGGCGGGCGCATCGTCACGCTCGACCAGCAGACCCCCGAAGCGCAGGCGCTCGCCGCCCGTAACGGCGCCATCGTCGCGCTGGGATCCGATACCGCCATCGCGCGGTACATCGGGCCGGCGACACAAGTCATCGACCTCGCGGGTCAGCTCGCGATCCCCGGCTTCATCGAAGGGCACGGCCACTTCGCCGGTATTGGCGAGGGCAAGCTGAACCTCGATCTGATGAACACGAAGAGCTGGGACGAGATCGTCCACATGGTCGCGATGGCCGTCGAGAAGGCCAAGCCGGGACAGTGGATCATCGGCCGCGGCTGGCATCAGGAAAAATGGACAGCCACGCCGCAGCCGAACGTCGAGGGCTTTCCGCTGCGCGCGTCGCTCGACAAGGTGTCGCCGAATAATCCGGTCATCCTCACGCACGCCAGCGGCCACGCGTCGTTTGCAAATTCCAAGGCGCTCGAGTTGTCAAACGTAACAGCGACGACCGCCAATCCCAATGGCGGGGAGATCCTGAAGGACAAAGCGGGCCAGCCGACCGGCCTGTTGCGCGAAACGGCCTCGGGCCTGATTCGCCGGGGCGCTGGCGAGCCGCGCCCCACCGCGGAAGAGACCGAAGCGCGCGCCCAGCGCGTGCTGGAGCTGGCCGATCAGGAAGTGGTCAGCAAGGGCATCACGAGTTTTCAGGACGCCGGCTCCGGGTTCGAAGTCGTTAATCGCCTCAAGCGCCTGATCGACGCGGGGCGCATGCGCGTGCGCCTGTGGATGATGATCCGCGGCGGCAATGCGCAAACACTGACGGCCAACCGAGTCGTCGGCTACGGCAGCAATCAGCTCACGGTGCGCGCCATCAAGATCACGGCTGACGGCGCGCTCGGATCGCGCGGCGCGTGGCTGCTGGAGCCGTATGCCGATAAGGCCGACAGCACGGGCCTGGCGACGACGCCAGTGGAGCAGATGCGCGCAGCCGCGCAGGTGGCGCTCGATGCGGGCTATCAGGTCTGCATACATGCGATTGGCGATCGCGCGAATCGCGAAGTCCTGAATATCTACGAAGAAGCGTTCAAGAGGAACAACAAGAACGGCAAGGATCTGCGCTGGCGCGTGGAACACGCGCAGCACATCAACGCGGCCGACATTCCACGATTCGGGCAGTTGGGTGTGATCGCCGCGATGCAGGGGATTCACTGCACGTCGGACGCGCCCTGGGTCGAGCCGCGCCTCGGCGCCCAGCGCGCGGAAGAAGGCGCCTACGTGTGGCAGAAGCTCATGAAGTCCGGCGCGGTCGTCACCAACGGCACGGATGCGCCGGTAGAGGACGTCGATCCCATCGCCAGCTACTACGCCACCGTCACGCGCAAGGCCAAGGACGGCAAGGTGTTCTACGGCGCCGAGAAGATGTCGCGCATCGAAGCGCTCCGGTCCTACACCCTCAGCAACGCCTTCGCAGCGTTTGAAGAGGACATCAAGGGTTCGCTGTCACTCGGCAAACTCGCGGACATCACGGTGCTGACGAAGGACATCACGGCTATTCCAGACGAAGAGATCATGACCGCCAGGGTCGCCTACACAATCATTGGCGGGAAGGTCGCGTACAAGGCGCAGTAAATCGCGGCTCGAGGAAATAGACACCCCGGAGCGAGTGATAATCGACGGATGCGCAGCCCTGCCATCCGTCTGACGCTCCTTGTAGTCGCCCTGGTCGTTTCCGGCGCCGCCGCGCTGGCGCGCCAGGCCCAGGTCCTCACTCCGGACGTCGTCCTCACGATTGCGCAGGTAGTCGATGCGCAGATCGCGCCCGACGGACGCGCCGTCGTCTATCAAGTGTCGCGACCGAGGCGAGCCGACGAACCGTCCGGCGCCGCGCGTTCGGAACTCTGGACGATGCCGGTGAGCGGCGGAGAGGCGCGGCGATTGACGCAGATGCCAGACGGGCACGCGCGCTGGTCGCCCGATAGCCGCCAGATCGCGTTTCTCGGCCGTCGCGGCGACGCGGCCGCGTTGACGCAGATTCATGTCATCGATCTCTCGGGCGGCGAGTCTCGCCCGCTCACGACTGCACCCTCGTCTGTGACCACCTTCAAGTGGTCTCCCGACGGGCGATCGATCGCGTACACGTACGCCGATCCGCTGACCGATCAGGAGCGGCGCGACGTGGCGCAGGGCAAGGACTGGACGGTCGCGGATCGCAACTTCAAACACACGCGCCTGCATCGCATCGACGTCGCCGGCGGCAAGAGCGACGTCGTCACGCGCGCGGACATGACCGTGCACGACTATGACTGGTCGCCGAATGGTCAGCAACTCGTGATCGGCGCCGCTCTGACGCCAACGATCGATGACAGCTTCATGGGCGTGCGTCTCTACATCGTCCCCGCCGCGGGTGGCCCGCCGGAGCCGTTCGTACAGACGACCGGCAAGCTCGGCTTCCCCCGCTGGTCACCCGACGGCCGTTCGATTGCGTGGCTCGGCGCGACGACGACGGACGATCCGTACGCGGGATCGGTGTTCGTGGCGCCGGTGCAACGCCAGGCCGGCGCACCCGACCGCGCAAATCTCACCGGCACGGCGGAGGCGACCGCCGTGTGGCTCGGGTGGAAGCAGATGCCCGTGCCGGGCGCGCCATCGACCATCACCTATCTCGCTGCCGAACGTCAGGACGTCAGGTTGCACACGATCGACTTCGAGGCGCAGGGCAAACCCGGCGTGCGTGGCACGTTGGATGCGCCGAGTCTCGTCCCCGTGGGATCGCCGAGCTTCGCGTCGGACGGCCGCGTCGCGATCGTCGCGCATTCGCCGGCGCATCCGCCGGAGGTGTTCATCAGCGAGGCGACGAAGCTGCGGCGTCTGACGCACTCCAACCCGCAACTCGCTGGCGTCCAGCTCGGCGCGCAGGAAGTGATCACCTGGAAGGCGAAGGACGGATGGTCGATTGAAGGCGTGCTGGTGAAGCCCGTCGGGTTCCGCGCTGGCGTGCGGTATCCGCTCGTCGTGCAGCCGCACGGCGGACCGGAGGCAGCCGATCCCAACGGTTGGAACGGTTCGTATTCACGCTGGGGCCAGATGCTGGCGGGCGCTGGGTTCGTGACGCTTTACCCGAATTATCGCGGATCAATCGGCCGCGGCGCGGCGTTCGCGAAGGCCGACCACAAGGATCTGATGGGCGCTGAGTTCCAGGACATTCTTGACGGCATCGATCACCTCATCGCGCAAGGGCTGGTCGATGGAAACCGCGTCGGCATCGGCGGCGGGAGCTACGGCGGCTATACGTCGGCGTGGGCGACGACGTATGCGAGCGACCGGTTCAAGGCGGCGATTCCCTGGATGGGCATTTCGAACTGGATCAGCATGACCGGCACATCGGATATTTTTCTGGAGAATTCCACCGTGCACTGGGCGCTCGTGATGTATGAGAACTACGAGAAGTACTGGGAGCGATCGCCGCTTAAGTACATCGATCGTGCGAAGACGCCGACGCTGATCATCCACGGCGCCGCGGATCCGCGCGTGCCACCAGGCCAGTCGCTCGAGTTGTACACGGCGCTCAAGTGGAAGGGAGTGCCGGTTGAGTACGTGTCCTATCCGCGCGAAGGGCACGGCGTCGCTGAGCGTGCGCACCAGGAGGACTTCATGCGGCGCGTCCTCGCGTTCTTTCAGCAGCATTTGAAGTAGAGGCGGACATGCGCGGACGCGGGCGGTGCGTTCTGCACGCCACCGCCCGCGCCGACGCGTCGGAATGTCGGGGGCCCGTGCCCCGACCGGCCTAATGGACCTGAATGTTGCCCGACACGGTGTCTCGCGGCGAATCCAGCTTGAAGCGTTCCTTGCACGTGACCTTCGTGCCCCCGATAACCGTCAAACGTGAGACGCGGTCGGGCACCGCGAGATTGCCTTCGCCGTTGTCCTCAGCCCGCCAGACCACGAGCCGATCGACCGGCAGCCCGAGGTCGTTACTTCGCGTGACCCGACCGACCAGCGTCGCGACGTTGGCATCGACAGCAAGACACAGCACATCGCCATGGACCGTCAAATCCGGTCCGCTCCCCGTCTGGTCGTGGTACTCGAAGACGCCCTTCGCGCTGCCATTCTGGCCGCGCTCGATGCCGTGGAACGAGAACGAGATGTCCTGGACGATCTTCTTTCCGAGATCGAAGAAATTCCCGTGACCGGTGACCATCAGCTTTCCGTCGTTCTCGTGAGCGAGGAGGTTGTCCACGAACTGCTTCATCCCATCCGTGCAAATGATGCCGTCGCCGTTCTCATCGACTGGGGACCCTTCCTTCTCGTTGATGACGACGGGAATCGGGTAGTCGGCCGGGCAGCCCGACTCCTGCACGACCTTGGTCGGGTCGCCGGCGAGAGTTTCCTCTTCCTCATTCGCGAAGCCGATCGCACCGCCGGTCAGGGCGAGAGCGACGACGACGCATACCATCTCAAGACGTGGCGTTCTGCGGTTGGTAGGCACGGGGCCCTCCTTGTTTGGAGACGACCGTCGTCTCACCGCTACATGCGCAGACGGGAGGCGAAACCCGCAATGCGTGGTTCTGCGGTCTGGCGGGCTCACTTACCGGCCGGCCGCCCTGACCCGGGAAAGAAGCCCTTGAACCGCCTGCTGGCTGTAGAGCAGTGGCGTGGGTCCCGTTGGCGCGGTCTTGAGGGCGGAAACGACCAGCGCCTCAACTTCCGCGGGCCTGGATTGCTGGAGCAGGCACTCGGCCAATGCCGCTTCGGCATCGCCAATGGCGCGATGCCCGGCCGGCAGGCTCGTACGCCGGAACGCCAGCGCCTCGCGCAGCAGGGGCTCGGCTTCGGTCGCGCGCCGCTGCCGGACCATGACGTGACCAAGCGCCACCAGCGCTCCCGCCAGATTGGGACTGCCGGAGGGTGACGCGTCGCGGTGAATGCCGACGGCTGACGCGTACTGCCGTTCGGCCTCGCCCAGTCGCCCCCGCGCCTGAAAGACGCGGCCGAGCCAGACTGTGGTGTCGGCAAGACGCGGATGCTTATCCTGGCCCAGAGCGTTCCGCAGATCGATCGCCCGACGCAGCGATCGTTCTGCGTCAGCGAGCGCGCCCTGCACGAGTTGCAGCCGGCCAATATTGTTCAGCACGTTCGGCACTGACGGATGCGTTTCACCCTGAAGCGCAATCCGAATCGCGAGCGAATCCTGATACAGGCGGCCGGCCTCCGCCAGTTGCCCGCGCTCCTCCAGCAGCGACGCCAGATTGTTCAGGTCGATCGCCACGTCCATGTGTTGGTCGCCGTTCTTGCGGCGATCGGCGGCGAGCGCCTGGCGATAGAGCGGCTCGGCCTCGTCCAGCCGGCCGAGATCTTGGAGCACGCCGGCCAAGTTCAGTTGGCTGGCGGTCACGTCGGCATGATCGGAGTCGAAGATTTTCAGACGAATCGCCAGGGATTCCCTGAGCAGGGCTTCGGCGTCCGCGAGCCGCCCGGTGCGCGCCATCACGCCGGCGACGTTATTCAGGCTGATCGCGAGCTTCGGATCGTCGGGCGGCAGGAGGCGGCGGCGCGCGGTCAGCACGTCGCGATACAAGCGCTCCGCCTCCGCCCGCTGGCCGCTGCTGTCCAGCACGTCGCCGAGGACGTTCATGCTGGCCAGCGTGTCCGAATGTTCAGGTCCCAGCGCGGCGCGCCGGATCGCCAGCGCCTCTTCGACCAGCGGCTTCGCTTCGTCATACTTGCCCCGTTCCCGAAGCGCGAGGGCGAGGTTGCTCAGGCTCTGCGCGACCTCCGGATCGCCGGGCTCGAGCAGCTGCCGCCGCATCGCCAGCGCTTCGCGGTGAAATTTCTCCGCTTGTTCGTAACGCGTGCGTTCCCGCGACAGCTGGCCGAGGTTATCGAGGCTCTGTGCGATGTCCCGGTGCGCCGGTCCGAGCGCGCGCCGCCGGATGGCGAGCGACTCAGTCGTGATCGCTTCCGCCTCGTTAATCAAGCCCAGCGCCCGATAGACGACGCCGATGGTGTCCATGAGTGTGGCGCGCAGGGCATCCTGCGAGGAGAGATCCGTCGCCAGTTTCTTGGCGCCGCGGTCCAGCAGTTCGCGCGCCGTCAACGACGCGCCACGCGCACGCGCCGGGTCGCTCTCGCGGAACAGATCCGTGAGGAAGCGCGCAACCTCCGACGCCTTGGCCGCCTCGGCCTTGGCGTTGTTTGCTTCGGTGACGGCGTTGGCCTCCGATGCGATCGCGCGATTCCGCTGCGCCACGATACCCGCGGCCCCGGCAGTGATGAGGACGACAACCATCGCAGCCGTTGCGACGGCGGCGGCGTGGCGACGGACGAATGTTTGTGCGCGGTACGGCCACGTCTGTGTGCGCGCACGTACGGGCCGATGCTCCGTGACCCGCCGCACGTCGTCCGCAAACTGCTCGACGGAGGCATAGCGATCGTCCGGTCGCTGCTCCATGGCCATCAGGACAACTGCATCCAGGTCGCGGCTGGCCGCGCTGCGTGACGAACCGGCGGCGTCCGAAGCCACCCGGCTCGGGGGCAGAGGGGACGAGCGCAGCGCGCGCTCGAGCTCGAGCGTGGTCCGTTTCTTCAGGTCGTACGGCCGCTTGCCGCAGATGAGCTCGTAGAGCATGACGCCGAGCGCGTACACGTCCGTGCGCGTGTCCAGGCCGGCGTCGATGACTCCCGCCTGTTCCGGACTCATGTACTCAGGCGTGCCCACGATCTGGCCCTGCAGCGTGCTCAGAAACTGCCGGGATTCGCCGTCGCCGATCGCCTTGGCGATGCCGAAGTCGATGATCTTCGGCACCAGGTCCGCGCCCTGTTTCGTCAGGAGCACGTTCGACGGTTTCAGGTCTCGGTGAATGATGCCGCGCTGGTGCGCATGCTGGATGGCCTCGCAGATCTGGAGAAAGAGCTTCAATCGGACCGCGAGCGCCGGCTTTTCGCGCGCGCAATACTCGGTCACCGGTTCCCCGCGAACCAGTTCCATCACGAAGTACGGCCGGCCGTCGTCCCCGGCACCGGCCTCGAGCGCCTGCGCGATGAAGGGATGGTTCATGAGCGCGAGCGATTGACGCTCGGACTCGAAGCGCGACATCACGCGCGCGGTGTCCATGCCGAACGGCACGAGCTTCAACGCCACCTCGCGACGAATGGGCGTGGTCTGTTCCGCGAGATAGACGACGCCCATGCCGCCTTCGCCCAGTACGTCGATCAGGCGGTAGGGGCCCACCTGCCGGCCGAGTGCCGACCGATCGTCCGTCATCATGGATTCCGCGCGGGACGCGAACCCGCCTGTGCGCAGGAGGCTCGGCAGGTCGTCATCATCCATGAGCGCTTCCACGTCCGATCGCAGCTCGTCGTCTCCGTCGCAGGCGCTGTCGAGGTAGGCGGCACGATCGGCCGCGGGCAGCGCCTCGAGCGTCTCGAGGAGGCGTTTGACGATCTCGAACCGCTCAGCGTCCATGGGCGCCTTCCCTGAGTTCACGAGCCAGCCAGCGCCTGGCGACGGTCCAGTCAAGCTCCACGGTCCGTGTCGACACGTTCAGGACGTGCGCGACTTCGGCAGTGGTCATGCCGCCGAACACGCGCGCTTCCACGACGTGCGCCGCGCGCGCGTCCAGGGCGCAAAATCGATCGAGCGCCTCGTGCAGCGCCAGGAGTTCGAACGTCGCGGATGCGCCGTGGCCCGCGTCGTCATTGAAGGTGACGCGTTCGACGCGGTCGAGGCGCTTGCGCGCGCCCCGACGGCGCGCGTGATCGACGAGCACCTGCCGCATGGCCCGGCCGGCGATGTTCAGAAAATGAGCACGGTCCGTCCAGGCCACCCGCGATTGATCGACGAGCTTCAGCCAGGCGTCATGGACGAGCTCGGTGGGATCAAGAGTGTGGCCCGGACGCTCGCGCCGGATCAGCGCGCCGGCGATGCGGCGCAGCTGCGCGTAGGTGGCCTCGAACACGGCCTCGAGCGCCGCAGGCGTACCTCGCTGCGCGTCGGCGAGCAGGCCGGAGAGATCAGTGGGCGCAGGGTCCGCCAGAGAACCTCCTCTGAGTTGAACGGTTGCTTATATCATCGCGGCCTCACGGCGTGCCAGCCTGACGCGCAGCCGGCGGTAAGGCCATAGCCGCGTCACTCGGGTGGCGCCGCCGTCCGGCATTTGGGACGTCGGAGAGATCGTCAACGTCTCGCACTATCCGGGCGGAAGGGGGTCCATCTTCGGCATCTCGCTGCCTGACTTCGTCGATGACCGCGCGCGCAGAAGACGCTGACTCACGTCTCGGCCTGGGGCCAGATGCGACAGGCGGTCAGTGCCGACGTCTGGCTGCGTCTGTTTCAGGGACAGGAAGACGCGGTCGGCGCCACCATGAAGGTCAACGGCGTTGCATTCATCGTGGTAGGACGGGCGCCTCGGGACTTCAAGGGCCGGCGGCGCGCTGGCTGCAATCGCGTGGATGTCCTTGCAACCGATGTTCGAGCGCCTTCTGCCGACGATCGACTTGCTTGCCCTTGCCGGCGTCCCGGTCGTGCTGCTCCTGGCCGGTTCAATAGCGGCTATGCTGCCGGCCCGCCGAGCGTCACGCGTGAATCCGAACGTCGCGCTGCGCGAGCTTTAGAAAGGCAAAAGGCAAAAGGCAGAAGGCATAAGAAAAGCGGAAGCAAGAAGACGGAAGCCGAGTCGTGCGGCCTTCCGTCTTTCTTCTTCCCGTCTTCCTTCTGCCTTTTGCCTTCTACCTTCTGCCTTGTTTCAGACCGACGCCATCTGCCTTGGCGCCGGCTTGTCCCGTCGCGGCGGTGCGGTGGATGGCGCGTGTTTCCGCGAGTGGTCCATCACCTTGCGGCAGACTTCGCGGAAGCGATGATCCAGCGCGTGCGCGTCGGGCCCGGCGATGGGCGCGAGGCGGTCCCACGCGGCCTGGGCTTCCTTCACCGCGTCGACCGCGCCACGCACCTTGGAGTCGTCATTGGCGCGTCCACCCATCGCGTTGCTCGCCAGCGCCGATCGCAGCTTGGCCGCGAGCGCTTCGGTGGGCGAGAGTCCGGGCGTCTCCTCGCGGATGCCTTCCAGGAATCCCTCGACCTTGATCAGGAGCTTCTCCATCCGCTGGCGTGCGATCGCCGGATCGAAGTCTGTGCCGGTGAACGCGTCGGAATGCCGCTGGAGCACGAGCACGAGCGCGGCCTGCCAGCGATCCGCCAGCACCTTGGCTTCGCTCGAAGGGATCGGGACGCTGCGGTTCCACGTCGTGCGGAGCTGTTGCACGCGGGCTGCCAGGTCATCCGGCCGCGCATCGGCTTCAGCCGCCGCGAGCGTCTCGAGGTCGACGACGAGCGCTTCGCGCTCGGCGAGTTTGCTGGCCAGCGCGATCTGGTGGCGGTTGTGAAAGCGCTCGAAGAACTTGTCACCGGCCGCGCGGAACCGCGCCCAGATTTCCTCCGACTTGTTACGGCGCACCGGCCCGATTGTCTTCCACTGGCTCTGCAGCCGCTTCAGTTCGCTCGAGGTGGCGTCCCACTCGGTGGATTCAGCGAGCACTTCGGCGCGCGCGCAGAGCGCTTCTTTCTGCGCGAGATTGTCGGTCCAGACCTTCTTACGCGAGGCCATGTCTTCGCGACGCCGGCCAAAGAATGTGGACGAGGCGGTGCGGAAGCGCTGCGCGAGATCGCGGCCCGCGTCGCGCGGCGCCGGACCTGATTCCTGCCACGTCTTCTGCAACTCCTGGAAGCGGACGGTTGCCTTGGCCCAGTCGTTCGACTGCGCCAGCGATTCGGCTTCCTCGACCATCGACGTCTTGGCCTGCAGGCTGGCGGTCCGTTCCTGCCGCATCTTCTGGAAGTAGGGCTCGCAGCGCGCGCGGATGAAGTCGGTCGCCGCGCGGAAACGGTCCCACAGCCGCTGCGCCGTATTGCGCGGCGCCTCGGCGGCTTCCTGCCACTTGGCGTGCAGTTCCTTCAGCGCGCGTGAGGTGGCCGCGAGATCGGATTCCTTGTTCTGTTCGGCTTCTGCCTTGAGCGACAGGACGATCGCTTCCGCCATGGCGATCAGCTGTTCCTGGCGCTGGGCGTTCGCGAATCGGCGCCAATCGTCCATCTCGCGTAACTCGCGGACGCGCGGGGCGACCTGTTCCTGCAGCTTGCGGAGATCGGCGGCCGCGTCGGCAATGTCCTTCGAGCCTTCGATCTTGCCGGCCGCGTCGAGGCCCGCGCCGATGTCCTTCATCAGGCGGTCGCCTTCCTTGAGCGTAATCGTGTCGGCCTCTGACGCGCGCTTTGTGCGCTCGACCAGGCGCTGGATCTGCACGAGCGCGGTCTGCCTCACGCGCGCGGCGGCGTCCCGGCGCTCGGCCTCATGCGCGGCTTCGCGGGCGGTCAGGGTTTCGGCGACGACCGCGAGCCGGGCGTCCAGTTCCTCGGCCGGTCGAAGCGCGTTGGTGAGCACGCTGGCGTGGCCGCGTGCCTCGCGGCTGAGCGACTGCCACCGGGCCATCGCCGCGCCTGCGTCGGCATCCGACAGCAGGCTTTCGGCTTCAGCCACGCGCGCCTCGTAGGCCACGCGCGTCTCGGCCAACAGGGCGCCCATCTCATGCCGCTTGCGGCACGCAGCCACCGCCCGGGCGAATCGCTCCGCCAGGCAGGCGGCCTCCGGGCCGTCCCCCACCAGCGGCGTCAGCGATCGCCACTCTTCCTCAATCGGCACTAGTTGCGCCAGCACGTCGTCGCCGTCCAGCGTTTCGACGCGGACGCACAGCGCTTCGCGCGTGGCGACCGCCTCGGCGCGCAGGCGCGCGAGTTCGGCGGCTTCACGCGCCTCTCGATCGAGTGTTTCAATCGTCGTCAGGACGCGAGCCTCCGCCGTTGCGAATCGATCACGCGATGCGGGGTCGACGTCGGAGAAACCGGCGAAGGCCCCGGTCAATCGGGTGAGTTCGGCGCGAGCCATGGCGGCGTCGGTCGCGAGCGCGAGGGCCTCGACGGCTTCGCACGCGGCAGCTTCGCGCCGGCGTCGTTCTTCGATCGCGGCCAGGCGCGCGGCTTCGGCCGCTTCCGCTTCCAGAATGATCGTACGCGCGCGCTTGGCGACCGCCTTCTGCGTTGTCTTGGTCTCGATCGCGCGGATCTGCGCCAGATTGACCAAACCGGTCTGACCCTGGTCTGACCCTGGTCTGACCCCGGTCTGACCCTGGTCTGACCCCGGTCTGACCCCGGTCTGACCCCCGACCAAACGCTCGAACGCACGCAGCGCCACGTCCTTGTTCTCAGCGCTCAGGGCGACGTCGGTGAGATCCTCGGCGCCGGTCAGTCGATCGAGCGCCGCGAATGCCGTCGCGTCGTGCCTGGCGTGGCGCGCGACGCTGCTGAGCGCGCGCGCATCGGTCGTGCGCGCGAGCGCTTCGGTCCGGACAGCTTCCGGTGCATCGCTGCGCGCGATCGCCGACAGCCGGCGCGGATCGGTCAGCGCACGCACCGCCGCCACGGCGGCGGTTTCATCGGTGCCCGACGCCAGCGCGGCCAGCCGATCGGCGGCCCGATCCCGCGTCTCGGGATCCGCATCGCTGCTCGCCACCCGGCCGAGCGCCTCGGCATCGACCGTTCTCGGAATCGCCGCCCGCCGGACCCGCGCGTCGGGGTCCGTCTCCGCCAGCGCCGCCAGCTCAATCGCGTCGTCCAGTTCGCGCACCGCCTCCAGTCGAACGGCGGGGTCAGCGTGCTTCCAGCGGGGGGTCGGCTTGAGTCTGTCCAGGAGGCCCATAAGTTGTGACGACCTTGTAAGGAAGATTCGTGCCGCACAGTTCCGGCCAGCACCAAGATGGTGCAATTCGATTAGGCGTTATTTATCAACTACTTACGGACACGGTCCCCCAAGACGGCCGGGGGGAGCCAGTTCCCGAGACCGGTACCTTGAATCAGCGAATCCAATCGGCTGGTTTGCGCATGTGCACTCCGGGACAGTGGCATCCAAGGTTTGGGCCTACGGTACCCGTACCATGCGTGCTCACGAATGCCCTTCGTGTCACCAGACTGGCCGACTCTTCGAACAGATGAGCCGCAATGCCTGGTTCGATTTCTACCGTTGTCCGTGCGGCTTCGTCTGGACAATCCCCAGGAAGGACGACGATGAGGACGACCCGGGCGAATTCAGCATGACGGGACGAAAGCCTGAACGATCCCGCGTCGGGATTCGGTCGTAGACCGGGCCTACATCACCTGTTCGAGCCGCGTGACCAGTCCGTCCAGTTGATCGACGACGGCCCGAACCGTTGAGGGCTCGGAGAGGTCGACGCCGGCGGCTTTGAGCAGCGTCATCGGGTGGTCGCTGCCGCCAGTGCCCAACAGATCCAGATAGCGGGTGCGAGCGGTCGCGCGCTGGTCGGGTGTGCCCGAGGAAATCTCGCGCGACAATTTGGCGGCCGACGCAAAACACGTCGCGTATTGATAGACATAGTACGGCGTGTTGAAAAAGTGCGGAATCCGCGCCCACGTGATCGGCGTGAGCGGCTCGATGTCCACCGCGTCGCCGTAGTAGGCCTCGAACCGTTCGCGATACAGCGTGCTGAGAACCTCGGCCGTGATGGGCTCGTCCTGCTCCACCAGCGTGTGCGCCGCCAGTTCGAAATCCGCGAAGAGCACCTGCGTGTAGAACGTGCTCGCGATGTTATCGATCGCGTGCTGGAGCAGCACCATCTGCTCGGCTTTGTCCGCGGCGCGGTCGAGCATGTGATCCAGCAGCAAGGCCTCGGACAGCGTCGACGGCACCTCCGCGACGAAAATCGTGTAGTCCGAGTACACGAACGGCTGCCGTTCGTGCGACAGCATCGTGTGCATCGAGTGTCCCATCTCGTGCGCCAGCGTGAACACGTCGTCCAGCGTGTCCGCCCAGTTCATGAGCATGTAGGGATGGACGCCGTATACCGGCGCGGAGTACGCGCCGCTGCGCTTGCCGTCGTTCTCGTACACGTCGATCCACCGCTCCGTAAAGCCGCGCCGCATCCGCGCCTGGTAATCCGCGCCGAGCGCGGACACCGATTCCACGATGGGCTCGAGCATGCGGTCGTAGGCGTAGCGCCGATTCCATTCGGCGATGGGAATCGAGAAATCGTACGGAAAGTATTTCTCCAGGTTCAGCGCCCGGCGGCGCAGGCGGTGATAGCGCCGCAGGGGCTCGACGCCCGCGCGCGTCGCGTCAATCAGCGTTTCGACGACGGCGCGCGGGATGTTGTTGCCATGTAGCGCGGCGTCGAGCGTGGTCTTGTACCCGCGTGCGCGCGCATGAAACCAGTCGCGCTGGCAGACGCTGTGGTAGAGCGACGCGTACGTGTTGAGACTGCTGGCGTACGTGCCGTAATGCGCGAGAAACGCCGCGCGTCGATCGGCCTGGTTGCGATTGGTCGCCAGCACTGCGCGGTACTGGCCGTACGACATTGTTAACGTCTCGCCCGTGCTGAGCGTGACTTCCGGAAACGTCGCATCAGCGGTCGAGAGCGCCTGATACGCTTCGTGCGGTGCGCCCGACAGACGGCTCGACAACGACATCAGCCGCTCGCCCTTTTCGTCCAGCACGTGCTCCTGCAGGCGATAGACCTCTTCAATCGCGAAGCGGTAGAGCGCCAGGCCGGGGTTGGCGTCCATCCACGCGCGCACGGTCTCGACCGGAATCGCAAGCAACTCGGGGCTCAGCCAGGAGGTCGCTTCCTGCCAGCGCGCCATCAGCGCCTGCACCTGCTGACGCCGGCCGTTGATCGTGTTGTCCCGCTGGTCTTCGTCGTACTTGAGAGACGGGAAGAAATAGACCTTATACGCGAGCTGGCCCAGGTCGTCGTTCAACCGATAGGCGGCGAGCAGGCGATCGGCGCCTTGTCCCAGCGTGCCTTTGAGCGCGGCATACTCAGCGATCCGGCGTTCCAATTCACCCAGTGCGACGGTCCAGGCTTCCCAGGTCGGATAGATGTCGTCCAGATGCCACTTGTGGGCATCGTCAATGTCCGCGCGGTTTCTGGATCGCTTTTCGGTCCCAGCCAGCATTCGAGGATGATATCCCCTATAATTCAGCCCCGCAGTCTGCCCTGGAGGGTTCATGTTGAGTCGCCTTCGCTTCGTCGTGTTGGCCGGCATTTTTGGTGTGCTGGCTTTGTCCGGAACGCGGATTTTCGGTCAGGCCGCGCCTGTCGCCGATGAGTTCGCCGGTTTGCACTTCCGTTCCATCGGGCCCGCGTCGATGTCCGGCCGCATTACGGACTTCGCGGTCTATGAGCCCAACCCGGCGATCTACTACGTCGCCACGGCGCACGGCGGCGTGTGGAAGACGACGAGTGGCGGGGCGATGTACGAACCGCAGCTTCAGGACATGGGGCCGATGTCCATCGGCGACGTGACGGTGTCGCAGAAGGACCCCAACCTCGTGTGGGCGGGCAAGGGCGAGTCCAACAACCGGCAGAGCTCATCCTGGGGCGATGGCATCTACAAGTCCACCGACGGCGGCCGCACGTGGCGGCACATGGGATTGCGCGACTCGAAGGCCATCAACCGCATCCTGATCGATCCCGTCGACAACAACATCGTGTTCGTCGCGGCCACGGGTTCACTCTGGGGCGGCGGCGGCGATCGCGGCGTGTACAAGACGACCGACGGTGGCGCGACCTGGAAACAAGTGATCAAGGGCGCCAACGAGTTCACGGGCGCGAACGATATCGCGATGGCCGCGACGGATCGCAACATCATGTACGCGTCGATGTATCAGCGGCAGCGCACGCAGTGCTGCTTTAACGGCGGCGGGCCGGGCAGCGGCGTGTTCAAGTCCACCGACCATGGTGAGACGTGGACGAAGCTCGCGCCGGTGGCATCGGGCAATCTGGGCCGTGTCGCGCTCGACGTTTATCGCAACAGCGCGAATCTCGTGTATGCGCTGATCGAAGCGGAAGCCGCGACTGCGGCGCCGGCGGCGGCCGCGCCGGCAGGCGCGGCGGGTCGAGGCGCGGCGGCCGCCGGCGATCCGCAGGCGGGTCGCGGTGGCGGCGGAGGCCGAGGCGCTGGCGGTGGAGGCGGCGGCCAGAACGGCCTGTATCGATCGGATGACGGCGGCGCGACGTGGCGTCGTGTGAGCACCGCGAATCCGCGGCCGATGTATTTCAGCCAGGTCCGTGTGGACCCGACCAATCCGGACCGCGTCTACCTGGGCGGCGTCGGCCTGCACATGACCAACGACGGCGGCACGTCCATGGCGACCGACGCGGCACTGGTCATTCACGACGACATCCACGCGATCTGGATCAATCCGGCCAACACGAACCACGTGCTGATTGGCGGCGACGGCGGCGTGGCGGTGTCCCTCGACATGAGCCGGACCTGGACGCAGCACCACAACCTGCCGCTCGCGCTCTACTACCACGTGAGCGTGGACATGGCCACGCCGTACAACGTGTGCGGCGGTCTGCAGGACAACTACAACTGGTGCGGACCGAGCGCCGTACGATTCGGCCGCGGCATCAAGAACACCGATTGGTATCAGGTGCAGGGCGGTGACGGCTTCGTCGTGCTGCAGGATCCGCGCGACGACCGCTACGTGTTCAGCGAATCGCAGGACGGCAACATCCAGCGGCGCAACCGCGTGACCGGCGA
>Ga0307505_10001136_pt1 | contig 23258 bp, 17 predicted proteins | sample 23_S_MG_FD_202183 | JGI IMG/M metagenome (GOLD analysis project Ga0307505, IMG submission 202183) | Soil microbial communities from Populus trichocarpa stands in riparian zone in the Pacific Northwest, United States - 23_S | ecosystem: Environmental > Terrestrial > Soil > Riparian zone > Trees...
TGGACGATCGATCAATGGACTGCGGGGCGACGGCTACCATGCCGTCGCCCCGCGGTCCTGCTTCGCGTCCAGGCTGCCGTCGCGCTGATCGCGTGCGATGGCTCCGTGTCGATGACGCGTCAGCGGCCCGGTCCGGCTCGCGCGCACGTCGACGAAGATGTCATCCCAAAAGCCGGCCACCGCGGATCGAGCGACCCAACGGACGGCGAAGCCTCCCGACCCACCTCGGAAATGGGCCCCGCGCAGGTATTTGCTTGACAGCGCAACGCGGGCCGCTGTACGCGGTAGGGGCATTGAGATTCTCTAAAGGGGGAGGATGTCGTTTGAGTCGTGGTCGGTGGACTGCGGCGGGGGATCGCGCTACGGCGCGGTGCGTCCGCGACCGCGCGCCGGCACGAAGCACCGACTCCTCGATCAGGGAGGCCGTTTGACATGATGATGATGGGCCGAGTCCGGAGACAATTCCGACCGAGCATCGCGGCGGTCGAAAGTCGTGTTTCACGTTCGCTCTCGGCTCATCCCACCGTCCGTGCGCGGCGCACCACCCGATGGTCGCTGCTTGTGAGTGCATCGCTGGTCGCCCTCTTCATCAGTCCGATGTATGCGCAAGTCGAGACGGACGACCGCAACTGTATCGCGGCGTTCAACAAGGGCTTGGCAAAGGTCGCCAAGGCCCACGGCAAGATCGTCAAAACCTGCACGGCGCGTTTCGCGGCCGGAACGCTGGTCGGACAGACGCCGGAGGAATGTCTCGCCTCCGACCCGAAGGGCAAGCTCACGAAGACCGGGACCAAAGAGGTCGCGAAGATCGCCGCGAAGTGCGGCGGCGGCTTTCCGGACTTCGGCGTGAGCGACGTGCCGACGGCGATCGGCCGCGCGGTGCTGATGCAGTTTGGTCTGGTGCACGGCTCGCTCGGACCCAATCTGAACGAGAACCTGATCGCCGCCGCCTTGGACGCGCGGTGTCAGTCCAAAGTCACGGCCGTGCTGTTGAAGTGCGAAGAAGCGCGGCAGAATGAGTACGCCAAGTGCCAGAAGGACGGCCTCAAGTCGGGGGCGATCACCGACGCCGCCTCGTTGGCGTCGGTGTGTTTGGGCACGGGGTTCTCCGCGCAACCCGACCCCAAAGGCCGCATCGCGTCGAAGTGCGCGACCAAGCTGCTGTCGACGGTCGCGGCGCAGTGCGCGGACGTCGATCTGACGGAGGCGTTTGCTTCGTGCAACGCCGCCGCTCCCGCCGGTGTCGCCAGTTGCCTGTCGCGTGGATCGGCCTGTCAGCTTTGCCGGTTGCTGAACGATGCCGGCGGTGTGACGCGCGACTGCGACGCGTTCGACGACGGCGCCGACAACGGAAGCTGTAGCGCCGAGTGCGGCGACGGTTTGGTACACCCTGAGGAATCTTGTGACGACGGCAACGCCGGCGACGGTGACGGCTGCTCCGACTTCTGTCAGGTCGAGGGCGGCTTCTCGTGCACGGGCGAGCCGAGTGTCTGCACCTCCAATTGCGGCAATGGCGCCCTCGACCTCGGTGAGGCGTGCGACGACGGCGACGCGACCGGCGGCGACGGTTGTTCGAGCGTCTGCGCGGTAGAGTCGGGATTCACCTGCAACGGGGCACCGAGCACCTGTGTCTTGAGCTGCGGCAACGGCGACATTCAAGTGGGCGAGGTGTGCGACGACGGCAACCATGCAAACGGCGACGGTTGCTCGAACTCGTGTCAGCCCGAGCCCGGCTATCAGTGCGCCGGTGAGCCCAGTGCCTGCACCTTCGTCTGCGGAAACGCGGTCTTCAACGCGGGCGAGACCTGTGACGATGGCGGTGCGGCGGCCGGTGACGGCTGTTCGGCGCTCTGCCAGATCGAATCCGGCTGGTTGTGTTCTGGACTGCCCAGCATCTGTGCGCCGATCTGTGGCGACGGGCTGAAGCGGAGCATCGAGGCCTGCGATGACGGCAATCTGAACAGTGCTGACGGCTGCTCGTTCCTCTGTCAGGTGGAGACGGGATTCGCCTGTGCGGGGCAGCCGAGTAGTTGCTCCGCGATCTGTGGCGACGGTTTCATCCGCGGCGACGAGAACTGTGATGACAGCAACACCGTGAGCGGCGATGGCTGCTCGGGTTCGCTCTGCCGCAGCGAGTTCGACCACTTTTGTGCGGGGCAGCCGAGCACGTGCATTCCCCTTTGCGGCAACGGGACTCTCGAGGGCATCGAAGAGTGTGACGACGGCAACAATTCCAACGGCGACGGTTGCAACGGGAACTGTACGACCCAGGCGGGTTTCGCCTGCTTCGGAACACCCAGCACGTGCTTCCCGACGTGTGGGAATGGCGTGATTGACACGGGCGAAACCTGTGACGATGGCAATTCCGCGGGTGCCGACGGGTGCAGCTCGAGTTGTAAGATCGAGTCCGGATGGCTCTGCCCGACACCCGGTGCGGCTTGTAACAAGTTCGATGTTTTCATCGACACCCCCGTGCACGGGGTCTTCACGACCGCGTCCACCGCGGTGATCACGGGACACTACACCCATCTGACGGCCGGTCAGGTCGCTGTTTCGATCAACGGGGTGCCGGCGAGCACCCTCAACACCGGGGCGCGGACGTTCTCGCACACGGTAAACTTGAGTTCGGCGGCGATTTTCAACCCGGTGTTGGTCACCCTGACGAACACCGCCACCGGCGATAATGTTCGCGATCGCATCGTCGTGATTCGCGGCAACGCGGTCGCGGATGGGACGTTCTCGCCGCAGAGCGTTGCCCTGCGGATGAACGACCGCGGGTTGGATTCGGTCGAGCCCCTGGTCGGCGGCATGGCAGCCGGGCAGTTCAACCTGGCGACGTTGCTGCCGCCGGGAACGCCCGTGACGTCGGGTTGCTTCATCGACTCGTTCCTCGGCTGTCTCGGCAGCGCCGACGTTCGGATCTCGAGTCCCGCTCCTTCCTTCGGCGCGCTGTCGATCGCCTTCGATTCACAGGTCAACTCGGTGTTCGGCGACATCAATCTGTCGAACCTCGTTGTCCACGCGCAGATCAACGGCAGCGGTTTGGTGCCGAGCTGCGGCTTGCGCTTGAATTCGAGCAACCTGCGCCTGACCGGCAATTACGCCTTGCAGCCCGATGGGGCTGACGCGTCGAACGTCGACGTGAATCTGGTGACGCCCATCGGTGTCTCGTTCAGTAACTTCCAGACGACGTTCACGTCGGGTCTCTGCGACGCGCCGATCATCGGCGACATCATCCAGTCTCTGTTGCCGGATGTGCAGAGCCTGACCGCGGACGGAATCAGCGGATTCCTCGAGGATCCGGATGGAAGCGGACCGCAGGACAGTCCGATCGCGGAAGCGATCGAAGTCGTTCTCTCAGGTATCTCCATCAGCGGCCCGGTCGGTGAAGGCGTCGGGCTGCAGCTCGAGTCTCCGCTGTTCGCGGTCACCGAGGACAACGCCGGCATCACGTTCGGTTCGAACTCACGCTTCCAGGTCAGTATCGGCAACGGCCCCGGACAGTGTCAGCCTCCTCTCGGCGCGCCGGACCTGACGCACTCTCTGGCGATCACCAGTTCGTTCCCGACGTTCGGGGCGAACACTCCGGCCCCGAACAATCGGCCGTACGGTTTGGGGATTGCGATCTCGTCGTCTGGCTTCAACCAGTTGCTGCGCGGCCAGACCGAGTGCGGTCTGATGCGCACCTCGATCACCGAGATCGATCCGGACGGCGCGGGACCCGCGCCTTCTCTGGCGATCAATTCGACGATTCTGTCGGTTCTGATCCCCGAGTTCGGTCAATTGCCGCCGCTGACGCCTCTGCGCGTCGACGTGGCGCCGACCTTGGCCCCGGCGGTGACGGGTCAGCCAGGCCCGAACGGCGAGTTGACCGAGCTGAAGATCGCGCAGATCGAGATGAAGATCGTCCAGCCGGGTCCGAACACGGTCTGGTTGGCGGGCGCGATCGACATGCCCCTCGGCATGAACCTGGCGTTTGCGCCGGACGGATCGGGTCTGTCGATCACGATCGGCGTACCGGATGCCAACGATCTCACGATCGCGATCACGCAGAACCCGCTGGGGGCGAATGCGACCGATATCGAGCAGAACGTTCTGCCGAGCCTGATCGCGCCACTGATTCCAGATCTGGCGGGCGCGCTCTCGGGCTTCCCCTTGCCGGAGTTTTTCGGGTTGCAACTGGATGGTGTCGAGGTATCGCGCACCGGGCAGTTCCTGGCCCTGTACGCGGATCTGACCGCCGCGCCGTGATATTCGAATCGCAAATGAAGATGATACGTACTGCTTGCTGCCCCCGTGTTGGCTCGACGAACGAGCTGTATACGGGCGCCGCGAGTACCTGTTCGCAGTGAAGGAGGAAGAATGAGCCAGGATACAAAAAAGGGGCTGCCGGCGTTGCAGAAGAAGCCTTTGGACTTCTTGAGTCCGGCGGAGGCACGCGAGGCGATCAAGCCGGTGGCCGCGCTCGACACGTCTGAGGCTGCTCAGGCACTGCGGACGGAGCCCAACAGTGAGAAGATGCTGCTCGCGCAGCACATGTCGCATGCTTCGCACGGCTCGCACGGCAGCCACGGCAGCCACGGCAGCCATGGGTCGCACGGCAGCCATGGCTCGCACGGCAGTCATGGGTCGCACGGCAGCCATGGCAGCCACGGGTCACACGGCAGTCATGGGTCGCACGGATCGTGGTGAAGGTTTTTGATGCTTTCGGCAGCGCAACGCCAACGGGAGACGTGATGATGACGTTAGATCAGCACAATGGGAAGAAATCCGGCGCGGATTCCGTGGCGACGCGCGCGTCCGGGGGGATGCAACGACATACGGGCCTGGCACTGGTTGCCGTGCTCGCGGTGCTCGGGTTGAGTTCGAGCGCCTCCGCTCTGATCATCACCGGCGGGCCGGTCTACAGCCTGCCGGGTGGCGGGTCGTGTACCGTGTCCGGTGTCGCTTCGGCAACCGGCGGTGCGACCGTGTCGTGCACGGGGATCAACCTCGGCGCGCACACGCGGGTGTATCTCGGGGTCAAGAACAATGTGAACCCGAATGGTCAGACGATGACGGGAACCGGCGGTCCGACGGCGGGCTCGGCGGCGATCTTCACCTATCTGAGCAACACCGCCAGTTCGATCACCTACCAGAGCACGACGTTGATCAACGATCAGATCAACGGGAACCAGACGGTGACCAACCGAATGATTCTTACCCGCACCGCGGGGACCGGCACGGTGGTCGCGACGGGTGGGAATCCGGCGAACAACACCCGCGGTGACATCGAGCGCTTGTTCGAGATCACGTCGGGGACGACCTTCACGGTTCGTGTCGACGTGCAAGCCAGCAACCCGTTCCACGCGTTGGGGAACGCACTGCCGGCGGTCTATGATCCGACCAAGACCCCGGCCAGTGGCTCGGCGGACGTCAGCCGCGTCGACCTCGGTTTCTACTATTCCGATTGTGGCGACGGTGTCCTCGACAGCCCCGAGCAGTGTGACTTGGGTGGTTCGAACGGATCGGCGACATCGTGTTGCACGTCGACTTGTACCTTCCGCGCCGCCGGCCAGCTTTGCCGTGCGGGAGCGGGCGCGCCTTGCGATGCGAACGAAGTCTGCACGGGTGCCGGTTCGGCATGTCCGGCCAACGACGCGCCGATCAATGCGGGCGTGGTCTGTCGCACGGGCTCCGGCGATTCCTGCGATCTCAACGAAGCGTGCACCGGGGTTCCTGGCCAAGGATGTCCCGCCGACGACGCGCCCGGTAAAACGGGCGTGGTCTGTCGAGTGGGCTCGATCGGCGGCGTTTGCGACCAGCCGGAAGAGTGCACCGGCGTTCCAGGGGGGACTTGCCCGGCGGATGACGCGCCCGGAAACCTGAACATGGTTTGCCGGACGGGTTCCGGCGACATGTGCGATCCGGACGAGCTTTGCACGGGAGTTCCCGGTCAGGGCTGCCCGTCCGATATCGTAGCCAATCCGACCACCGTCTGTCGCGCCGGTTCGGGCGACAGCTGTGATCCCAACGAACTCTGCACGGCGATTCCCGGACAGGCTTGTCCCGCCAATGTCGTCCAACCGGCGGGTACGGTTTGTCGGGCCGCGGCCGACGAGTGTGACCTCGCCGAGCAGTGCGGTGGTACCGCGCTGCAACCGTGTCCGGGCAACGCGTTCGCTCCGGCGGCTACGTCTTGCGACGCGGATTCGGATGTATGTACGACGGACACGTGTGACGGCAGTGGAGGGTGCGACTACGTCGAGGACCTCGACTGCGACGACGGAAGCGCGTGTACACAAGACGCTTGTGACGCGATCAACGGATGCGAGCATTCGGGTGGCCCGTCGGCGACGTGCGTGTCGGCGCTCAAGGCGACCCTGAAGTACAAGGACAAGACGCCGGATTCGAAGGACAAGATCACCTTCGCGTGGCGGGGTGGCCCGGCGTTGATCATGGACATGGGCGATCCGACCCAGTCCACCGACTACGAGCTGTGTGTCTACGACAACACCGGCGTCCAGTTGGCGATGACGGTGCCTGCCGGTGCCGGATGGGAGCCCGTGGGAACTCCTGGTGATCCGCGCGGCTTCAAGTTCAAGGACAAGCTGTTGACGAACGACGGCATCAAGCAGATCCGCACCAAGGCCAGCAACCTCGACAAGGGGCAAGCCAAGGTCACGGGCGGCAAGGAAAATCTGCCTGACACGGCGACACTGCCGTTCCAGTATCCGGTCACCGCGCAACTGTACGCGTCCGGTGGCATGTGCTGGGAAGCTCAGTTCGATGCGTTCGACACCAAGAAGAACGTAGCCGAGGAGTTCAGCGGCAAGATCAAGTAAGAGGTGATGGCGTCGGGGTATCCGGGAATCCGGATACCCCGAACATCCATCGCGACTCATCCGAAAGCGCGGCGGGGTTCCCGTCGCGCTTTCGTGCGTTCGGGGTATCGGGACAGCGGGGCCACCGGCGTGCCGCCGGATCCTTCAGAGGAGAAACGGCTCGCAAATCGTCATTCCGGCGAAAGCCGGAATCCAGCCGGGCTACCAGGTGGACCCCGGCTTTCGCCGGGGTGACGACGGTGGTCCGATTGTTCTTCTAAAATCGACCCGTCGCGCCAGCGACCGCCTTCCCTCGCCCCTCTTACGCGAGCGAAGCGAGTTTCAGGACAGGTGTCTGAGCACCGCGAGGATGCCTTGGCGCACCGCCGAACGGTGGGGTGATCCGCTCGCCTGGGCGAGGACGGCCGCCTTGTTGGCGCGATACCAGTCGTAGGATTCGCAGATCATCTGCTCGTTCGATCGGGTCGCCCGCCAGCCCAGTTCGGCAACCGCGCGCGAGGTGTCGAAATACATCGCGCGACCGTACATCAACGCGTGATAGTCCCCGAGCGGCGACAGCCGGAGCGCGCTGGTCAGCTTCATCGCGGCGACGGCGGGTCCCATCGGCAGCGAGTAGACGGTACTGCCGGTGCCGGAATGCCGGCACAGGGCCTCCAGCGTGGCACGCATGGTTCCGAACTGTGCCGCGCCGATGTTGTAGGTTGCGGGACCGGGTCGTCCCGCCGCGCGGATGCAGGCGTCGGCCAGGTCGTCGGCGTGGACGAACTGGTAGAGGTTGTCGCCGCGACCCAAGACCGGGATCCTCCGCCCCTCTTCCACCCAATCGAAGAGAATCTGAAAGATGCCCAGGCGGCCATGCCCGAGAACCGTTCGCGGCCGGATGATCGTTGCGTCGGTGCGATGGTCGCGCACCGCGCGCTCGACCGCGTGCTCGGCCTCGAGCTTTGCCGCGCCGTAGGATTCGCGCGGGTGCGGTACGGTGGTTTCATCCACCGGGTTGGAGGCGGGGATGCCGAACACTGCGCTCGACGAGGCATGCACGAGCTTGCCGACGCCCGCTTCGCGCACGGCGCGCAACACGTTCTCGGTTCCGCCGACGTTGACGGAGACGAACAAGTCGCGGTCTTTGGCCAGCGGCACCTGGGCGACGTTGTGGTACACCGCGTCCACGCCTTCGCACGCGGCGCGGACCGCCGCGAAGTCCCGAATGTCGGCGCGCACCAGTTCGACATCGGCCGGCCGGTCGTCCGCGTCGGCGATGTCCAGCACGCGCACCACGACGCCGTCCGCGCGCAGGCGGTCGCGCAGCACGCAGCCGAAATACCCGGATCCGCCTGTCACGAGCACCCGGTTCATGTGAAGTACTGCCCGTTGGCGATGCACCAACGGATCGATTCCCGCATCCCGTCCGCGAGGGAAACCCGCGGCGCGTAGCCCAGCTCGCGTTGCGCCTTGGCGATCGAGCAAGCGATCGTGTGGCCCATCTCGCTGAGCACGTGGAACTTCTGGTTGTACACGCCGCAACTCTGTAGCGCGCCGTCGATCCCGCGCGCCACCTCGCCGACGAACGCGGGCAGGTGTACCTGTCGAGACGCGCACGGGAGACGGAACTCGTTCTCGAGAAGGTCGCGAACCGTCGCGACGATCTCGCGGAGAGAGTACGGGCGCTCGTCGGCGATCCAGTACGCCTGCCCGTTCGCACGGTCCACCGCGGCGGCCAGCAGAAGCCCCTGGCAGAGGTTGTCGACGTAGGTCATCGAACGGCGCTGCTCCCCGTCGCCGAGGATCGGGAAGCGTCCTTCGCGAATCATCTTGAAGAAAAGGGTCTGCCGCGGCGGCTGGTGCGGACCGTAGAACCAAGGTGGCCGGATGATCACCGTCTCGATGTTTCCCGTCGCTTGCGCCTCGCGGATCAGCAATTCCATCTGGTGCTTCGACCGGCCGTATCCCATGTAGGGGCGGTAGGGAGACTGTTCGTCGAAAAGGTGATCCGGATACGGGTTGAACCCAAACGGCGAATTCGACGAGACGGCGACGATGCGGCGGACACCGGCCTCGACGGCGGCCTGCAACAGCTGCCGCGTACCCTCGACGTTCACCTGCGTGAACTCTTCCATACGTCGAACCGGATGAATCACGCCGGCGACGTGGAACAGGGTGGCGCCCTCGGCGTTCGCGCACAACGCTCGAGCGGCGGAGGGGTCGGGCAGGGCGCCGCTGACGACTTCGATCGCCCCATCGGCGTTGTCGATCGGCGACGGGTCGGCGGCAGGGTGGACCAGGCAGCGGACGGCGCGCCGCCGGTCGGGCTCGGCGAAGCCGTCGATGCCGGCGTATCCGTCGCGGAGGAACTCGACCAGCCTGGTGCCGAGCCATCCCGGTGCGCCGGTGACCAACACCGAAGGTCGCTCGCTCGACGCGGCCCGGCGCCCGCGGACCCCCGCGCGATGTCGAGTGTCGAACTCGTCGACGTTGCGCAGGGCGACGGCCATGATCGTGCCCTGCGGATTCACCCCCGGCGAGTCGGGAATGAGACTCGCGTCGTTGACGCGAAGGTTGCGAAAGCCGTTGACCAGTCCGAACGAGTTGGTCGCGCTGACGTCGGGATTCTCCCCCATCGGACAGCTGCTGAACGCGTGAACGGTGGAAAGGCTCATCGCCCGCGCCGGAATCGGTACCTTCAAGAAGCCGCGGCACTGCTCGGCGGAGGTGAGAACCGGATGCGAGCGCAGAGACGGATAGATGGCGCGCGCGCCGGCGGCGAACAGGATCTCGCCGAGGCGGGCGATGCCCTGGCTGATGTTGGCGCGGTCGGCGTCGGTGAGCCGGTAGCGGACGAGCACGTCGCCGCGGCGACCGGGGAGGGGGCGGATGGAACCTCGGCTCATGCCGCGCGTGGCCGTGTAGTACAGCGCCGTTCGATTCCAATCGCGCATCGCGTGGTCGAGGGTCGACCAGTTCTCCGCGAGGAGCATGGCGAGGAATCCGGGCGTGAAGACGGAACCGCCGATGGCGATGTTCGGCCAGAACTCCTTTACCTGGTAGATCGGCAGCACGTCGTCGGCCGCGCCCATCTCCTCGTCGAAAACGGCGGCGACCTTGAGCATGGGGTGGATGCAAAGGTTGTTGCCGACGTTCGCGGTGATTCCACTGCGCCGGAGCAGCGCCGCCGTGTGCACGGCGCCACAACAGACGAACACTTGCTCCGCCTCGATGACGGTGCGCGTCGCGTCGCGTCCGGACTCGACGAGCACGCCGGTCACGCGGCCGCTGTCGTGGAGCAGTCGCACCGCCCGACAGTCGGAAACGACCCGCGCACCGGCCGTGATCGCCCGCGGGATGTAGGTACGGTGCATCGACTGCTTCTTGCCCGGTGCGAACGGATTGGCCCCGTCGTCGCTCGCCTGGCAGCGCGGCACCTCGGTGTACTGCCACCGCATCTTCTCGATGCCTCGCCGGAAGACTTCCGAACTGGGCGGCGGCTCGGGCGTGTCCCGACTCGAAACCGACAGGTCGCGCTCGAGCATCTCGAAGTACGGGCGCAACCCCTCCTCCGAGAATCCGTCGAGCCGGGCATCGGCGCGCCACCGGTGATAGCAATCGGCCGGCAGCCGGTGCCAGAAGGCACTGTTGATCTCGGTCGAGCCGCCGACGCAGCGCCCCTCGACGTAGGCGATGTTCGGCGGACCGAGTATCGGCGTAACGCCGGCGTTGCGATACAAGGTCGCGATCGCTTCCGGGGAGTTGGTGATGAGCCGGCTCGTGTCGACGTTCGGCCCCTCCTCGAGCACCACCACCTCGTAGCCGCGCTCGGCCAGGATCGCCGCCGTTACGGCGCCACCGGCCCCTGAACCCAGCACCAGCACCTGGGTGCGCGCGGGTGCGCCGCCGCCGTCGACCGTGCGCGGCGTCGGTGCGGAATCGATGGCGCGATCAACCATCGACCTCGTCCGTGCCGCCGGGCGATCCTGCCCGGCGCTCGCGATCGAGCCGCGCGCGAACCAACGGGTGATCGAAGAAGACCAACAGGGACGTGCTGCGAATGACCTTGACGAAATCGCGCATGGCCGTGATCGGAGAGTCGCTCCACCACGCGAGATAGGATCTGCGAGCGTCCGGCGGCAGGCGGCCGAACCGGCGGCCGTAGCGCGCCAACGGAAGCAGCTCGAACGCGAACAACGCGACGGAGTAGGGCATCCGCAGGAACGCGGGCATCGCCGCGATCTGGTTCGCGACATACCGCGTCAGCGCGCCGCAAAGCTGGTCGCGCTCGTCGTGGCCGAGTTCGGGATACGAAGGCATCAACGTCGCGATGATCTCGCGAACGGTCGCGATCGACCGCCGTTCGGACGCGAGCCTCATCGTCGCCCGATCGGTCAGAGGGAACTCCGCCAGCGTATGGTCGCCTCGTCGAGATCGGCCAATTCGTTCTCACTCAGGCGCACGCCGAGCGCGGTCGCATTCTGCCGGGCCTGCGCAGCGGTCTTGGCGCCGGCCAGCGGGATCACGTCCGGCTGGCCGAGCAGCCAGGCGAGGGCGACGGCGGCCGGCTCGACGCCGTGTCCACCGCCGATGGTTCGCAGTTTGGCGACGACCGGTTGCGCCGCGGAGATGTTCTCCGGTGCGAACCAGGGCGAGTCGGCGCGCTTCCCGGCCGGCGGCGCGCCGGGCGTGTACTTGCCGGTCAGGAGCCCCTGGTCCAGGGGGCTGTAAGCCAACACGGAGATTCCGAGTTCGCGGCACGTCGCGAGCACGCCGTCGACTTCCGGGGCACGGTGCAGCAGGGAATATCGCACCTGATTGGTCGCCAGCGGAATCCCGTGGCGCGCCAGCGCGGCGTGCGCCTCGCGCGTTTCGGTCGCCGAGAAGTTGCTCACGCCGACGGCGCGGACCTGCCCTCGTTGGACGGCATCGGCCAGGACGTCCATCACCGCGCCCACCGGCGCCTCCTCGCGGTCCGCCCAGTGAAGTTGGTAGAGATCGATGACCGGTAGTCGCAGACGCCGCAGACTCCCCGCCAGCCCCTTGGCGACGGCGGCCGCGCCGCCGCGCCCGGCCAGGGGCGCGTACTTCGTGGCGACGACCGCGCCCCGCTCACTCTTCCGAACCAGCGCTCCGAGGATCTGCTCCCCTTTGCCCCAGGCGTACGCCTCGGCGGTGTCGAAGAAGTCGAGTCCCTCGCCAATGGCCGCGTCGAACGCGGCGACCACGTCCGCGGGTCCGTGGTCCTGGCCGTAGCGCCAGTACTCCTCGTCGCCCCAAGCCCAACAGCCGACGCCGATCGGGACCACTTCCACGAGACTGCGCCCGAGACGGCGCCGGGCGGGTTCTATTCCACGGCCGACCATGGGGTGCTCTTTCCCAGGGAGGATGGCAAAAGGCAATCGGGTTCGGGCCGCGCCGCGTCGGCCATGACGGACCTTTGTCTTGCTATCCTTTCCACGAGTGGTCTACGATCCGCCGCTAAATGGGGGTTTACACCAATATCACCGATGAGGATCGCCGGTCGGCTGCCACGGTCACGTCGTCGGGATCGGGGCATCGCTTCGAGATCCAGCTCGGCCACCTCTGTAACAACCGCTGCGTATTCTGCTCGAGCGGCCAGTTGACCGCTATGAAGCTCGCTCGGCCGGTTCCGTTGGAGCCGATCGTCGAGGCTCTCGAGGCGGCGCGCGAGGCGGGGGCCACCCACCTGACGTTTCTCGGCGGTGAACCGACCATCCACAAGCGGTTCCTCGAGGCGCTCGCCAAGGCCGTGGAGCTGGGATTCGAGCACATCGTCATCTTCACCAACGGGGTGATGTTCCCGCATCCGGGGTTCATCGACTCGGTGGTGGCGCTGGGCAAGTTCGAATGGCGCATCTCGATCCAAGGCGCGACCGAAGAGGCGCACGTCGCCACGACGGAGCGGCCGCAATCGTTCCAGCGGATCGTGCACGGACTGGGCGAGTTGAAGCGGCGCGGACAGCTGGTGACCACCAACATGTGCGTGAACGAACGCAGCTACCGTTCGCTGCCGCACTACCCCGAACTGCTGCGCACCTACGGCGTGAGCCAACTGCACGTCGACATCGTTCGCCCCGAGAGCGCCGGCGAGCGCAACGAGGAATATCTGCGCGAGATCATGCCGCGCTACTCCTCCATGGCGCCGTACTACGACGAGATGCTCGCCGGGTTCGAGGCGTGGGATCCGGACTTCGATGTGAACGTCGGCAATCTGCCGTATTGCGTGCTGCCGCAGTGGGCCTCGCGCATCCACCACGGTGGCCAGAAGACGGTCACCAAGTCGTCGGACAGCGAAGGCCTCGAAGACGCGATGAACAAGTACGAGTGGCAGGCGTCGCTGCGCACGCACCTTCCGGGGTGTGAACGCTGCGTCTTCCGCTCGCGCTGCACCGGGATCTTTCGCGTCTATCTGGAAATGCACGGCGAGGACGAGTTCACGCCGTTCGACCGCGACCAGGTGCTCGCCCTCGATCCGGAGCGCCGCAACTTCGTGTTGCTGGCCGAACCGCTGCTCGCGCCGCTGCGCGCCGCGCTGTCCGCGGACGAACTGCCGGCTGGGTGGCGCTTGCATCATGAGATCACCGAGGATCGCCGCCGGCTCGTGGAGATGGACTTTGCCCACGCCGACGGGCCGATGGTGAAGGTGCGCTTCGTGCGCCCGGGCGCCGGGCGCAACCCGGTGATCCACACCGGAGATTACGACGTCGACGCGGCGGCCGATCTCGCGGTTCCGCTCGCGGATCTCGGCGCATTGCTGTCGTGGGTGCGGGAGCGATTGGCTGCCGGCGGCGATGGCGCGGTGGCATTGGCCGAGGACGCCGTCGAACGAGCGCTGCAGACAACCGCTTTGGCGCGCGGACGGCAGCGCGTCGGCTATCTTGCCGACCGACTGCATCGCCGGTTCGATCTGCGCGGCTGGCGGCTCGACGCCCTGCGCTGGTCGGAGGACGCGGTCGCGGAAGTTCTGGCGCATGGTCCGGACGGCGCACGCGTCGCGCTGTGCTTCAACGTGGGTGTCCGCTCCAACCGCTCGCAGATCGGGGTGGATTTCCGACTCGGCGAGGACGGCGACCAGCATGTGATCAAGCCGGCCGTCGATCATCTCGTGACGCTGTTGCGCGACACGCGCACGCCGGCCGTATCGGCCGCCTGAGACGCGTCGACCGCGCCGCTATTGATTGGCGGTAGCGCCGGGCGGCGACCAGCCGCGGAAGTAGTTCCCCGCGCGGATCTTGCTGGTCATGTACACGCGGGCACTCGCCGCGAGACGCCCAGCGAAGCTCGGCTCGCGTAGCATCACTCGAGCCAGCCCCCAGAGCACGTCGGGGCGGCTGTAGAACGCCTGGTAGCAGCGGTCGAAGTAGCGTCCGAGCGACGCTTCGTCCAGTCCGTTGGGGACGAAGACGAAGTTCATCGCGTTCATCTGTTCCCAGTCTTCCGTGAAGGTCCCGTGCTGGTGGATCGTCGGGTACGACGGCGTGCCGGGGTAGGGAGTGAACTTCGTGATCTGGCAGAGATCGAGATCGACCGTCTTCAAGAAAGCCTCGGTCTCCTGCAGGCTGTCGAGGCCTTCGGTCGGGTGGCCCAGCATCATGAAGCCGCGGGCGCGAATGCCGGCGGCGCGCGTCATGCGCAGGGTCTCGTGTAGCTTCGGGAGGCGCACCTCTCGCTTGACGACGTTCAGGACGCGCTGCGAGCCCGATTCGATGCCGTATGCGATCTGCCAGCAGCCGGCGCGCTTCATCAGCGCCATCGTCGCCGCGTCCAGGAGATTCGGGTGGCTGTTGCAGCTCCAACTGAAAGTGAACCCCTCGTCGAGAAACGCGTTGCACATGTCGACGACGCGATCCTTGCGGACGGTGAACAGGTCGTCGAGGAACATGATGTGCTTGGTGCCGCGCGCGACCAGGTGGCGACACAGTTCGACGACGTTCTCGACACTGTGCATGCGTCCCTTGCGGCCCGACGTCGAGCGGTCGCAAAACGTGCACGAGAACGGGCATCCGCGCGAAGTGATCAATGTGGCTACCGGCGTACGCGGATAGCCGAACAGCGAAGGCTGGAAATTGTGGGGGAAGTCGGGCAGCAGGTCCCACGCGGGCATCGGCAGTGCGTCGAGGTCCTCGATGTACGGCGCCCGCGGATTGGCGACGACGATGCCGTCGCGCCGGTAGGCGAGGCCGGGTACATCGTCGATCGCCGCGCCCTCTTCGAGACGCGACAACAACTCGAATAGCGAGATCTCGCCTTCGCCGACGATCCCGAAGTCGATACTCGGGAAAGCCTGCAAGGTGCGCTCGGGAATCGCGCTGACGTGCGCGCCGCCGAGGATCGTCACGACTCCGGGCAGTACCTTCTTGACGCCCTCGGCGATCCGCGCGGCGTTGTTGACTGAAATGGTGGTCGCCGAGAGGCCGAGATAGTCGGGTCGCAACTCGACGATTCTGGCGACGACGTCATCGAGCGGCGTCCCGTGCGCCTTGGCATCGATCAGGTGCACCCCGTAGCCGCGGTTGCGTCCGACGGCGGCGAGCATGAGAACCCCCATCCCGGGAATGGTCTCCTCGCCCTGGCGCAGCCGATCCATGCTGCGATCCCAGAACACGTAGGGCGGCTCGCAGAACACGATCGAACGCTGCTGTCTGTTCTCCAGACTCGACTCCGGCATAGTTCCCGTCATCCCTTCGCCCGGCCGCCCCTGCCTATGGCGTTCCTAGTACAAAACGAGTCCTCAATGCGAATGATTCCAACCAGTACGCCGTCTTTCGACCCTGCGATACCCGCACTCCCTCGTTGGGCCTTGTATTTTCCGGGAGAGTCTCCGAGAGTGCTCCCTCGAGGGTTGGCCGGTTCGATCAGGCAAAAACGACCCTCCGCAAGGGGGAACTCCCATGGCTAAAGGAAAGAAGCAAAAGATCCTCCGCCGCCTCGAGCGATTGGAGCGGATGGCCGGCGAGCGGCACGACCGCGGGCGAGGCGACTGCCACCGCCGGGGTGATGGTCACGATCACCACGGCGGCGACCGACGCGACGACCACGATCACCACCACGGCCACGACCGACGCGGCGATCACCATGGGCACGGTCACCACGACGGCCGCGATCAGGGAGGCCGCGGCGGCGGCTACGACGAGAAGCGGGTGATCGACACGATCGTCCGGTTGGTCACGGAGCGCGTCGGACGCATCATGCAACAGGAGGAATCGTCGCGCGGCGGGCGCGGCGTTCGAGAAGAATCGTCGCGCGGCGAGCGCGCCGACCGCGAAGACGGGACGGAAAAGCGAGTTGTCGACCTGGTCGTCCGGTTGGTCTCCGAGCGGGTGGAGGAGATCGTCGCCCGTGAGTTCGAGCAATACCTCGGAATGGACTTCGAGGGGATGGAGGACGACGAGGACGACGAGGAGGGTTGTGGCCACGATCACAGTCACGATCAGAGTATCGACGTCACGCCGCCGGTGAAGCGTCGGCCGAAGCCGTCGGAACCGGCTGCCGACGAGGACTGAGGTCGGTCAACGCCTGTCGATGCAGAACGTCGGGACAGAAGCGCCCGCGAGCGCGTCGCGCGGGCCGCGCCTGTTCAAGAAGCGGGTGCCGGAGCGCGAACCCCTCAGCGAACGCAGCACGTCCCTGTTCCGGTTCGGCGAGCAGTGCAACTACCGCTGCCCGATGTGCAGCAACACCGGCGATCCGTCGCTGTTCTTTCACTCGACCGAAGAGTTGCTGCGCCGTGCCGCGCTGCTGCGCGGCCTCGGTTTTCGGCGTGCCATGGTGACCGGCGGCGAGGCCACCATCCATCCCGGGTTCTGGCCCGTCGTCGAGCATCTGGCGGAGCTCGGCATGGAGTGGGACCTCAACACACACGGGCGGTCCTTTGCCGCGCTCGGCTTCGCCGAGCGTGCCGTGGCGACCGGGTTGAAGCGCGCGATCGTATCTCTGCACTCGTTCGAACCCGCGACCAGCGCGGCGATCTTCGGAGTCAACGAGCGCGCCCACGCCGACACGGTGGCGGGGGTGGGTAATCTCGTCGCCGCCGGGGTCGAGGTCATGCTGAACTGTGTCCTGAACCGATTGAACCTGTCACAGCTCGAATCGTACCTGCGGGAGGGGGGCGAGCGGTTCGGTACCGGCGTCTCGTTCAAGTTCGTGTTCCCGACGACCATCGGCAAAGGCGGCCAGTGGGAGGGAATCGCCTCGCTGCGTTACGGCGATGTCCGCGAAGAGGTGCGGAGCGCGCGGTCGCTCGCCGCGGCGCTCGGCGCGCGCGTCGCGTTCGAATCCTTTCCGAATTGCGTCCTGGGCGACGCCGGCGCCGTCAACGTCGGGCGGTCGGGATTCGGCGAGTCCCATTATCTGGACGACGCGACGGGCGATCGAGTCTACGCGATGCGCCACATCGAGGCCGAGCTGTCGGCGTTCGGCGAGGCGTGCCGCGGATGCACGGCACTGTCCAACTGCCCGGGGGTGGCCCGGACCTACGTCAAGCGCTTTGGCGTCGGCGAGTTCGTGCCGTTCGTGAAGTAACCCTCGGCGGGCGTTCCTGCCTGACCTCCACGCGCGACGCGGAAGCGCGCCTTAGTCGTTCAGCTCGCCGATGTGGAACAATCCGTAGCCTGACAGCACGACCTGCGGTAGGGCCATGCCGACGACGACACCGGCGTTCGAGGCGCGAATCTCGTGCGACACGTCGGTGACGGGATCGGTTACCGTGGCCAAGAGCTGCCCGGGCGTCACGACATCACCGAGCTTGACGACGGGCAGGTAGATGCCGCCCTGCCCGCGCGGCGCCCGGAGCCAAGCCGACTTGCCGAGCATCTGGGCACGCTCAGCCGGCGCCTTCGTCGAGACCATCGCCAGGAAGTTCATTAGATTCTGTACCCCGCTCGCGCCGCGTTCGATCTCCGCTTCGACGAACACGAAGGGCGGTCCGGCTTCGTAGATGATCGACGGAATCCCGATCTTCATGGCCTCGCGACGTAGGCTGCCCGAGGGGCCCGCGCCCGCCACAATGACGCCGACGCCGAATCGGTACGCCATCTCCAGCGCGACGGGATCCGAGGTGTCGACGCGGATCTGTGGCAGGTTGGTCCTGAAATTCGAGCCGGTGTGCAGGTCGACGAGGTGCGTGCAGTTTCGGATGACACCCGAGAACGCCGCATCGGCGACGATCGTCGCGACACTCCCATCCGGATTTCCTGGAAAGCTCCGATTGAGATCGCGCCGGTCCGGCATGTAGCGATTCATCATCCGGAAACCGAGACTGTTGATCGCCGGCAGAACGATCAGTGTCCCGGACAGTTCGACCGCGTCGACGCTCGCGAAGACGCGGCGGGCGATCTCGACACTGTTGATCTCGTCGCCGTGGATGCCCGAGGTGACACAGAGAGTGGGCCCGGGTTTCACGCCGCGTGCGACGAAGATCGTAAAATCGACGAACGACCCCTCGAAGGAGCGCTCGCCGATGTAGGTGAACTTCTTCCGCGCGCCGGGCTGAATCACCTCGCGCGAGATCGAGATGGGCCCCCACTCCGCCGCGGGCGTGGCCACAGGACTCGCTGCCGACAAGAGGCTACACGCGGCCACCCATGCGATCCGTCTACGCGAGTGCTTCATCGTCCATCCTCCTACGGAGGCGTCCCTGCGCGCCAGGGGCGCCGTCGAGCCGGTCGTCGCCCGGACGCCCTGGGTGAAAAACGACGGTCAACACCAGTTGCCGGGGACGCGCTGGGTGGGTTGCCGTCGGTGCCCACCCAGCGCGCCGTCGGATCAGTCAAAGATCGCGTACATGATGCCGACGTGGAGCCGGAACACGTCGCCGTTGCCGGCGCTCAACGTTTCGCGGGCTCCGTACAGGCCCTCGACGCCGACGCTGAGGCGTTTGAACGCCTGGAAGACGAGGTTGGCACTCGCGTAGTGGGTTTGGTCGTACGCTTCGGGGTCTTGCAGGGCAGCGTTCTGCAGATTCACGTAGCCGTAGGTGGCCGTCGAACGCCAGCGCGGCGACCAGCGGTGCTGGTAGGCCACCATGCTGCTGAAGTAGTCGAGGGCGACGAGATCACCATCGGCCTGGAGCGCGGCGTCGCTGTTGAAGAAGCCGGCGTCGTTGCCCATCCCGCCGACACCCTCGCCGTAGACGAACCAGAACTGGACCGTGTCACTGCCGGTCACGTTGATTGATCCCGCGATGTTCGTACCCCACCCGAATTCACCTTGGCTGTCGACGACATCCCCACCGCGGATGCCGACCGCGCGCATGATGGTACTGAACTGGACGTGGCCGAGGTCGCTGGGCATCCAGCGAACGTTGAACCCCCCGTCGGGAAAGCGCGCGCGCTTTCCCGCGTCGGGGTCGCCGGTGGTGTCGACGAAGATATCGGGATCCTCGATGCCGAACGTGAGCTGCCAATCCTCCGCCACGGATCTCTTGTAGTGGAGCAAGGGCCGCCGGGCGAAGATGACGGAGTTCGGCCCTTCGTAGTCGACCGTGTCCGGCCAGGCATCGGGGTCTTCGAAGATGCCATAGGTAAACCCGCCGACGACACCGTAGGCCTGCGCGTAAAAGTGTTGCAGACGGTACTGGAAGTTGCGCGAGTCGGATCCGAAGAAATCGTTCTGATAGTACACGCGGAAGTCGCCGTCCATCGATGGCGCGCGCACGTCGATGCGCATCTGGCTGCCATTGCCGTTGGCGTTGAAGTGCGCGCCGCCGCCGTAGGCGGGAGTGCCCCTGAGCGGAATCGTCGCCGGTACGAAACGCATGTCGTTGCCCGCGTTGTCGCTGTCGTAGGTAAGGTCCACGCGGGGCCTCGGGTTGAACTTGAGCAGGAACACCGTGCGCGGAATGGGGATGAACCCGCGGAAGTCGGGATCCATCACGTAGTCGCCCGGACGTGCCGCCGCTTCCTGCTTGTCGTCGAAGTTACCGCGATAACGAATGCGGCTTGGTTTGCCGTAAATCCTCGCCTCCTCCTCTTCAGCGAGCGAAATCGGCAACCCGTCTTCCTCCGCGGGCGCCTCCGGTTCCGTTGCGGCCGCGGGCGCCGCCGCCGGGGCACCCGGCTCGAGCGCGTTGATACGATCGCGCAGCTCGCGAACGGATTTCTCCTGCGCCTCCAATGCCCGCTTGAGCTCCTCGACCTCTTCCTTCGAAGCTTGCTGTGCGGCTGCCCCCACAGCGAAACAGGCCAACACCATGACGCCGGCCGCCCACCACCCGATTCGATATTTCATCGTGCCCCCTCTCCTCGACCCTCTTTACCTGGGCGTGACGGCATACGGATTGCCGCCAAGCGCGTTCGAGATGTCGGCGATCGCCTTCTGCGCGCGCACGCTGTTGCCGGCCGCGTCGAGCGGCGGCGACACGACGGCGATTCCGAACTTGCCCGGTGACACCGCGATGATGCCGCCGCCGACGCCGCTCTTGGCCGGTAATCCGGTCAGGTAGAGCCATTTACCACTGTCGTCGTACAGGCCGGCCGTCGCCATCACCGCCAGCACTTCCGGCACGTGCTCGGCCTTCAGTACCTGCTTCCCGGTCAACGGATTCACGCCGCCGTTGGCCAGCGTCGCCGCCATCACCGCGAGATCCTTGGCGTTGACGCCGACGGAGCACTGTTTGGTGTAGATGTCGGTCGCCCGGACCGGCTCCTCCTTGATCTTGCCGTACGCGTACATCAGGTGGGCGATGGCCTGGTTGCGTTGGTTGGTGGCCGCCTCCGACTCGTACACGTCCTGCAGCACCGTCAGCTTCCGGCCCGCGAAGTCGCTGTAGTAGGTGAGGATCTTATTCCAGATCTCGTCGGCGCTCGCGCCCTTGACCATACTGGTCGCGGCGATCGCGCCGGGGTTGACCAGCGCGTTCATCTCGGCACCGCGGTTCTGCTCCACCGCCACGATCGAGTTGAACACCTGCCCGGTGGCGTCCACGCCCATGTTGTCCCGTATCGCCTCGGTCCCTGATTCCTCCACGACCTTGGCCATGGTGAAGACCTTGGAAATCGACTGGATCGACACCGCCGTCTCGATATCGCCCTCGACATAGACCTTTCCGTCGACGGTGACCAACGCCAATCCGAAGACGTTGGGATCGACCTTCGCCAGCGCCGGAATGTAGTCGGCGTTCGCGCCCTCCTGCAGGCCCTTGTACTTGGCGTAGGCGGCGTCCAGCGCCGCCTCCACCGCCGCCTTGTCGAGCACATCGCCGCTTGCCACCGAAGCCGTCGCCACGACGACCCCGAGCGCTACTGTCAGCAACCGTGTTCCCTTCATTGCCTCTTCTCCTTCTCGCCGTGGCCGCTCGGGCGGACGTTGGCGGCCTCCCAGGCGCGCACCTTGCGGTTCGCCTCGTCGAAGATCCGCTCGTAGTTGGACGTGCGCAGCTTGGCGCTCGCCTCCGGAGACAGTGCCTTCCAGAGCGGCGCGTACTGGTCGTAGATCACGAGATACGACTGCTGATTGCGCGGCGCTACCTCGTCGGTCCCGAACAGAAACCGCTCCGGGTACTGCTCGATCATCTCCGCCGTCATCTCCACCGCCGCCGGACTATCGACGACGTACTTCGCCACCTCGGTCCACGAGATGTCGAAGTGGACGTGCGCGAGAGCCGGGTCGGCGAGGATCTCCCGCAGCAACGCAATGTGGCCGCCGATCGGCTGGATGACCCGGCCGAGTCCCGTGTGCGCCCAGATGATGGTCGTCTCCGGGTGGCGGGCGAAGAGCTGCTTTGTCTGTTCGAAGTAGGTCCGCACTTTCTCGGGCTTGGCGAAGGGCATGTGCACGTCGCTGTGCAGGATGACGACGAGCCCAACCTCGCCAGCGAAGTCGAGAATGCGATCGAGCGCGGGGTCGCTGAGGCTTGCCACGTCCCCGGCGACCTTCGACGACACGAACTCCTTATGGATCGTGAACTCGCCGATCCCGGAGAAGACGCCAGGGAAGGTCTCGAGCACGCGGCGGATGTGGTCGGCCGCGTACATGTCGGCGGGGTTGAAGCCGGTGATCATCGGGTCGAAGCGCGCCTGTTCCTCCTCCGACAGCGATTTGTAGGCGGTGGCGATGACCGCGTCGGTGAACGAGTAGTAGTAGAGGTCGGCGTCGGTATCGAGGTAGTAGGCCGGTGCGGCGTCGCCCGAGACCCGGTACGACCACTGTTGCTGCAGGGGGATGCCGAACAGCGCCACCCGCCACACCCGCGTTCCCATGATGTCCAGGAACTCGCGGATGTCGGTCCCCTCCTGGATGTAGTTCGTCAGGTGGAAGTGCCCGTCGTTCACCTGATACCCGGCCGGCGCGGCACCGCTCGCGCCCGCTCCCAGGGTGAATGCGGTGCATGCAACGGCCGCCGCCATCAGCCCGCGCGATCGACAGCGGCGTCGTCTCATTCGAAACGCCACTCGATGGGCGCGTCTCCGGCCTTCAGCAACTCACACAGGTGATCGAGGATCTCCGCCTGCGATACATGCTGGGCCGTCGCCGACGCAGCGGTACGAGTCGGGATACCGACAAGGCCCGCCGACTTCGCTCTGAACCGTCGCACGAAGCACCCCCTTCGAGCTTTGACGAGAAAACCGAGATCCGACTATCACGGCGAATGAGACGCTGACAAGGCGTCGAGGATCCTATCCAACGGACGCGGCAGTTCTATCTCAGCCCGACGGTGGTCGCATCGCCTTGACGAGCTTGCCGGTACCCGCCCCCCAACGCGTGATCACCGCGACCGCCTCGGTGACCGGAACGTCGACCCAGTGCACCCGCGCACGCGGCAGGATGTAGAGGGCGCCCGCGGCGGGGGTGGGTACCGACGGAACGAGTACGACGAAGCGGTCATCGTCGAGCTCCTCGACGATGAAGCCAGGCGTCAGCGCTTCCTCGATCTTGACGAGCACGGGCTGAAAACTGTCGTCGTCGCTCCGGCCGGAGAGACGGCGAACGACGCTGCGCAGCACCGCGAAGCCCGGAATCTTCTCGAGCACGCGCCGCTCGAGGGTCTTCAGGATGTAATCGCCCAGCCTGGTCCTCGCGACGATGCCGAGCGTGAAGCATGCGAACACGATCATGCCGACAGCCGCGATCTTCCGGAAGGCATGGACGCTCGCCGGCAGTAGGGCGGTCAGAGGATCGACCAACGCGACCAGCCCGGCCAGGGCCTTCAATACGAGCAGCGCCGAGAAGTACAGCGGGACGACGACCAGCAGCCCGCCGATCAGGGTAGTCTTCACAAACTGCGCTAGGGGTCTCATCTGTCCGATGTGCCAGCAGGCTCGAATGTCCCGCAGATGCAGCGCTTACGCCGCGCAATGGCTGGGAGTCAAGGCCTTGCCTCGGCTCCCAGCCTGTTCGAGCGTTGGCCGCGAACGCTCAGATGACGAGCTGGATGCGTGTCTGGAACACGTTGAGCCGTCCGTCCAACACGCCGTCGTCGATGCGGGATAG
>Ga0307505_10001137_pt1 | contig 23251 bp, 20 predicted proteins | sample 23_S_MG_FD_202183 | JGI IMG/M metagenome (GOLD analysis project Ga0307505, IMG submission 202183) | Soil microbial communities from Populus trichocarpa stands in riparian zone in the Pacific Northwest, United States - 23_S | ecosystem: Environmental > Terrestrial > Soil > Riparian zone > Trees...
GCGCATCGAGCCGCGAATGCGAAAACGACGGCCGAAACCCTACCCGTGGCTGAAGGTGCCGCGAGCCCAAGCGCGCCGACACGTCGAGCAGCACGGACATGCGCGCAAGGCAAAGTAAGTGCCATTCGCCCGCAGCCGGCTCCCGAGGGCTTCCGACGGGCCTGCGAACCGCCTGTGTGAGCCGCTTGCACTGCCGCAATGCGCTGGCGATGCCACCGATGGCCCGCTCGTGCGCCGCAAACCCCGCTCGCCGCGCGTGCGGGCGATGATCGACTTCCTGCGCGAGCGGCTGGGGGCTGGGTAGCCGCAGGCGTCGAGCTAGGACGTTCAAACGCCCTTCCGCCACCATCCAATCCGCTCGACCTTGCTCGTGGCTTGGAAGAATCCGCGCGTCGCACGCCGCAAAGCGACCCGGGCCCACGCCATCGGCGTCGCGGGCCCGCCGCTGTTGGTCATGAACGATGGCCGCGCCCTTCATGGGACGGATCATGCCGTCAAACACGCGTGCCTTCTCCGCAGCCCGCCCTCGCCGGGCCGCCGCAAACGAGCCGGGAAGCGCAGCAGCAGCGCCAGCCGCACCAGCGCGAACAGCCCGCAGGGCAGCCACAGCAGCCGCGCGCCCTGCGTCAACCACCGCCAGCGCGGCGACGCCGTCCAGTCGCGGCTGAACAGCCGCAGCGCGGCCAGCAGCCGACGCGGTACCCGCCAGCGGCCATTGGATAGCTATCCATAGCAGCAACAGCCGCTGGAGTCTTGGTGCCTCAACGCAACTCTGTCGAAGCAGCTCAATCGCCGCGCGCCGCGCCGCAGTTCCAGCACTGTTCGAACGGGCCCTCGACGATCTCGCGGCAGCCGCGGCAGGCCCAGCGCCGCCACGGCGGGTTGCGCAGCTCGTGCAGCAGGCTCAAGGCCTCGGCATGGCGGCTTTCGTCCATGACCCACACCTCGGGCAGCGCCTGGTCCACCGGGATCTCGCCGGCGATGCTGCCGGCCCAGGCGCGCTGCACCGTGGCGTCGATGCCGGCGCCGCTCAGCTGGTCGGCCCACAACGTGGCCAGGGCCAGGTTGGGGGCGGCGACGAGGCGCTTCATGGTTCGACAATGCGGCGATGGGCTGGTCGATTCTCGCCGACATGGTGCTGGTGCTGCACGGCGCCTTCATCGCCTGGGCCACGCTGGGGGCGCTGACGGTGTGGCGCTGGCCACGGCTCGTCTGGGCGCACCTGCCGGCGCTGGCCTGGGGCGTGTGGATCGAGGCCAGCGCCGGCCTGTGCCCGCTGACGCCGCTGGAGACGGCGCTGCGCCAGCGTGCCGGGCAGCGCGGCTACGAGGGCAGCTTCATCGACCACCACCTGGGCGCGCTGATCTATCCGCAGGGCCTGACGCCGGCCGCGCAATGGCGCATCGCGATCGGGCTGGCCGCATTCAACCTGCTGCTCTACGGGCTGATCCTCTGGCGCCGCCGGCGCACGCGCCGCATGCGCTAACCTTGGGTACCGACATCAATCACTCCCCAGGAGACGGCATGAAGACATCGAAGACCATCCAGATCACCCAGTACGGCGGCCCCGAGGTGCTGCAACTGGTGGAGTTGCCGGTGGGCGAGCCCGGCCCCGGCGAGATCCGCATCCGCCATGAGGCCTGCGGCCTGAACTTCATCGACGTGTACCAGCGCACGGGGCTGTACCAGAACCCGTTGCCGCTGACGCTGGGCATGGAAGGCGCCGGCATCGTCGAGGCGGTGGGCGAAGGCGTGATGCACCTGAAGGTGGGCGACCGCGCCGCCTATGCCAGCAACCCGCCGGGCGCGTACAGCCAGGCGCGCGTGATGCCGGCCAAGACCGTGTGCCACCTGCCCGATGCCATCGATTTCGAGACCGGCGCGGCGATGATGCTCAAGGGCCTGACCGCGCAGTACCTGCTGAAGAAGACGCTGCCGCAGGGCGGGCTGCAGGCCGACGACTTCGTGCTCTTCCATGCCGCCGCCGGCGGCGTGGGCCTGATCGCCTGCCAGTGGGCCAAGGCGCTGGGCCTGCAGCTGATCGGCACCGCCGGCAGCGACGCCAAGTGCGCCCTGGCGCTCGAACACGGCGCGGCGTTTGCCATCAACTACGCCAAGGAAGACTTCGTCGCGCGCGTCAAGGACATCACCGGTGGCAAGGGCGTGAAGGTGGTCTACGACTCGGTGGGCAAGGACACCTGGGATGGCAGCCTCAACTGCCTGCGGCCCTTCGGCCTGATGGCCAGCTTCGGCAACGCCTCCGGCCCGGTGCCGCCCTTCGCTCCGGCGATCCTTGGCGCCAAGGGCTCGCTGTACGTGACACGCGGCACGCTGTTCACGCACATCGCCTCGCGCGAGGCCACGCAGGCCATGGCCGACGACCTGTTTGCCGTGGTCGGCGGCGGGCAGGTGAAGATCCGCATCGACCAGCGCTACCCGCTGGCCGAGGTGGCGCAGGCGCACCGCGACCTGGAAGCGCGCAAGACCACCGGCTGCAGCGTGCTGCTGCCCTGAGGCGCGCGCCGGCCATGGTCAGCGCGGCGGCCCCGGCCGCCGCGGCAGCCCGATCACCGTGCCATCGCGCCGCGCATCGGCGGCGCCATACTGCTTGCCGGTCTTCGGGTCGACCAGCACGGCCTGCACCGAGCCGACATCGGCGCGGTTGATCTGCGTGTAGCCCAGGCCCGCCATGGCGTCGACGAGCGACTGCGGGAAGTCCCGTTCCAGCGTGACCGGGCCGCCGGGGCTGGCCGCCGACACGCGCGGCGCGTCGACCGCGTCCTGCAAGGACATGCGGTGGTCGATCAGGTTCAGCGTGACGTTGAGCACCGAGTTGATGATCGTGGCGCCGCCCGGCGAGCCGAAGGCGGCCAGCGGCCGGCCGTCGGTCGAGAAGATCATCGCCGGCGACATGCTGCTGCGCGGGCGCTTGCCGGGCTGCATGTCGTTGAAGCCCGGGCCGCCGGTGAAGGGGTTGACGGAGGGCGCCAGATTGAAGTCGGTCAACTCGTTGTTCAGCAGGAAGCCATGGTTGCGGAACGAGCCGTCGCCGCGCCTGTAGCCCGCAAACACGCCGATGCCATGCGACGACTCGATGGTGTTGGTGTATGCCACCATGTTGCCGTGCCGGTCGACCACCGAAAAATGCGTGGTGCCGTTCTCCCAGCCGTCGAGCGCGGCCGCCACCGCCAGCCGCTCGCCCGCCTGCAGGCCCGCGTGCTCGTACGGCCGCGGGTCGCCGGCCTGGGGGTCGGGCGTGCGCGTGCCCGGCACGAGCGCCGCCCCGCGCAGGCCGACATAGGCGGTGGCTAGCAGTCCCTTCTGCGGCACCGGCGCGAAGTCGGCGTCGGCCATCCAGACGGCGCGGTCGGCAAAGGCGACGCGCATCGCGTCGGTCATCAGGTTGACGGTGTTCAGCGCGCCGAAGCCGAAGCCCTGGGCGGCGTCGCCGATCGGGAAGCGCTCCAGCATCTTCAGCATCTGCAGCACCGTCAGGCCGCCCGAGGACGGCGGCGACATCAGCTGGATCGGGTGGCCGCGGTAGACGCCCGCGTTGGGCGCCCGCTCGGCCGTGCGGTAGGCCTCGAGGTCGGCATAGTCCATCGCGCCGGCATGACCGCCCGGGGGGCCGCTGGACTTCTGCCCTTCGATGATGCCCTTGGCGATGTCGCAGCCCTTGTCCGGCATGTCCCTGTAGAAGCAGTCGGCGCCATGGGCGGCGAGCAGGCGGAAGGTCTCGGCCAGCGGCTGGTTGCGCACCCGCGAGCCGACGGCCGGCGCCGAGCCGCCGGGGCAGAAGAAGGCGGCGGCCTCGGCTGAATTGCGCGCGCGCGCGTTGCAGCTCACCGCCGCGTAGCGCGCCGTGGCGGCAAAACCGTCGTCGGCCAGCTGGATGGCCGGCTGCAACACCGTGGCCAGCGGCAGCTGGCCGTAGTGCTCGAGCGCATGCGCGGTGCCGCGCACCATGCCGGGCACGCCGACGGCGGCGCCGCTCAGCGACGCGACGGCGAAGCCGGGGCTGCTGCCGAACAGCGCGGGGGTGGCCGCGGCCGGCGCCGTCTCGCGCGAGTCGATGGCGAAGGTGCGGCCGCTGCGCGCCAGGTGGATCATCATGAAGCCGCCGCCGCCGATGCCGGCGGACTGGGGTTCGACGACGTTCAGCGCATAGGCGATGGCCACGGCCGCGTCGATGGCGTTGCCGCCGCTTTCGAGGATCTGCGCGCCGGCCTCGGCGGCATGGGGGTTGGCCACCGCGACCACGCCCTCGCTGAAGGCCTGGCCGGCCCACGGCGGCGGCGTGCCGGGGCTCTTGTAGGGCAGCACGGCCGGGCTGGACAGGCCCAAGGGCGCCTGCATGCCCCCGGTCTGGGCGCACCCGGCGACGCCCAGCGCCCAGATCAGCACGAGTTTCGATGCACAAGGTCGTCGCATGGCGGATGTCGAAGCAGGCATGGGAGGATCCCGGATCGGCGGCGCAACGGCAGGCGGGCTGCGCTGCCGGTGCATGATGACATCGGACCCGTCCCATCCGGTCGATCGCCGGGCGCCACCACCGGCCGCCCAGGCGTGGCGACCCTGTGCGGTGCCGACAGGCGTGTCGTCAGTCCGCCACCGCGGCCCGGTAGGCATGCCAGGAGGCATGCCCGAGCACCGGGCCGACCACCAGCAGCCCGGCAAACCAGGGCAGCAGCGCCAGCACCACCAGCACCGTGATCAGCGCGCCCCAGGCGATCATCACCGCTGTCTGTGTGAAGAACAGCCGCATGCTGGTCAAGCCGGCGGTGATGGCGTCGGTCTGGCGGTGCAGGATCATCGGGATCGAGATCACGCTGACCGCATAGATCAGACCGGCGAAGAGCGCACCCACGCCCAGCCAGGCGACGATGAAGCCGATGTTCTGCGGGTCCAGCAGCGCGGCCAGCGAGCCTTTCAGGTCGGGCATGCCGTCGAAGCTGACGGCGAAGATGACCAGCGTGGCGCGGCCCCACAACATCTCCAGCACCAGCAGCACGAAGCCGAAGATCGCCAGCTGCCCGGTGCGCGTGTCCCAGGCCAGCAGCGAATCGCCGAAGTCCGGCTTCTCGCCGTTTTCCAGCCGCTGGCTGGCACGGTACAGCCCCAGGCACAGGAAGGGGCCCATCAGCAGGAAGCCGGCCGACAGCGCCATCACGTACGCCGGCGCGGCTTCGTAGACCTTCATCAGCGCCCAGCCCATGACCACGAAACACGCGCCGTAGAACAGGCCGATGTCGGGGCAGCGGATGAAGTCGCGCCAGCCCTTGGCCAGCCAGCGCAGCGGGTCGGCGAAGCTCAAGGGGTTGAGCACGATTGCCGGACGCGAGGCCGGTTCGCCGGGCGCGGTCTCGTCGGGATGGGAAGGCGTCGAGTTCACCGTTCGCAGGCTAGGCCTGCGGCGCACGCCCGTCCATCGGGGCAGCCCCGGGGCGTCAGCGAGCGCGGCGCACGCGCAGGATCTCGTCCAGGATCAGGCAGATCGCGCCCAGCGTGATGGCGCTGTCGGCCAGGTTGAAGGACGGGAAGTACCAGCCGCCGTAGTGCAGCTGGATGAAGTCGACCACATAACCGTGCAGCAGCCGGTCGACGACGTTGCCGATGGCGCCGCCCATGATCATGGTCACGGCGAAGCAGAACAGCTTCTGCGTCGGGTGTTTTTTCAGCATCCAGACGATGAAGCCCGAGGCCAGCGTACCCAGGCCGACGAAGAACCAGCGCTGCCAGCCCGACGCGCCGGCCAGGAAGCTGAAGGCGGCGCCGCTGTTGTGCACCCGCACCAGGTTGAACCAGGAGGTCACCGGCTGGCTGTGGTTGAGCGCGAAGGCGCTGATGACCAGCGTCTTGCTCAGCTGGTCGAGCAGCACCACCACGCCGGCCAGCGCCAGCCAGGCCCACAGGCTGAAGGCAGCGCCCGAAGAACGCGTCGCCATGCTCAGGCGACTGTGCGCGCTTCGCCGGCGCCGAACAGATTGCCGACGCAGCGGCCGCAGATCGTCGGGTGCGCGGCATCGGCGCCGACGTCGTCGCGCCAGTGCCAGCAGCGCTCGCACTTGGTGGCCGACGAGGGCGTGACCGTCACCGCCAGCGCTTCGGCGCTGGTCAGCGTGGCCTTCGAGGTGATCAGCACGAACTTCAGGTCCTCGCCCAGCGAGGCCAGCAGCGCATGCGCCTCCGGCGGTGCGGCCACGGTCACCTCGGCCTGCAGCGACGAGCCCACGCCGCCGGCGGCGCGCACCTCCTCGATGGCCTTGTTGACGGCATCGCGCACCTCGCGCAGCGACTGCCACTTGGCCAGCAGCCCGGCATCGGTGGTGGCGCCGACGCCGGCGAAGTCCCAGTAGGTCTGCTTGAAGATGCTGCCCTGGCCGGGAGCGAACACCGCCCAGGCCTCCTCGGCGGTGAAGCTGAGGAAGGGCGCCATCCAGCGCAGCATCGCCTGCGTGATCTGCCACAGCGCGGTCTGCGCGCTGCGCCGCGCCAGGCTCTTCGGCGCGGTGATGTAGAGGCGGTCCTTCAGCACGTCGAGGTAGAAAGCGCCCAGGTCTTCCGAGCAGAACACCTGCAGCTTGGACACCACCGGGTGGAACTCGTAGACCTCGTAATGCTTCAGCACCTCGGCCTGGAACTGTTCGGCACGGGTCAGCGCCCAGCGGTCGATCTCCAGCATCTGCGCGAAGGGCACCGCATCGGCTGTGACATCGAAGTCGTTGGTGTTGGCCAGCAAAAAGCGCAGCGTGTTGCGGATGCGCCGGTAGGCGTCGACCACGCGCGCCAGGATCTTGTCGTCGCCGGCGATGTCGCCCGAATAGTCGCTGGCCGCGACCCACAGCCGGATGATCTCGGCGCCCAGCTTCTGGCTCACCGCCTGCGGTTCGATGCCGTTGCCGAGCGACTTGCTCATCTTGCGGCCCTGGCTGTCGACGGTGAAGCCGTGCGTCAGCAGCCCGCGGTAGGGCGCGCGGCCGTAGATCGCGCAGGCCAGCAGCAGCGAGCTGTGGAACCAGCCGCGGTGCTGGTCGTGGCCTTCCAGGTACAGGTCGGCCTCGGGGCCGCTGTCGTGGTGGCCCAGGCTGCTGCCGGTGTTGGCATGCGTGCCGCGCAGCACGTGCCAGAAGGTCGAGCCCGAGTCGAACCAGACCTCGAGGATGTCGCTGCTCTTGCTGTAGTGCGGCGCGTCCTCGGGCCCGAGGATCTGTTCGGTGGTCACGCGGCTCCAGGCCTCGATGCCGCCTTGTTCGACGATGTCGGCCGCCTGGTCCAGGATCTCCATCGTGCGCGGATGCAGTTCGCCCGTCTCCTTGTGCAGGAAGAAGGGCAGCGGCACGCCCCAGCTGCGCTGGCGGCTGATGCACCAGTCGGGGCGGTTGGCGATCATGTCGCGCAGCCGCGCGCGGCCGTTCTCCGGGTAGAAGCCGGTGTGCTCGATGGCCTGCAGCGCCATCTGGCGCAGCGTCTGCGGCGCCTTGTCCTGGGTGAACACCCCCACGCCTTCGTCCATGCGCACGAACCACTGCGCGGCGGCGCGGTAGATCACCGGGCTCTTGTGGCGCCAGCAATGCGGGTAGCTGTGCGTGATGGTCTCGGTGGCCAGCAGCCGGTCGGCGTCCTTCAGCGCCTGCAGGATCGCCGGGACGGCCTTCCAGATGTTCTGCCCGCCGAACAGCGGGAAGTCGGCCGCATAGCTGCCGTTGGCCTGCACCGGGTTGAGGATGTCGTCGACCTTCAGGCCGTGCGCAACGCAGGAGTTGAAGTCGTCCAGGCCGTAGGCCGGCGACGAGTGCACGATGCCGGTGCCGTCGTCGGCAGTGGCGTAGTCGGCGAGGTACACCGGCGACAGCCGGTCGTAGCCGGCGTGCTGTTCAGCCAGCGGGTGGCGGAAGTGGATGCCGGCCAGCTTTTCGCCCAAGGTCGTGGCCAGCACCTGGCCCTCGAGCCCGTAGCGCTGCAGGCACGGGTCGACCAGTGTGGCGGCCAGTAGCAGCAGGCCCTTGGGCGTATCGACCAGCGCGTACTCCAGCGCCGGGTTCAGGTTCAACGCCTGGTTGGCGGGGATGGTCCAGGCGGTGGTGGTCCAGATCACCGCGAACGCGTCCTTGCTCAGCGCTGGCAGGCCGAAGGCCGCGGCCAGCTTGGCCGGCTCGGCGCAGGGAAAGGCCACGTCCAGCGTCTGGCTCTTCTTGTCGGCATATTCGATCTCGAACTCGGCCAGCGAGCTGCCGCAGTCGAAGCACCAGTACACGGGCTTCAGCCCGCGGTAGACGAAGCCGCGCTCGATGACACGCTTGAAGGCACGGATTTCGCCGGCTTCGTTGGCCGGTGCCATCGTCAGGTACGGATGTTCCCAGTCGCCGAGCACGCCCAGGCGCTGGAAGTCGGCCTTCTGCAGCGCGATCTGCTCGGTGGCGAAGGCGCGGCTCTTCGCCTGCATGTCGTCGCGGCTCAGGCCGCGGCCGTGTGCCTTCTCGATGGCGTTCTCGATCGGCAGGCCGTGGCAGTCCCAGCCGGGCACGTACTGCGCGTCGAAGCCGGCCAGCTGCCGCGCCTTGACGATCATGTCCTTCAGCACCTTGTTGACGGCATGGCCCATGTGGATCTGGCCGTTGGCATAGGGCGGGCCGTCGTGCAGGATGAACTTGGGCGCGTTGCAGCGTACGTCGCGCAGCTGCTTGTACAGGCCCTGTTCGTTCCACTGCTTCACCCAGCCCGGTTCGCGCTTGGGCAGGTCGCCGCGCATCGGGAAGGGCGTGTCGGGCAGGTTCAGCGTGGCGCGGTAGTCGGTCTTGGGGGCAGCGGCATTCATGATGGGCGGCAGCGCCGGTGGCGCCACAGGGCAAACGTCGAAGGGCTTGGGGCGGCAGCAGCGGCGGCCCGAGGCGGGCTGCGCGGGCGCGTCAAATTCGATCGCGTGTGATCTGCCGGCCGGTGGCGGCGTGCGTGCTCGGTGCCATGCGCCGATTCTACCGGGCTGCCTGCTGGGCGCCGAACCAGGCGCGCGCGTCGGCGATGTCCTGGTCGATGCCCGCGCGCAGCGCCTCCAGCGACGGGTACTTGCGCTCGTCGTGGAACTTGTGCAGCAGCTCCACCTTGACGCAGCGGCCGTAGCCGCCGTCGCGCCCCAGCGCCTCGGGCCACTGCAGGCAGTGGACCTCGAGCAGCTGGCGGCCGGCGTCCTCGACCGTCGGGCGCACGCCCAGGCTGGCCACGCCGGGCAGCGGCTCCTCGGCCAGGCCGTGCATCTGCACCGCGAACACGCCCTGCGCCGCGGGCCGCGCGTGGCCGAAGCGCAGGTTCAGCGTCGGCGTGCCCAGCTCGCGGCCGAGCTTGCGGCCATGCAGCACATGGCCGCTGACGCTGTAGGGCCTGCCCAGCAGCGCGGCGCATCGTGCCATGTCACCGGTGGCCAGCGCTTCGCGCACGGCCGAGCTGGACACGCGCAGGCCGTGCACCTCGTAGCTCATCATGCGCGCCACATCGAAGCCTTGCTTCGCACCGGCGGCGTCGAGCATGGCGTAGTCGCCGGCACGCCGGGCGCCGAAGCGGAAATCGTCGCCCACCAGCACGTAGCGTGCGCCCAGGCCGCGCACCAGCACATCGTCGATGAAGGTCTGCGGCGGCTGAGCGGCGAAGGCCGCGTCGAAACGCATGATCACCGCCTGGTCGATGCCGCAACGCTCCAGCTCCGACAGCTTGTCGCGCAACGTGGCCACGCGCCGCGGCGCCTGCTCGGGCCTTCCGCCGAGCGCCGCGAAGTAGTCGCGCGGATGCGGCTCGAAGCTGAGCACGCAGCTGGGCAGGCCGCGATGCCGCGCTTCGTTGATGAGCAGCGCCAGCATCGCCTGATGGCCGCGGTGCACGCCGTCGAAATTGCCGACGGTCAGCGCCGAGGCCGGTGCGATGCCGGGATGGCGCAGCCCTCTGAATACCTGCATGCCGCGATTATGGCTATGGCACGGCGGCTGGCGCCGCCTTCACGTCGCTGCGCGACATGAGCCTCGCCGCGGCATGCAGCGCGCTTTCAGCGTGAACGCGCGGCCGCTTCGGCCTGGTAGCGCGCGGTGGCGTCCTCGACCGCCTTGCTGTGCACGGCCGCCAGTTCGGGCCGCGCGGCACGCGCCCGGGCGGCCGAGGCCAGCGTCGCCTGCTGGCCCTGCCACTGCGGGAAGACGTGGCGGGCGATCAGATCGTAGCTCTTGCGCGTCGCGTCGAAGCTGGCCCAGTTGTGGGCCAGCATCAGGTAGGCGCCGAAGCCGCCGTTGCTCTGCTTCCACAGCCGGTCGATCTGCGCGTTGATCATATCGGGCGTGCCGATGGCGCCGAAGCCCGAATCGTTGATGAAGGAGATCATCTCCTTGATGTTGCTGCCGGGCACGGCCATCTGCGGGAAGGCCGCCACCGCCTGGAAGTAGTCGAACCATTGTTCGATGCCGTATTCGACATCGCGATAGGCCTGCTCCAAGGTCTCGGCGCAATGCACCAGGCCCACCAGCCGCCATTTGCTGCGGTCGACCCGGGTCTTGTAGTGCGCGGCCTGTTCTTCCATCACGTTCCAGTGCAGCGCCAGCGCGTCGAAGCCCGCCGCCGAGGTGGCGCCGATGGACAGCAGGCCGGCGCCGTGCATGCCCGCCAGCTTCGGCCCGGTGGGCGAGGCCACCGCGGCCACCGCCACGTCGAACAGCGGGTTCGAGTAGGGGCGCAGGTGCAATCGGGCGTCGCGCAGGTCCCAGCGGTCGTTCTTGAACGTCACCGGCTCCTCGCTCGTCAGCAGCTTCATGATCACGCCGAAGCCGTCTTCGAGCAGCCCGCGGGTCTGCGACTGCGACAGGCCGATCATGATGCTGTCCGAGGGCAGCGAGCCAGGCCCGACGCCAAGCATCACGCGCCCGCGCGTCAGGTGGTCGAGCTGCACGATGCGTTCGGCCACCCACAGCGGGTTGTGGTAGCTCACGCTGACCACGCCGGTGCCGAGCCGGATGTGGCGCGTGCGCTGCGAGGCCACCGCGATCATGATCTCCGGGCTGGCGCTGATCTCCGTGCCGGCCGAATGGTGCTCGCCGCACCAGGCCTCGTCGTAGCCGCAGCGGTCGAGCCACTGGATCAGCTCCAGATCCTGTTCCAGCGCCAGCGTGGGGTTGATGCCCGGCTTGTGGAAGGGCGCGAGGAAGATGCCGAAACGCAAACGAGAGTCCATTGAGCAGTCTCCTTGAAGGTGTGTGGCGAGGTCCGCCAACGCTTCTAGCAGTGCGGCTCGGCTGCGTCCAGCGTGAAAGCCCGCGCGCGGCGGCAATCAGGGCAGCGGCCAGGCCAGCGGGTGCGTGCCCGGCGGCACCGATGCCCGGTCCCAGCCGGCCGGCGTGGCCGACAACTGCGCGGCATGGCGCAGCGAGGTCAGCCGGCCGAAGCCGCTGTCGGTGGTTTCGAGAAAGGACTCGAAGTCGGGCTGGGGCGCGCCGAAGCCGTTGGCCACGCGGCCCAGGCCGCGCAGCCAGTGGCCGGTGGCGGCCAGCGACACCTGCACATGCCAGCTGCCGCCTCCGCGCTGCTGGCGCTGCAGTGCGGCGCAGGCACCCAGCGCCATCAGGTGGCCCGAGGCATGGTCGAGAATCTGCATCGGCAGCGCCCGCGCTGTCCCGCTGCCGAAGGCCCGGGCCTCGGCCTGGTTGAAGCCGCTGGCCGTCTGCACCAGCGAATCGAAGCCGCGCCGTCCCGACCACGGCCCGGTGCTGCCGTAGGCCGACAGCGACACCACGACGATGCCCGGGTGGCGTTCGGCCAGCGCCTCGGCGCCGTAGCCCAGCGCCTGCAGCCCGCCCGGCCGGTAGCCCTGCATCAACACATGCGCATCGCGCAGCAGCGCGTCGAAGGCCTGGCGGTCGGCGGCGTCGTGCAGGTCGGCCCAGGCCGAGAGCTTGCCGCGGCTGGTCTCGGCGATCGCCTCGATGTTGGGCAGCCTGGGCGAATTGACCAGCAGCACGTCGGCGCCATGTGCCGCCAGCGCGCGCGTGCCCACCGGCCCGGCGAGGATGCGCGTCAGGTCGAGCACGCGCAGGCCCTGCAGCGCTCGCGCGTTCGGTGGCAGCGGCGGCAAGGGGCGGGCAGGCGCGTCGCCCAGGCGGGTCCATTGCAGCAGCGGCTGCTGTGCCACCGCGCGGCCTTGGGGGTGCGCGTCCCATTCCTCGAAGCTGCGCAATGCCGCCACCACCAGGCCGGCATCGGCGGCGGCCTGTTCGAAGTCGAGGGCGCTCCAGCCGCGCAGCGCGCGCTGCACGTCGGCGCGTTCGGCGCTGCTGCCTTCGGGCAGGCCGAGCAGGCGCAGCGCGCCGTCGCGGTGGTGCGCGAAATTGGTGTGGATGCGCACCCAGCCGGCCGGCCCGTCGTCGCCGCCGCAGGGGTACAGCCCCGCCAGCTTGTCCCACAGCGGCAGCGCCCGGCCGTCGATGAGGAAGTGCGTGCAGCATTCCAGCGCCGCATGGCGCATGTCCACCGTCAGCTGCTGCGTCACGCCGTTGCGCAGCCGGCCCAGCTCGGCCGCGGCCAGCGCGCCGGCGGCCAGCGAGGCCTGCGCCGCGGTGCCGACGGCAAAGGACGAGGGCAGCACCGGCTCGGCGCCGATCAGCTCGACGCGCTGCAATGCCGCATCGTCGAGGCCCGCGCAGCGCCACAGCTGCTGCAGCGCGGTTCGAGGCGGCATGGTTGGCGTCATCACAAGCCCGGTGCAATGGATTCGCGCTGCACCCAGCGCCACTGGCCGGGTGCCTGGTCGGGTGGCAGCTGCAGCGCGCCGAAGCTGCTGCGATGCAGCGCCACCACCTGGTTGCCGGCGGCCGCGACCATGCGCTTGACCTGGTGGTACTTGCCTTCGGTCAGCGTCAGCCGCAGCTGGCGTTCGCCGCTGGCCTCGCAGGCCGCGGCGCGCACCGGCAGCGGGTCGTCGTGAAGCACCACGCCGCCCAGCAGCTGCGCCAGCTGCGCGGGCGTCACCGGCTCGGCGCAGTCGACGACATAGAGCTTGGGCACGTGCCGCTTCGGCGAGGTGAGCTTGTGGATCAGCGCACCGTCGTCGGTGAAGAGCAGCAGCCCGGTGGTGTCCTCGTCGAGCCGGCCGATCGGCTGCACCTCGCGGTTGCGCAGCGGCGCGGGCAGCAGGCTCAGCACGCTGGGGTGGTGCCTGGGCTTGCGCGAGCATTCGTAGCCCGGCGGCTTGTTCATCATCAGCAGCGCCTGGGCATGGTAGGGCCAGGGCTGGCCTTGCACGCTGAACACCAGGCCCTCGGTGGCGAGGTCGGCGCCCGGGTCGTCGAGCACCTGGCCGCCGATCTGCACCAAGCCATGAAGGATCAGCGCATCGCACTCGCGGCGCGTGCCGAAGCCCTGGCTGAAGAGCAGCTGGCGCAGCTGCAAGTCAGTGGCCTTCGTTCAGGCGTTCCCAGGCGCGTGCCGCGCGCTGGCTGCGTGCCGATCCCGCCACGCCGAACAGCGCAGCGTCCCGCTGCCAGCGCTGCGCGGCCGGGTCGTCGGCGGTCTGCGCCCACAGCGTGCCGGCCTCGGCATACAGCGCGTGGGCCTGGGCCAGCGCACCGGTCAGCACCACGTGCGTGGCGGGCGCGTCGGCCGGCGATGCGGCGATTTCGGTCAGCGCGATCATCGTCGCGCAAAGCCGTTCGGCAAAGGCCGACGGCCAGCCGCGCGCACGGGTTTCGCGCAGCAGGTAGGCCAGCACCGCCAGCGTGACGTGCGCGTCCTCGATGGTGCGGAAGGGCTTGACATAGCGCTCGTAGCCGTCGCCGGGCAGCAGCGCCGCGGCGTCGACCGCGACGGCGTCGAGCTGCACGCGCGCATGCGGCACCTCGGGCACGAAGCGGGTCTCGGGCATGGGCAGCAGCTGCAGCCCCGGTGTGCCGGCGGGAACGCGCGCCACCTTCAGCTGCACGCGTGCGCCGTCGTCCACGCCTGGCAGCGCACCGACGACCAGCAGCAGGCTGCTGTCCGGGCCCAGCGTGGTCCAGCGCTTGGCGCCGCTGATCGACACCGAGCCGTCGGCCGCAGGCGTGAAGCGCGTGCGGATGTCGCGCGGCCGGTTGCCGGCTTCTTCGGTGACGCAGAAGGCGGCCACCGCATCGGCCGGCATATCGGGCAGCAGCGCGCGCAGCGCCGCCTGGTAGCCGCTGGCGAAGGCCCAGCCGACGCGGTCGGCGTCGAAGCCGCCGAGCAGCGCCTGCGCCGCCGGTGTCGCGGCCTGTGCGGCGCCGTCGCGCCAGCGCGGCCACCATGCGGCGACGCTGGCGCGTGCGGGTACGTCGGTGGCGGCGCGCAGGCAGGTGGCTAGGGCAGGGTTCATGGGCGGTCGATCCAGGGGGAAGATTGCATGTTAGCGGCGCGTACACGCGGCATGCCGGGCACGTCACATCCTGGTGGAGACCGCCCATGCATTGCCATCGCTTCGTCGTGGGTGCAGGCTTGTTGTGCTGGCCGGCGCGGCGGGCGGCGGCGGCGACAGCCCTTCGTGGTCGGCCAAGAGCGAAGACCCGGCGGTCAAGACCGCCAAGGCTGCGCTCGCCGCGGGCGACCATGCGTCGGCGCAGCTGGCGCTGAAGGTGGCGCTGGCCGCCGACGCGGGCCATGCCGACCTGCACAACCTGTACGCCTATTCGCTGCGCAAGGGCGCGAACCCGGACATGGACCTGGTGTTCAAGCACTACCAGGAAGCGCTGCGCCTCGGCCCCAAGCACCGCGGCGCGCAGGAATACATCGGTGAGGCCTACCTGATGGTGAACAGCCTGCCCAAGGCCAAGGCGGCGCTGGACAAGCTGTGCTTCTCCGGCTGCAGCGAATACACCGAGCTGGAGAAGGCGATCGCCGCCTACGAGGCCAAGCCGAGGTAGCCGTTCAGGCGCGGCCCAGGTCGCGTGCCGCCGGCAGCTCCGGCAGGCTTTCGGTGGCACGCACCGCATTCAGCACCGCGCGCGCGGTGACGGTGGCGGCCAGCACACCCAGCACCGTCATGTCGCCGGGTCGACCGCTGCTGGCGGTGGCCAGCGCGAACAGCGTGTCGCCGTCGGCCATGGTGTGCACCGGGTCGATGCAACGCGCCAGGCCGTTGTGCGCCATCGAGGCCAGCTTGCGGCATTGCGCCTTGCTCAACTGCGCATCGGTGGCGACGATGCCGATGGTGGTGGCCATGCCCGGCAGGGCGCGCGGCGGGATCTCGCCGGCGGCAATGGCCTGGCTGGCACTGCGCGGTCGGCCGTCGGCGCCGCGCGTGCCGGCGATCACCCGGCCGCTGCCGGGGTCGATGACGTCGCCGGTGGGGTTGACGGCCACCAGTGCGCCGACGGTCACCGCGCCGACCTTCAACGACGCGCTGCCGATGCCGCCCTTCATGCCGCGCTCGAGGCCGAAGAGCTTGCCCACGCTGGCACCGGCTCCAGCGCCGACGTTGCCCTGCGCCGGCGGCTCGTGGCTGGCGGCTTCGCAGGCGGCGTAGCCGGCGGCGGCGTCGGGGCGGATGCGATGGTCGCCGAGCCACAGGTCGAAGAGCACGGCCGCGGGCACGATCGGCACCACTGCCGGGCCGACGCCCAGGCCGTGGCCGCGTTCTTCGAGCCAGCGCACCACGCCGCTGGCGGCATCCAGGCCGAAGGCGCTGCCGCCGGTGAGCAGCAGTGCATGCACGTGTTCGACCAGGTTGCCCGGGCGCAGCAGGTCGGTCTCGCGCGTGCCCGGTGCGGCGCCGCGCACGTCCACGCCGCAGGTCACGCCCTGCGGGCACAGCACGACGCTGCAGCCGGTGGGCCGCCGTGCATCGGTGAAGTGGCCGACGCGCAGGCCGGCGAGGTCGGTGATCGCGCCCGGGAAGAGCTCCCGGGCCGGACCGGTCATGCAAACACGCCGGCAGTGTCGCGCATGCGGGCGCTGGCTTCGCCCAGGTGGTGCAGCGTGTCGCCGAAGCTCAGCTCGATGACCGTCAGCCGCTTGAAGTAGTGGCTGCCCGCGTACTCGTCGGTGACGCCGATGCCGCCGTGGACCTGTACGCACTGCTGGCCGACGAAGCGCATCGAGTTGCCCAGTTGCACCTTGGCCTGCGACAGCGCGCGGCGCCGTGCTTCGGCCGGCTCGCCCAGCTTCAGGCTGGCGAAGAAGCTCATCGAACGCGCCAGCTCCAGCTGCATCTTGATGTCGGCAACGCGGTGGCGCAGCGCCTGGAAGCTGGCGATGGGCACGCCGAACTGCTTGCGCTGGTGCATGTAGTCGACGGTGAGCGCCAGCATGCGGTCCATCAGGCCCACGCCTTCGGCGCAGAGTGCGGCGATGCCCACGTCGGCGGCGTGCTCGAGCGCGTCGTGGCCCTGCTTGGTCAGCAGCGTGGCGGGCGTGTCGGCCAGCACCAGGTCGGCGGCACGGGCGCCGTCCTGCGCCGGGTAGCCGCGCACAGTCAGGCCGGCGGCGCCCTTGTCGACGAGGAACAGCGCGACGCCGGCGGCATCGCGCTCGTCGCCGCTGATCCGCGCCGAGACGATGAAGGCATCGGCCTCGTCGCCGGCAGGCACGACGATCTTGGTGCCGTTGAGCTTCCATGAGTCGCCGGCTTGCGTGGCCTGCGTGGCGACCTGGTCGAGCCGGTAGCGCGAGGCGCGTTCCTGCTGCGCCAGCACCACCAGCGCCTCGCCGGCGGCGATCTTCGGCAGCCAGGCCTGCTGCAGCGCGTCCGGCGCATGCGACAGCAGCGCCGGCGCCACCAGCGCGGCCTGCGCGTAGGGCGCGTTGACCAGGCCGCGGCCCAGTTCTTCCATCACCACCATCGCCTCGATCGCGCCGAAGCCCATGCCACCGTGCGTCTCGGGCACTGCCAGCCCGGACAAGCCCAGGTCGTTGAGCTCGCCCAGCACCTCGCGCGTCTGGCCGCCGGCCTTGGCCAGCGCATGGCGGCGCTCGAAGCCGAAGCCCTTGTCCACCCAGCGCCGCACCGCGTCGCGCAGCTGCTCTTGTTCGTCGCTGAATTCGAAGTCCATGTGTCACCTCGTCGATCTGACTGGAGCCCCTTTTTCCTCGGGGGAAAGGGGCTGGGGAAAGGAGCCGTGTTGAATCGCGCGAAGCGCAACGTCGGCGCGAAGGCGTTGCTCGGCTCAGCCGAGCACCGTCTGAGCGACGATGTTGCGCTGCACTTCGTTGCTGCCGCCGTAGATCGTGGTCTTGCGCTGGTTGAAATAGGTGCCGGCCAGTGGCAGCAGGAAGCGGTCGATGGCGATGTCGCCCTGCCAGCCGCCTTCCATCGCCTCGTGCAGGTAGGGCACGGTGCAGGGCCCGCCGGCCAGCATCATCAGCTCGCTGTAGCGCTGCTGGATCTCGCTGCCGCGGATCTTCAGCAGGCCGGCCACGTCCAGGCTCTGCTTACCGCTCTTTTCGGCCCACAGTACGCGCAGCACCATCATCTCCAGCGCCACCACGTCGATCTCGAGCAGCGCGATCTGGTCGCGGAAGCGCTGATCGTCGTACACGCCTTCGGACTTGGCGATGCGCTTGAGCCGCTCCAGCTCGCGCTTGGCGCGGTTGACGTCGGCGATGTTGGTGCGCTCGTGCGCCAGCAGGTGCTTGGCGTAGGTCCAGCCCTTGTTTTCCTCGCCGATCAGGTTCTCGGCCGGTACTTCGACGTTGTCGAAGAAGACCTCGTTGACCTCGTGCTCGCCGTCCATCGTGATGATCGGCCGCACGGTGATGCCCGGGCTCTTCATGTCGATCAGCAGGAAGCTGATGCCGGTCTGCGGCTTGCCCTCGCTGCTGGTGCGCACCAGGCAGAAGATCCAGTCGCCATGCTGGCCGAGCGTGGTCCAGGTCTTCTGGCCGTTGACGAGGTACTTGTCGCCCTGCCGATCGGCCCGGCACTTCAGCGAGGCCAGGTCCGAGCCCGAGCCGGGCTCGCTGTAGCCCTGGCTCCACCAGACCTCGCCGCTGGCGATGCCGGGCAGGAAGCGCTTGTGCTGCTCGGCATTGCCGAAGGCCATGATCACCGGCGCCACCATCACCGGGCCGAAGGGCAGGATGCGCGGCGCGCCGGCGCGGGCGCATTCCTCCTCGAACAGGTGCTTCTGCACCGAATTCCAGCCCGGGCCGCCGAACTGCGTCGGCCAGGCGTAGCCGAGCCAGCCCTTCTTGCCGAGGATCTTCTGCCAGGTCTGCTGGTCGTCGCGGCTCAGACGCAGCGCGTTGTGCACCTTGTGGCTGATGTCCTTGGGCAGGTTGTCGGCCACCCATTCGCGGACTTGCTCGCGAAACGCGAGTTCTTCCGGGGTGAAGTTCAGGTCCATCGTGCGTGTCTCCTAGGCCTGCTGGAATGCAGCCTCGTTTCTAGCACGATCGTGCGGCTGCGGTCTGTCCCAACCCAGACAGGCGGCGGGGGATCAGCGGCGCCGTTCCAGGCGCAGCAGGTCGTTGTCGCGCCGCATCTGGAAGCGGCCGAGGAAACTGTTGCCCAGCAGCACGTAGGGCATCTGCGCCGGCATGACGATGGCCTCGACGTTGTTGACCTCGACCTCGCCGACGCGCACCGCGTTCAGGCTGATCCGGTGCACCGGCACGGTGCCGTTGGCGGTCTGCGTGACGGCGCGCGGCGCGTCGCGCCAGGCCAGCCCGATGCGCTCGGCCTCGGCCTGGCTGAGGGCGACCACGGTGGCGCCGGTATCGACCATGAACTGCACCGGCCGGCCGTTGATGGCGCCGCTGGACATGAAGTGCCCGCCCAGACCCACCGGCAGCACGATCTCCTGCGCCGTGGTGGTGGCTTGCGGCGTGCCCGCCAGCCGCGCCGGCGCCCCGCCCAGGCGCAAGGTGGCCGTGCTGCCGGCACGCTGCACCTGCGCCTGGCCGTCGCCCAGCTGCAGCAGTGTCACGCCCAACGCGCTCTGGCCCACGGCCAGCGTATGCGGCTGGCCGTCGATGACCAGCAGCGCCTTCGATCCCATGCTGCCGGCCAGCGTGACGCTCTGCGCCGCGGCGGCACCCGCCACGCAGAGCAGTGCCGCGGCCACCAGCAGGGTGTGCAGGCCCATCAATCCCTGAAGTTGTTGAAGCCCAGCGGCAACTCGGCGACTTCGCGCCTGAGCAGTGCGATGGCCGATTGCAGATCGTCGCGCTTGGCGCCGTTGATGCGCACCGCGTCGCCCTGGATCGAGGCCTGCACCTTGAGCTTGCTGTGCTTGATCAGCGTCTGGATGCGCCGAGCGGCTTCGCTGTCGATGCCGGTCTTGACCGGCACCCCCTGCTTGACCTTGTCGCCGCCCAGCTTTTCGAGCTTGGCGCTGAGGTCGACGAAGCGCACGTCGACGCCGCGCTTGCTGAGCTTGGACAGCAGCACGTCGCGCACCTGGCCGATCTGGAACTCGCTGTCGGCATAGAGCGTGAGCGTGCGTTCCTTGCCCTTGTCGGCCAGTTCGACGCGGGCGTCTGAGCCCTTGAAATCGAAGCGCGTGCCGATCTCCTTGTTGCTCTGCTCGACGGCATTGCGCAATTCGACCAGATCGGGTTCCAGGACGGTGTCGAAGCTGGGCATGATGCTGGAGTCTTGCACAAAGGGAACTGAGCGAAAATTCTGCCATGGTGCAAGAGCGCACGGAACTCCAGTTCGAACGCCGCGCCAGCCTGCGCGCGTTCAACAGTTTCGGGCTGCCCGCGGTGGCGGCGGCCTTGGTGCGCCTGCGCAGCGAGGCCGATGTCAAGCGTATCGTCGACCATCCCGAGTTCGGCCCGGCGAAGAAGCTGATCCTCGGTGGCGGCAGCAACCTGGTGCTGACGCGCGACGTGGCCGCGGCGGTGCTGAAGGTCGAGGTTCCGGGCCGGCGGCTGCTGCGCGAGACGCCCGAGGCCTTCATCGTCGAGGCCGGCGCCGGCGAGAACTGGCACGACTTCGTCGCCTGGACCTTGCAGCAGGGCTGGCCCGGGCTGGAAAACCTGGCGCTGATCCCGGGCCTGGTCGGCGCCGCGCCGGTGCAGAACATCGGTGCCTATGGCGTGGAGCTGAAGGACCGTTTCGACTCGCTGGACGGCGTCGATCTGGTCACCGGCCGCAGCGTCACGCTGCAGGCCGCGCAATGTGGCTTCGGCTACCGCGACAGCGTGTTCAAGCACCTGCTGGCCGGCAAGACGCTGATCACGCGGGTGCGCTTTCGCCTGCCGCGGCCCTGGCAGCCGGTGCTCGGCTACCTGGAGCTGCAGAAGCGCGTGCATGACACCGGCAATGCCCACCCCGACGCGCAGACCCTGTTCGACTGGATCTGCGCGATCCGCCGCGCCAAGCTGCCCGACCCGCTGCAGATCGGCAATGCCGGCAGTTTCTTCAAGAACCCGGTGGTCAGCGCCGAGCAGTGCCGCGACATCATCGGCCGCGACCCCTCGGTGGTGCACTACCCGATGCCCGATGGCAGCGCCAAGCTGGCCGCCGGCTGGCTGATCGACGCCTGCGGCTGGAAAGGCAAGTCCATCGGCCGCGCCGGGGTCTACGAGCGCCAGGCTCTGGTGCTGGTGAACCGCGGCGGCGCCATCGGCGCCGAGGTGCTGACGCTGGCCCGCGCCATCCAGGAAAGCGTCTACGGCCGCTTCGGCATCCGCTTGGAACCAGAACCCGTCATTCTGTGACCGGTTCCAGCAGGCCGGCGGCTTCGCAGGCCTCGCGGCTGGCCGTCAACAATTGTTCGAAACGCTGGATCAGGCGCGCGATCTCGTGCGCCGGCACGTGCGTGGCGCCCTCGTGCAGCGCCTGCGCCGTCTGCGCCAGCGCGCTCAGGCCGAAGTTCAGCGCCGCGCCGCGGGCCGCATGGGCATTGACCCGCAGGTCCAGCGCCTGGCCGTCGCGCAGCGCGACACGCAGGCGTTCGACCATTTCCGGGCCCTCGTCGAAGAAGCTGCGCAGCAGGTGGGCCAGGCGTTCACGCGACATCGCGCGCAGCGCCGCGTCCAGCGTGGCGCGGTCCAGCACCACGGGTGCCGGCTCGGGCGCCGGCGCATCGGCCGGGCCGGACGAGGGCAAGTCGGCGCTGCCGGCGCCGCCGAACAGGCGGCGGAACATGGCCGACAGCCGCTCCGGACTCACCGGCTTGGCCAGGAAGTCGTTCATGCCGGCCATCAGGCAGCGTTCGCGCGTTTGCGCGAAGGCATCGGCGGTGAGCGCGATGATCGGCACGGTGGCGGCCGCGCCGTCGGGTAAGGCGCGGATCGACAGCGTTGCGCCCACGCCGTCGAGCAGCGGCATGTGCAGGTCCATCAGCACGATGTCGAAGCGCCGCTCGCGGATGGCCTGCACCGCTTCCAGCCCGTTGCCGGCAAAGAAGGGCTGGTGGCCCATGCCTTCGAGCAGCGCCGCCATGTACTGGCGGTTCACCGGGTGGTCCTCGGCCACCAGCACGCGCAGCGAGCCCATGCCGGGCTGCGCGCCCTCGGCCGCGGCCGGCACCGGCAGCGCCGGCCGTGGCGGTGACGCAACGGCCTGTAGCGGCATGCGGAAGCTGAAGCTGCTGCCTTCGCCGGGCACGCTCTTGGCGGTGACGTCGCCGCCCATCAGCCGCGCCAGGCTGCGCGAGATCTCCAGCCCGAGCCCGGTGCCGCCGTGGCGCCGCGAGCGCGATTCATCGCCCTGCGAGAAGCGCTTGAACAGGCGGTCGAGCGTGGCCTGGTCCATGCCGATGCCGGTGTCGGTGACGACGAATTCGAGCAGCTCGCGGCCGTCGCCGTCGCTGGCGCGGTGCAGATCGAGCACGACCACACCGCGGTCCGAGAACTTGACGGCGTTGTTCACCAGGTTGAACAGGATCTGCTTCACACGGGTGCGGTCGGCGCGCACCTTTTCGGGGACCCCGGGGTCGGCGTCGATGTGCAGTGCCAGCGACTTCAGCTGCGCCTGCGGCCGCATCAGCGCCTCGACCTCGCGCAGCAGGTCGCGCAGGTCCACCGGCTCCTCGGTCAGTGTCAGCCGGCCGGATTCGAGCAGCGACATGTCGAGCACGTCGTTGAGGATGGTCAGCAGGTGGTCGGCCGACTCGGTGGCGGTGCGCAGGTAGTCCACCTGGCGCGCATTCAGTCCGGTGTCGCGCAGCAGCGAGAGCATGCCCAGCAGCCCGTGGAAGGGCGTGCGGATCTCGTGGCTCATGTTGGCCAGGAACACGCTCTTCGCTTCGCTGGCCGCCTCGGCCTGGCGCTGCGCATCGCGCAGGTGCGCGGTCAGGTCGACCAGCGCGCGCTGGCGCTCGCCCAGCAGCCGCATCTGGCGCATGGCCATCAACCCGAACATCAGCACCAGCAGCGACAGGAAGACGGTCAGCGCCAGCGCCACCTGGTTGTGCTGGCGCACGGCGGCGTTGCGCTCGGTGATCTGCTCGGACACATGGTGCGACGCGCTCAGCGACATCGAATGGATCGGCCCGCCCAGCGCGTCCAGCGCCGGCTGCAGCGTGGCCAGCGCTTCGACGTTCAGCGGGCGCCGGCTGGTCGGGCCCAGCACCTTGTCGGCGCGGGCGATGAAGTCGTTCATCTTGCGCAGCGGTGCCACATAGTCGTCGTTGCCGACCATCAGCCGCGCGGTGCGCTCGTTGTGCAGCAGGCCGACGCGGCTGACCCAGATGTCGTAGCGCAGCTGCAGCGCGTCGCGGTCGAAGTCGTCGCGCTCGAACTGCGCGCGCACCCAGTATTCGCGCAGCCGCAGGTACTCGGCTTCCACCTGGTACAGGCTCAGCACCACGTAGTCGTCCTGGTAGACGACGCTTTGTTTGAGCAGCGCGAACTGCCGCACCTGCACCAGCGCCACCGCGGCCAGCGCCAGCGCCAGCACCACGCCGATCAGGCCGAACAGCGTGAAGCGGCGCGGACGCGAGCTCGCCGCCGCGCCGTCCTCTACTGCACTTCGAGCGACTTCAGTTGCCATGCCGAGCGGCTGTAATAGACCGTGGTGCGCAACTCGGCGCTCGAATCGAAGGGGTAGATGATGAACAGCGGGCCCTTGTCGCGCACCGCCATCGGCTTGTCGTCGAGCAGCCGGGCCACGATCACGTCGTGTCGCTGCGCGTCGTCGAAGGGCATGTCGACGCGGTAGTCGTTCAGCGCCACCAGCCGCAGGCTGACGCCCTGTGCGCCGGCGGCGGCCAGCACGTCGCGCAGCAGCGGCCCGGTGAACCGCCGCGCCTGCGCGTACCAGGGGGTGCGGGTCGCAAAGGTCGCCTGCGGCAGGGCTTCGAGCATGGCCATGTCGAAGTTGGCGCGC
>Ga0307505_10001138_pt1 | contig 23242 bp, 24 predicted proteins | sample 23_S_MG_FD_202183 | JGI IMG/M metagenome (GOLD analysis project Ga0307505, IMG submission 202183) | Soil microbial communities from Populus trichocarpa stands in riparian zone in the Pacific Northwest, United States - 23_S | ecosystem: Environmental > Terrestrial > Soil > Riparian zone > Trees...
CCTTGGTCTGCACGCCGCCCGTACCGAGCAGGTTGACCTCGTCGCCCGTCGGCAGCCGCGTTTCCACGCCGACGCCAAACGCCGCCGTGCTCGCCGGGTTGAACGCGTACTTCGCGCGTACCACGATGTCGCCGATCCCGGAGGCAACCCCGGACATGCTGAAGATCTTCCGGTCGGGATCGGGCCCTTCGAACGCGTGCACGGCCAGCTCCTGGCCCGTCGACAGGCGTTCCAGCTTGGCCAGCACGCTGGCGTTCACCTCGACCCGCACGAAGGGAACGGCGACGCCGATGTCGAACCGGTCCGACACGCCGTAGGTGGCGAAGGCCACGGAGGTGTCGCTGACCAGTTCGAGGCCCAGCGTGGCCTCGATCAGATCACCCTCGAACGGCGGCGTGAGCCGCGACCCGTCCGGAACCGGCGTCTGGGCGGACCCGCGGCTGCAGCAGTCCTGGTGCGGCACGTAGAACTTGATCTCGTCTCCGCGCAGATTGAGGCCCTCGAACGTGTCGTAGACAGCGTGCTGGTACCCGAAGCCGGCGCTCACTTTGCCGCGGCCGGTCGTCAACGCGCGCTCCGCAAAGGAAGGGCCGAAGCTTTCGCTGCTGCGCGTCAGCGTACCCAGCGCCGGGTCGAAGGTGTAGGTGAAGCCGCCAGACGGCGATCCCAGGGGGTAGGTGGACAGCATCGTCAAGAGCGCCCGGTTCATCTGTCCCGGCACCAGCGCCTGGGCCGTTTCGGGCTGGAAGTGTGCCACGTGATTGGGCTGGTCGGGCAAATGCGTCGGTTCCAGCGTGATGGTACCGAGCAGTTCCGGCAGGATCGACGAGAGCGGGACGCCTTGCGCCAGGGCGCTTGTCGGCGAAGCTCCGATGGCCAACGGGACGACCGTGGCCAGCACTCGAAGCAGCGCGCGGAGGTTGTAGGACGGCATCTGCCCATCCTAACTCCGCGCGCCGCTGATACGACGGGTCAGGCCCGGAACGATGCGTGCCGAGGCCGGCCGGGGTTGAAGCTGCGCCGCGGCCCGGCCGGCGGACGCTGTCCAGGCCGCTGGGATGCGCCACGCGACCGGGGGCGCTGTTCGGCGCCGCCGCCCGACGACACGCTCGGGGCCGCGAATCCCTCGACGGCCACCTGCTCCAGCTGCGTCGGCAACAGACGCTGGATGTCGCGCAACAACTGCCGGTCTGCTCCGGACACCAGCGAGACCGCGCGGCCGGCAAGGCCGGCGCGGCCCGTTCGGCCCACGCGGTGGATGTAGTCCTCCGCGACGAGCGGCAGGTCGTAGTTCACCACCAGCGGCAAGTGCGCGATGTCCAGGCCGCGTGCGGCGATGTCGGTGGCGACGAGCACCGCCACGCGGCCGGCCTTGAAGTCGCCCAGGGCGCGCTTGCGCGCCCCCTGTGTCTTGTTGCCGTGGATGACGGCCACCTTGATGCCCGACCGTTCCAGGTCGTCGCCCACCCGATCCGATCCGCGCTTGGTTCTGCAGAAGACCAGCGCCTGACCGATGGGCGCCTGCGTCAGCACGTGCGTCAGGAGTTCCTTCTTCCGATCCGGGGCCACCGGGTGCACGCGGTGCGTCACGGTGGGCGCCACGATGTGCCCATCCGACACGTCCACGCGCGCCGGGTCGCGCGTGAAGTCGGCCGCCAGGCGAATCACCTCGGCCGAGAAGGTGGCCGAAAACATCAGCGTCTGGCGCGTGGCCGGCAGCGCCGGAATCACGCGGCGCAGGGGCGGCAGAAAGCCCATGTCCAGCATCCGATCGGCTTCGTCCAGCGTGAGAATCTCGACGGCCGACAGGTCGATCGTGCGGCGCTGCATGTGGTCCATCAGCCGACCCGGCGTTGCCACCACGATGTCGACACCCCGCCGCAACGCCTGGATCTGCGCGCCCATCGACGAGCCTCCGTAGATCGAGGTGACACGAAGCCGCAGCGGCGCCCCGTACGATGCAAGTGCGCGCTCCACCTGGATCGCGAGCTCACGGGTCGGTACCAGGACGAGCGCCCGCGGTGCCTTGGTGTGACCGCGGCGGCCTTGCACCAAAAGGCGCTCGATCATGGGCAGGCCGAACGCGGCGGTCTTGCCCGTGCCCGTCTGGGCGCGCGCCAGCAGGTCCGATCCGCGCAGGACGATCGGTATGGCCTGGAGTTGAACGGGGGTGGGCTGGGTGTAGCCCTTTTGAACGAGCGGAGTACACAGGGAGGCCGAGAGGCCCAGATCAGAAAACGACATCAGAGAATGCTCCCGAATTGGCTGAAGCGTTTCCCAAACGGCGCTGCAGGCCTGAAAAAGACACGTTCTTCGCCGGTGCGGCGTGAGTCGTGCGGACGGAGCGAGGGCTCCGGTGCGGATTTCGTGTTGCTAAGCTGGACGAGAGGAGGAACGAGTCGGAAACGGCTCGTTACGGCCTACTGACGGCAGAGCGTGTGGGAAGATCCGATGCCGTAACCGTACCACACTTGCTGCCGACCGTGGGCTTATCGCTGTATTCGGCGACGAATTCCCCTCAATTTACCTGGAAATTGCCGTATCCCCCCTGGGGTATCATCCTCCCCCCCCGTTCTGGGGGTCGGACCAAGTCGAACGGTTTCAGCGGGGAGGGCGTGACTTTATCCAGGAGGAAGTGACATGCGTATATTCGTTCGCATCATGCACGCGGCCTTGCTGGCCCTGCTACTGCTGCCGGCCGCCGCGTTTGCGCAAGGCACGCTGACCGGGACTGTCAGGGACGCCTCGGGCGCCGTATTGCCTGGCGTCACTGTTGAAGCCGCCAGCCCGGCTCTGACCGAGAAAATCCGGTCCGCCGTAAGCGATGGCGCAGGCGTCTACCGCATCATCGACCTGGTTCCAGGTACCTACACCCTGACGGCGACGCTGCCTGGTTTCAACACCGTCAAGCGCGAGGGTCTTCAGCTGGGCGGCACCGCCGTCCTGACCATTCCTATCGACATGCGTGTCGGCGGCCTGGAAGAAACGATCACGGTGACCGGCGAGAGTCCTGTCGTCGACGTGCAAAGCGTGCGTCGCGAAACGGTGCTGGCCGCCGAGACCATCGCCGCGATCCCCGCGACACGCACCGTCGGTTCGCTGCTCAACGCCACCCCCGGATTGACCGTGGACAACAACGGCCTCGCGCCCACGCCGACGATGACGTTCTTCAGCGCGCGGGGTGGCCAGGCCAACGAAGGACGCATGACCGTCAACGGCATGACCGTGGCGGCGGCCTTCAACGGCGGCGGCGTGTCGTCCTACATCCTCGACTCGGTGAACGTCGATGAAGTGTCGGTCGTCGTTTCCGGCGGCCTCGGCGAAACCGACATCGGCGCACCGACCATGAACCTCGTTCCGCGCGGCGGCGGGAACAACTTCAGGGGCCAGGCGTTCTTCAACAACGCCGGCGACTGGTCGCGGGGCAACAACATCGACGACGCACAGCGTGCGGCCGGCATCACGCAGCCGCCCGGGATCATCGGCTCCTACGACTCCAGCGTGTCCTACGGCGGCCCGATCAAGCGCGATCGCCTGTGGTTCTTCGGCAGCTACCGCAAGCTCGACACGACCAGTTCGGTGGAAGGGATCGTCGCCAACGCCAACGCGTTCGACGCCTCTCGCTGGGACTGGCGGCCGGACAACAGCGTCACCGCGCGCCAGCTGCAGGGCCGGACGATGTATATCGGGCGTGCGACGGCACAGCTGACCCCGAAGCACCGCATCTCGTTCGGCCACGAGTACCAGGTGCGCTGCGAGGGCGCGCCGTTGAAGGTCGAGACGGATGGCTGCCACACGCGCAAGGCCGATTGGATCGCCGCGGGCAACGCCACGCAGTCGCCCGAAGCGAACACCAGCTACTTCGACTTCCCGTATTACATGACGCAGGCCACCTGGACCGCGCCGATGACCAACAAGCTGTTGTTCGAGGCCGGCTTCACCCGCTTCTCGTACTACCACGCGGGCGGTCCTGGCCAGCTGCCGCCGGACGGAATCTTCGATCTGATCTCGATCTCCGAGCAGTCGACGGCCGTCAACCCGGCAACCGGGGAGCGCTACGCGCCGCGCGCCAACTACGCCTACCGGGCCCTGGCGACCTACAACGACAACTACGGCAATCCCAACAACTGGCGAGCGTCCACGTCATACGTGACGGGTTCGCACAGCATGAAGGTGGGCTACCAGGGTAGTTGGCTGATCGCGAAGTCGCGATTCGTCACGCCCGACTCGCTCGTCTCCTACCGTTTCAACCAGGGCGTGCCCAACGCGTTCACGTTCCGACTGCCCAACTACGAGCAGACCGACCACACGAAAGTGGCCGCGATCTACGTGCAGGACACCTGGACGCGCGGACGCGTGACCGTGCAGGGCGCCCTGCGCTACGACCGTGCGTGGAGCTACAGCCCGGCGGACGGCAACGGCACCACGCAGACGTCGCGTCTCAACACGTCGGGCATCACCTTCGGCCAGACGGCCGGCGTGAACGCCTACAACGACATCACACCACGCGTGGGCGTGGCGTACGATGTGTTCGGCAACGGCCAGACCGCGTTGAAGTTCAACTTCGGCCACTACCTGGACGCCGCCACCAACGACAGCATCTACACGCAGAACAACCCAGCGAACAAGACGGTTCGCCAGGTGCTCAACCGCAACTGGGCCGACAACGACCGCGACTTCGCGATCGATTGCGACCTCACGAACCTGGGCGCCCAGAGCCCGGCGGCGACGGGGAGCGTGGACACGTGCGGCGCGCTGTCGGGCGACGACCTGAACTTCGGTCGCTCCGCCCAGAACATCACGCAGGTCGATCCGAAACTGCTGGGCGGCTGGGGCGTCCGGCAGAACGACTGGCAGTGGGGCATCAACCTGCAGCAGCAGGTGCTGCCGCGCCTGTCGGTGGAGGTCGGCTACAACCGCCGCTGGTGGTCGGGTCCGAGCGCGTCGGACGGGTTCGTCACCGACGACCTGTCGCGTGGCCCGGCCGACTACGAGGCCTTCACATTGACGGCGCCGACCGATTCCCGCCTGCCAGGTGGTGGCGGCTATCCCTTGACGTTCTACACGCAGAGCCTGGCCGCGGGCCCGCGTCCGGCCAGCAACTTCATCACCCGCGAGACAAACTTCGGAGACATCTCGGAGTACTGGCACGGCGTGGACATCACGGCCAATGCCCGCTTGCGGAGCGGGCTCACGCTCCAGATCGGCACCAGCACCGGCCGCAAGATCCTCGACCGCTGCGATAGCGTGAACAAGGTGGACAGCCCGGCACCGCTTGGCTCGGTCCTGGCCGTTCCCCCGGCCGCCGCGGCCACGGCCCTTGGCGCGGCGCTCTTCGACGTCAGTGGTTGCTTCAGCCGTGAACCGTTCCTGACGACCGTCCGTGGTCTCGCGTCGTACACCGTGCCGAAGATCGACGTGCGCGTCAGCGGCACGTTCCGCTCGCAGCCCGGCGACCTGCGCCAAGCGATCTGGATCGTGCCCAACAGCGTCATCCAGACGGCTCTCGGGCGGTTGCCGTTCGGGGCCCTGGCGACCGGCACGACAAGCGTCTCGTTGCTCGACAACAACGAGCGGCGGCTGTATCAGGAGGGTCGCCGCTCCCAGGTGGATATGCGGATCGCCAAGATCCTCCGCCTCGGCAGCACGCGGGCCGACCTGGGACTGGACCTGGGCAACCTGTTCAACACCAACTACACGACAACGTTCGAGAACAACTATCAGTACACGGCCGGCAACACCGGCCGGGGCGGCACCTGGAACAACCCGACGGCTGTCGTGACGCCGCGCTTCGTGCGGATCAACGCAACGTTCGATTTTTAAGTCCGTGCTGGGGACCCGCCCACAACGGTGGGCGGTCCCCTTCTACCGCCGAGTCAGCGATCAGCAAAACGCGGAGCGGTGCAAGAATAGGGGCTGATGGAATCGGCCACCTACCCCGCCCTGTCCTCCTTCTTTTCCGCCTATCTGCACGAGGACTTCGTCCTCGAGCACCGCACGCCCAGCCTGGCGATGGCGGCGTTCTGCCTGAAGGCCTCTGACGGCCAGCGACGTGCCCTGCGCGAGGACTGCGAGCGCTTCCTGAGAGCGACGAAGGACTGGCAGTGGAAGGACGTGAAGGCCGCGATGCGCGACCTCGGCGGTTCCTGGGCTCCGCGCTCGCGGTCGGCGCTCGAGGCGGTATTCGCCGACGTGGGCGCCGTCGCACCACGGTAGGCGTCTCCGGCGACCCCTCGCGCATAATTCAAGCGTGACCCCTCGCGTCCGTTTCGCGCCCTCTCCCACGGGCTACCTGCACGTCGGGGGCGCCCGCACGGCCCTCTTCAATTGGCTCTACGCCCGTCACCACGGCGGCGTGTTCGTGCTGCGCATCGAGGACACCGACGTGGAGCGCTCGTCGGCCGACATGGTCACCGGCATCCTGGACGGGCTCCGGTGGCTCGGATTGGACTGGGACGAGGGCCCCGAAGCGGGCGGCGACTTCGGGCCGTACTTTCAATCGCAGCGGCTGAGCCGGCATCGGGATGCGGCGATGCGCCTGCACGCAGAGGGCCTGGCCTACTACTGCTACTGCACCCCCGAACGGTTGCGCGCGGAGCGCGAGCGCGCCGAAGCCGAGGGCGCCGCCTGGCAGTACGACCGCACGTGCCTCCGACTGTCGGACGACGAGCGTGCTCGACTCGAGGCACAGGGCGCACCCGGCGCGCTGCGGTTCAGGGTCCGCCCCGGCGCCACGGCGTTCGACGACGCCGTGCACGGGCCCATCGCCTTCGACGGTTCGCACATCGAGGATTTCGTCATCCTGCGTTCGGACGGGAACCCGACGTATCACCTGTCGGTGGTGGTGGACGACGTGGACATGGCGATCACGCACGTCATCCGCGGCGACGACCACGTATCCAACACGCCGAAGCACGTGCTGCTGTTCGAAGCGCTTGGGGCACCAGTCCCCCGGTTTGCGCACGTGCCCCTGATCCTCGGCGAGGACAAGAAGCGGCTCAGCAAGCGTCACGGCGCGACGTCGGTGATGGAGTACGAACGACAGGGCTATTTTTCGTCCGCGATGGTCAATTTCCTGGCCCTTCTGGGGTGGGCCCCCGGCGACGATCGCGAACTGCTGTCGAAGACCGATCTCATCGAAGGTTTCTCGCTGGATGGGATCAGCAGCGGCAACGCCGTCTTCAACACCGAGAAGCTGAACTGGATGAACGGCCAGTACATTGGCCGGATGCCTGTGGATGAGCTGGCTGATGCCGTCCGTCCAAGACTGGTCGACGCCGGCCTGGCCGAGTCGCCCATGGTGTCCGATCCCGCAGCATTTGGCCGCTTGCTCGAGCTGCTGAGGCCGCGCGCCAAGCGATTGGCCGACTTCGTCGAGCAAGCCGAGCCCATCGTGACCGAGAACGTCGTCTACCAGCCAGAGGCGGTCGAGAAGCACTTGTCCAGCCCAGGCCTTGCGTCGCACGTTTCCGCGCTGCACGACGCGCTGGCCGTCATCGAGCCATTCGACGAAGCCCACATTGAAGCGAGTGTTCGGGACACCGCCAGTGCGCTAGGAATCAAGGCTGGACTGCTGATTCACGCGACACGCGTGGCGGTCACCGGCCGAACGTCCAGCCCGGGGCTCTTCGAGGTGCTTGCGCTCGTCGGCCGAGCAAGCACGCTGGCGCGCCTGGATCGCCTGCGACGATTTCTCGTCGCCCGTTCGTAGATCTCGGGCTCTGTTTCCTAGAATTCCAATCTCGACCGTGAACAGCCGAGCTTCGTATCAGCAGCTCGGAAAGAACTGTACGTCTCTCCGCTTCGGCGTCGGACCGATGTGTGATCGTCTCGACAAGTTCGTGAGCGACTGCTCGCTCGTTAGATGAGATGACGGCGCGCTTGCTTGCCATCGCGGTGTGGCACATCAGTTGCACCTGTTGAGGTGGCAGCCTGCGCGTGCTCCTTCCCAACGCGTTTTCGGGCACGCCTCGAGGGACACCACCCATGGCTAAGGAAGATCGCGGTTTTGCATCCATGGACCGCACGAAGCAACGCGAGATCGCCAGCAAGGGCGGACGTGCCGCGCACGTCAAAGGCACCGCGCACGAGTGGAGCGCGGAGGAAGCACGAGCGGCCGGCCGCAAGGGCGGGCTGGCCAGCCATCGGAAGCGCCGACCCCTTCCGGAAGTCTAGCGAGGCCCGGCCTTCGGATCCTCGAGCATGGTTCAGAACCGGGCTTCGCTAGACCCAGTATCTCGGGCCCGCGCTCCGCGCGGGCGTAGACGTCTTGACGGAGTCAAACTTTGACTCAAAAGCGAGGATTCGAAGCCGTCAAGACGTCTAGAAACGTCAGGTCCGGGGCTGTCTTGCAGCCCCGGCTTGCGACCACCCAGTGGGAGCCGATATAGTTGGAGGTTCGTGGCGCGCCAGCGTCGCGAACCTACTACTGGGAGGTCGTTCAACGGTAGGACACGGCGCTCTGGACGCCGTTATCGGGGTTCGAATCCCTGCCTCCCAGCCACTTAACTAGTTCATTCCATTCGACTTCCGTTTTGCGCGGAGGCCGTCTCCACAATGTCTCCACGCCCGTGCGAGCTCGGACGTGATTCCAGTAGCCGAATCGACGACCCAAGCATGTCAGGGCTGAGGTGCATGTAGCCCTGCGTCACCGACATCTCTTGATGCCCCGCCAGCTCCTGAATCGCCTTCCCTGGCGCGCCCTGCATCGCCAGGTGCGAGCAGAACGTGTGACGCAGGATGTGGACCCCAGTCGGTACGCCCGCCAACCGTACGGCCCGCCAAACGCGTGTCCAGGCTGACTGACGACTAAGGGGCCGTCCGTCGTCCTTGCAGAGCACACGAGGTCCCCGAAGGTGACGGTACTCCCGCAGCGCTTCGAGCAGTCGCTCTGTGAGCGGGACGTAACGCACGCGCCCGTTCTTCGGGGCCGTGAGCTTGCCGCGCCAATCGGAGTGCCTGATCGCGAGCCGCCTGCGTGAGAAGTCCACGTCGGCCCAATGGAGCGCCACCATCTCCCCTGCCCGAAGCCCGGCGTCTCCACCGAGGAGAACGATCAGGTGAGTCCGCCAGCCCTTGATGCGCGCCGCGTCGACCAGACGCGCGTACGCGTCGAAGTCGTGGAACGACGCCTCTCGTCGGACAACGGGTAGCACCTTGATCGTGCACGGCATGGTGTCGATGACTTCCCATTCCACTGCCTTCTTCAGCAATACGCTCAGCACCGTCAACACGTTGTTCACGGTCTTGGTCGCCTTGCCCCGCAGTGTGCCTTTCAGACGCTGTACGTCTTCGTTTCTGATCGCGTCGAGCTTTCGGGAGCCGAGTGCCGGAATGAGATGCATCCGCAGAATCGTCTCTTTGGACGCCACGCCGCTCGGCTTCTGCCGATTGGCTTCCGCATGCTCCTCCAGAAACCTCGTCGCGAACTCTCTGAGTGAGGGCACCTCCTTGGCAGATTGAGGTGTGTGTTCTGGGCCGTGCAGCAGCAGATGCCGCTCACGGTTCTCGGCCCATCGCTGGGCAGCCGACCTGGACGTTCCCGGTGCCTTGCCACGTTCCCGGTACCGCCGGCCGTTGGGCAGCCGAAGGCGGATGTCCACCTCCCAGCCGCCACGTCGGTACGGTCTCAATGTCACGCTCATCGCCTGATCTCCTGTGGCGACGGCGCGGTGTTGTGGTCGAGGAAGTTTAGCAGCTCCGCGCTGCGCACCAGGACGCGCCGGCCCAGGCGCGTGACCCCAGGCAACGCGCCGCGCTCGACCATGGCGTAGACCGCCTTCGGCGTCGTCCGCAGCAGCGTCGCGGTCTCGGTCACCGTCAGGAGCAGCGGCAACGGGGGCCCGGGGTTCATCGCGCGCCTCTCTTCCAGTTCATCAGGGTGTCGAGCTGGCGGCGCTCCGCCGGCGTCATGTTGGCTATTCGATGTTCGACCAGGAGGCCCAGCTCGGCTCGAGGACGGAGCGCGTCGAGTTCTGCGGCGAAGGGCTTCGCGACACGTGCATAGCCCAGACCCACGACGTGCGCGGACACCAGGGCGAAGCCCAGTGCCGCGATCCACCGGTACGCGAGCGCGGGAAGATAGCGGCGCGCTTCCTGCTCGCGCCACTGCCGCGTCTCGTTGATCACCTCCCGCGCACGCTCGAGCCAGCGCCGCTCGTCCTGCAGCACCGCGCGCAGATCCGGATCATGGGTCAGGGCATCCACCTGGGCCTGCACTTGTCCGATCCGTCTGCTGAGCTCCTGAGCCCGCTCGAGGAGTTGCTCAACAGCCGCCTGCTGTGCCCGGAATAGATCCAGCGCAGTGCTCATGCTCTACCTCGTTCGGTCGTCATCGTGGTCACGCGTCACGGCACCGCCGCGTCCTGCGCCGCCGTCGGATGCCCACTCCCAGTCGAGACGCTTCTGTTCGCCGACGAGAAGCGCCTGGCGCTCGGTCTCCAGGTCGCCGATGGCCCGATCAAGTGTGTCGAGCCGATACTGGTCGGTCACGGCCTGAGCCGCACCTTCGATGCCGTCGTGGGCACGCCCTCGACTCACCAGGTGCGCCGCCGCCGGACCATAGTGGCGGCCGGGCTCGTCGTCCCGGCCCTGGCGCGCGTAGCTGCGGTGATCGACGCGCTCTTCGCGCCCGAGTCGTTCGAGGGTGTGGTTCGTGAGCGTGGCCAGACGTTCCCGCGCGTGCTCCACCCAGGCGCGCCCGTGGAGCGTTCGAGTCTTCGCCGCGCCTCCGCGGGCAGGTTCATCTCGATTGGCCCGCGCGAACCACTGCTCCCGACTTCGCTCGATCCCGTCATTCGCCCGCTCGGAGATCATCAGGTGGACGTGCGGGTTGTGTTCTTGGCCGTCGGCATCGCGGCCGGCGTGAATCGCGAGCGTGTACGGGAGGGACTCGTCACGCGTGAGCTCCGTCGCGAAGTCGTGCGCGAGCGTGATCTGGTCCTCCGCACTGAGGTCTCGCGGGAGTGCAAAATCACCGGTCACATATAGGCGCCCATTCACGCGTTCATGCAGGTCGGCTGTGTCCCAATACGCGGCCGGATCCTCGACGGCCCACGACGGCATGTGGTCCGATTCGACGTAGATGGCAGGGTCGCGGTCGGGATCGGCATACGCTCCGTCCCGCGTTATGTAGTCGAAGGAGGCTCGGGCACACGCCCCGGTTGCGCGGGACCCGGACCGAAACGAGAGGTGGTAGCAGGCCCCACCAGACGGGGAGGAGCCGCCACCTACGGGCCCACGCGAATCGTCGAGCCAGTCCATCCTCCCCCTCCCGCCGGCCACGGGCGCACGACAAGGCGTTTCGCAGAAACGCCAAAGTGCGCCTGTGGCCGGCTCATCGCCGTCCACTGGACCTGTCCTGTCGCCGCGACCTCGCAGCCGACGTGTCGCATCAGGTGCCCCTCCCACCGTCACCGTTCGGTCATCGGGCGGCCGGTGCGCCGTGTGTTGGCACCGAGAGATCGAAGACGGCGCGATCGTGGGGCCGCGTCAGACGCCCATCCAACCATCGGGTGAGATCCGTGTGCGACGAGAACGCGGGCACCTCATTGCCGAGATCGAGTGCGGCCAGAACTGCCGCGCCGACCAGAATCTTTCGACGTGTATCGAGCGTGCGGGCGGCATGGCTGGCTCTCGCCACCAATCGACCACGCTCGACTCGCAGCCGCGCCAGGCGGTCGTCCAAGGTCTGCAGCTTCGCGACGTGCACCTGTTCTGGTCTCATGCGCGCCTCCGACTTCGACTATGCCCGAGGGCTCGGCGGCAATCGGTGTCAAGCGGAACAGTGTGCGGGAATCAGCACTTGGCCGATGAGGGACTACGAGCCGAGGAGGCCGAGTGGACTGCGCGCGGGGCTTCTCAAGTCCTTGACCACGTGCGTGTACAACATCGTCGTCTCCACATGTGCGTGGCCGAGGTACTCCTGAATCTGCCGGACGTCCACGCCGTTGAGGAGGAGATGCGTCGCGAGGCTGTGGCGGGAGCGTGTGCAATGACACGGCTTGTGCATCGCCGCACGCCTGGAGGACGGCGAGGTAGGTGATTAAGTGCCCTTTCAACGGGACCCCCCCCGAACTGCTGCAGTGACGGCTCGAGTTCGCTCATCGGACACCTCGGTCCGGCCGACGCAACAGCGGGGCCACCATCCACGACGGATGGCGGCGTTCATCGGCAACTGGCGCCCGCCGTCTAACACCGCCCGGCCGTGGTTACTCCACCCGCGGCATTGGAAGGATTCGGCATCGGCGGCCGCCTGGATCTCGGCCGGAGAGAAGGCTTTGACACGATTCGGGCTGCGGGGATAATTGCGCCGCAAGGGGTGGCGGCGATGCTGGTGGCGAGTCCTTGGATTCGGCTGTTTCCCAGCGAAAGGCGCATGCGCCCATAGAACGGTCGGCAGACTCGATCGACGACTGTGGCGCGTCGACTTAGCTCAGGCGCTCGGTCGAGATGGAGAGCATCGGTATGGAACAAAGCGAGGCGGCGGCGATGGGTCAGGTACAGTCATCTATCCCGTTTCGCCTGGTCTACGGCCTGTTCTATCCCGCGGTTCTCGGCTCAGGCCTTGTCGCGTTTGGCCAGATCCTTTGGGCAACTCGGTGGGTCGCCTGGACTAGAGTTGAGACCTATTTCCTAATCTTCGTGATTGTCCTATTTAGCGCGTCTTTCGTGTCGGGATATCGCGCCACCCGATACCGATGGTACGCCGTGGTCTTCGACGCAATCGAAATCTGCCTCGTGTTCGCGGTCTTTGCCATGACCAGAGTCTTGGCCGCTGCCGCTGACCCCAGTGCGCCGCTCACCCTCGGCTGGCCCATCGCCTTAGTGGTGTTAACGCTGGGAGTGCAGATCTTCTGGATTGTTATGGCTGCTGGTGTTGAGGCTAAGCACATCGTCTGGATCTTTGGTACACGGGTCTTACTCGCGGTGCTGCTGTGGTTATCCTGGGCCGTCGAGGTGATGCCCTCGCAGGCACTGTGCTACTCGGCGGCTGTCGTTGTTGTCATCCTCTACGTCGTGAACGTTGTGAAGCCAGTTGTCGAGCGTCGTTAGCTCAAACTGCCGAACACGGCGCGGGTGAGCGCCGACGCTGGTAGGCGGTAGAAGGTGAACTGAGGCGTGATGTTCGATTCGTTCGTCGGTGTACTCGGCATCGTGCTGTCCCTCGTGCTGTTCTTCATCGGGTACCGCCAGACTGTCGGTGCCAAGAAGGAACGGATTGCGGCATGCAATTCCGATGTGGAGAAGATCCTGGTACGCAGGATTGTGCTTGAGTCGTACACCCCTGCGCGAAGTGACATTGGTCGGCTAGTCGAGGGCAAGGCGCGCGACTTTCGAGTGCGGGAGGACGACCTTCTGTCCGACGCGCAGGTCCTCAACGCTGTCTATACGCGCGTCTTCGAGAGCGACCTCATCCCAGCTGAACAGCGCAACGAGATAATCGCCAGGATTGTGCCGGCCCTGGTTGAGACTGAGGTGCGCCCGACGGAGGACACGGACTCCGGCGATTCGGCCGGACGGGCGCGGCTGTTTTCCCAAACAAGCGCGGCACTAGGTATCTTGGCGCTGCTCGCTTCAGCTGCGGGCGCGATAGTGGCCGGATTGCCGGAGCTGGCGAACCTAGACACGCGTTATCCGACCTTCTTCCAGACAGTTCTCCTGACCGGGACTGCCAGCCTTGCAATCATCACGGTTTGGATCATTGTCAATCGACTCCGGAGCACTCAAGAGGAACTGGCTACACGAGGAACCGAAGTCGCGCACTACGTTCGTTTCGAGCGCGAGGTCGGCAGCACGCTAAAACGCCTTGGCCTCAAAGTGCGCCCCACGTTGCCTGAAGAGCCCGGGGATTTTGTCGCTGAGGACAGCTCGGGACGACTGCTGGTCGAGGTCAAAGCGTGGCCTAGACGCGTTCCCGCTCGCTTGCTGTCCGAGATGACCCACCGGCTGAGTGAAGCCGGACGTTCCTTGAATGCCGACGTGATCGTCGTGACCCGAAGTCCTGTCCTGGAAGTCACTGACGTACTCGTGAAGTCTGGCATCCGCTTCTGCACTATCCGACAGTTGCCAGAGTATGTCAGGAGTCGACTGAAGGACCACTCGGCTGCCTAACCGCGGCTGATGTGCCGTTAGCCGGACTAGACTCCCGAGGTGAATATGCTACGCGCGGGAACACTACTGATCGTGGGGCTTGCTCTCGGGTGGCCGGCGTTCGCCGGTCAATCGGCCGCGCCGCGTTCGCCCGAGGAGGAACTCGCGCGCTGGGACCGGATGTTCGCGACTGAACCCGCACATATCCGCTGGGAGCCAAGTCGATTTCTCACCGAAGTCGCGCCCACGCTCAGGCCGGGCGACGCGATCGACGTGGGCATGGGTTCGGGCCGCAATGCCCTGTACTTGGCTCAGTCCGGGTGGCGTGTCACCGGAGTCGATACCTCGGCAGTCGGTGTGGAGCGCGCCCGCGCGCGAGCGACCGCGAACAAGTTGTCGTTCTCGGCCGTGCAGTCGGACATGTTCAAGTTCGACTACGGCACGAGTCGATACGATCTCGTGCTCTTCATGTACATGGGGCCGGTCGGCGACTTGGGCGAACGATTTGTGCGTGCGTTGAAGCCAGGTGGGTATCTCCTCATCGAGCACTTCGCGGGCGGATTCGAGGCCGGTTCCTTGCCGACTTTGTTCAAGGGCCTCGACGTGCTGCGGTACAGCGAAGACGAGGACTATCCGGACTACGATCTGCGAAACAAGGGCCGCGGCGTGCGGTTTCTCGCACGGAAGCCGCTCGCTCCATGAGCGAACGTGCTCGACGGAAGGCCACAAGCACTATGAAGAAGGCAGGTATCTGCGCATTAGTCGGCGCGATGATCATTGCGGCTGCGTCGTTGCGCGCCAAGCAAGACGACGCCCGCCTGAACGATATTGCGTTCGAGGTCGCGTCGATTAAGCAGAACGTGTCGGGCGAGTCGGGCATGCGCATTAATTTCCCGCCCGGTGGAAATGTCGTTGCTACAAACGTCCCGCTCAGACTTCTGATCGCCAGCGCCTATGGAACACCACAAGGCCTGCTCCCGCTCTCGCGTATCCTTGGAGGCCCACAATGGATCGATTCTGACCGGTTTGACGTTCGTGCGAAGGCCGCGACCAACTATGACGATCAGCGGGTCGGCAACACGCCTCCGGCGCAGCTGTTGTTGATGTTGAGGACATTGCTGGCCGACCGATTCAGACTGATAATTCGGGATGACACGGTTGAACAGCCGATCTATACCCTTGTGCTCGCGCGAAACAGCGGCCCGCTGGGTCCCGGAATCAGTAGGTCCGATGTTGACTGCGCGGAGGTGCGGCGTGGCCCGCCCCCAAAGCCAGGAGAGCGACTAAAGTGCGGACTGAACATTGGTCCGACTAGCCTCGTAGGCGGGTCGCAATCGATGAGCCAACTGGCGGCGGCTCTTTCTGTTCGTGTGGACCGAACAGTGCTGGACAGAACCGGACTGAGCGGATCCTTCACTGTGGATCTGAGCTGGAGGCCTGACGAGTTCTCGGCCACGGACCCCGTAGCCCGCGAGCCTGACGATCGAAATCTCCCATCGATTTTTACAGCAGTTCAGGAGCAACTCGGCCTCAGACTCCAGCCAGATCGCGGACCTGTGCCTGTCCTCGTAATCGAGGGGGTCGATCGCCCCTCGGAAGACTGAAGGCAGGATGGGCGGCTTAAAGGACGTTGACCGCTACGGTAGGAGGCAAGGTGTCTCGGTCTCTAGTCTGCCTAGCGCTACTGGTCCCGCTGTTCGGATGCAGCGAAGGTGGGGCGGACTGCCGCTGGCCGACGGAAGACTCTGGACGGCTTGACCTCCGAGATAGGGCTGCCGCCGAGCACCTCGTGGAGGATGTCCGCATCGCGGAAGACCTGGCCATTCGCTTTGGTGATGCTCGATGGGCACCGGGGCCTGTACGTGCGCAGGGGCGTCATGAACAGTGCCTCGCCCCTACCTTGAGTCAGATTGCCAGCCGGCACGATGTTCCCCTGGGCACGGTGCTCGCCGCGCGCGAAAGCCTGAGCGATCGAGGCGTTGATCCAGCCGTCAACGTACCAGTTGGCTTGTTCTCAGTCTTCCTCGGGTTGTTCGTCGTTCGTCGGCTGACCAGACGGTTCGCCTACAAGGAAGAACTCTTGGCGAATGTCGTCGCTAGTGTGCTGGCGTCAGCAATGGTGGGCGTTGTCACCCTGGCGTTTGGGCGGTTGTGGGAAGGTGGGGTCGAAATCATCCGCCTCGGCAACGATCACCTCAGCTACAGAGGGCTTCGGTTGCAGTGGACGCAACATCCCCTGGAGTTGCTTGCCGCAGGTGTTGCTGTGTTCTGGGTGGTGTGGCTGGCCTGTTACTGGATGGCCGAGGGTCGTCAGTCAGGAGCAAAGGCATCTGGGCACGCGGTCTAACCCCCGCTGCAGCCGACGGGCGGCGTAGAGATAACGAGGCGGCTAGGGAACACGGGCGAGGCCGCTCGCGACTGAGGGGCCAGACGGTAGACCTATTCACGATTCAAGACGCACGATGAAGATCGCGGCATATCAAGCACCGCTTCTCCCCAGCGGCTCCATGGAATCCAGTGGTCTCGTTGCGGACCAGGTCAAGGCGTGCGAGGCTGCGGTATTGGGTCAGTTTGGTGCTCGGCGCCACGAAGCGACCAAAGCGCCTATTCCGGCTGCGACGACAAGCAGCCAACCGCTGAGCTCAGGTGACAATTCGCCGAACATAGCTAACTCTCCAGCTGTCCAACGATTTCTGCGATGCTCCAGCCGTGATCGGAGATCCCCGCTTCCATCGCTGGTGTCACCCTGAGCGTCTGATGCACCCTGCCGAAGTTGTAGCACATGAAGTATAGGGCCACGGCGGCGGCGTGATTCTCGACCTTTTTCGAGAACGCGCTTGTTAGGCGGTCGTCGAACCTGAAGCAACGGTGCTGCGGGTCGCAGAACCGCTCGTCGGCCGGTGATGTGTGCGCGATAGGTCGCCGCCGCGTCTCGACGCGAAGGGGGTCCTTCACGGACTGGTCACGTCGGAATCGACGTGGACCAGGCACCATACCTCGTCGCCTCGGCGGCGAGCCTCGACGTAGAGGCGTCCGTGACCAATTGGGCCGCCAGATGATGTTTGCCAGATCTCTAAAGGTTCTTGCCCCGCGACTCGATCTTCGGAGCCATTGAAGGCCTGCGACACCAGACTGGTCTCGGGCACCTGCATGTTCTCGTGGAATCGAATCCCGAGCTGTGTAGCAGCATCGTTGGGCGACGACGACAGCACGCGGAGTTTGGGTTGCGGCAGGTTGACGTCATCCAACCCACTGAGCAGGTCGTCGAGTTGACGCCTCTCCGAATTCTTGTACAGCCGCCGGGCCCTCAAGAAGAAAACAGGCTGAAGGCAGTGGCGCACGCAGGCGTAGAGCGCGGATTCGCGACTGGCATCCGGAGCAATCTCCGCTAGGACCCGCTCGACGACATCGAACGTCAGACGTCCCGCCGACTCCAGATGAGCGTGGAACACGGGACCGAACAGGTCCGGATGGAACGCCAGTTCCCCGGCGATCTTGTCCACCAGGACTTCCTCGGGGTGCTTTCGTTTCGCCGCGCGCTTACGGAAGGCGAAACGCAACTGCTTGCCGTCGAGCAGCAGATGGATAACCTCGTGCCACTTACTGAAGTACCGCCGCGAGCGGTGCCAGCCGCGGCAGTTAATCACGGCCAGGTACGGCATCTCCCAATCGGCACGGCTCTGCCGCTGGAGGATGACCGCATCGGTCGAATCGTCGAGTTCCGCCGCCAACCGGGCTAGCACCGGCTCGCGTGTCGGTGGTACCCGCTTGAGAAGGGCTGCGATGTCCGCGTCGCTATTAATCTCGACGATCTCGATGGAGAACGAGGTCGCGACCTGGTCGAGCAGATCCGAGAGATTCTTGGGCCTTCCGTGAGCGGCGATCCACGTCCGGATGGTCTCGGTGGCATGGAGGATGAGAGATCGTTCGATGTCGCCTCGAGCAGAAAGCCCCAGCCGCTTGGCTGCCGCGATCAGTTCGCGTTGATACGCCAGTCGCTCCGAGGCGTCTCTCACGTCAGTTCTCCAAGAAATCCTTCACGCTGTCGAATAGCCGCCGCCAGTATTCCTTGTCCTTGACGACGCGCTCCTCGCGGCGATGCGTCTTGATGGACCGATCGACGTCGAGAACCGCCACCGTCTTGCGGTAGCTCAACCCCATCTCTTCCGCGAGCGCATGCAGCTCGGCAGGAATCTCGACCGTCGCCGGCTTGTAGTCCGTGACCGTCTCGCCGCGCATGAGGTAGTCGAGCGAGGCACCGAGAACGTTGGCCACGCGGAGTAGACGCTCGCCACTGATGTCTGACCCCCGCTCCACATCCCAAAGGAAACTCTTCGAAATCTCCGCCTGCTCCGCCAGCTGCTCCAACGTCAGACCGCGCTGGGTCCTGACATGGCGAATTCGACTGCCGACCGTTGCCGGCTTATTGTCACGCTCTGGCATAACCCTATTTGGAAGAAACACTTACATGCCAGAAGATGGCTGACCGGTTGAGGTGTGTCCGGTGTACTGGTATAATCCGATATATCGGTAGTCTGGTTCGATAAAGAAGCACACGTCCAGTTATAGGCCGAATGCTCATCGGAGGCAAGTGGGTTCGGGAGATCGGCTTCACACGCCATGCCCAAGAAGACCACGACATCAGCGAGCCAGAAATCGGATCGATCAGCTGCGCAGGCTAACAGCGCGTCAACGGTGGTTCTGGTTCGGAAGATTCCAGAGCTGACCCGAACCCTGCTCTGCGTCCGCGCCGGCGGCCGGTGCGAGTTCGACGGCCACAACAACTATCTGTTTGAGCACCCCGTCACGCTGCACCAGGGCAACTTCGCCGAGATGGCGCACATCGTCGCCTTCAAGAAGGCCGGGCCCCGCGGCATGGAGAACCGGCCAGACGATATCAACAACGTCGACAACCTGATGCTGCTCTGCCCGCGTTGCCACAAGCTCGTCGATGATCGCCCGTTGGAGTACCCCCGGGAGCGCCTTGAGGGATACAAACGGGAACACGAGCAGCGAATCTTCCACCTAACGAGTCTGGGTTCCGACCGCAAGACCTCCGTCATCATCTTCAAGGCGCCGATCGCCGGCCAAACCGTCGCCGTGCCTTTCGACCACGTCATCGAGGCGACCTTCCCTCGGTACCCGAAGACACGCTCGCCGCTGACCATCGACCTCACCGGTCTCGCCGAAGGGCCAGGATTCACCGAAGCGGCGTGCTCGACGATCGCGAGGCGAATCGATCCGCTCTTCGAGCCGGAAGGCGAGGCCGCGCAGGTCGGCCACGTGTCCATCTTGGCGCTCGGCCCAATCCCGCTTCTCATCTGCCTCGGCCGGCACCTCACGAGCAAGGTCCCGGTCGACGTGTTTCAGCGCCATCGCGACACCGAGCGCTGGGCGTGGAAGCCCGACGGACCCGACCTGTCATTTCGCTCCGCGATGATCAAAAAGGGCGATCCGCGCCGAGTAGCGGTGCTGCTCAGCTTGAGCGGGTCTATCAGCCTTGCTGATCTGCCAGCCGACGTTCGCGAGACGGCGACGGTCTACGAGTTGACGCTCGATGGGAGGGCGCCAAATCCGACCTTCCTGAGACGCCGGCAAGATCTCGAGGCCTTCAGGGTCGCGTATCAAGAGCTGCTCGGCACGATCGGCCAGCAGCACGGACGCCTGGAGGAGATCGACTTCTTCCCGGCAGTACCGGCTCCGGTCGCGGTGCTCTGTGGCCGCGAGCTGCTGCCCAAGGTCCATCCCAAGCTGCGGGTCTTCGACTTCAACAAGGAAACGGGCGGATTCACTTTTCAACTAACGGTGTAAACACATGACAGACAAGGAATATTTGGAAGCGGTTCTCAAGAACCAAGACCTGAAGGACGACAGCCCTGAGCTGAAGGACCTTCAGAAGGAGCGGGCGAACGTCGAGAAGCTGCTCCGCGCCGGCTTTCCCGACTGTTCGCCGACGATTCGGTACGGCGGCTCGAAGGCCAAGAACACGCTCATCAAGGAAAACTACGACCTCGACATGGCGTCGTACTTCCCGCACGACGACACGTCGGCCGGCGAGACGCTGAGGGACATCTACGACAACACCGAAAAGGCGCTGGCGGGACAGTACAACGTTGTTCGCAAGCGCACGGCGTTGAGGCTGCGCAGCAAGAAAGACGTCGACTTCCACATTGACGTTGTTCCCGGCCGCTTCACCGACGACGACAAGTCCGACTGCTTCCTGCACCAGGAAGGCAGCGACAAGGACCGGCTCAAGACGAACCTCAACGTGCACATCGAGCACATCCGCGACAGCGGCTTCGTGCCCGCGATCCGAGTCCTCAAGCTGTGGAAGACACGCAAGGCGCTGGAGGTAAAGCAGTTCGCCTTCGAGCTGCTCATCGTCAAGCTCCTGGCCGGCACGAATAAGTCCCTGCCCGAGCAGGTCAAGTACGTCTGGTCCGAGCTGCGCGACCGCGCCGAACCCGTGGCAATCCAGGATCCTGCGAACCCGACCGGCAACGACCTTTCCGACCTCCTCAACGAGACCGTGTGGGCTGACCTGTCGGCCGTTGCCAAGAGCTCGTTGGCGACCCTGGACAGCGACGGTTGGGAGGCCATCTTCGGCAAGGTGTCGAGCGACGACGACAAGGCGGAGAAAGCCCAACGTGCCGCCGCGACGGTGATCACGCCCAGCAGACCATGGTTGCCTCGGGAGTAGCGCCGTCCTACCAGAGGCTGGAAGCGGAGGTCCAAAGGAGCTATCCCGACCTGCGGTTGGTCGTCAGAAACGACCAGCCGCTTTTTCGCGGCAGTTTTCCGATTCGCCACGAGGGCGACGAAATCGACCGGTTCCAAATCGAGATCTCATTTCCGGACGGCATCAACAGACTCCCGGCGATCCGCGAAGTCGGCGGTCGCATCCTTAGGGACTCCGATCACCACGTCAACGCCAGTAACGGTGACATCTGCACTGATGTTCCGGAACTGATTCTTCTTCGCGGTCAGCCGTCGCTGGTCGAGTACCTGGACGGCGCGGTCCGCAATTTCTTCTTAAGCCAGATCATCGTCGCCAGCGGCAAGACGTGGCCCTTTGGCCAGTGGGAGCACGCCAAGAAGGGACTGCTCCAGGCGTACGGCGAACTTCTCGGCGTCGTTGAAGAGCGGCAGATCAGAGCCTATCTGGATTACGTCGCCAGCAAGAAAACCAAGGGGCACTGGCCGTGTCCGTGCGGAAACACAAAACGGCTCCGCGACTGCCACGCCAAGCAGGTCGCTGAACTGCGCGAAAGGATTCCCCGGCGAATCGCCGCCAGCGCCTTGAAGCGCCTCGATGGCTACCCTTGAATTCGCAAGGCACCCGAACGTCACTTCTCTTCTTCGACCGTATTCAAGTTGATAGTCCACGAAACGACAACACCGTTATGGGACCGAACAGACGAATCGTTCAACATCGCTCCGACGGGCAGTGGGAGGTCGTCAAGCCCGGCGCCGACCGGGCAAGCGCTGTCACCGACACGCAGGCGACCGCGATCGATCGAGCCCGCGACATTCTTGGCAACGACGGTGGCGGCGAACTGACGATAAAGGGTCAGAATGGCAGGATCCGCGACTCTGACACCGTGCCGCCAGGACATGACCCGAATCCGCCGACGGATAAGCGTTAGCAGCCGTTTGCAGGCATCAACGAGCCGCCTCCATGGGGGCGGCTCTCTTGACTTGATCCGATTCGAGCAGTCCGCGACGAGGACGCTGGAATAGTCCAGTCAATCGCTTGACGGTTCGGTAACCTTGATCGGACGATCGCTGCCATGGTGAGCGGTCTCTATTTCTGGGTCCGGTAGAAAGCCAAGGCATTGAGGCATTGAATGAACTGGTCGCTCGCTGCACAACGAGCAATGCGGCGTCATGTTTACCGTGCGGTCGAACGACTCGATCCTGTCCGGTACTCGCAGGAACCCGCCTATGTCGCAGCCCTGCTCGCCAGGCTCGACGGTATTGTTTACTCGAGCCATGACAGCCGAATCGAAATCCGGAGCACGATCGTAGCCGATAGAGGTCCGAACTCGGCCGAATCGAAATGGGGAGCAGACTTTGCCATTGTGGGCGTCTTCCATGGCCCCGAAGAGAAGATCGAGAAGGGAGTCTTGGCGCAAGCCAAACGTGGATCGCTGAGGGAGCTGAACTCCAATGCAGAAGCTGGGTTTTTTGACCAATGTGCTCGAATGGCGCGTGCTACGGATGCGGTGCTGGGGCTTGAGGTACCGGCTCATGCGGGCGAGCAGGTGCTCGTCCGAGAGATTTATGTCCAGCCGGTGACGAGGGCCGTCTCCTTGGACGACCGCCCATGGCATCCACCGATGACCATCGGCATTGCGAGGAATCTCGCGAGCTACCTGTCTGATCGTTTTCTTCTTTGCCAACACGGCGACCGCGGTGCAGACGTCGTCCGACGATTCGGCGACAGTCGCCTTTCTCAGATCACAATGCTGTGCGAATCGGCCGTCTAACAGCGTTGCCGGCGCGCAGGTGAGTAGGACCGTTTGGCCGATCAGACATCCGAACTGATCGGGCGTAGAATTCGACTATGAACGTCGAAGAGCTTGTGGCGGCGGCGTTGAAGCTGGATCCCCAGGGCCGAGCGAAGCTGGCGGGTCGGCTACTCGACAGCCTTGAGGAACTGTCCCCGGAGGAGAACGATCGAATCTGGGCCGAGGAGGCGCAGCGCCGTGCGGACGCGCTCGACACGGGCGCGTTGTCGAGTCGACCCGCGGAGGACGTGTTTCGAGACGCTCGGGCCCGGATGTGATCGGTGCGCGTCACTTTCAACGAGCTGGCCGAACGCGAACTCAACGAAGCCGCGCAGTACTACGAACAGGAACAGCCCGGGCTTGGCGTCGCCTTCCTCGCGGAGATCAGCGGGACGGTTGAGAGACTGACCGAGCACCCGGAGGCCGGGACCAAGTTGCTGCGGACGGTTCGGCGGCGATTGTGTCGCCGCTTTCCGTACGCCGTGCTCTACGAGATCAAGCCCACCGAGATCCGAATTTTGGCGATCATGAATCTACGGCGGCGACCTGGGTACTGGGTTGGTCGGCGCTGAACTGAACGGCAAACAACCGCTCTGCGGTCGACGGCGCTTGGTGGACCCGGTAATCCGATATTCCAGTGA
>Ga0307505_10001139_pt1 | contig 23224 bp, 19 predicted proteins | sample 23_S_MG_FD_202183 | JGI IMG/M metagenome (GOLD analysis project Ga0307505, IMG submission 202183) | Soil microbial communities from Populus trichocarpa stands in riparian zone in the Pacific Northwest, United States - 23_S | ecosystem: Environmental > Terrestrial > Soil > Riparian zone > Trees...
GGATTGTTCGGAACGACCTCGTCGATGGCCGCACCGGCCTCGCCGATGATCGCGCAGCGCGCGGCGTTCTTCGGCAGGTGCTCGCGCGCCTCGGCGGCGTTGCGGATCGTCACGATGTCGAAATGCTCGACCCAGTAGCCGGCCGGGGCGTCGGGCACGACATGCCAATAGTCGTGCGGTTGCAGGAACACGAGGCGTGGACGCTGCCCGGGCGAGTACACGATCCACGAACCCGGCGCGCGGGTTACTGGCAGCCAGTGCTTGAAATGCGGATTGACGTGGAACGGATAGTCGCGATCGTCGAGGAACTGGTAGTGCACGTGCCCGGAAGGGACCACCAGGTGATCGAAGCCGCCGCGCGCGAGCGCGATGTCGGTGCGTGAGGTGAGCGTCGCCAGATGCTCGGCGAACAGCGGATGCAGGTCGGGGTGCTGGTTGTCCATCGTGCTTCCTTGATGCAGACCGGCATTGTGCCGTGTCATGCGTACGATGCGAACCGGCTGGGCGAATGCCGCCATCGTGTCATCGCGCGCTCACATCGGTTGCACGTGTTCGCGGTGAAGTGACCTTGCGAAGGTCCGCCGACCCGCTGCCGTGCCCGCAGCGTCCTGATTGCCGGGCGCTCAGGGTGGCCCGGGTCGGGTTCGCGGTGGGCGGGGTGCCCGGATCGCACCCGATCGGAGACCGTGACGACCCCACCCCGGATTCCCGAACTCCTTCATGCCACAGGAATTTTCTTGACAGTGCCGGACCCCGCGGCATAAGGTGGGAGATAGTGGTTTTTCGTGGTGGATAGTGGGTCATGTTTCAAGGCGAAACCGCGGTAACGGTGGACGACAAGGGCAGGGTAGCGATACCTGCCGCGCATCGTGATGCCGTTTCCAGGCTCAGCGGCAATCGCCTCGTGCTGACCTACAACCCGTTCGAGCAAGGATGTCTGTGGCTGTTTCCGGAGCAGGAATGGGAGCGCGTACGCGACGAGGTGAACGTGCTGAACAAGGCCAAGGCGGTGCATCGCAATCTGCAACGCAGGCTGGTCGGCGCCGCGGCGCACGTCGAACCCGATGGCAACGGGCGCATCCAGTTGCCGGCAAGTCAGCGCAGCGCGACCGGCATCGAGAAGAAAGCCGTGCTCCTGGGCATGGGCAACAAGCTCGAGCTGTGGAGCGAGCAGGCGCACCTGGCCAACATCCGCGAAACGATCGGCGAGGCGCAGATCACGGAGGACATGCTCGAAATCAATTTCTAGCCGAGGTGGCAGTGATGGGCGAAACGGAGTTCAGGCACGTGCCGGTCATGCTCGCAGAGGTGATCGACGCACTGGACATGCGCCCGGATGGTGCCTACCTGGATGGCACGTTCGGACGCGGAGGACATGCGCGCGAACTGCTGGCGCGGCTCGGTGATGCGGGAAGGCTGTTGCTGATGGACCGCGATCCGCAGGCGATCGCCCAGGCGCAGCTCGAGTTCGGCATGGATGCACGGGTACGGATCCGGCAGGGCAGTTTCGCGGAACTCGCGGAATGGTCGGAGACGGAGCAGGGCCTGGATGGCGTGTTCCTTGATCTGGGAGTGTCGTCACCGCAACTCGACGATGCCGCGCGCGGGTTCAGTTTTCTCGCCGACGGTCCGCTCGACATGCGCATGGATCCGGGATCCGGGATCGGCGCCGCCGAATGGCTGGCTGCCGCAGCGGAAACCGAGATCGCCGACGTGCTCTGGCGCTACGGCGAGGAACGCCTGAGCCGGCGCATCGCCAAGGCGATCGTTGAGCGTCGCGCTGAACTGCCGCTGCGCACGACGACCGAACTGGCGGATCTGGTGGCCCGCACGATCGGTTATCGCGAGCGCAACAAGCATCCGGCGACGCGCACGTTTCAAGGTCTGCGCATCCATCTCAATGACGAGTTGGGAGCGCTGGAAAGTGGATTGCAAGGCGCGCTGTCGCGGTTGCTGCCGGGCGGGCGGCTCGTGGTGATCAGTTTTCATTCGCTGGAGGATCGTGTGGTGAAGCGTTTCATGAGCGGGCAGGATTCGCGGCCGGTGAACCGGCGCAACCTGCCGCCGGTGGACGCTCCCGTATCCGCGCTCGTCGCGCTCGGCAAGAAATTTCCTGGTCCGGCAGAACTCGCCGCCAATCCACGGGCGCGCAGCGCCGTGCTGCGCATCGCCGAGAAGCGGCGATGAGCCTGCGCACGATCGCCACGCTGTTGCTGGCTTGCGCGGTGATCGGCAGTGCGGTCGGGGTGGTCTACGCGCGCCATGAGAGCCGGCGCACGTTCGTCGAACTGGAGCGCCTGACCGGCGAGCGCGATGACCTCAACTATGAATTCGGCCGTCTGCAACTGGAGCAGGCGACCGCTGCGGAAAACAACCGGATAGAACAGATCGCCCGTGGTCGTCTCGGCATGGTTTCGCCGGGTGCTGCGGAAATGATCGTGACCAGGCGTTGAAACGGCAGTGAGGGGGAAACTCACAGTCATGTACGGAAGCCGGGCTTCACCAAGGGCAACCGTTCATCCGGCCTTGGCCGGATCTGAAAAAGCCTGCGTGCAAGCGCAGGCTTGCGCTTGCCTGCGCGCTGGAGCCGGGTCGTGAAGGCGCGCGCCAAGCCAGCCAACCTGCGCGGACGCCTGTACACCGTGTTCATGGTGCTCGTGCTCGCGTCGACCGCGCTGGTCGTGCGCGCGGTCGATCTCCAGGTCGTGCGCAAGGATTTCTACCAGGACCAGGGCGATGCACGCTATCTGCGCGATATTCCGATTGCGGTATCGCGCGGCACGATCTTCGACCGCAACGGCGAGCCGCTCGCGGTGTCGACGCCGGTCGAATCGATCTGGGGCAATCCGAAGGAATTGCTGGCCAATCCGGACCGCTTGCCGGTGCTCGCGCGCGCACTGGGGGTCACCACCGATTCGCTCACCGAGCGGCTGCTGCAGCGCAAGGACAAGGAGTTCCTCTATCTCAAGCGCCCGGTCGATCCGGATGCGGCCGAGGAACTGCTCGCCCTGAAGATCCCTGGCGTGGCCAGCGAGCGCGCGTTCCGGCGCTATTACCCGAGCGGCGAAATCCTCGCCCATACGCTGGGGTTCACCAATATCGACGATCGTGGCCAGGAAGGTCTCGAACTCGCGTTCGATCATCATCTGGCCGGCGTGCCCGGCGTCAAGCGCGTGATCCGCGACCGTCTCGGGCATGTCATCGAGAACGTCGAGCTTCTGCGCGAGGCACAGCCCGGGCGCGACCTGACCTTGTCGATCGACCGCCGCATCCAGTACCTGGCCTATCGCGAACTCAAGAGCGCAATCCTCGAGCAGAAGGCTTCGTCGGGTTCGATGGTGATCCTCGATGTCGCCACCGGCGAAGTGCTGGCGATGGTCAACCAGCCCTCGTTCAATCCGAACGCGCGCGGGACATCGGAACCGGCCTACCGGCGCAATCGCGGGGTGACCGACGTGCTCGAACCCGGCTCGACGATGAAACCGTTCACGATCGTCGCGGCCCTGGAAAGCGGCAAGTGGAAGCCCGATACGCCGGTCGACACGACGCCCGGCAAGCTCCTGCTCGCGGGTGGCTACACGATCGGCGACATCCGCAATTTCGGCATGCTCACGGTCGCGGGCGTGATCACCAAGTCGAGCAACGTCGGTTCGGCCAAGCTTTCGATGTCGATGACGGCCGAGCACATGCATGACGTGTTCCGGCGTTTCGGTTTCGGCGAAGTCAGCGGCTGCGGATTCCCGGGTGAGTCGCCGGGCTATCTGCCGATCGCCAAGGCCTGGGGTCCGACCGAGAAGGCCACGATCTCCTACGGCTATGGACTCAGCGTCACGCCGTTGCAGCTTGCGCAGGCCTACGCGACCCTGGCCAATCGCGGACGCATGCGCCAGCCGACGTTCGTCAAGGACGCGATGAATCCCGACAGCGCGGTGATCGATCCGCAGATCGCCGAACAGGTCGTCACGATGATGGAAACCGTCGTCTCGCCGGTGGGTGGCGGGCTGCGTGCGGCGGTGGCGAACTACCGCGTCGCCGGCAAGACCGGGACGTCGCGGCGCGCGGCCGGCGGCAGCTACGAGAAGCGCTACGCCTCGCTGTTCGCAGGACTGGTCCCGGCAAGCAACCCGCGCCTCGCAGCCGTGGTCGTGATCCACGATCCGCACGGCGGCCAGGGCATCTACTACGGGGGACTGATTTCCGCGCCGGTGTTCAGCAAGGTCATGGACGGGGCCATGCGCCTGCTCGACATCGCGCCCGACAACGTGCAGCGCTGGTACGCCGGCTCGCCCGCGATGGGTCACGGCATCGGACCGATGTCGCCGGCCCCGGACTATCCGCCCGACCAGCCGAACTACGAGGAGGCAGTTCCCGAATGAACGCCTCCCTGCGCCTGCGCGATCTGCTCGCGGACCTCGCCGATGCCGGCGATGCCGGCGACCGTGTCGTCCACGGGATGAAACTGGATTCGCGCGCAATCGCCCCCGGCGAGGCGTTCGTGGCCTTGCGCGGACGCTCCGAGCACGGAATCCGCTTTGCCGCGCCGGCGATCGCCCGTGGTGCGATCGCAGTGCTGGCGGAATCACCGGCGCCTGCCGACGCGCCGGTCGATGGCGAAGTGCCGACGCTGTGGATGGAGGATCTGCGTGCACACCTCGGTGCCCTCGCCGCGCGCCTGCATGGCGATCCGTCGCGCGAGCTGCGCGTCACCGGCGTCACCGGCACCAATGGCAAGACCTCGATCGTTCAACTGCTGGCCCATGCGCTCGAAACGTTGGGTCGGCGCACCGCGACGATCGGTACGCTCGGCGCCGGTTTGTCCGGCGCGCTCGAGGAAGGCGAGCGCACGACGCCTGACGTGATCAGCGTGCAGAAGCTGCTCGCACGTTTCCGCGACGCCGGTGTCGGTGAGGTATGCATGGAAGTCTCCTCGCATGCGCTCGATCAGGGCCGGGTCGACAGCGTGCGCTTCCACACCGCGGTGTTCACCAATCTGACCCGCGATCACCTGGACTACCACGGCACGATGGCCGCCTACGGCGCCGCCAAGCAGCGCCTGTTCGAGGTGCCCGGACTCACCGCGGCGATCGTGAATCTCGACGATGGGTTCGGTCGTGACCTGGCCGCACACCTGCCCGCCGGTGTGCGCCGGATCGGCTACGCGATCGAGTCTGCAGAGGCCGACGTGCGTGCCTCGGCGATCCGCCTGGATCCGCACGGCCTGAACTTCCAGCTACATACGCCCTGGGGCGAGGGCGCGGTCCAGTCGCGCCTGCTCGGACGTTTCAACGTCGCCAACCTGCTCGCGGTCGCCGCCTGTCTGGGCGCGTCGGGTTTCGATTTCACGGCGATCCGCACGGCGCTTGCGGGTCTGCAGCCGGTGGCCGGGCGCATGAACCGGCTCGGCGGCGAACGGGGTGCGCCGCTCATCGTGGTCGACTACGCGCACACCCCCGATGCGCTCGAGCAGGCCCTCACAAGCCTGCGCGCGCACTGCGCCGGGGCGCTTGTCTGCGTGTTCGGCTGTGGCGGTGAACGCGATGCCGGCAAGCGCCCGCAGATGGCCCGGATCGCCGAGCTCCTGGCCGATCGCATCATCGTGACCGACGACAACCCGCGAGGCGAGGACGGCGACGCGATCGTCGCCGACATCGTCGCCGGATTCGCTGCACCCGATGCGGTCGCGATCGCGCGCGACCGCCGCCGCGCGATCCAGGTCGCCGTATCGGAGGCGCGCGCCGAGGATGTCGTGCTGGTCGCCGGCAAGGGTCACGAGCGCTATCAGGAAACCGCTGGCGTCCGACATGCGTTCGATGATCTTGCGGTCGCCGCACAGGCGCTGGAGCAGCGCGCATGCTGAACGCGAAGCTCTCCGAAGTCGCACGCTGGGTCGGCGGACATCTGGTCGGTGCCGATGTCGAGGTCGGCGCAGTGTCGACCGACACGCGCGCGACCGTCGGCGGAACCCTGTTCGTCGCGCTGCGTGGCGAACGCCATGATGCGCACGACTTTGTCGCCACCGCCCGCACCACCGGCGCGGTCGCCGCGATGGTCGAACGCGCGCTGGCGGTCGACCTGCCGCAAGTCGTGGTGCTCAACACGCAGATCGCGCTGGGCGAGCTGGCCCGCGCCAGCCGCCTGCAGCACAGCGCGCGCGTCGTCGCAATCACCGGGTCCAACGGCAAGACCACGGTGAAGACGCTGCTCGCCTCGATCCTTTCAGGGCATGCACGCACGCATGTCAGCGCCGGCAATTTCAACAACGAGATCGGCCTGCCGCTGAGCGTGCTCGCGATGCCGAGGGATTGCGTGTTTGCGGTGCTGGAAATGGGCGCAGGAAAGCCCGGCGACATCGACTACCTCGCGCGCATCGCGCAACCGGATGTCGGCCTCGTCAACAATATTGCCCCCGCGCATCTGGAACGCATGGGCAGTCTGGATGGCATCGCCGAGACCAAGGGTGCGCTGTACGCCGCACTGCCGACGGACGGGGTTGCGGTGATCAATGCCGACGATGCCTACGCCGAGCGCTTCACCCGCATCGCCGGTTCGCGCCGCGTGCTGCGCTTCGGTCTGCGCAACCCGGCCGATGTGACCGCCCGACTCGCACCGGGGCAACTCCAGGCATTCACCCTCGTCACGCCGGTTGGCGAGATCGCGGTGGAGCTGTCGTTGCCCGGGCAGCACAACCTGCTCAATGCACTGGCGGCGAGCAGCGCCGCGCTCGCGCTGGATGTGCCGTTGCCGGTGATCGCCGCAGGATTGCGCGCAGCGCGTCCGGTCGCCGGTCGCCACTCCCCGCATCCGCTCGCGAGTGGCGGCGTATTGATCGACGACAGCTACAACGCCAATCCGGGTTCGTTCGCGGCGGCGATCGCGACCCTGGCCGGCACATCCGGCCGGCGCATCCTGGTGATGGGCGAAATGCGCGAGCTCGGCGCCGACACCGTCATCCTGCACGCCGAAGTCGGCGCGCTGGCGCGCCAAAGCGGCATCGATTCCCTGCATGGCGTGGGTGGGCTGACGCGCGCGGCGATCGACGCATTCGGTGCCGGCGCGGTCCACCACGCCGACCAGGACGCACTCGTGCGCGCGCTGCAAGGCGAACTCGCCGAAGGCGTCACCGTACTGATCAAGGGATCGCGGGGCGCGGCCATGGACAAGGTCGTGCGTGCATTGCTCGGCGGCGCGGCACAAGGGGAACACCATGCTGCTTGAACTCGCCGACCTGCTGCGCAGCTGGTACAGCGGATTTCATCTGTTCCAGTACCTGACCTTCCGCGCCATCATGAGCACGCTGACCGCGCTTGCAGTGTCGTTGCTGATCGGTCCTGCGGTGATCCGCAAGCTCGCCGACCTCAAGGCCGGCCAGGTCGTTCGCAGCGATGGTCCGCAGACGCATCTGATCAAGGCCGGCACCCCGACCATGGGCGGGACGCTGATCCTGCTAGCGGTCGTCATCGCCACGTTGCTGTGGATGGATCTGTCCAGCCGCTATGTGTGGATGGTGCTCGGGGTGACGATCGCGTTCGGCGCGATCGGTTTCTACGACGATTACAAGAAGCTCGTGCTGCGCGACAGCCGCGGACTGGCGGCGCGCTGGAAGTACTTCTGGCAATCGCTGTTCGGTCTGGGCGTGGCGGTCGGTCTCTACGTGACCGCCGACACCCCGGCGGAAACCGCGTTGTACCTGCCGGTGTTCAAGACCGTGGCGATTCCGCTCGGCTTGCTGTTCATCCCGATCACCTACTTCATGGTCGTGGGTTTCTCCAATGCGGTGAATCTGACCGACGGGCTGGACGGGCTGGCGATCATGCCCAGCGTGCTCGTGGTCACCGCGCTCGGTGCGTTCGCCTATCTGGCCGGCAATGCGGTGTTTTCCAGCTATCTGCAGATCCCGTCGATTCCCGGCGCCGGCGAGCTGGCGATCTTCTGTGGCGCGATGGCCGGCGCGGGACTCGGATTCCTGTGGTTCAACACCTATCCCGCCCAGGTGTTCATGGGCGACATCGGCGCGCTCGCGGTCGGCGCCGCGCTCGGCACGATCGCCGTGATCGTGCGCCAGGAAGTCGTGCTGATCATCATGGGCGGCGTGTTCGTCATCGAAACCGTGTCGGTGATGCTGCAGGTGGCCAGCTTCAAGCTCACCGGCAAACGGATCTTCCGGATGGCGCCGATCCATCACCACTTCGAGCTCAAGGGCTGGCCGGAGCCGCGCGTGATCGTGCGCTTCTGGATCATCAGCGTCGTGCTTGTCCTCGTCGGTCTCGCGACCCTGAAGGTGCGCTGATGTTCGGCATGACGACCCAGGCGACACGCCGCAGCACCCCGGAGGGCCGCTATGACGCGGGCATCGTGCTCGCCGCGCTGGCGCTGGCCGGCCTCGGCGTGATCATGGTCGCGTCGAGCTCGATCGCGGTGGCCGACAACCAGCAGATCGGGCCGTTCCACTATCTTTACCGTCACCTGGCGTTTCTCGCCATGGGCGTGATCGCAGCAGTCGTGATCGCGCGTATCGAACTGGACTGGATCGAAAAGCACGCCGCCCTGCTGCTGCTCGCCGGCCTCATCGTGCTTGCGCTCGTGTTCGCACCGGGCATCGGCATGCGGGTCAACGGTGCGCGGCGCTGGATCAACCTGGGCGTGTCGGGTTTCCAGTCGGTCGAGCTGGCCAAGATCGTGCTGATCATCTATCTCGCCAGCTATCTGGTTCGCCATCGCGACAGCGTGCAGGGCAGCCTGCTTGGTGTGATCCGGCCGCTGATGGTCGCTACCGCGCTGATCGCGATGCTGTTGCTGCAGCCGGATTTCGGCAGCGCGGTGCTGATCATGGCGATCACGCTCGGCATGGTCTGGCTCGGCGGAGCGCGCCTGCGCAATTTCGCCCTGCTCGGTGTGTTCGCGATGCCGGCGATCGCCTGGGCGGCGATCTTCGAGGAGTACCGGTTCCGGCGCCTGAAGAGTTTTCTTGATCCGTGGATGGACCCGTTCAACGACGGCTTCCAGTTGACCCAGGCACTCATCGCGATCGGTCGCGGCGAGTGGTTCGGTGTCGGCCTCGGTGCCAGCGTGCAGAAGATGTTCTACCTGCCCGAGGCGCACACCGATTTCATTCTGGCGGTCATTGCCGAGGAACTCGGCTTCTTCGGCATCGTGCTGGTCCTCGTGCTGTTCGCGTGGCTGGTCGGCCGCGGAATGCGTGTCGGCCTGCGCGCGGTGGAGAGCGGCCAGCGCTTCGCCGGCTTCTGCGCGCTCGGGGTCAGCCTCATGATCGCGATGCAGGCGCTGGTCTCGATCGGGGTGAATCTCGGCGTGCTGCCGACCAAGGGCTTGACCCTGCCGCTGATCAGTTCCGGCGGCTCCAGCCTGCTCATGACCTGTGTGGCGATCGGTTTGCTCGCGCGCGCCAGTTACGAGCTCGCGCGCGCGGAGAACGCAGCCGCACAGGCGATTCCGGGTCCGGGTTCGGAGGGCATGCGCGGATGACCACGGACCTGTCCAGCGCACCGGTGATGATCATGGCCGGCGGTACCGGCGGACACATTTTTCCCGGCATCGCGGTGGCCCGCGAACTGCGTGCGCGTGGCGTCCCGGTGGTCTGGCTCGGCGGCAAGGCCGGGCTGGAGACGCGGCTCGTGCCCGAGGCCGGAATCATGCTCGAAACACTCGATTTCCAGGGCGTGCGCGGCAAGGACATCATGACCCTTGCGATGGCGCCAGCGCGCCTGCTGCGCGCGGTGTTCGCGGCGCACAGCATCCTGCGTCGCGTGCAACCGCGCTGCGTGCTGTCAATGGGCGGTTACGCAGCCGCACCCGGCGGGATCGCCGCCTGGATCGCGCGCGTTCCGCTGGTCGTGCACGAACAGAATCGCGTCGCCGGATTCACCAACCGTCTGCTTGCGCGCTTCGCGCGGCGCGTACTCGGCGGATTCGCCGACGTGCTGCCCGGCGCGGAGTGGATCGGCAATCCAGTGCGCGCCGAGATCTCTGCGGTGCCGCCGCCGCGCGAACGCCTGGCCGAGCGTCCGGCCGAACTGCATGTCCTCGTACTCGGCGGCAGCCAGGGCGCGTCGAGCCTGAATACGCTGCTGCCACAGGTTTTCCAGCGGCGCGGAGCCACTCGCCGCATGCGCATCCGTCACCAGTGCGGGCTGCGCCATGTCGAGGCGACGCGCAAGGCCTACACGGTGGCCGAGGTCAACGCCCAGGTCGAGCCGTTCATCGACGACATGGCCGCGGCCTATGCCTGGGCCGACGTCGTGATCTGCCGTGCCGGTGCACTGACCCTGGCCGAGCTGTGCGCGGCCGGCGTCGGCGCGATCCTGGTCCCGTTTCCGTCCGCGGTCGACGATCACCAGACGCGCAACGCCGAGGTGCTGGTCGCGGCCGGCGCGGCGCGCCTGGTTGGCGAAAGCGACGAGTTCGTCAGGCGCATCGGCATCGAGCTCGACACCCTCGTGCACGAGCGCTTCCGCCTGCTGACGATGGCAACGGCCGCGCGTTCGCTGGCCCGGCCCGATGCCGCGGCGCGCATCGCAGGCGCCTGCCTGGAGGTGTCCGCATGACGCCGCAACGCCTGCCACGTCACGGCGACATCATGCAGGACTTCCGCCGCGTGCACTTCGTCGGCATCGGCGGCGTCGGCATGAGCGGCATCGCCGAGGTCCTGCACAATCTCGGCTATTCCGTGTCCGGCTCGGACCGCAGCACATCGGCGACGACGCGCCGGCTTGCCGATCTGGGCATCACGGTACGCCTGGGACACCACGCCGAGCATGTGGCCGATGTCGACGCGCTGGTGATTTCCAGCGCGATCCACGCCGACAATCCCGAGCTCGTGGCCGCCCACGAGCGACGCATTCCGGTCGTGCCGCGCGCCGAGATGCTCGGCGAACTGATGCGCTTCCGGCGCGGAATCGCGGTGGCGGGCACCCACGGAAAGACCACGACGACGAGTCTCATCGCCAGTGTCCTGGCCGAGGCCGGCCTCGATCCGACGTTCGTGATCGGCGGCCAGCTCACCGCTGCCGCGGCCAACGCGCGCCTGGGCACCGGTGAATACCTGGTCGCCGAGGCGGACGAGTCGGATGGCTCGTTCCTCATGCTGTCACCGGTGATCGCGGTCGTCACAAACATCGACGCCGATCATCTGGAGAACTACGACGGCGATTTCGAGCGCGTGAAGAAGGCGTTTGCGGATTTCCTGCACCGGCTGCCGTTCTATGGACTGGCCGTGCTTTGTGTCGACGACGCCGAAGTGGCCGAGCTCGCCTTGCAGACGTCGCGGCGTGCGCTGACCTACGGCATCGACCATGAGTGCGACCTGCGTGCCGGCAACCTGCGCCAGCAAGGGTCGCGCATGCATTTCGACCTGTTCCTGCCCGGTACGGAACCCGCAGTCGCGATCACCCTGAATCTGCCCGGTCGGCACAACGTGCTCAACGCGCTCGCCGCTTGCGCGATCGGCTGGCAGCTCGGTGTGCCGGCCGCAGCCATGCAGCATGCATTGAGCACGTTCCAGGGCGTCGGCCGGCGCTTCATGCTGCGCGGCGACCTCGCGCTCGATCAAGGCAGTGTCCTGCTCGTGGACGACTACGGACACCATCCGACCGAGCTCGCGGCGGTGTTCGCCGCCGCGCGCGGCGGCTGGCCGGAGCGTCGTCTGGTGGTCGCGTTCCAGCCGCATCGCTATTCGCGCACGCGCGATCTGCTGGACGATTTTGCGCGCGTGCTCGCCGATGTCGACGTGCTCGTGCTGACCGAAGTGTATCCAGCCGGGGAAACTGCGATCGCCAATGCCGACGGCCGGGCGCTCGCGCGTGCCGTGCGCGCGCGCGGCAAGGTCGATCCGGTGCTCATCGATCATCCGCGCGATCTCGCCGCGACCTTGCCGCCCTTGCTTCAGGATGGTGATCTGCTCCTGCTGCTCGGCGCCGGCGACATTGGTGCGACCGCCACCGAGCTTGCCGTCGCCGGCCAGTTGAGGACGCCGGCATGACCGCGCAGATCACCGATCCGCGCCGCTTCGGACGCGTGGCCGTTGCCCTCGGCGGGACGTCTGCCGAACGCGAGGTATCGCTCAATTCCGGCCGCAACGTGCTCGATGCGTTGCGCGCACGCGGTGTCGATGCGCATCCGGTCGACGGCATTCCGGCCCTGCTCGATGCCCTGCGCGCCGGACACTACGCGCGCGTGTTCAACATCCTGCACGGCAGGGGCGGCGAGGACGGCATGCTCCAGGGTGCGCTGGACGCGCTGCGCGTGCCGTACACGGGCAGCGGCGTGCTCGGCTCGGCGCTTTCGATGGACAAGGTCCGGACCAAACAGGTCTGGCAGGCGCTCGGTCTGTCGACACCGCGGTATGCGAAGGTTGCCGGCGACCAGGACATCAGCGCGGCAATCGCGGCGGTCGGATTCCCGGCAATCGTCAAGCCGTCACACGAAGGCTCCAGCGTCGGCATCACGCGCGTGTTCGACGCGGCCGATCTGCCGGCCGCGATCGATCTGGCGGCGCGCTACGACGGCGAACTGCTGATCGAGCAGCTCATCGAAGGCGATGAGCTGACCGTGGGCATCCTCGACCGCGAGGCTTTGCCGTCGATCCGCATCGTCCCGGCGAGCGAGTTCTACGACTACCACGCCAAGTACGTTGCCGACGACACCCAGTACCTGTGCCCGGGTCTGGATGGCGAAGCCGAAACGCGCCTGCGCGCGCTCGCACTGGCCGCGTTCGAGGCGGTCGGCTGCTCGGGCTGGGGACGCGTGGATGTCATGCGCGATGGTTCCGGCAACCCGTTCCTGCTCGAGGTCAACACGACGCCCGGAATGACCAGTCATTCGCTCGTGCCCAAGGCCGCGCGCGCGATCGGCATCGCGTTCGAGAACCTGTGCTGGCGCATCCTGGAGACGAGCTTTGCGCGGGATCCCGCAGGTGGCGGTCGCGATCCCGACCCGCGTGCCGGCGGAGCCGGCGCATGAACACGCTGACCCTCAAGCTGCTCGCCTGGGGCATCGCACTGACCCTGGTGGCGTTGCCGATCGTCGGCGTGCTCAACGGCTGGTTTGCGTCCGAGCGCTGGCCGGTGCGCAAGATCGAGTCGCGTGCCGAGTACAACCACGTCAGTGCGGAGCAGATCCGTGCGGCTGTGCAAAACCACATCGGCAGCGGATTCTTCGCGGTGCAGCTTGCCGACGTGCAGAAATCCGTATCGACCCTGCCCTGGGTCGAGCGGGTCGAGGCGCGCAAGCAGTGGCCGGACACGCTGCAACTGACGGTCTACGAACGCCAGGTCTATGCGCGCTGGTCCGAAACGCGACTGATCAGCCGCAGCGGGGAGATCTTCAGCGTGCCCGGTGCCGAGGGCATCCAGGGTCTTCCTCACCTTTCCGGGCCGGATGACCGCCTGACCGACGTTCTGGCATTCCATGCCGACTGCCTGCGCGAGTTCACCGGCAGCGGCTTGTCGGTACGCGCGGTGGACCTCAGTGCGCGCGGTGGCTGGCGCCTGACCCTGGCCAGTGGCGCCTTGATCGAGGTGGGCCGCATCGAACCCAAGGCCCGCCTGCAACGATTCCTCAATGCCTGGCCGCAGCTCGCGCTCGCCGCCGGTGGACCTCCGGTCTACATCGATCTGCGCTACGAGAACGGGTTCGCGGTGCGTTGGGCACTGCCGCCGACCACCGGGATCGCGGATCCGCAATCCGGGATTCGGCAATTCGCGCGCGTCGATGCGCTGCGCCAATACCCCATGCCCGTTGCAACCGCTTTCGTCGAATCGCCAATCCCGATCCACCAATCCCTGCTCCCGAGATCGCCGGCCTCATGAAAGCCAGAAGCGAAAAGAACCTCATCGTTGGCCTGGACATCGGCACCTCGAAGATCGTCGCGATCGTCGGCGAGCACGAGCCGGGTCAGCCGGTCGAGATCGTCGGCATCGGTTCGCACCCGTCGCACGGGCTCAAGCGCGGCGTGGTCGTGGATATCGAGTCGACGGTGCAGTCGATCCAGCGGGCGATCGAGGAGGCCGAGCTCATGGCCGGTTGCGAGATCCGCTCGGTCTATGCCGGTATCGCAGGCAGTCACATCCGCTGCCTGAACTCGCACGGCATCGTGCCGATCCGCGACCGCGAAGTGACCGAGGCCGATCGCGAACACGTGATCGAGGCCGCACGCGCGGTGGCGATTCCGGCCGACCAGGAACGGCTCTACGTCGAGCCGCAGGACTACGTGATCGACGGCCAGGAGGGAATCCGGCATCCGATCGGCATGAGTGGCGTGCGTCTGGAATCGCGCGTGCACCTGGTGACCGGCGCGATGAGTGCCGCGGCGAACATCCGCAAGTGCGTCTCGCGCTGCGGCCTGCGCGTGGACGATCTCGTGCCGCAGCAGATCGCGTCGAGTTTCGCGGTGCTGACCCAGGACGAGCGCGAGCTCGGTGTGTGCCTCGTCGATATCGGCGCGGGTACGACCGATATCGCGATCTTCACCCAGGGCGCGATCCGGCATACCGCGTCGATCCCGATTGCCGGCGACCAGGTCACCAACGACATCGCGGTGGCCTTGCGCACGCCGACCGCGCATGCCGAAGAGATCAAGGTCAAGTACGCGTGTGCGCTGGCCCAGCTCGCGCACGCCGAGGAAACGATCCAGGTGCCCAGCGTCGGCGATCGGCCGCCGCGCCGGCTGGCCCGGCAGACGCTCGCCGAAGTCGTGCAACCGCGCTACGAGGAACTGTTCTCGCTGGCCCAGGCGGAACTGCGCCGTTCCGGCTACGAGAGTCTCGTGGCCGCCGGCATCGTGCTCACCGGTGGCGCCGCGAAGATGGAAGGCGCCGGCGAGCTGGCCGAGGAAATCTTCCATATGCCGGTACGGCTCGGGACGCCGCAGCACGTCACCGGCTTGGCCGACGTCGTCGCCAACCAGATCCATGCGACGGGCGTCGGCTTGCTGCTGTATGGCAGCCGACAGCAAAGCACTGGAGGAGGCCGCAACGTTGAAGCGGTCGGCGGGGTTTTGCATCGGGTATCAAATTGGTTCAAGGGAAATTTCTGATCGACGCCCAAGGCGGCGATCCAGGTGTGACAACCGCGGCGAGGGATGCGCTGCGGGGCGACCGAAACGGTCGCCATGCGGACGACGCGCCAGTCGGCCGCAGGACGGACGCCGATCGGGATGGTCGGCAGACGGGATTGCTTACATACCAAGTACGGCTCAAGCCGACGGAGGACGGGAAATGTTTGAACTGATCGAAAAGATGGCACCGAACGCGGTGATCAAGGTCATCGGGGTCGGTGGTGGTGGCGGAAATGCCGTCAGCCACATGGTCCACGCGCATGTAGATGGCGTGGAATTCGTCTGTGCCAACACCGACGCACAGGCACTCAAGAACAGCGGCGCCAAGCACACCTTGCAACTGGGCGCCAACGTGACCAAGGGGCTCGGTGCGGGAGCCAATCCGGAAGTCGGCCGCCAGGCCGCGCTCGAGGATCGCGAACGCATCGTCGAGTTGCTCCGTGGGGCCGACATGGCGTTCATCACCTGCGGCATGGGTGGCGGCACCGGTACCGGGGCGGCCCCGGTCGTGGCTCAGCTCGCCAAGGAAATGGGCATCCTGACCGTGGCGGTGGTGACCAAACCGTTTCCGTTCGAAGGCCGTCGCCGCATGCAGGTCGCGCTCAAGGGCATCGAGGATCTCTCCCAGCACGTGGATTCGCTGATCACCGTGCCGAACGAGAAACTGCTCACCGTGCTAGGTCGCGACGTGACCCTGCTCAGTGCGTTCAAGCAGGCCAACGACGTATTGCTCGGCGCAGTCCAGGGCATTGCCGACCTGATCACCCGCCCGGGTCTGATCAATGTCGACTTTGCCGACGTACGCACGGTCATGGCCGAAATGGGCATGGCCATGATGGGCAGCGGAACGGCGCGCGGCGATGACCGCGCGGTCGCGGCGGCCGAGGCGGCGATCAACAACCCGCTGCTTGAGGACGTCAACCTGGCCGGCGCCTGCGGGATCCTGGTCAACGTGACGGCGGGCCACAACCTGACCATGCGCGAGTTCGACGATATCGGTCAGGTCATCCACGAATTCGCGAGCGAGGATGCGACCGTGGTGGTCGGTACGGCGCTGGACCCGGAACTGCAGGACGAAGTCCGGGTGACCGTCGTGGCCACCGGGCTCAATCGCAGCGGCGTTCGCCAGCCGGTGCGTGGCGAGCGCGAGGTTGTGGTCGCGCCGCGCACGCCGATGCGGGTCGTGCGCAACGCGACCACGGGCGAAGTCGACTATGCGGAAATGCCGCGTTTCAGCGCCACCCGCGCGGCAACGGCGGCCGAACCTGCGGCACAGGCGGCAGCCGAGTCGCAGATCGACTACCTGGACATTCCGGCATTCCTGCGCCGGCAGGCAGATTGAGGAGAATCGGAGGAAATCCCCGTCCCGCAATGATCCCGATACCCCCTGAACGCGGCGGTCGTACCGGCCTGACCGGTCGATCAACGACCGTGCGATAGGCAAAGAAGGGGGGTTGTCCTGTCGATGCTGCATGGCGCAGCAGCGTCGTCTCGTCGCCGTCGCCCCGGTCTTCCCGCCCGTCCGGAAGCCGGGGTGGCGTGTCGCTGATAGAACCCGTGCCGCCCTGCCAGCATGTGTTGCGTAAACGCAACATGTGTTGGCTGGGCGCGTCGGCTGAACTTTCCCTGACTAATCTGCTGTGCTAGCATCGCCGGCGATTTCATAGCCTCTGCCCTCGGTGCGCACATAACAAAATGATCAGACAACGCACGCTCAAGAATGTAATTCGGGCGACAGGCGTAGGTCTCCATACCGGTGACAAGGTCTACATGACATTGCGCCCGGCAGCAGTGGATACAGGGATCGTGTTTCGCCGCGTGGACCTGCCGGAACCCGTCGAAATTCGCTCCTGTTGCGAAAATGTCGGTGATACCCGCCTGTCGACCACGCTGGTCAAGGGCGACGTGCGCATCGCCACGATCGAGCACCTGCTCTCGGCGATCGCCGGCCTCGGCATCGACAACGCCTACGTGGATCTTTCCGCCCCCGAAGTGCCGATCATGGACGGCAGCGCCGGTCCGTTCGTGTTCCTGCTGCAATCAGCCGGAATCGAGGAACAGGCGGCAGCCAAGCGCTTCGTGCGCATCAAGAAGTCCATCATCGTCAAGGAAGATGACAAATGGGCGCGCTTCGAGCCGTTCGACGGCTTCAAGGTCGGGTTTTCGATCGATTTCGACCATCCGATGTTCGCCCGCCGCACTTCAACCAGCGAAATCGACTTCTCGACGACCTCGTTCGTCAAGGAAGTCAGCCGCGCGCGCACGTTCGGCTTCATGCGCGATATCGAAATGTTGCGCGAGCGCAATCTTGCGCTCGGCGGATCCATGGACAATTCGATCGTTCTCGACGACTACCGCGTTCTCAACGAAGACGGTCTGCGCTACGAGGACGAGTTCGTCAAGCACAAGATCCTCGACGCGATCGGCGATCTGTACCTGCTCGGACACAGCCTGATCGGGGCGTTTTTCGGGTTCAAGTCCGGTCACGCGCTCAACAACAAGTTGTTGCGTGCCCTGCTCGCTGATCGTACGGCCTGGGAAGAGGTCAGCTTCGACGACGAGAGCAAGGCGCCCATTTCCTACGCCCATCCGGCGCAGGCGGTGTAGCGGTTCGAGATTGCGTTGCGGAAACTCCCGCCCCGGAGTTTCCGGTTTGGGGAATACGAGGAGTCTTCAGGCTCCCGATGGGGAATCATCCGAGGCGAGGGACGCCAATTCCAGATACAGGGCCTGCAGTTCCGGGTCCTTGAGGTTTTTTGCGGCCGAGCGCAGATGGTTTGCGGCGGCAGCGGAAAGAGGCTTCCGTCTTGTCGGTTCCGGGGGAACGGTCGACAGGGCTGCCACTTTCACAACGAGGTGTCCGACAGCGTCGCCCATGGCGGCGCGGGCTTCGGCCAGCAGCGCTGCCTGGTGCAGCCGCAGGCGCGTAGCCCAGGTCGGATTCGTCGCGAGAAAGACTAGCCGTCCGTTGCGCACATCCGCGAGGCGACATTCGCGGGCGAGGGCTTCGGGCAAGTGGTGGCGCAATCTTCCATCCAGTGCATCGAGTGCACGCGCGCGTTCCGCGAGCGTGGCGAGGTCGACGCACTTCGCGACAGGCACGAGTCCGTCGCGGGGGCGTTTCGGAGATGGCGGGTTGCGCTGCAAGGCGGAACTCATTTGGTAGATGGCATGAACATAATCATAGTCGCGAAATCCCACGCCACGCCGCGTTGCATCGATCTCGGCAGTCGCCGGGGCGTCATGCTGATCGGCGGATTCGCCGGCGTGTCGTTCTTCGTTTTCGCCGCGATCGGTTTCGTCGTCGCGACCCTGACCGCCAACCCGCGCGACGCAGCGATGCACGATATCGCCGGACTGCGCGCGACGATCGAGGCCCAGCGTGCCGAACTGGGACGGTTGCAGGACGACTCACGGCGCGATGTCGACGCATTGGCTGTGCAGCTCGGCCAGTTGCGCGCGCAGGCCACCCGGCTCAATGCGCTCGGCGACCGTCTGACCCGGGTCGGCAAGCTGGAGGGAGGCGAATTCGATTTCGCCAGCGAGCCCGCACTGGGCGGACCCGAGGAACTGACATTCGGCATCAATGCCCCGCTGCCGCTCGGCGCCGACATCGACAATCTGCGCGCGGAGTTCGAACGCCAGGAAGCCCAGCTCGGCGTGCTCGAGAACCTGCTGCTGGACCGCAAGATCGACAATGACCTGTTGCCTGCCGGCATGCCGGTCGCGCAGGGCTATGTCGTATCCGGCTACGGCACGCGCACCGACCCGATCACCGGCCGCCAGGCCGTGCACCTGGGTGTGGATTTCGACGTCCCGCTGGGCAGCGACGTGCTGGCGGTGGCCGAAGGCGTCGTGACCTATTCCGACTACCGTGCGGGCTACGGCCATACGGTCGAGATCGACCACGGCAACGGCTACATGACGCGCTATGCGCACAATCAGCGCAACGTCGTCGAAGCCGGCACACGCGTGCGCGTCGGCGAAACGATCGCCAAGGTCGGTTCGTCTGGCCGCTCGACCGGGCCGCATTGTCATTTCGAGGTCTGGCTCAACGGCCGTCCGGTCAATCCGATGGTCTACGTGCGGTCGGTGCGCTCAACGCGTACCTGAACCTCGGCCTTGAAAGTGGCAACCTGATACCCAGTTGCTTGGTGTTACGTCGGGGCCGCCGTATCATCGGCGGCTTTCGCGTTTCTGTCGCGTCCGTTCACTACGGGCGCCATACGCCTTCTTACGGACGATCCCGACCGATGTTGCATCGCTTCCTGACGAGCATTTTTGGCAGTCGCAACGAGCGCATGCTGCGTTCGCTCAACAAGACCGTGGTGAGGATCAACGCGCTCGAACCCCGGTTCGAGGCGCTCGACGATGACGCCCTGCGCGCAATGACCGATGAATTCAGGGAGCGCGTCGGCAAGGGCGAGTCGCTGGACTCGGTTCTTCCGGAAGCGTTCGCGGTCGTGCGCGAAGCATCGCGCCGCGTGATCGGCCTGCGCCACTACGACGAGCAGCTCATCGGCGGCATGGTCCTGCATTCGGGCAAGATCGCCGAGATGCGCACCGGCGAGGGCAAGACCCTGGTCGGCACGTTGCCCGTTTATCTGAACGCGTTGGCCGGCAAGGGCGTGCATGTCGTCACCGTCAACGACTACCTTGCGCGGCGCGACTCGGCGTGGATGGGGCGCATCTACAACTTCCTCGGGATGAGCGTCGGTGTCGTCTATCCGGGCATGGATCACGGCGACAAGCGCGGCGCCTACGCCTCCGACATCACCTACGGAACCAACAACGAGTTCGGGTTCGACTATCTGCGCGACAACATGGCGCTGTCCAGCGAGCAGCGCTACCAGCGTCCGCTGAACTACGCGATCGTCGATGAAGTCGATTCGATCCTCATCGACGAGGCGCGCACGCCGCTGATCATTTCCGGACCCGCCGACGAATCGCCCGCGCTCTACGTCAAGGTCAACCGGCTCGTGCCGCGGCTCAGCCGCCAGGAAAAGGAAGACGCGCCGGGCGACTACTGGGTCGACGAGAAGCAGAAGCAGGTGCATCTCTCCGAAGCCGGCATGGAGCATGCCGAATCGCTGTTCCGGGCCGATGGCATCATCGGCGCCGACGAAAGCCTCTATGACACCAAGCATCTTGCGGTCGTCCATCATCTGAATGCCGCATTGCGTGCCAATGCGCTGTACAACCGGGACGTCGAGTACATCGTGCGCGACGGCGAGATCGTCATCGTCGACGAATTCACCGGCCGCACGTTGCCGGGCCGACGCTGGTCCGATGGCCTGCATCAGGCCGTGGAAGCCAAGGAAAACGTGCCGATCCAGCGCGAGAACCAGACCCTGGGTTCGATCACGTTCCAGAACTACTTCCGCCTGTACAAGAAGCTCGCCGGCATGACCGGTACTGCCGACACCGAGGCGTTCGAGTTCCAGTCGATCTACAACCTCGAAGTCGTGGTCATTCCGACCCACCGGCCGATGGTGCGTCGGGACGAGCCCGATGTGGTCTTCCTCAAGGCCAAGAACAAGTACGACGCGATCATCGAGGACATCAAGGAGTGCTACGAGCGCGGCCAGCCCGTGCTCGTCGGTACCACCTCGATCGAGACGTCGGAGTACCTGTCGGAGTTGCTCACGAAGTCCGGTGTGACCCATGAGGTGCTCAACGCCAAGCAGCACGAGCGCGAAGCAATCATCGTTTCCCAGGCTGGACGCCCGAAGGCGGTCACGATCGCGACCAACATGGCCGGACGCGGCACCGATATCGTGCTTGGCGGCAATCTCGAAGCCGAACTCGCGCTGCTGCCGGAAGGTGCCACCGATGCCGATCGCGAGGCGATCGAGGCGGCATGGAAGGCGCGGCATGCGGCTGTCATCGAAGCGGGCGGTCTGCGCATCATCGGCACCGAGCGCCACGAGTCACGGCGCATCGACAACCAGTTGCGCGGTCGTTCGGGACGCCAGGGCGATCCGGGTTCGAGCCGCTTCTATCTCTCGCTCGAGGACAACCTGCTGCGCATCTTCATGGGCGAACGCGTAGCGGGCCTCATGCGCATGTTCGGCATGAAGGAAGACGATGCGATCCAGGACCGCATGGTCAGCAAGCAGATCATGAACGCGCAGCGCAAGGTCGAGGCGCAGAACTTCGACTACCGCAAGAACGTGCTCGAGTTCGATGACGTCGTCAATGACCAGCGCAAGGTCATCTACGAGCAGCGCAACGAACTGCTCGAGAGCGAAGGCGTCGGCGATACCGTCGACAGCATCCGCAGCGACGTGTTTGCCGAACTTGTGCGGCGCTTCGTGCCGGCCAATTCGGTCGACGATCAGTGGGATGTACCCGGGCTGGAACGCGAGCTCGAGGACGAGTTCGGCCTGCGCCTGGATCTGAAGGGATGGCTCGAGGATCAGGACGAGGCTTCCGCCGAAGACGTGCTCGCGCGCGTGGAGGACGGTGCGGTGCGCCTGTTCCGCGAGAAGGAGGCATTGCTCGGTACTGAGCCGATGCGCCAGCTCGAGAAGCACGTGATGTTGTCGGTCGTCGACAACTGCTGGAAGGAACACCTGTCGAGCATGGACTACCTGCGCCAAGGCATCTATCTGCGCGGATATGCGCAGAAGCAACCCAAGCAGGAGTTCAAGCGCGAGGCGTTTCTGCTGTTCCAGCAGATGCTCGAGCGGATCAAGCACGAACTCGTGCAACTGCTGGCGCGAGTGCGCATCCGCAGCGAGGAAGAGGTGGCGGCGATGGAGGCGCAGCAGCGCGCGCAGGCCGAGGCGCAGGCGCGTTCGATGCAGTTCCAGCATGCCGAGCCCGCCGGTTTCGGCACCGCTGGAAGTGGCCAGGGAGAAGCACCGATGCGCACGTCGTCCCAGGCCGCAGCGCCGCTTCATCGCGACGGCCCCAAGGTCGGGCGCAACGATCCGTGCCCCTGCGGGTCCGGCAAGAAGTACAAGCACTGCCACGGCGCCCTGAACTGATTGCATGCAGGTGCGCCGGCGGTGACGCGATTGCCGGTTCATGTCGTTGCCGGCGTGATTCGCGATGGCAGCGGGAAGGTGCTGCTCGCGCGGCGCCCTGCTGGCAAGCAGCACGCGAATCTGTGGGAGTTTCCCGGCGGCAAGGTCGAGCCGGGTGAGGAAGCGACCGCCGCCCTGAGCCGTGAACTGTACGAGGAACTCGGACTTCGCGTGCAGGCCACACGCAGCCTGATCCGGGTTCCCTGCGACGGCATCGTGCTCGACGTGCATGAGGTCCTGGCCTGGACCGGTATGGCGCGATCGCGCGAAGGGCAGGCGCTGGCCTGGCTCGATGCGCACGCGATCGATCCCGCTGTACTGCCGCCGGCCGATCGTCCCGTGGTCACCGCGTTGCGCCTGCCGGATCGCTATCTGATCACACCATGCGCGATGCCCGGCGACGAGCAGCGGTTTCTTGCATCGCTTGATCGCGCGCTGCAGTCGGGCGTGCGCATGATCCAGTTGCGCCTGCCCGGCTGGTCGCGAACCAGCGTGGTCGAACTGGCACGTCCCCTGCGTGCACGCTGTGCGGCGGTGCAGGCGATACTCTTGCTCAATGCCGACTGGGCGCTGGCCGAATTGCTCGGTCTGGATGGCGTCCACCTGCCAGCGCGTGTCGCCGCCGGACTGACCCGACGGCCGCTGCCGATCGACCGCTGGGTCGGCGTGTCGTGCCACGATGCGAGCGAGCTCGCGCTCGCCGTCGCAATTGGAGCGGATTTCGCCACGCTCTCGCCGCTGCGGCCCACTCCCGATCATCCGGCAGCCGAGGCGTTGGGCTGGCATCGGGCCGCTGAACTGATCGATTCGTGCCCGATCCCGGTCTATCTGCTCGGTGGACTGGAGAAGGCTGACCTCGCTGACGCTCGCCTTGCTGGCGCGCAGGGCATCGCGGCGATACGGGGGCTGTGGCAGTAGGCGGTGAGGACTGTGCAGGCTGCAGGCTCTCTCCCGGCGATTGCTGCCGTTTGCCGGAAACCACGCCGTGCGATTCGCGACCGGCTCTGTGGAAATTCCCTCACTACCGGAATTTTCTGCCGCCCTGACCCAAGGCATCGGGCCTGAAGGCTGAGGTTTCCCCGCAAATTCATGGAGAGTCTCCGATGGGTGGTGCGAACGCGTC
>Ga0307505_10001140_pt1 | contig 23223 bp, 21 predicted proteins | sample 23_S_MG_FD_202183 | JGI IMG/M metagenome (GOLD analysis project Ga0307505, IMG submission 202183) | Soil microbial communities from Populus trichocarpa stands in riparian zone in the Pacific Northwest, United States - 23_S | ecosystem: Environmental > Terrestrial > Soil > Riparian zone > Trees...
CCGCGCAGAGTCTGCGGGCCGGCCGCCAGTGCGAGTACCGCAGGGTTGCCCGAAGGGCCGCCTGACGTTGAGGAGGCCCGGACCGCCACACACCGCGGCGCGATGACATACCGAACACTGCGGGCAAGAAGAAAAATCGAAAGTGCACGGCCTGCCACTTAAAGGAAGCAGCCGCCCGCACCACCCTTCGGCACGCAACAGGTCACCGGCCGCCAATACACCCACCCGTACACGCCGTTGGGCGATAGCTGCGTGGGTCGCGCCGCATAGAGCTGCGGCAGCGGCTCGCCCGGCGTAAAGCACTGCGACGGTGCCGGATACACCTGCTGCATCCGACCTTCCAGCCCCAGCGGAAACGGCAGCGCGTCGAAGCTCGCGCGCGCCAGCGACATCGCGCGATACGCGGTCTTGGCCGATGCCGCGACCGGATTCAGCCCGCGTTCGCGCATCTGCCGCGGGAACAGCGCCCCCCAACTGCCGATGCACGCGTCCGCGCCGATCAGCGAGCCGAAGGGTCGGCCGAGGTTCAGGAAGTCCGCGACGGTTTCCGCCGCGCAGGTCACGTGGTTCGCGAGCATCAGCTTCGCGATGGCCTCGTCGCCGCAGCCCGTGCGCCAGTTGGGCACGTCGAACTCGCTGACGTAAGCGGGGCGTGGTGTGCACAGCGCTTCGGACACCGCGCCGTCGAAGGCTCCGGCCAGCGCGCGGCTCATCTCGCCCGCAACGGTGTTCAGCGCGCTGCCGCAGGTTGCACGCGTCAGCAGCGCGGCGGTTTCGGCCGGGCCGCGCCGGTCGATCAGGCGCGCATCGGCCGGCGTGCACACCATGTTGATCGGCCCCAGCCCGGCAGACAGCACCAGCCGCTCGGGCAGCGTGTAGACGTGCGCCTCGGACGTGTGGTCGGTCAGCGATCGCGACTGCGCGATCGCGCTGCCGTAGCCGCTGGCCGCGGGATTCGCGAGCAGCGGCAGCAGCGCCGGCGACAGCACGGTGGTCTCTCCCGGCGTGCGCGTCGTCTCCACGTACGCGACCGGCACGTACATGAACACGCGCAGGCGGATGCGCGGCCACGTCGGACAGACGCCCGACAGCCGCCACTGCGCGCAGCTGCGGTCGAAGCGCGCGGCGAGCTGCATCGGCGTCATGCGCGCTACCGGCGTGCGGTCGGGCAGCGGCAGCTGCGCGAACGCGGGCGGCGTCAGCAGCAGCAGCGCAGCGAGCATCCTCGCGAAGCGGACAGGCATCGACTCGGCACAGTGGAACGGGATCTGCGCAGCGTAGAAAGCCAGCACCGCTGCACAAGCCCTGCGGCGCAATGCAGAGGGCTTGAACGACTGCCGCGCGCCGCGAACACTGCACGGGCATACCGCGAACGCCATGTGCGTTCCAAGGGCTCTGCCCTGCATGCATAGGTCGTCAGTCCATCTTCAACCCACCGGGGTCGTTCACCCCGGGGGTGGCGCTCCCCATTCATCAAGGAGCTCCACCATGCAATCCGCATTGCTGTGTCCCGTCGGCACGCCGACGAAATCCGCAGAACTGGCCGAAGCGCGCCGTCAACGCCGCCTTGCGCTGGCAAAACGCTCGCGCCGCGCGCGGCTGCTCAGCGGTCCGCGACCGGTGTACTTCGGCATGCAGGCCACCGGCCCTTCCGGCGAGCGCTTCGTCGTGCTGCAGCTGCATCTCGATGACGGCGATTGCTGGGTCACGGTGCGCGACCTCGACGAGGAAACCGAGCACGTCGTGCCACTGACCAGTCTGCATTGATCTGCCTGCATTGACCCCGCGCCGGCCGCCTTCAGCCGTCGGCGCTCTCTCAACCCTGTCCGGGACGTTCGCTCCCGGCAGGGTGCGGCATCGCCCGGACCCATTCGTTCGGAGTGATCGCCATGAATGCTTTTCCTGCGCTGGCCATGCTGCGTGCGGAACGCCCGCCGCCGCCGGTCATCATCAGCCTGCACGGCATCCGCACAGCGGGTGCCTGGCAGAAGCAGCTCGCCACGCCCATCGCCGCCGCCGGCGCGATTCCCGTCGCGCTGGACTACGGCTACTTCAGCGCATTGCAGCTGCTGACGCGCAGTGCCCGCGAGGCACGCGTGCGTTGGCTGCGCGACGAAGTCGAGCGCGTGCGTTCACGCTTTCCCGACCGTCCGTTGTCGATGGTCGCGCACAGTTTCGGTTCGTACCTGACGGCAGCGCTGCTCGAGGCCCACCCCGCGGTGTGTTTCGCGACAGTGCTGCTCGCCGGCAGCATCGTGCGCAGCGACTATCCGTGGCCGGCATTGCTGGCTTCCTATCGTGTGGGCTTCGTCGCCAACTACGTGGGAGGCCGCGACCTGTGGCCGCGGATCGCGCACTGGTGCGTTCCCGGTGCAGGAGATTCGGGCCGCAACGGTTTCACAGGGTCGCATCCGGCGCTGTACCAGCAGTATTCGGCGCGGCACCGGCACAGCGACCATTTCAATGCCGGCGACGTCAACGCCTTCTGGCTGCCGATGCTGATACAGCCGCGGCGTCCGATGCTTGACGTGCTGCTGTCTCTGCGTAACGACGTGCAGCAACGGCTGGCGGCGCTCGCGCGCTGGCGCGACAGCGCGGTGCGTGCGCGACTGCTGGTGGTTCATCCGACGCTTCCCGGCTGCTACTGGACGGCGCCGGGCCTGACCGTCGCCGACGCTGCCGTGTCGTGGTCGCCGCAGGAATTGCACACCCTGCTGCCGCTGGTCGTGGCGCAGCGCAGCCCGGCGCTGCTGCCTCCTGCGCTGCCCGCGATTACAGGGGGGCCGCCGGTAGTGTGGCTGCGCAGCGGCATGCCGCACGCTGGCCATCCGTACTTGCTGGCGGCGCTGGCAGCGCCCTTGCCGGTGCGATGCGGTGAACCCGCGCAGCGCAGCGTGCTGAGCATGGAAGTCCTGCACGGTGGCACGAGCGTTCGCGCCGATGAGGCCTTGCACGCAGCCGTGCAGCCGATGGTCGACGTCATGGCGGAAGCTGCGCGGACGCTCGCCGCGTTGCTGTAACGGCAGTGGGTGCGCCGCGACAGGTGTCGTGATAACCGCTGGATATCAAGCGGCCGTGGGCCGCGTCGTTGATGGTTGCTCTTCACAGGCCCGGCGTCAGCCGGGCCTGTTTCGCTCGTCTGCACAAAGCATGGGTGTGCAAAAAATTGACAACCTGGCCGCTCGGGGAAAACCCGCGCGCAGTTGTCCGCAGTTGTCACTAACGAGCCAAGTGTGAATATTCGACAAGTCGCAGACGTTGATGTGACCTATTCTTGACCGAAGAACAAGTACCGCCTGCAAGGCGGTCCATGCTGTAAACGATGTCCAAGTGGGGGCTTGGTGTCGACCGAGAACAACTACGCGTTCGGGTCCTTCATCCTGAGGACGGACCCTCTGCGACTGCTGCGCGACGGGACGGAGGTGCCGCTGGGTGCGCGGGCGCTGGCGATCCTGCATGCGCTGGTGCGGCATTCCGGCCAGGCGCTGTCCAAGCAACGGCTGATCGACCTGGTGTGGCCAGGCGCTGCGGCCAACGACAATTCCGTGCACGTGCACATCAACACGCTGCGCAACCGTATCGGCCACGAACTGATCATGACGGTTGCCGGTGCCGGCTATCGGTTGAATGCGCCGGTGCGCACCGTCGGCCGCGCGGCGTCGATGCGCGCGCCGGGCGGCGGTGCGCGTGGCGGACTGATCGGACGCGACGCCGAGGCTACCGAACTGGCAGAACTGGTCGCGTGCCGCACGCTGGTCACCGTGACCGGGCCGGGCGGCTGCGGCAAGTCCGCGCTGGCGGGCGGCGCCGCCTTCGACACCGATGTCGCGTGGCTGGATGTCGCCGCGCTGGACGACGCCGCGCGCCTGGCCACCGCGGTCGCAACGGCCGCCCAGATCGCACCGCCCCGGCACGAGCCCGGTGCGCCTGATGTCGAGTGGCTGGCGCAGCTCGGCGCACGCAGCCTGCTGCTGGTGCTCGACAACAGCGAACGTCACGTCGCCGCAGTCGCCGAGTTCTGCGCGCGGCTGAACCTGGCGCACGACGGGTTGCGCATATTGGTCACCAGCCAGGTGCCGCTGCAGATCGCCGGCGAGTGGACGCTGCGGCTGGGCGGCCTGGCGCTGCCGCCCGAGGATGCGACGCCGGATGAAGCGCGCGGCTACGGCGCGGTGCAGCTGCTGGTGGAGCGCGCGGCGCAGCAGCGTCGTGGCTTTGCGCTGAACGCCGCCAACGTCGTGCTGGTCGTGCAGCTCGCGCGGCTCGCCGACGGCATGCCGCTCGCCATCGAACTGATGGCGCAGCGCCTGGAGAGCGCGGGCAGTGACGCGGCGGCATTGGGACGGCTGCTGGTCGCGCGCGCCGGGCCGGGCGAACCGCAGCGCCGTGACGCACCGGCGCGCCACCAATCGCTGTACGCGTCGCTGCAATGGAGCCTGGCGCTGCTGGGCCGCACGGAGCGCGATGCATTGACGCAGCTTGCAGTGTTCGAAGGAGGATTCACGCCAGGCGCTGCCGTGGCGGTGGCAGCGCTGGAGGGTGACACCGACACCGACGCGGACGCCGCCGTGCAAGCGCATCTGACAACGCTGGTGCGTCGCTCGCTGCTGATGGTGGACTGGAGTGGACCGCGCTACAGCCTGCTGCAGCTGGTGCGTGCGCAGCTGCTGGCAGATCCTGCAGCGCACGAAGCGCTGGCCGATGCGCGGCGGCGCCACGCACGATACTTCGCCGACTACGCGCGCGACCGCCATCAGGAACTGGCGCAGCGCGGCGGCAATCCGGCTGCGTGGCGCGCGCATATCGACGTAGAAGCGCGCAACCTGCACACGGCACTGGACTGGGCGATCGGCGCCGGGCAGTCGGCGCGCGACGCGCTGAGCCTGTGCGCAGACCTCGCCGCGTACTGGGATCTGACGGGTCGACATGCGCAGGCGGCGCAAGCCATCTCCGCGGCGCTGCAACTGCCTGCGGCAGAAGAGCTGCGACCGCTGCGCCAGCGCGTGCTGGACGCCGGCGCCGCCTGCGCGTTGCACCGCGGGCGTTTGCGGGAAGCCGCCCGGCTGTACGGCGAAGCCGGCGCCGAAGCATGCACGCTGCATGCCGGCGCAGCGCAGCTGCGCGCGGCGCTGGGTGCGGCTGCCTGCCGTGCGCTGCTGGGTGAGGCGACCGCAGCCGAGTCCGCGCTGCTGCCGGTGCTGGCCGGCTTCGAAGCGCTGCGCGATCGCGACGGGATCGCCGTCTGTCATTGTGTAAGGGCGCTGATCGGTATCGAACGCGACGAGCCGGAACGCGCGCGGGCCTGCGCCGACCAGGCGTTGGACACCGCGCGCACCGGCGGTGCGTTGACCACGGCTGCCGAAGCGCACGCGCTGCTCGGGCAGGTGCTCGCGCTGCGCGGCGACACGCAGGCGGCGCACAGCCATCTGCAGGCGGCCATCGACCTGTCGACTCATCTGGGTTTCGTGCGGCCGCGCGTACAGGCAACCTGCGTGCTGGCCGCCGTGATCGACCAGCTCGGCGAGCGCGACACCGCCGCGCGCCAGCTGGCCAGCGGCCTGCGGGCCGCGCTGCAATCCGATCTGGGAATACTGCTGCCGGCTGCGCTGCTGACGGCTGCGCAGTTGCTGGCCGAAGACGATGCGGCGGCCGCGCTGCTGCTGATCAGCGCGGCCGATGCGGCCTGCGCTCGCGGCGACGCGCACCTGCCGCCATGGCTGCGACGCCGGGCCGACGAACTGCGCCAACGCGCTGCGCTGCAGATCGATGCAGCGCAGGCGGAAGTCGCACGCACGCGCGGCCAGTCTCTGCTGTTGCCTCAGGCCGGTTGGCACGCACTGGCGGCACTGGAGCTGCGGGCGGGTCGCAGCGGCATGCTGCCGTTCAGGCGGCGTGCACGGCGCGCGGCGCCACCCGAAGAGGAATTGCGCGAAAGCGCGGCCGGCGAACGGTGAAAGCGGAGCGCCGCAGCGCACGGCATGCGGCGCATTGCGCGTTTTGCGCGGCTCGGCTGCGCCTGACTTGCCGCGCCGAACCGCGCGTCGCTCGCGTCAGCCTTCGCCGCTGCCGTTCAGCGACTTCAGCCGCGCCAGTGCTTCGCGCTTGCCGATGGAACGCAGCGCCGCAAACTTGTCGAGCATCGCCGGACGCGGCCGCGCGGTGCCCTGCTCCCAGTTGTAGATGGCCTGCGAACTGACGCCCAGCAGCTTGCCGAAGTCCTCCGCCGACAGCCCCAACCGGTCGCGGTGTGCGCGCACGCCCTGCGGACGGAAACGCAGCGCCTTGTCCGCAGTGATCGGTGCGGCTGCGGTCTTGCCGGCACGCGCGCTCTTCTGCACGGCGGCCACCAGGCGCTCGAGCTGTTCGACACGGCGCTTCAGCGCCGTCACTTCGCGGCGGGCAGCCGTCGCTGACTTGCGCGTGGGTTCGACCAGGGTGCGCGCCTCCTTCTTGGCCAATCGGGAGATTTCGGCGCGGAACACTTGTGTGATGGCAGGCATGCGGATGCGAAGGGGCGAACGCCTGGAGTCCGATACGACAGGAATCCGGCGATGCAGCCCGGCTCTTAAGAGAGCTTAAGGATACTTAATTTTGGATGCCGATGTGCAACCCGCAGCCCGCGTTGCGCATTTTCCAACGAACGCACCCAACTTCTGGATGATGATCACCGTGCGAAAGTTGGATGACAACGGCGAGCGATTGCCGCACGCTTGGCAACACGCTGCTCGGCCATAAGTCGAAGCGGCGCAGCCTGGAGGGCGCGTGCAGAACCTGCGAAAGCGCGTTGAGCAGCCGGAGGCGATCGCCGACGACATCGGATCGCGGTGGGCGGCGGCCGGCGTGCTGGTGCAGCGCGCTCTGGATGCACCGACCGACGCGTCGCGCGTCGCCGCCTGCGCGGCCCTGGCTGACCTCACCGATGCCGCCGATGCAGTCCTGCTGCCTTCGCGCGGCGTCATCACGACGCTGATCTTCGGCGCACAGTTCTATGGCCTGCTGGGTTCGCACGGCGACAGCGCCGCGCTGGCGCTACGCGCGGTTGCGCTGGCCGACCAGCGTCGCAACACCGCTGCCGCGCAGCAGGCGCTGTCCATCGCCGGTGCGATGCTGGCCGATTCCGGCGCCGTGGCCGACGGTCTCGTGCACACCGTCGCCGGACTGGATCTGTCCGTGGAACTGGTGCAGCCTGAAGCCGGCAGCAGCGCGTGGTACGCGCTGGCAGTCGCGTTGCTGGCCGCGGGGCAATCGCATTCAGCGCTGCTGGCGGCCGGCAACGCGCTGGCCTTGGCGCGCCTGAGCGACGCGGCCGAGCATGCGACACGCGCCATGTGCGTGAGCGCGCAGGCGGCGCTGTATCTGGACGACGTCAATGCCGTGCTGCGCATGGCACAGCAATGCATCGAGCGGCTGGGCACCGCGCGCACGCTGGAGCAGCACGTGCTGATGAGCCAGTGCCAGCATCACCATGCGCGCGCACTGGCGCGCTCCGGGCGCGTCGCGCTGGCGCAGCAGCACGCGCGGGCCGCGGCACGGCACGCGGCAGCCAGCGGCTCGGCGCTGGCGCACGCCTATGCGTCGGTGGCCGCCGCGATGTGCGATGCTGCCGCCGGCGCCCACTCGGCCGCGCTGGCACAGCTGGAGGGCGCGCTGGGCTGCGGAGTGCCGCAGATCGTGCTGCCGGCGATGCACGCGCTGACGGAGGTCGCGCGACGCAGCGGCAATCGCGAACTGCTGCTCGCTGCACGCCGCAGGCTGTACGACGAGACGCGCCGCCGTCAGTCGCGTGCGGCGCGGCTGCAGTCCGAACTGGCGCGCCATGCGGTGGCTGCTTCCGATCAGCGCGGCTTCGGCGGCACCACGTGGCTGGAAACACGCGCAGCGCTGCCGGCCGCGCCGTCCGATCCGCTGGACCGCCTGGAGGAAACCGCCGCCGCGGTGGAGCACGCCGAACACCCGGCGGGCGTGCTGCGGCTGTTCCGCTGCGGACGGCTGGCAGCGATGCTGGCGGCGGACCTGGGCTGGCCGCAGGGCATCGTCGACGTGCTGGAACGCGCCGCGCGGCTGCACGCGATCGGCAAACTCTACGTGCCGCCCGAGATCACCGCAAAGGCCGGACCGCTGACCGACGGCGAGCGCTCGATGGTGGTTCACTCCTATGCGCTGGGTGCCGAACTGTTGCAGGCGGCGGGCCTCGGCGACCATCCGATCCTCGGCGACGTCGTCCGCCACGTCTGCGAGCGCTGGGATGCCGGCGGCCCGCAGCGCATCGGCGGCGAGGCGATCCCGCAGGCAGCGCGCATCGTCGCTATCGCCGCGTGCTACGCGTCGCTGATCAGCGTGCGCCCGTATCGCGGCGCGCTGCCGCATGCCGATGCGGTCGCCGCACTGCGCGAGGAAGCAGGGCGCAAGTTCGATCCGGTGCTGACCGAGCACGCGATCGCGCTGCTCGCCAGCACGCAGTCGCGGCAGAACGACCTGCAGCGCCAGATCGCGCGCAGCGCCGACGCGAACCGTTACGTGCAGGTCAGCGAACGCATCGACGATCTGCTGACGCAGGATGGGGATGGCGGTCGTGGGTAACCGGCACGCGGAGCCACCGCGCACCGTCGACCTCGTGCTCAACGAACCGCTGGGCCGGCTGTCGCCGACCGTGTTGCGCGGCATCCGCCATGATCTGCGGCAGCCTCAGCACGTGTTTTCGCTGCTACTGCGTACGCTGCAGCTGCGCGCCGCAGGTTCTCCGTTCGCCGACGACGTGGCCGATCTGGCCAACGCCGCGCATCTGCTGATCGAACGCTACGAGTCGGCGCTGCTGGCCATCGGCGCGTCCATCGAAGCGCCGGCGGCACGCAGTGCCAGCGTCAGCGTCGCCGCGGTGCTGGAATCGGTCGCGCACTCGATGCGCAGCGCCGCCGACGATGCCGGCATCACGCTGCGCGTCGCGCATACGCGGCTCTGGGCCTACACGGACCCGGAGATCCTCGGGCGCATCGTCGGCAATCTGCTCGCCAATGCGATCGCGCATTCGGGAGCGTCGAAGGTGCTGCTGGGCGCGCGCTCGCAGTCCGGCCGACTGGTCATCCACGTGCTGGACGACGGCGTCGGCATCGCCGAAGACGAGCTGGCACTGCTCGCACAGCCCGGCTATCGCGGCCGCAGCGCCGCGACTCCGGGACTGGGGCTGGGTCTGTACAACGTGGAACTGCTGGCACACGCGCTGGGTGGTGCGTTGCGCATGCGTTCGACGCCGGGACGCGGTACACGGATGCGCGTGCGCACCGCGTCGTTCTGCGGACGCGCCGCCGAAGTCGTGCGTTGCACGGCGACGCCGCCGCTGCTCACCGGACGGCGCATCCTCGTTGTTTCCGGCGACCGTGTGACGCGCCAGGCCATCCGTCACGCGCTGACGCGCATGGGCGCGACGGTGGCCGACTATCCGGACGTGATCTCACCGGCGCTGGAACTGCCGTACTGGAAGGTAGCGCCCGATGGCTTCATCCTCGACGGACATTCCAGCTCGGACGAGGCTTTCGTCAAGGGCCTGCAGTTGCGCTTCGGCTCGCTGCGCGGCGTGCAGATTCTGCCGGCCGGCAGTGTGGCGGACACGCTGCCGCTGGAAGTGCTGACGCTGGCCGGACCGCTGACGGAAGACTCGTACGCGCGCATCGCCGCGTGGTTTGCGAGCTAGGGCACTTTCAGATCTTCTCTGCGTGGACCGTAGCGGTCTTCTGACAACGCAGTGCTCGGACTGTGTTGTTGTCTCCGCGTTGGGCTTCGCGAGAGCAGAGGTTTTTTGTCCGCAGCGATCGATGCGTTCTCACGCCGCGGCGGGCGGTGGGCCAGCGCTGAGGGGTGCAAGAGAAAGGAAAAAGGGGGCCAGGGAAAAGGGAAGGAAGAGGGGCGGGCTCGAATTGCTGCTAGGGAAGGAGTGTTTGTCTTTGACGGCGCTGGCTACAGCGGTGTGTGGCGGGCCGGGCCGACGAATCGGCAGGCGCCCGAAGCGCGGAGGATTGGCGGGGCAGTCCGAGGATGCAGACCAAGCGGCTGCAGGGTTGGCATGCGCCTCAGCGCCCGCCCGCGCAGAGTCTGCAGACCGGCCGCCAATCCGAGCACTGCAGGGTTGCCCGAAGGGCCGCCTGACGTTGAGGAGGACCGGACCGCCACACACCGCGGCGCGATGAAACACCGAACACCGCGGACAACAAAACAGATCCCCGCTTCCGCCACAGCGCATGACCGCTTGGTACAGCACCGCGCCCGACCGTTGTCGATTCCCGAAAAGAGAAAAATCGAAAGAGCGCTAGAGGCATCAGCCATCGACCACGTCACCCATCGATACGCGTGCGGCGCTGCAGCCGCCACGCGAGCAGCGCGCTGGCGACGGCCAGCGCCGCCAGCCCGGCCAGCCGATCCAGGCCCACCGCGTCGGCGCGCGCGACGCTGTGCAGCGTCAGCGCTGCGGCGACCAGCAACCATTGCAGCATCCACGCCAGCACCGCCGCCGCGCAAGCGCGCACCAGCTTTTGCGGCGGCGTTTCATAGAAGGCCAGGTAGTACGAGCGGCGATCCATCGCATCAGGCTGCGCGGCGCGTGTCTGCGACGCGCGAAAACGGCAGCACCTTCGCGCCGCCCGCCGGTGGCTGCTGCGGCGTTGGTTGCACAGCCGGAATGCGCCGCAGGTCCGCCATCAGCACCGACGCGCCGCCGACAGCCACCAGCGCTGCACCCAGCCATGCAGCGGCCGGCAGGCGCTCCGCGAACCACAGCAGCGCGCCCAGCGCTGCCAGCGGGATGGCCACAAACGACAACGCATTGGCTAGCGCGGCGCTGCCATGAGAGTGGCCGAGCGTCACCAGCAGTTGCGCCAGCGTCGACAGCAGCCCCACCGCCGTGCCGATCACCAGCGTCCACGGCGCCAGCAGCGACGCCGGGCTGCCTGCGGCCAGCCACCACGCCGCAGCCGTCGCGCTTTGCACGCCGGTGAAGCTGACCATCAGCGTTTCCGCACGCTCGCCGCGGACGATCACGCGGCGCACGCTGAAGGTGATCAGCGCGCCGACCAGCCCGGCGCTCAACGCCACGCATACAGCGCCGGCGTCGATCGCCGCAGTGACTGCGGCGCCGCCGGTCGATGTGGCCGGCCACGCGATCAGCGCCACGCCGGCGAAGCCGGCCAGCAATCCCAGGCCCGCGCGCTGTGACACGGCTTCGCCGGCCACCAGCCACGCGATCAGCGCGTAGAACAGGGGTGCGGTGAAGCTCAGTGTCACCGCCAGGCCGGCCGGCAAACGCAGGAACACCCATAGCAGCATCGCAGTATGCAGCATGCCGATCAGCCCGCGCGAAAGGTGTGCGGCACAGGCCGCGCGCTGCGGCATCAGCGGTGCGCCGCGCCATGTCGCGATGAACACGGCCGCCGGCAGTGCGAACAGCGACTGCAGGAATACCAGGTCAGCCAGCGGCAGCGGGCCAGGCGGCAGCTTCAGCAGCAGCGCACGTCCGGCGTAGAGCGCGGCGGCCGCCAATGCGCAGGCGGCCGCGAGCACAGTGGCGCGGGCGCCGGTCACCGCCGGCGCTCCGACGGCGCGCAGGCGATGCCGCGGGCGCGATGCACTGCCAGCATCGGATACTTCGGCGGCAGCGGCTGCAGTGCAGCGGGCCAGCGCTCCTCTGCCAGCGCGATGCGTTCGACGCGCGTGCGGTCGCGGTAGCGTTCGCTGACGACGTGCGCATAGCGGCCGCGGGCGCAATCGAACGCATAGACGTCGATGCGCCGCTCGCCGGCGGACTGGGTGATCCAGCGCACGTAGGGCAGCCCTGCACGCGTGCCGCTGCCCGTCGACTCCGCGAACTCGCGGCTCGCGTCGCGCTGCCCGGCCGGCGCCGCAGCCGCCGCCAGCGCGATGCACGCGGCCGGCAGCACCGCGGCGGCGCGCGCGGCCCATGGCATCGGTTCTGTGCACGGCATGCGCGCAAGCTAAGGCCCGGGCTGCAGCCCCCGCAATGCAGGCCACGGGGCTTGACAGCTGGCGGCGGCCGCGCCGACCGACCCATCCAGGGGCATTGCCAACGCGCAAGCGCTCGCGCTAGAGTGCCCGCGAGCTGCGCCTCACCCCGCCCACTCACGCGCCTACGGCGCTCCGTCGCAGCCTGCGGGTCGAGGCCCTTCCCGGCATCGCCGGGAACTCATGGATCCGGCCTTGCATATGCACGTGCCGGGGCCGGGCTCGCATCATGGACGGACTGATCAAGGCCAAGCTGCTCGCAGACCTGGAAGCCATCGTCGCTTCCAACCACACCATCACGGACCTGATTGTGCAGCCGGGCCAGCCGATCGCGGCGTTCATGCCGGAAGGCTGGGTGCGTGCGGGCGAGCCAGTGGCGCGCGAGCGCATCGCCGAAGCCGCTGCCGAAGTCACCGGTGTGCGCGACGTGTTCGACACGCTGGCAGGCGCCGGCGCGATCAACCAGGAGCACAGCTTCGCCGGCCGGCGCGTGCGCATGGACATCGCCAGCGTGCTGGATGCGTACGGCGGCTCCGGCATCGAGCTGACGATCCGCTGCTATCCGCGCGAGCTGCCGGCCTTCAAGAGCATGGCGCTGCCGCCGTCGGTCATCGACATGCTGGTCGGCGTGCGCAGCGGGCTGATCCTGGTCGCCGGCAAGGCGAACAGCGGCAAGACCACGCTGATCGCGTCGCTGCTCGAGGACATCAACGCGACGCGCGCCGCGCACGTCATCACGCTGGAGGACCCGGTCGAATACGTGCTGCAACCCCGGCTGGCCGTCATCTCGCATCGCCAGGTGGGTACGCACGTGCCCAGCTTCGCCGACGGCGTGCGCCAGGCGCTGCGCCAGCGGCCGGACGTGCTGATGATCGGCGAGATCCGCGACGCGGAAACGGCGGCCACTGCGCTGTCCATCGCCCAGAGCAGCCTGGTCATCGCGTCCACTCATGCCACGCACACGGTGCCTGCGCTGCAGCGGATCAACCAGCTCGCGGCGGGTCAGAACGCGATGTTCGCCGAAGCGCTGCGCGCGGTGATCTCGCTGGCGCTGCTGCCCGATATCGACAAGAAGTCATGGGTGCAGGCGGCCGAATATGCGTCCGGCGAGTCGCAGCCCGTGCGTCGCGCGATCGAAGGCAACACGGACCGTGAATATGCAGCGCTGCGCGAGGCCTTCCGCACGCGTCCCGACGCCGCACGGCCAACGGCCGCCGACGCGACGCAGGCCGCGAAGGATGCCGGCCAGCTGCGCTCGATGAACCTCGGCCTCGCGCGTCTGGTCGCCGACAAGCGCATCGACCGCGACGTCGCGCGCGGCGCGTCGCCGGATCCGGCGAATCTGACGGATCTGCTGCTGAAGGGACGCGCGTAAGCGCGGCGCGGAAAAGCCTCCGCGCGGCACTCAGTCGATCTTCGCGCCCGACAGCTTGACGATCGCCGACCAGCGATCGATCTCCGTCTGGATGTACTTGCCGGACTGCGCGACGTCCAGCGCGATGGGCTCCTGTCCCATGGACAGCAGCTTCTCCTTCAAGTCGGGCGAGTTCAGCGCCTTGTTGATCTCGGCGTTGAGCTTGTCGACAATGGGCTTCGGCGTATTGGCCGGCGCCAACACGCCATACCAAGCCTTCAGGTCGAAGCTCGGCAGGCCCTGCTGCGCCAGCGGTGCAACGTCGGGCAGCGCCACGGAGGGTTCGGCCGACGTCACCGCCAGCGCGCGCAGCTTGCCGCTCTTGATGTGAGGCAGCGCGGTGGGGATGTCGGTGAACATCATCGAGATCTGGCCGCCGAGCAGATCGTTCATGGCCGCGGCGCTCCCCTTGTACGGGACGTGGATGATGTCGATGCCTGCGAGGCTTTTGAACAGCTCGCCGGAAAGCTGCTGCGAGGTGCCTGTTCCGGCGGAGCCGAACGACAGCTTGCCGGGTTGGGCCTTGGCCAGCGCGATCAGCTCCTTGACGCTGCCGGCCTGCACCACCGCAGGGTTGATCACCAGCACGTTCTTCTGCACGACGGACACGGACACCGGCGCGAAGTCCTTCACCGCGTCGAAGGGCATCTTGCTGCCGTACAGGCTCGGATTGATGCCGTGCGTCGCGCTCGATCCCATGACCAGCGTGTAGCCGTCGGCGGGGCTCTTCGCAACGAAATCCGCGCCGATGTTGCCGCCCGCGCCGGTCTTGTTCTCGACGATGACCGGCTGGCCCATCGACTCCTGCAGCTTCTGGCCCAGGCTGCGCGCCAGCTGATCCAGACCGCCCCCGGCAGAATAGGGATTGACGAGGCGGATGGGCCTGGACGGATAGTCCTGCGCGATGGCGGCGAACGGCATGGCCGCGACGGCCACAAAGGTCAGGCTGGACAGCAGTCTTTTCATCGGAGTCTCCTTGTGGGTCACCGGCGCAGCGCGACCAGCGCATCGACGGCGTAGGCGCCTTGCCCGCGTTCCAGGACGAGCAGCGGATTCAGTTCGACTTCGGCGAGGCGGTGCGCTTCGGCAGCCCCGTATTCGGACAGCGACACCATCGCCCGCACCAGCGCGTCGATGTCGGCGGGCGGCCTGCCGCGGTAGCCTGCCAGCAGCGATGCGGCGCACGTTCGTGCGATCAGCCGATGAGCGCGCTCGGGCGTGCATGGGCAGGCGGTGAAGGCGACGTCGCCCATCAGTTCCACCAGCGTGCCGCCGAGGCCGAACATCAGCATCGGCCCGAACTGTGCATCGACGCGCACGCCGATCACGGTTTCGATGGCGCCCGTCAACTGGCGCTCCAGCGTGTAGCCGATGATCTGCACGTCCGTGTTGCGGCGGAACATTGATTGCGCGGCGGCCGCCACTTCGGCCGCATCGCCCAGCGACAGCGCGACCAGTCCTCGCTCCGTCTTGTGCGTGACGCCCGGAACGATCGCCTTCAGCACCTGCGGAAAAGCCATGCGGGCAGACTGCGCCGGCAGCTCGTCGATGTGTTCGACGAACACCGATTCGAGGATCGGCAGGCCGAAGCGGCGCAGTTCCGCCTTTGCTTCGATCTCGCTGAGCACGCGGCCGCGCGCCAGTGGCGCGGCACCGGCCGGCGCGGCGCGCTCGCGCGCCGCCGGTGGCGGCGGCAGCACGGCCGCCAGCATCGTGGCTGCCGCCCGCACACTGCGCGCGACGGGCACGTCCAACGCGTGCGCCGGCGCGAAACCCTCTTCGGCGGCGGTGCCGGACATCGGCACGATGACCGCCGGCTTCCCTGCACTGGCCAGCACCTCCAGTGCCCCCGCGAGCAGCTGCTTGGAACGCTCGTCGCGCGGCGCGCCCACGCCGATCCAGCAGATCGCGTCGACGTTCGGGTCGTCGGCCACCGCCGCCAGCGCCGCGCGCGGCGCGTTCGGGTCGGAAAACACGCTGCTCCCGGCATCCAGCGGGTTGGATGCACGGATGAAGGGGTCGTTCAGCGCATCGCACAGCGCGTGCGTGATCGGCGACAGCTCCGGCAGCGCGATGCGCTGGCGCGCAAGCTCGTCGGCCAACGCCGATGCACCGCCGCCGGACAGCGTGAACACCAGCGCGCGGCGGCCGGTGGGCCGATGACCCTGGCTCAGCATGCGAGCGACCGGCAGCAGGTCTTCGGGCTCCGCCACGCGCGTGATGCCCTCGTCGCGGCACACTGCGTCGAAGATCGCATCCGATCCGGCGAGAGCGCCGGTATGTGATTGCACCGCGCGGATGCCGGCGTCAGAGATGCCGGCCTTGAACACCACGATGGGCTTGCCCAATGCGTTTGCGCGCCGCGCCAGTTGCACGAAGGCGGCCGCATCGCTGAGCCCTTCGACCATCAGTGCGAGCGCGCGCACGCCGGGACGCTCGAGCAGATACGCGCCGATCTCCTCGAGCGAGATGTCGACGCCGTTGCCCACGTGTGCATAGGACTCGACGCCGATGCCGCAGTCTTCGGCGTTCAGCAGCAGTCCGCCCAGCATCGCGCCGCTCTGGCAGGCCACGCCGATGGGGCGCACGTGGCGGAACGCCAGGTGCTCGAACGAACTGTTGTAGGCGACGCACAAGCGCGCGGCAGCACTGCCCATCCCGATGCAGTTGGGACCCAGCACGCGCATGCCGCCTTTCGCGAGCGCGCGGTGCAGCACGGCTTCGCGCTGCAGGCCTTCAGCGCCGGCTTCGCCCCAGCCGGAGCTGCACAGCACGGCTGCCCGCACGCCGCTGTGCTGGCATTGCATCAGCGCCGTCAGTGCGGCGTCCGCCGGCAGCGCGATGACAGCCAGGTCGGGGGGCGTGTCCAGCGCCTCCACCGACGGCACGCAGGTCACGCCGAACAGCTGCGAGTACTTCGGATTGACCGCATGCAGCGTGCCGGCGAAGCCCAAGCGCAGGCAGTGCCGCAGTCCGCGCGTTGCCGGCGCATTGGTGCGATCGGAGGCGCCGATGAACGCGATCGAGCGCGGCTCGAACAGCGCCGACAGGTCGGAGCGCGGATCCGCGCGCAGCGTGGACAGCGAATCGGGCAACGCGCTCACCTACATCTTTCCCGCGTAGTTGACCGCGAAGGCGGCAGCCGGATCGCACTGCGTGCCGTAGGGCGCGAACGGATAGCGGATGCCGCGCTCGCCGAGCCAGTCCAGCCCGACGACGATCTCCTGCAGGTGCTCGACGCGCAGGCTGATCAGCAGCTCGTCGTCCTGCACTCCGCCGAAGCGGCGCTCTGCGAAGCAGGGGATGGAGACGCTGGGCTCGCCCGTCGACAGGCCGCGTCCCCAGGAGTCGGCGCACGCCGTCTCGCCGGTCACCGTGAAATCGCAGCGCGCGTAGCGGCGGTGCTGCAGCGCGTTGATCAGGATGATCATCTGTCCGGGCGTCGCATAGATCAGCACCGCGTCGGGTGGGTCGAGTCGTCCCTTGGCGAGCGGTGCGGCGACCACACCCACGTAGCGGCCGGCCGGCACGCGTGGCATCTGCGCCTGGTGCTCGCGCGCGGCTTCCACTGTCGCGAACCACACGTTGTGGAACATGCTGCCATCCAGATACTTGGTGCTGGGTGCGTTCAGGCCCATGACGCCGCCGCAGTTGCTGTCGGCGGCCACGTTGTCGTGCGTGATGCCCAGCGTCCAGCCCAGCCAACGTGCCTGGCCGATCAACTGGCACATGGAGAAGCGCACGCCATCGCGCGGGCGTCGCAGGCCGGGCACCGCTTCCATGGTTTCCATGTTCTCGAACAGCTTCAGCGCCAGCGGATCCGAGCGCAGGCGCAGCCGCTGGCGCAGCGCTGCGACGATGGCCTCGTAGTCGATCTCGGTCATTCAGGCGGCTCCGATGGGAGCGGATGCCGCAGCGGGCGCGCTGCGCAGCAGCCGGCGGCTGGTCTCGCCCCAGCGAGGGGCCGACTCGCACTCGACGTCCAGCAGGTCGAGGCAGCGCATGACGCTCTGGTCGACGATGTCCTGCACACGCGTGGGCCGGTTGTAGAAGGCCGGCACCGGCGGAAACACGATGGCGCCGATCTGGGAGACGCGCAGCATCGACTCCAGATGCCCGGTGTGCAGCGGCGTTTCGCGCAGCATCAGCACGACGCGGCGCCGCTCCTTCAGCGCGACGTCGGCCGCGCGGGCGATCAGGTCGCCGGTGTTGCCCCATGCGATGTTCGACAGCGTCTTGACCGAGCACGGCGCGATCACCATGCCGTGCGTGCGGAACGATCCGGAAGACACCGCCGCCCCGATGTCGGTGGGCGAATGCGCATGGTGAGCCAGCGCCTCGACGGCCTCCGGCTGCAGGTCCGTCTCCAGCGCGAGGGTCTGCCGCGCGGCGCGGCTGACGATCACGTGGGTCTCGACGCCGCTTACCGTGCGCAGGTGCTCGAGCAGCCGTACGCCGTAGAGGGAGCCGCTGGCTCCGGTGATCGCGATGACGATGCGCCGCGTGTTCACGATGCTGCGCCTACTTGACCTCGACCTTGAACGACACCTGGCCCCAGGATCCGTTGCAGAACCCCGCGTCCTGACAGGAGAAGTGGTTGAACCACATGTCGTTGGGATCCAGCCCCGACGCGATGCGGTCGTGCGCCATCGCCGCGTGGATCGTCATCGGTGCCACCGCGTAGATGCACACGTTGCAGGACTTCACGACACCGGCGGCGCTGACCTCGATGGTGTCGCCTTCCTTGAAGCCGGCCGCGCAGCCGTGGCTGGCGACCACCGTCGCGACGATGGTGCGGCGGTTGGCCTCAGGCAGCGCTTCGGCGGCGCGGCGCTTGCGCTCGTCCGCCTTGAACGTCGCCATCTCCTCGTCCGTGTAGCCGAGGCTGCGCTGGAACTTGTCCCAGTTGAAGGGCTTCTTCACCGGTGCGTCGGTCATCGCGCCTCCCGCTTCTGCGAATGAATGCGAACGAGTACGGTTGAACTAGAAGCCGCGCGCCAGCAGCGACTTCACGTAGTCGCTTTGCTGCGCACGTACCCTGGACGCCGTTTCCGCGCCCAGCCATTGATCGAGGTCGACGGACGCGAAGCGTCCGCGCTGATAGCGTTCGGCCTGGCTGAACGGGGCGGTCGCATCGATGTAGACCTTGCGGCCGGTGCCGGCAGCGTCGCCTTCGGCGAGCATGCCGCTGACCTTCGCGAGCGGCGACAGCATCAGCCCGTCGCGCATGTCGCCGCGCGTGATCACCGCCCACAGCACGTCGTCGGTGTCGGAAATGTCGATGTCGTGGTCGACGGCGATGACCCAGCCGAGGTCGGAGTGGCCCGACAGCGCGCCGAACGCGAGGTTGTTCTGCAGGCCCTCGTCGCGGAAGCTCTTGCGGTTGATGCGGATGACCGCGCCCAGGCAGCCGCGCATCGCCTGCAGCACATGGCAGGTGTCGAACACGCGCGGGCTGATGCGCCGGCAGGCGTCGTAGATCGACGCTTCGGCCGGCAGCGCCATCAGGTTCGTGGTCTCGGCATTGACCGCCAGCGGAAACCAGTACAGATAGTCGTCGCGATGCGTGATGGCGGTGACCTGGAACTCCCAGACCTTCCAAGCGCGGCCCATGTAGCCGCCGGCCTCGGGCATCATGCCCTTCACGCCGTCTAGACCACTGTCCTCCTCGGACGCGAAACGCGTGGTGTCGATGTAGCCCTCGAGCACCAGCTCGGCTTCTGCCAGCGACCAGGCATCGGGCTGCGTGCGCGCCGCAACGATGGTGACAGGCTCCTGCTGCAGCGCGCCGGCGAAACCCAGCTCGTCGTAGCCGAACGGCGTCAACGTCTGCTGCGTGCTGCCCGAGCAAGCGAGCAGCACCGCCGGGCCGGCGCCGACGTTGACCGTGATGGGAATCTGGTTGCGGCCCGCCTTGCGGTACTTGCGCGCGATCTCCAGTAGATGACGACCGGCCTGGATCGTGATGCAGGTTCTGTCGGGCCCCAGCACGCGCATGCGATGGTAGGAGCCGTTGAAGGCGCCGGTTTCCGGATCGCGTGCCAGCGCCAGGCCGCCGGTGATCACGTAACCCGCGTCGTCGGTGGTCTGCTGGGTTATCGGTATGGTCCCGGCGATGTCGATGCCGGTATCGACGACGTGCTTCTGGCACGGCGCGTCCTCGACGATGCGCGAGGCGACGGGATGCAGCGCGGCATCGGCGAGGTGGCGCGGCAGATAGTCGGGCGCGACGCCGCACAGCCGCGCGATGCGACGGCGGCTGCCGAACAGGTTGGACACCACGCGACGGCCGGGCTGCCCCTTCACCTGGCTGAACAGCGTGACCGGCCCGCCGTCGGTGGCGCGCGCAATGGCCGCTATCTCCAGGTACGGATCGGCGGGGCGGTCGACATCGACTAGTTCGTCATGACGCCGCGCCTCCTCGACGAAGGCCGCCAGATGGGTGATGCCGCGCAACGCCGTCTCCTCGTCGGCCGGCAAGCGACCGATTTATTTGTACGGACAATAGATTTGTGCGGACAATAACGGCTCAGCAGCTACGGGTCAAGAACGAGGAATACGATTGCTTATGCGCGAGCACGATAAGAACGGGCGGGTGGCCACTGCCTATCAGCGAATCGCTACGGACCTGCTCGACGCGATCGGCAACGGCAGCTATGGAGTCGGCGACCGCCTGCCCACCGAGGCCGAACTGTGCGAGCAGTTCCGGGTCAGCCGCTTCACCGTGCGGGCGGCGCTGGCGCAGCTGGAGCGTAGAGGGGTCGTGCGCAGACGGCCCAGGGTAGGCACGCAGGTGACGGCGCTGCCCTCGGGAAAGTCCTATGAGGTCGCCGTCGGCAGCCTCTCGCAACTGCTGTCGTTCCTGGACGTGACAACCGTGCGGCCGCTGGACTCCGAGGAGATCGCCGCCGGCGACGCACTGGCTGCCGAGCTGCATTGCCCGCCGGGGCAGAAGTGGCTGCGCGTGCGCACGTTGCGCACGCCGACGGGCAGCGACGTGCCCATATCGTGGACCGACTATTACTTCCAGCCGCGCTTTGCGCCGATCCTGAAGCAGCTGGGCCGCAAGCCAGGCCCCGTTTATCCGCTGCTGGAGAAGCGTTTCAACGTGAGCATCGCCTCCATCGAACAGGACATCGGCGCGTGCCTGCTCGACCGGAAGGTCGCGACCGCCGTGTCCGCCAAGGCGGGCAGCGCGGCCTTGCGGGTGATACACCGCATGATGTCCGCGACGGAAGGCGCGCTCTACTGCACGGTGAGCCTGTATCCCGCGGACCGGTTCAGGTACGTGCAGAAGCTGCTGGCAAGGAACGGATAGCGGCTCGGCCCGTCGCGCGCCCGCCGTTCCTTCTCATGCAATGACCGTCTGGTCCATGCGTCGCAACGCTGTCGGCACCCACGGCCAGTGGCCGTAGACCAGGTGCAGAACACTGGCTGCTGCGTAGCAGTCCGCCGCTGACGCGCGTTCACGCAGCGAGCGCAGATACAGCGGACCCGCCTGCGCCGTCGGGTCGCTCAGCGTACCCAGCCCATGCCGCGCCATGAAGCTGCCGAAATCCGCAAGCCGGTGCGCGGCATCGCGCACCAGCGCATCGGTCAGCGGCAGTGCGCAGCCCGTGTCCTCGACCGCAGCGCCGATGAACGCGAAGATCGCATCGAGCCGCTGCCGCGCATCGCGATCGATGGCCGCCGTCGTCGATGTGGCTACGCCGCCCTGCGGCGGGTGGTTCGCGGCAGCGCGGACGGACTCGCAGGGCATGTGTATGCGGAGCTCGGGGATGGTGACCGATCGTGCGGGCTGCGGTGCACCGCGGCAAGCCTCGCGCATCCGGCTGCCAGGACTTGACGGATGCGCGATCTCGGTGTTGACGCAACACTGCATCAGCGCGCCTCGGCAAGGAAGGTCGGCAGGTCGGCCGATAAGCCCGCCATCAGCCGCGGTGCGCGATTCGCACCGCGCGCCACCAGCAGCGGCGTCACGAGTCGCTTGTCGGTCAGCACGGCGAGCAGCGCGTTGTTCGCGGCGATGTTGTCGCCGATCGCCGTAACGGACGGCGGTTGGGGCGGCGCCGGGGCGCGACTCTCGTGTGCGGCGAGCGCGGCCACCGGATCGGCGGCGCGCAGCAGCGCAGCGGCGCGACCCGCGCCGTCCGGTGTCAGCACGGCCACTGGAATCCAGCGCATGCGCAACTGGCCGGCGGCCAACGGCGCGCGCACGCGACGCCACAACTGCGAGCAGTAGCCGCAATCGAGGTCGATGAACGCTGCGACGACAGGCCCGGCGTATCCCTCGACGAAGCTCGCGCTGGTTTCGATAGCGTGCCATGAGACGGGGTTGGCGTTGACGGCCTGCCGGTCACCGAGTCGAGGAGGCGGTGCGGCTTCGTCCGGCAACGCTGCCGGCGACGCACCGAGACGGAAGCCCGGATCCTGCGCGATCTTCGACGTCGCGATGGGCGCAGCCGGCGGCGCTTCTGTCGCAGTGAATTGCCTCCACACCCCGATGGCCCCGCGCAGGCTGAGGAACGCGACCAGCAGCAGGGCGGCGGCGCGTGCAACGGTCTTCGCCGTCGCAGGCATCGCGGTCACCGACCTTGCGCCAACCGTGCCGTCTGCGACGCGAGGCGCTGCTGCGCGCGCAGTGCCGCGATCAGCAGCGCGCGTTTCGCCGTGGTGCCTGCGCTCAGCAGCAGCCACGGCAGCAGCTTCAGCCCCAGCAGCGCGAACACGATGAGCGCGACGACGGCGACCAGCGCGAGCAGCAGCGGCAGCAGGGTCTGCAGCAGCGTGTCGGCTGACAGCCAGTTCATCGGCGCCTCGAACGCGGTGTCCGTCTCGTCCAGCAGCGCGACGATGCCGGCCGGCAGGCGGAACGCGGGCGCCTGCGCGACGTTGTCGCCATCGTCACGTTGCGTGCGGTAATCGCGGGCGGTGCGATTTTCCGCCGCAGTGATGCGCGGTGATGTGGCGCCGGTGGTCGCGTACGGCGGCGTCAGGCCCGCGAGGCGGAACACGCCGTTCACGTAGCCCGGGTTGTGCACGCGCACCTTGCCGTTGTTGTAGGCACCGACCGCCATGCGGATTGCATCGTCCGTACTGGCGTGGATCGCGCGTGCCGCAGCGTAGAACTCCGCGAAGACGGTGCGCGCAATCGCTTCGTTGACCGCGGGGTCGAAGACGTTATCCAGCGTAAGAGTCGGCCGCCGGCCTTGCCAGTGCCAGTTGAGCTGGAACAGGCCTAGGTCGAGGTTATGGCCGCGCGCCACCAGTTCGCGCGCCAGTTGCTCGGCTTCGGTACGCGACGCCAGTCGATAGCTCTTGTGCGTGGTGTTGTCGAAGATGGACCACGGGTGGCCGGCCGACTCCTTCTGGCGTATCGCCCGGAAGAAGGGTTCGAGCTCGGGTGCCAGCGCCGGCAGCAGCGCCGGCGTCAGCAGCAGCGCCGCCGTCAGCAGGCGCCACAGCAGCGTCCGTGCGCGGGTCATTGGGTACCTTCGCGCTGCGCTGCGGGCGAGCTTGGTTGGGAGCGGCCCGGCGCTGCGCTCATGCGACTTCCTCTACCGCGGCACGCTGGAAGCGCTGGTCCAGCCGAACGCCCGCGCGCGCCGGCACTTCGTACGCCACCTTGACGTACGGGTGGCGCTCGCGCGGTGTCGCCATCGGGAATCTGACCCGGAATACCTGCCGCGCCGCCATCGGCAGCACCCATGCCTCGCCGATGGCAAGCCTGGCGAACTCCTCGGGCCGCACCACGTAGTCGTAGCGCTCGCTGCTGCCGACGCTGCGGCCCTGCGCGCGCGACA
>Ga0307505_10001141_pt1 | contig 23222 bp, 22 predicted proteins | sample 23_S_MG_FD_202183 | JGI IMG/M metagenome (GOLD analysis project Ga0307505, IMG submission 202183) | Soil microbial communities from Populus trichocarpa stands in riparian zone in the Pacific Northwest, United States - 23_S | ecosystem: Environmental > Terrestrial > Soil > Riparian zone > Trees...
CGATCTCGTTGAGGTAGGCGCCAGTTGAACTGCGCACCTCTTCGTTGACCGGTTCGATCGCGTCGAGCAGTTCGAGGACTTCCTCGACGTCGGGCTCGGAGTTGGATGCCGGCAAGTCAGAAGTCATCGGACCAGCTTAATCCTGCGCGACTGTCAAAAGAACCGGAAACGGAATTTCGGTCCGACCGCTTCAACGTCTCGGCAGAAACGCGAGCGGATCGACCGGTTTGCCATCCCTGCGGATCTCGAAATGGAGCATGTCGCGACTGGCGCTGCTGGAGCCCATCTCGGCGATCTGCTGGCCGCCCTTGACGCGATCGCCTTCCTGCACGAGGCGGCGCCGGTTGTGCCCGTAGGCCGACAGCAGCGACGGCGAATGCTTGATGATGATGAGTTCGCCGTAGCCGATCAATCCATTGCCGCTGTAGACCACTTCGCCATCGGCCGCCGCACGCACCGGGTCACCCGACTTGCCGGCGATGTCCACACCCTGGCGCGTCTGGTCGCCGGCAACGAATCCGCTGATCCGCTGACCTTGCGCCGGCCACTGCCAGTTCATCCCGCCGCTGGACGCGATCGGAGCCGCCGCCGGAGGCGCAGCGGCCGGACCTGGAAGGGTCGAAACCGGTGGCGTCGGTACCTGCGACGCCGGCGTCGAAGCGGCCGGAACCTGGGTCGTACCTGGCGCGCGCGCCGCATCCGCCTGGGACCGCGATGGGGTGGACGGCGCTGGCGTCGGCGTCCTCGGCTGCGGCGCGGCAGCGGTAGCCGGTGCCGTCTTCACGGGCGCTGGATGTACGGCCGGCGCGCGCGCGCTTGCGCGCAGGTCGATGCGGATTTCCTGGCCAACGTAGATCGTGTATGGCGGACCGATGCGGTTTGCGCGCGCCAGTTCGCGATAGTCCAGGCCGTTGCGGAACGCGATGCTGTACAGCGTGTCGCCGCGCCGGACCCGATGGATGCCTGCCCGGCTGCGCGCATCGAGCTGACTGTCGGCCGGCTGCTGGCGCATGGGTGCGCGCGCTCCGCTGCGGTCGATGACAGGCGCAGGGGGCGTCGACGCGCACGCGGCCACGAGCAGCACGGCAGCTACTCCAGTCACGATCGAACGCAGGTGAAATCTTTTCAAATCAATCAACTACGCTATGAATTTGAAGTAAATTATTACCAAGACGACCAGTCCGATGACCGCCCATCCAATCCATTCGATCCACCGGTGCAGCGCGGCCTCGGCGCGCGGTCCAGCCAGCCGTATCAACCCGGCCAGCAGGTACACGCGCTTGCCTCGCCCGACGATCATGCTGGCAACGAAGGGTAGCAGCGGCACGCCGACGATTCCCGAAGCCCAGGTGAATATCTTCAGCGGAATCGGCAGGAAACCCGCCAGTACAAGCAACCAGAATGCCATCCACGGACTTTGCAGCGCGATCTCGCGCAGTTCGAGCACCTGCCTGTCGATGCGCTCGAGCCAGCCCAGCGTAGCGAGCAGCGGGCGCACGAACTCGAACGCATAGTGCCCAAGCGCATAACCGACCACCGCACCGACCACCGAAGACACCATGCTGACCGTTGCATAGCGAAACCAGCGCCGCGGGCGCGCGAGCACCATCGGGCCGAGCATGACCTCGGGCATCACCGGGAAAATGATTGCCTCGATGAAACTCAGACCGGCGAGCAAGGGCTCGGCACGCGGGTGCGCAGCCCAGCGCAACGTACGCTCGTACAGGGGTTGAAACAGCTTCACCGGGCGCATCCCTGCACGATCAGGATCATGCTCAACCGACACCCGAAAGCAGCGGGACGAAACTCACCGACCCGAGCGACTCGCGTTGCCAGCCAACGTCGCCTGCGCGAATGCGCAACAGCTGCTGGCGTCCCGGCGGACCGATCGGCGCAACCAGGCACCCATGCGGGGCAAGCTGCGCAAGCAGCGCATCTTCAAGGTCCGCGCCGGCCGCGGTGACCATGATCGCGTCGAAGGGTGCCTCATCGGGCCAGCCCAGACGACCATCGTCGTGGCGCGAACGGACATTGGCCAGACCGAGCTTGCGGAACCGTCGCCGCGCATTGCGCAGCAGTTCGTCGATGCGTTCCACTGTCCACACCTTCTCGACCAGCGTCGCCAACACTGCGCACTGGTAGCCGGAGCCGGTACCGACTTCGAGCACGCGTTTGGGCAGCGCATGTTCGATCAATGCCTCGGTCATGCGAGCGACGACGTACGGCTGCGAGATGGTCTGCCCCTGGCCGATCGGCAGCGCGGTGTCCTCGTAGGCGCGTGTTGCGAGCGCCTCATCGATGAACAGGTGGCGCGGCAACGAGCGCATGACATCGAGCACGCGGCGATCGTTGATCCCTTCGGCGGCAAGGCGTTCGATCAGGCGGTCGCGCGCGCGCTGCGAAGTCATGCCCAGACCTCGCGCCTCGGGACTCTGGCGGGCGAATCCGCTCACGCCGCGTCACTCTCCACGCTGAGGGAACCGACCCATCCACTGACCTTCTCGAGTGCCTGGTAGCGGGTCAGATCGACATGAATCGGCGTGATCGAGACGTAACCCTCGCGCACGGCATGGAAATCGGTCCCCGGACCGTCGTCCTCGGCCTCGCCAGCCGGCCCGATCCACCAGATCGGTCGACCGCGCGGATCCTGTTGCGCGATGCACGGCGCGGAGCGGTGACGTCGACCCAGTCGCGCCACCGAGAGGCCGCGAATCCGCGACCATGGCAGGTCAGGCACATTGACGTTGAGTATGGTGTCGGCCGGCAGGGGATCGACGAGCAGCTTGCGCACGAGCAGCATGACCGCGCGCGCGGCGGATTCGTAGTGGATGCCCTTGTGGTCCTTGCTGACCAACGACACCGCGATCGCCGGTAAGCCTAGAAAGCGCCCCTCCATCGCCGCCGACACCGTGCCCGAATAGATCACGTCATCGCCGAGATTGGCCGAATTGTTGATGCCGGACACGACGATATCGGGCTCGATCTCGAGCAGGCCCGACAGGGCCAGGTGCACGCAGTCCGTCGGTGTGCCGGCGACCCGGTAACGGCCGTCGTCCAGGCGGGTCACCCGGATCGGCTGATCCAGGGTCAATGAGTTGCTTGCCCCGGAACGATCACGATCGGGCGCGACCACATCGACCTCGCCGAGCGCGCGCAGGTGCTGCGCGAGCACGTGGATACCGGGCGCTTCAACCCCGTCGTCGTTGCTGACCAGAACACGCATGCCGTGGGTCCCTGCGAGCTGTTGCCGCTCGCGGAACCAGCGCTCGAGCACTGCGCCGACACGCGGCGACCGTAGCGGAATCGAATGACGCGCAATCATAGCGGATTCGCCGCCTTCGCTGAATGTTCACGTGCATTCGCCGATGTTGGTCGCCAGGTCGATGCGCGAGGCACAATGACAACCGACGACGCCCGATCGGCGACGACACGAATCCGCCATGTGCGCCGGACCTTGAACGGCGACCTGGCCCAATGACAACGCAACTCCGGCGCGCAACCACCATGACCCGACTGCGCATCCACCCGCCAAGGAACACGCCTGCAGGCGGACCCACAACGGATGACGCCGAATTGTTCCGTTCAGCGGTCGGACGCGTGCGCCCCGTCGACGCGTCAGCGGATGTCCTGCCGGCCGCGCCGAAGCCGCCACCGCAGGCACGCCAGTTCGAGCGCGATGAGTCGCTCGTGATGGACGAACTGCTCAGCAACGCGTTCGACCCCGGCGACATCGAAGTCGGCGAGGAGATCCTCCATCTCAAGTCCGGGCTGGCACCGCGCCTGCTCAAGCGACTGCGTCGCGGCCACTACAGCATCCGCGCCGAACTGGACCTCCACCAGATGACCGCCGCGGTTGCGCGTCCGGCAATCATGGCGTTCCTCGATGAAGCGATCGCGCACGGCGAAGGCTGCGTACGCATCATCCATGGCAAGGGCTTGCGCTCGTCGGCACGCGGGCCGGTATTGAAGAAATTGACCGAGCAACTCCTGCGCCGCCGTGGCGACGTGCTTGCGTTTGCCTCTGCGCTACCCGCGCAGGGCGGAACCGGAGCCGTACTCGTTCTGCTCCGGCGCAGCTGATCCGGCGATTCAGTCGCTGATGCCGTTCTCGACCGGGACACGCTTGAGGGGCATGTTGACCCAGGTCGTCTGCACTCCACGGCTGCGTGAAAGCGCATTGACGATGGCGACCTTTTCGTAGTCGACTTCCATGCGGTCAGTACGTGCATAAGTGCCGCTGCCCGTGCTTGCACAGGCCGACAGACCGAGCACGATTCCCGCCATTGCCAGGGACATTGCATGTTTCATGACATCCTCCGGTGGTTGGACGCAGCCACCTGCGATTCGCAAGCGACCGCGAGCTGACTATAGATCCGTGACAAGCCACTGTCATGTGCCGGAAGCATAGCGATGCAGGCGGCCGAAAGGCCGACGATTTGTCACTCTCCGGTGTTGCAGATTTCACGAACAAGCGCCGTCGCGAACGTCCCGGACGGCAGCGCGAACTCCAGGCGCAAGGTCGTTTGGTCTTCCCAGACAGGGCGCATTCCGTCCGCGCGCAGGCGCAGGGCCCGACGCTCCTGGCGCAGGTCGGCTCGCGCCAGGCCGCTGGCGAACGCTTCGTCAGCCTGTGCCGCCGCTGCTTCGATCTCGCGTACCGCGCCGGCGCTGCGCAACTCACCGCGCCCCCACAGCGGTCCGGTCGGGTCGATATCGCCGTCGCCAAGGCGGCGAAGGATTTCGGCGTCGTGGTCCTGCGGGCCGAAGATCGAGTGGCTGCCGGCGAGCATCCATACCTCGCCGTCGAGCGCGGAATTCCAGGTCGCATCGCGCACGCGCCGGGCAAGGACCTCGTTGAACAGCTGTGATCGCGCTGCCGACAGGGCAAACGCGCGCTGGCTGCGACCCAGCCGCGCGCCGCTGAACAGTGCATGTGCCGCCCGCAGGTTGTCGCCGTTGCGACCGAAACGCTGCGCACCGAAGTAGTTGGGGACGCCGTGCGCGGCGATGAGCGCGAGCATGCGCCCGGTTTCCGCCACGTCACCGGATACTTCGCGCAGGCGGATACAGAACCGGTTGCCACGATGGGCTCCGCGTTTGAGCTTGCGCGTGTGGCGGACCGCGTCGAGCACGCGCACACCCTCGATCGCGAGCGCGTGCCAGTCCGGATCCGGGCGCCCGGGCAGATGCACCGAGAACGTCTGCCGGGTCAGCGCGTGGCGATCCTTGAGACCCGAAAACCCTACGGCCACCGGTTCGATCCCGAGCACGTCGGCGAGACGGCGGGCGACCCATTCGGTGTTGGCATCGCGCTTCTCGATCCGTACGAACGCATGCTCGCCTTGGCCTTCGGGCTCGAATCCGAGGACTTCATCGACCTCGAAGTCTTCCGGCACCGCGCGCAAGATGCCCGCCAGCGGCGGGCCGCCGTGGGCGAACGGCAGCGGTGTCATGCCAGCGTATCCAGGTCCAGACGCGCGACCAGCGAACGCAACTCGGGATCCTGAGGGGTTTCGACCGCCGACGCCGGGCGCCGTCGTTGCAACAGCACGACCGCAAAAGCCGCGATACCTTCACCACGCCCGGTGAAACCCAGATGCTCGCTGGTGGTGGCCTTGACGCTGACTTCGCCCACCGCACAGCCGAGATCCGCTGCCAGATTCACACGCATCTGCTCGGCATGCGGCGCAATCTTCGGCTGCTCGCAGATCACGGTCACATCGGCATTGGCCAGTTCATGGCCGTGCTCGATCATGAGGCCGGCGCAATGCAGCAGGAAATGCCGGCTGCCGGCATCGCGCCAGCGTTCGTCGTTCGGCGGAAAATGCCGACCGATATCCCCGAGCGCCAGTGCGCCAAGAATCGCATCGCAAAGCGCGTGAATCACCACGTCGCCATCGGAATGGGCGACCAGCCCCTGCGAATGCGCAATCGTCACGCCGCCAAGCACGACATGGTTGCCGGGACCGAATGCGTGGACGTCTATGCCTTGGCCGATGCGCATGGGAGCGGTGAGCGGTGAGTGGAAGAAGCATACGCTTTCCGGCTACAAGCGGCGATGCCGTTGTCAGCGCGCGAACGCGCATCGCGGCAGATGCGATCTGCTACAGCACGTGGCGATCACGCCCATGTTCCCGCCGTCACGCTGTTGCGCGATGCGACACATGCGCTCCGTTTGGCCCTAGGAGCCTGCGCGGCAGAAGCCGTCCGGGCTGCAACGGCGCCCTCGCCACCGAGTGTGCCTATCGTCGAGCTTACATAGCCCCACTATGCGCGCTCTCCGATAGACGCACTCAATGACGATGGCATCCGTTTCGCCTCGAACGTTTCTGCCGCGCAGACTCCTAGCCTTCGACCAGACGATAGCGCGCGAGCGCGAGATCGGCCGGTGTCGTCACCTTGATGTTGTCGTCACTGCCCTCCACGAGCAGCGGGGAGAACCCGGCGAGTTCCATCGCCATCGATTCGTCGGAAACCGCGATCCCGGCGTCGCTGGCCTGCTTGAGCGCGCGCGTGAGTTCGTCGCGGCGGAACATCTGCGGGGTCAGTGCCCGCCAGCATCCTTCGCGCGGCTCGGTCGCGGCCACCCGCGCGTCAGCGTTGGCGCGCTTGAGCGTGTCACGCAACGGCGCAGCGAGCAGGGCGCCACCGGCAGGCGCACCGAGGCTCACCAGAGCCTCGATATCACGTTCGCGCACGCACGGACGCGCGGCGTCGTGCACGAGCACGAACGCATCCACGCCCACCGCTTCGGGCAGTGCGAGCAGACCTGCCAGCACCGAATCGGCGCGTTCGCCACCTCCGGTCGCAGTCAACACGGGCTTGCCGGCGACCGATTCGATTCCCGGCCACCACGAATCTTGTGCACCGAGCACCACGAGCAATCCGGCGATGCGCCGGCTCGCTGCGAGCCGATCGAGGGTCCACAGCAGCAAGGGTCGGCCAGCGAGATCCGCGTACTGCTTGGGCACCTCGGCGCCGAAGCGCCTGCCCTGGCCCGCTGCCGCGACGATGCACCAGCAGGTCAGTCCCGCAGTCACCGGAACGTACCTGTGCACGGCACACGTGCGAGGACCGGTGGTGCGTTCACTTGCGAGCGTTGCGCGGCTGCGCCGCGGCAGCCGGTTCTACGACCTGATAGAACGTTTCGCCAGGCTTGATCAGGCCGAGTTCCGACCGCGCACGCTCCTCGACCGCCTCGTCACCGTGCTTGAGATCCTCCACTTCCGCGGCGAGCGCATCGTTGCGCTGCTTAAGTCGTGCGTTCTCTCCCTTCTGCTCGGCAACGCGCTTCTCGAGCAGGCGCACCTCGGAAAGGCCGCCCTGCCCGGCCCACAGTTTCAACTGCAGGCCGATCAGCAGGATCAACAGAATCAGGGCGACATAACGCAGCATGGCCCGCAGCGTACTCCGAAATCGGGTGCGATTCAGAACCCGGGCAGGTTCGGAAAAGCACGTTTGCCGGCATAGGAGGCGTTCGCGCCGAGCGCCTCTTCGATGCGCAGCAGCTGGTTGTACTTGGCGACACGATCGGACCGGCACAACGAGCCGGTCTTGATCTGGGTCGCCGCGGTCGACACCGACAGATCGGCGATCGTCGTGTCCTCGGTTTCACCCGAGCGATGCGAGATGATCGAGGCATAGTTCGCCGCCTCGGCCATCGCGATCGCGTCGAGCGTTTCGGTGAGCGTACCGATCTGGTTGACCTTGATCAGGATCGCATTGGCGATGTGCCGGTCGATGCCCTGCTTGAGAATCGAGGTGTTGGTGACGAAAAGGTCGTCGCCAACGATCTGGACAGTCTTGCCGATCGCATCGGTCAGCAGCTTCCAGCCGTCCCAGTCGCCCTCGGCCATGCCGTCCTCGATCGAGACGATCGGATACTTGCGGCTCCAGCCGGCAAGGAACTCGACGAACCGATCCGGTGCGAGCACCTTGCCCTCGCCTTCCAGGTGATACGCCCCGTCCTTGAAGAACTCGGAACTGGCGACGTCGAGACCCAGGTAGATTTCGCTGCCGATCCGGTAGCCTGCCTTGTTCACAGCCTCCAGGATCGTCTCGATCGCCTCCTCGTTCGACTTGAGGTTGGGCGCGAATCCGCCTTCGTCACCGACTGCGGTCGACAGGCCGCGCGCCTTGAGCACCGACTTCAATGCATGGAAGATCTCGGTGCCCGAACGCAGCGCCTCGGCGAAGTCCGGCAGCCCGACCGGCAGCACCATGAATTCCTGCATGTCGACGTTGTTGTCCGCATGCGCACCGCCGTTGATGATGTTCATCATCGGCACCGGCAGGCGCGCGACCCGATCGCCCGCGAGGTGTTTCCACAGCGGCAATTTCCTCGATGCCGCGAGCGCGTGCGCGTTCGCGAGCGAGACACCGAGCAGCGCATTGGCGCCGAGCTTGCCCTTGTTCGGCGTGCCGTCGAGGGCGACGAGCTTGTCATCAAGCCCGCGCTGATCGGATGCATCAAACCCCTGCAGCGCGGTCGCGATGATCGTGTTGACGTTGGCGACGGCGTTCCTGACGCCCTTGCCGAGGTAGCGCGCCTTGTCTCCATCGCGCAGTTCGACCGCCTCGCGCGAACCGGTCGACGCGCCGGACGGCACCGCAGCGCGGCCGAACGAGCCGTCGGAGAGGGTGACTTCGGCTTCGAGTGTCGGATTGCCGCGCGAATCTAGGATTTCGCGAGCGTGGATTGAATGGATGCTCATGATATCTTCCGGTCCTGGATCAGTCGAAGCCGTTCTTGAAAATTGGATCGAGGGCATTCAAGAAAATGTAGACCGCTCCAAGCGCCGGACCGAACGGCACATCCGTCGCCGACGGGTCGGTAACCACGACGTCCCCTCCGATCACCGCCATCTTACGCAAGGTCATCGGAGAGGTGGGGTCGTTCACTACGAGAACTGCGGGATCGTGCATGTCGTTTAGGGAGTACGCGATCACGCGATTGGCCGGATCACCCCCAACGAGCAGCGTCGAATCATTGCAGTGCATGATCTGTCCGAATCGATAGTCCGCATCCGCGGAAGGGACGATTTCGGCCATGGGTGACCAATCAAGAAAGTCACGCTCATAGATGAGTACTCTCCCGCTTTGCGGATTCAGCGAATAGGAGCTGACGGAGACTATCAGTCGTCCTCCGCAAAGTAAGACGCCGGTGCCGTAATAGAACGGCGGCATGACGCTCGAGCTCATCGCACTCGCATGCACCCAGGTTCCCTGGACGCGGGCGAATGTCGAGACTGCGCCCCAACCGCCTAAAGCCTGCGTGTAGACATCGGAAGTCACGAGCAGGTTCTCATTGGAGGCAATAGCTCTTCCTGTATATTGAGAAGAATAAGGAAGGTGAATTTCCCCCACTCCACCCCACGTCGCCTCAACCCGATCGAAATTGAAAGTTCGAGTCCGCCCACTCTCAGAATCGGAGGCTATCGTGAGCGCACTGTCGGACAGCTGCATTCTTGCGATATACCCCTGCGAGCCCGGGAGAGGTGATTCAAGCCGCTGCGAGAATGTCCAGTGACCACCCGGTCTGCTATAGAGGTCGATGAAACTGGGCCAGCCTGAACTCGCCAAGTCCCTGGAGGCGATGGCGAGCCACTCCTCCGAGATCGCCAATCTGTAGCCATAGGCTTGTGTGTCCACGGGCACGAGGCGCTGCACACTGACCCACCCGTCACTCGTGCGACGGTACACCTCCACAAAACCATCTCCCGCCGGTGCGCCTATCGCGAGGTCCAGTCCATTGGTCGCAACACTCTCGCCGAAACGCGCGACAACGTGGCCGGGTGCGAGTTCGGGCCAAATCACCTGCTGTGCCGCTAACCACGTCGCGTGGAAACAGAGAATCAACGCTAGCCCAGCAGTCGACGCGAACCTCGAGGCAATATCCATTGGCGCATCTCCGGAGTGTTTAAGCGCCCGTAGTGTAGTCATCGAGCAACCGTTTCGACGAATGGACTCATTCGAAGTCCTCGCCCTTGACAAGCCTGTCCAGCGCCAGGAGCGACTTCAGCAACGCCTCCATCTTCCCCAACGGCCACGCGTTCGGCCCGTCGCTGAGCGCCTTGTCCGGATCCGGATGGGTTTCCATGAAGATCCCGGCGATGCCGACCGCGACCGCGGCGCGCGCAAGCACGGGCACGAACTCGCGCTGGCCGCCCGACTTGCCGTCACTGGCGCCGGGCAACTGCACCGAATGGGTCGCGTCGAACACGACCGGGCAGCCGGTATCGCGCATGACGCTGAGCGAGCGCATGTCGGAGACGAGGTTGTTGTAACCGAAGCTCGCGCCGCGTTCGCAAACCATGATCTGGGTGTTGCCGGTCGTCTTCGCCTTGTCGGAAACGTGCTTCATCTCCCACGGCGACAGGAACTGGCCCTTCTTGATGTTGACCGGACGCCCGGCGCTGCACGCCCTGAGGATGAAATCCGTCTGCCGGCACAGGAACGCCGGTGTCTGCAGCACGTCGACGACATCGGCGACCTCCTCCATCGGCGTGTAGTCGTGCACGTCGGTGAGCACCGGAACGCCGATCTGGCGCTTCACTTCGGCAAGAATGCGCAGGCCTTCCTCGATGCCCGGACCCCGATGACCGCTGATCGAGGTGCGATTGGCCTTGTCGAAGCTCGACTTATAGATGAACGGAATGCCGAGGCGTGCGGTCATCTCCTTGAGCTGGCCTGCGGTGTCCAGCGCGAGCTGCTCGCTCTCGATCACGCAGGGACCGGCGATCAGGAACAGCGGCTGGTCCAGGCCGACATCGAAACCACACAGCTTCATGCGGTCGCTCCGATGCGGTCGGTCGCGACGGTGTCATTGGACGGTGCATTGCGCACGGCCTTGAACTCGCGTGCGGCGCGGATGAATCCGATGAACAGCGGATGGCCGTCGCGCGGCGTCGAGGTGAACTCCGGATGCGCCTGGCAGGCCACGAACCACGGGTGGTCTGCCAGTTCGATCATCTCCACGAGCAGGTCATCCATCGACTTTCCGGAAATGACGAGGCCGAGATCCTCGAACTTCTGCCGATAGCGGTTGTTAAACTCGTAGCGATGGCGATGGCGCTCGCGCACGACATCCTGGGCATAGAGTTCGCGCGCAAGCGTACCGGCCTTGAGCCGGCATTCCTGCGCGCCCAGGCGCATCGTGCCACCGAGGTCGGAGCCTTCGTCGCGCTTTTCGATGTCGCCCGCGCTGGTCGTCCATTCGGTGATCAGCGCGATGACCGGGTCCTTGCAGTTGCGATCGTTCTCGCTTGAATTGGCCCCTTCCAGCCCGGCGACATGGCGCGCGAAATCCACGACCGCCGCGTGCATGCCGTAGCAGATGCCGAAATACGGCACGCGATGCTCGCGCGCATGCCGTGCGGCACCGACCTTGCCTTCGAACCCGCGCTTGCCGAATCCTCCAGGCACAAGAATGCCGTCGACATCGACGAGTGCATCGCCGCCACGACGCTCGACATCCTCGGACTCGACCCAGCGCAGATTGACATGAGTGTGCTGGCGCAGGCCGCCGTGGCGCAACGCCTCGCCGAGCGACTTGTAGGCGTCCTTGTGTTCGACGTACTTGCCGACGATCGCGATCGTGACCTCATCACGAGGATTCTCGATGGCCTCGACCGTGCGCTGCCATTCCGAAAGGTCGGCCGGCTTGGCCTTGAAGTGCAATCGCTCCAGCACGATGTCGTCGAGCTTCTGTTCGTGCAGCCACAATGGCAGGCGATAGATGATGTCGACATCGACGGCACTGATGACCGCCTTTTCAGGAACATTGGTGAACAGCGCGATCTTGCGCCGGTCCGACTGCGGCAGCGGTTGTTCGCTGCGACACAGCAGCACGTCGGCCTGGATGCCGATCGAACGCAGCTCCTTGACCGAATGCTGGGTCGGCTTGGTCTTGATCTCGCCGGCAGCCTTGATGTAGGGCACCAGGGTCAGGTGCATGAACATCGACATCTCCGGTCCATGTTCGATCCGGATCTGGCGGATCGCCTCGAGAAACGGCAGCGACTCGATGTCGCCGACCGTCCCGCCGATCTCGACCAGGGCGATGTCGTAGCCGCTGGTGGCCTCGTAGATGCGGTGCTTGATCTCGTCGGTGATGTGCGGAATGACCTGCACGGTCGCGCCGAGGTAGTCGCCACGGCGTTCCTTGGCGATCACGCTCTCGTAGATCTTGCCGGTGGTGATCGAGTTCTTGCCGGTCAGGCGCGTGCGCACGAAGCGCTCGTAGTGTCCGAGGTCAAGGTCGGTTTCGGCGCCGTCGTCGGTCACGTAGACCTCGCCGTGCTGGAACGGACTCATCGTGCCCGGATCGACATTGATGTAGGGGTCCAGCTTCATCATCGTCACGCGCAGGCCGCGCGCTTCGAGAATGGCAGCCAGCGACGCAGCGGCGATGCCCTTGCCAAGCGAGGACACCACGCCTCCGGTCACGAAAATCAGGGGAGTCATGGGAACGGAGTCCGCAGGAAAACCGTATTTTACAGACTCCGGTGCCGTACTGCGAGGACCTTGCGCGAGTGCGACGCGATGTCGCCCCGGTCTACACGCGGTCTAGCCCCGCCCTGGCGCCGCGATGGCGACCTCGCGCTCGTCGGGCATGCGCCGGAAAACAAGGGCGGAAACCATCGTCAGCACGCCGATGCAGACGAAACTCCAGCGGAACGCCGTGGCCGCGGTTCCAGCCGCGACGACGGCCCGCGGATCGCCGAACACGGCGAGCAGCATACCGGCCAGGGCCACGCCGAAGCTCATGCCGAGCATCATGACCATCGACAGCAGGCTGTTGCCGCTGCTGGCCAGGTCGCGACCGAGGTCGCGCAAGGCCACGGTGTTCATCGCCGTGAACTGCAGGGAATTGAGCGCGCCGAAGCAGGCGAACTGGACGACCATCAACCACAGCGGCTGACCGGGACCGATCAGCGCAAAGCTGGCCATGGCCAGACCGACCAGCACCGTGTTGACGATCAGCACCCGGCGATAGCCATGCTGGCGGATCAGCAGGACGGCGGGCCGCTTGATGAACATGCTCGCTGCGGCAATCGGGACCATCATGAGTCCGGCCTGCAATGCCGGGAAGCCGAGCGCCACCTGCAGCAGCAGCGGAATCAGGAACGGCATGCCGCTGCTGCCCAGACGCGACAGGAAGTTCCCGGTCACGCCGATGCGAAAGCGCGGGACCGCGAACAGGCCGAGCGGAAACAGCGGATCGACGACCCGGCGGGCATGGCGCCAGTACGCCAGCAGGGCGATCAGACCAGCGGCCAGCAGCAACGCAAGGAATCCGCGGCGTCCGGGCAGCGCCAAACCGTCCAGCGCGACCAGCATGGCGACCATCGCGAACGCGAGGAGGACGTAGCCGGCGCGATCGAAACGCCGGGATTCGCCACGCAGGTCGGGCATCACGCGCAGCGTGAACAGCACGCCGAGCACACCCATCGGCAGATTGACCAGGAAGATCCAGTGCCAGGACGCCACGTCGACGAGCCAGCCGCCGAGCGCCGGCCCGATCATCGGTCCGATCAGTCCCGGTATCGTGACGATGCTCATGGCGCGAAGGAAATCCGCACCGGGATACGTGCGCAGCACGGCCAATCGCCCGACCGGCAGCAGCATCGCGCCGCCCATGCCCTGGAGGACGCGCGCGGCAACGATCTGCTGCAGGCTTTGCGCGGCCGCACAGGCCAGCGAGCCGACGGTGAACACGAGGATCGCGAAAAGGAACACGCGGCGCGTACCGAACCGGTCGGCGATCCAGCCCGACGCCGGAATCAGGATCGCCACGGTCAGCGAGTAGGCGATGACCACCGCCTGCATGCGCAGCGGCGATTCGCCGAGACTGAGCGCCATCGCCGGGAGCGCGGTATTGACGATCGTCGTGTCGAGCATCTGCATGAACACGGCGATCGCGACGAGCCACAACAAGGGTTCGCGCGCGGCCCCGTGTTTCATGCGCGGACGGTCACGGCTGACCGGCGCGCGGCGCGATCAGCAGGATCCCGACGCGAGCGCCGCGGCACAAAGCGGGTTCGAGGCCTCGACATGGTCACACGGCACCTGTGCTGTTTGCGCTACGTCCGGCACGATCGGCTGCCCGCTTGGTTGCGCTTGCCCCACTGGCTTGGCTCGCACGATCCGGGCCAGGACATGCGCAGGGTCAACGCGAGCCCGATCGGCAGACGATCGGGCACCGAACCTGCACGAGGATTGCACGAAAGTCACGCGTTGCCTCATGCGGACCGGAAACCGGAACATTCGGCGCGAATGAAGGACCCGTCAATGCGCACGTGGCAGTCAAGCGCCTGTGGTAGAGGAGCCCGTCCGGGAGGCCATCCCGGGGCTTGATCGCCGCCGTGCCAGCCGCCATGCTGCGATGCTTTTTTTGCAGCCATCGGAATGCCGCACACATGAGTTCGCGTTACAACGCAGCTGACATCGAAGTCCTTTCGGGCCTGGATCCGGTCAAACGCCGTCCGGGCATGTATACCGACACCACGCGACCGAACCATCTGGTCCAGGAAGTCGTCGACAACTCGGTCGACGAAGCACTGGCCGGCCATGCAAGAACGATCGAAGTGACCGTGCATGCCGATGGCTCGGTCAGCGTGACCGACGACGGTCGCGGCATGCCGGTGGACATCCACCCCGAAGAAGGCATTCCGGGCGTCGAACTGATCCTCACGCGCCTGCATGCGGGCGGCAAGTTTTCCAATCGCAACTACGAATTCTCCGGCGGCCTGCACGGCGTGGGTGTCTCCGTCGTCAACGCATTGTCCACACGCGTGGAAGTCAGCATCCGGCGCGACAGCCAGGTCCATCACATGGCGTTCAAGGACGGCGATCGCGCGAGCGATCTGGCCGTCATCGGCAGCGTGCCGAAGCGACAGACCGGCACGAGCCTGCGCTTCTGGCCCGACCCGAAATATTTCGATACACCGAAGATTTCCCTGCCGCGACTGCGCCACGTGCTGCGCGCCAAGGCCGTCCTGTGCGCTGGCCTCAGCGTGCGCCTGACCGACGAGGCCAGCGGCGACAGCGATGCCTGGTTCTACGAGGATGGCCTGCGCGACTACCTGCGCACGATGGTCGGCGATGCCGAGCGGCTGCCCGCGGAACTGTATGTCGGCGCGCAGAAGCGCGAGAAGAGCGCGGTCGATTTCGCGCTCGCCTGGCTGCCGGAAGGCGAACTGACCCAGGAAAGTTACGTCAACCTGATCCCGACCGCCCAGGGCGGAACCCACGTCAACGGTCTGCGTACCGGGCTGACCAATGCGCTGCGCGAGTTCTGCGATTTCCGCAACCTGCTGCCGCGCGGAGTGAAGCTCGCGCCCGAGGATGTCTGGGACCGCCTCTGCTTCGTGCTCTCCCTGCGCATGCAGGAGCCGCAGTTTTCCGGGCAGACCAAGGAACGCCTGTCCTCGCGCGATGCCGCCGCGGTCGTGGAGAGTGCCGCGCATGACGGATTCTCGCTGTACCTGAATCAGCACGTCGCGATCGGCGAACGCATCGCCCAGCTCGCGATCGAACGTGCCGCACTGCGTCTGAAAGCCGAAAAACAGATCGTGCGCAAGAAGATCACCCAGGGTCCCGCGCTACCGGGCAAGCTCGCCGACTGCGCGTCGAGCGACCTGTCGCGTACCGAACTGTTCCTCGTCGAAGGCGACTCCGCGGGTGGATCAGCCAGGCAGGCACGCGACAAGGACTTCCAGGCGATCCTTCCCCTGCGCGGCAAGATCCTCAACACCTGGGAAGTCGAGTCCAACAGCGTGCTTGCGTCGCAGGAAGTCCACGACCTCGCGGTCGCGGTCGGCTGCGATCCCGGCAAGGACGATATCAGCGGCCTGCGCTACGGCAAGATTTGCATCCTCGCCGACGCCGACTCCGACGGCCTGCATATCGCCACCCTGCTGTGTGCGCTGTTCCTGCGTCATTTTCCCGCACTCGTGCGCGACGGCCATGTTTTCGTCGCGATGCCGCCATTGTTCCGGGTCGATGTCGGCAAGCAGATGTTCTACTGCCTGGACGAGTCCGAACGCGACGCCGTGATCGAGCGGATCGCGCGCGAAAAGATCCGTGGCGCGGTCAATGTCACGCGCTTCAAGGGACTGGGCGAAATGAATCCTTCTCAGCTGCGCGAATCGACGATCAACCCCGACACCCGCCGACTGGTCCAGCTCACCGTCGGTGACAGCGAGGACAGCAGCGACGAGCGCACGCGCAAGCTCATGGACATGCTGCTCTGCAAGAAGCGCGCAGGCGACCGCAAGAGCTGGCTCGAGGAAAAGGGCGACCTGGCTTCGCTGGAGGTCTAGGAGCCTGCGCAGACAGGGCTATCGGAGCCAGGCGCGCAGCCGGTCATAGACGCGGCGATCGTCGAGCAGGCCGAGGTGGCCGATTCCATAGCCGACCCACTGGTGCGAAGCGGGCAGGCGCAAGGCCGCGCCATCCCCGACATCCGAGCCGAGCGCACTTTTCACCGGAACCAGCCCATCGCCGATGACGCGTCCGCGCAGGCTTCCGGGTTTCTTCGCGATCGATCCCGCAATCGCGTAGCAGCGTACCCCGGCAGGCAGAGCGGGTGCATGGCGGACTTCGGCATCCGCAGCCAGGCGCTGCGGATTCTCCCAGTCCTCGTCGACCAGACGCGCATCGCGCAGATCGGTGATCCCGGCGCTGCGCACGCGGCCCAGCCGCGCCAGTGCTGCGGTGTAAGGACTTGAACCGAGCATCGCATCGAGACGACTGCCGTTGCGCTCCAGCGGCGAGCCGCCGTGCGGCGTGCCGAGAAACACGATGCGGCGAACGGACTGCGGCCAGGCGTGACCCTGCTGGGTGGCATAGTGGCAGGCGCTGCGCGCGAGCAGGCCGCCCATGCTGTAGCCGATGATCGTCAGTTCCTCGACCTCTACCGGCCACGCGGCGACCAGCGCTTCAAGTTGATCGGCAAGCAGGCGGCCGTTCGTGGAGATATGCAGACCGCTGTTGTAGTGCGCATAGATCGGCGTGTAGCCGGCATCGGCGGCCAGCGCCGCGCCGTGATCGTGGCCGTTGCGCCGCCACTGCAGATCGCTCATGCACAGTCCATGCACGAGGACGACGATGCGCCGGGTCGGTTGCGCGATGTCGCGTACGAGGGTTGAACGTTCCAGTTCGATCCTGCGCCCTTCGCTGCGCAGGCTCATGGTGATCTGCAGCGGATTTCCGGTGGCCGCGAGGTGATCGCCGATCACGCCGTTGAGCGCCGCCAGCAATGCTTCGCGGCTGGCCGATGAACGCGACGGTCGCGGTGCCGGGAGCAGCGACAGCACGCCATCGACGCCGCTGCCGACCGTGCGCGTCACCCCGCGAATGCTGCGATACACGAACCCGGTGATCCCGCTGGCGGGCTCGCTGACCGGCGCACTGAACACGCCCGGCAGCAGCGAGATGTTGTGATGCAGGTTCTCGCACAGATCGGTGATTCCGATCGTCGCCTCGACCGCAAGACGGCTGTAGGCGCGCAGGTCGCTGACATGGACGGGAAGTTTGCTGAGCATCGTCGATCCGCATCGCGGGCACGAAACGCACCCGACCCGGACTACTAACATCGATCGATCGAGTGCTTGCTCTAATCCGCGCCGGCGATTCACGCGCGATGGCGTTCGGAACCCGGATTGCCGGAAGATCTGGCGCTGCAGCTGGACAGACACGCAGACGTTCCCGGGACGCTCGGCGACGCCGCGAGCGCGCCCGCCAGCGTGCTGCCGGGCCGGACACTGCGCAATCCGTTCGCCGCGGATCGCTCAGCTGTTGCGCACGGTGTCGAGGATCGTGCTCACGTTGAGCGTGCGCGCCTGCTCCTGCATCTGCGGCAGGTAGCGCGTGCTCAGGCCTCGCGCCTCCCCATGCATGCCTTCAAAAGTCTCGCGCAACATCTGCGCGGACAGCGTACGGCCGCCGGCGTAATAGCGTCTTGCGACATGTCCAATGGCATAGGTACTCGCGAAACTCATGCCGGAACTGACCGCCTGGCGGCCGACGCCACGAAGCAATCCGCCCCCGATCGCTCCGAGCAGGCCACCGAGCAGCTTGCGTCCGGCCTGCTCGAGATATTGCGAGGTCAGGCCGACGCCGGCGGTGGCGAGAAAATCCTTGATGTGGCCGCGATCCAGTTCGAATCCGTAGGACTTGCCGATCCGATAAACGAGCTTCATCTGCAGCGGAATGATGGCCATCGTGGCGATCGATTCAGGCAACAGCTCGAGTGCGCCGTTGACGATCGAGGCATTGAGGATGACTTTTTCGAGCTCCGCCTCGCCCAGCGACGATGTCGCCGCGGCCATTGCAGCGAGCGGAACCGCGGCAATCGCCTCGGCCTGTTGCGTGTGTGCCTCCACATCCAGTGAGGTCAGGCCCAGGGCGTTGCGCAGGGCGTCGAGAAACCCGCGCTCCGAAAGCGATTGCACACCGTCGGCGTCGCATACGCACACGGCCATCTCGTAGGCGAGCTGGCGCGCCTCGGTCGTCGTCAGCGCTGCGACCGCAGTGTCGATCGTCACGCGCTTGAGCAGGACATCCTGATACAGCGCAGCCACGTCGAGCACGCCGTCGCCAGCCAGCGAATCGGCGATACGCTTGATCTGCGCGCGCTCGCGCTCGTCCTTGTCGCCATCGGCGAATGCGGCCATCAGGGCGAGTGTCAGGATCGATCTGTGTTGCGCTTCGTTCACGGGTGCTCCTCGTGCGTTCGTTGACCTGCAGTGACGCCGTCGACAGGGACGCCCAGTGTGTCACGACCGCGCCGCATCGAAATAGCGACTCGGCGCCACGCCGATCGTGCGCCGGAACATCGTCGCAAATGCCGATGCGCTTTCGTAGCCCAGGTCGAACGCGATCGTCGTGATCGCATCGCCTGCAGCAAGCCGGGGCAGCGCCGCGAACAGGCTGGCCTGACGGCACCAGGCGGCGAAACTCATGCCGGTCTCGGCGCGGAATCGCCGCGTGAATGAGCGTCTGCTCATTGCGAGGTCGCTGCACCAGTCGTCGATCGTCGAGTGCGGCGTGGGATGCAGCAGATACGCGCGGCAGCGTTCGGCCATGCGCATGTCGCCTGGAAACGGCACATTGAGCGGCAGCTGGGGCGCACGCAGGATCTCGTCCAGCAGCAGCGAGAGCACCAGATCGGTACGCGAGCCGCGCAGATAGCGATCGGGAGCATCGACCGCTTCGCGAATCAGTTCGGCGAGCAGCACCGAAACCCCGACCACGCGACACGCCCGCGGCAGCGCCTGGATGTGCGCGGGAGCCGCATACAGGCTCAGCAGGTGGGCCGGGGACAGCATCGTGACCTCATGCGACACGCCCGGCGGAATCCACACCGCGCGATCGGGCGGCACGATCCAGCGGCCGAGATCGGTCGCGACCGCAAGAACGCCCGACACGGCATAGAGGAACTGCGCGCGCCAATGCTGGTGGCGACCGACATGCTCGCCGGCAACATAGTCGTTGGCGACCACGAGCAAGGCACCCGGTTCGGCGTCGACATCGAACGGATGAATGTTGCGCATGATGGCCCGATCGCGAAGGTTCTTGACCTGTCCAATGATGCGGGCAGGCACTGCACCGGGTCTACTTCGGGCTTGTCCATACCTCCTCGTATGGCGGCAAGACTCCACTGGCTCCCTCCCTCCCGCTGGTGGATTCGGGCGAGGCGTCCACGTTGCGGACATTCCGGGCGTGGCCGCTTCGTCCGGTTTTCGGGCGAGAATCCGCCTCCGTTCCGACCACGCCGAGCCGATGTCCGCCCCCGTCTCCGAGATCCACTCCCCGGCCGTACCCGATTCCGCGGCGTCCGCGATTCCGCTGGCACGCACCGCGTTTCCGGTGCTGCTCGCGCTCAGCACCTGCCATCTGCTCAACGACCTCATGCAGTCGTTGCTGCCGGCCATCTACCCGTTGCTCAAGGACAAATTCGCCCTGAGCTTCGCCCAGATCGGCCTGATCACGTTGACATTCCAGGTGACCGCCTCGCTCCTGCAACCACTGGTCGGCCTCTACACCGACCGCCATCCCCGGCCGTATTCGTTGGCGGTCGGGATGGGTGCGACCCTGGTCGGCCTGCTGTTGCTGTCCATGGCGACGGATTTCATGATGCTGCTCGTCGCCGCTGCGTTGATCGGTACCGGTTCGTCGGTATTCCATCCGGAATCCTCGCGCATTGCCCGCCTGGCCTCCGGCGGACGCCATGGCTTCGCCCAATCGCTGTTCCAGGTGGGCGGCAATGCCGGATCGGCGATCGGCCCGCTGATGGCCGCGTTCATCATCATGCCCCGCGGCCAGACCAGCATCGCCTGGTTCGCGCTCGCCGCCCTCGTCGCGATCGTGCTGCTTGCACGGATCGGTGGCTGGTACCGCCGCCAGCTTGCCCAGGCCGCGGTCCAGGCCATGGCATCTGGCCCTGCTCGCCTCGCCCTGCCCCGGCGCACCGTCATCGGCGCCCTCGGCGTACTCGGACTGCTGATCTTCTCCAAGTATTTCTACCTTGCGAGCCTGTCGAGCTACTACACGTTCTACCTCATGCACAGGTTCGGCATCGACGCGCGCAGCGCGCAACTGCACCTGTTCGTGTTCCTCGGCGCTGTCGCGGCCGGAACGCTGGCCGGCGGTCCGATCGGCGACCGTATCGGTCGGCGCGTGGTGATCTGGATCTCGATTCTCGGCGTGCTGCCTTTCAGCGTGCTCCTGCCGCACGCGAACCTTGCGATGACGACACTGCTCAGTGTCGTCATCGGCCTCGTGCTCGCGTCGGCCTTCTCGGCGATTCTCGTCTATGCCCAGGACCTCGTCCCCGGCCGCACGGGCATGATTTCAGGCGTCTTCTTCGGATTTGCCTTCGGCATGGGCGGCATTGGCGCCGCCGTCCTTGGCGTGCTCGCCGACGACATCGGCATCGAAGCGGTCTACCGGCTATGTGCGTGGTTGCCCGTCCTGAGTCTGGCCGCCTGGTTTCTGCCGCGGATCGGCGGCACGCGGGCGGGCCGGTAGTCCAGCGCGGCCTCAAGCGCGCCTGGCGCGCGAAACCAGCAAGACGCCGGCAAGGACCAGTATTGTTCCGGCGATCTGCCAGGGACCCATCGGTTCGCCGAGCACGACCACGCTCAGCGCGATGGTCGAGACCGGACCGAGCATGCCGATCTGCGCCGTGATTCCGGATCCGATCCGCTCGATCGCGAGCATGACCGCAAGAATCGGCAGCACCGTGCACAGCGTGCCGTTGAGCAGGCTCAGCCACCATATGGCGGGGGCGAGCACGGCTAGATCGCCCAACGGTCGTATCAAGGCGTACTGGACGATGCACAGCACGCACGCGACCGTGCTCGCATAGGCGGTCAGGCGCAGCGCACCGATGCGGGCGACGAGTTCGCCGCTGCCCACGAGGTAGATCGCGTAGCTCAGCGCACTGGCGAACACAAGCGCGCTGCCCAGGGCGATGTTGCTTCCGCCGAACTGCATGTCATGAACGAGCGCAAGGGCAACGCCGGCATAGCTGATCGCGAGGGCGGCGAGCTGACGCGGTGTGGCCGGGCGGCGGAACACGAAGAAGCCGATCAGCAGCACGAGGCTCGGCGTGAGGTACAGGATCAGTCGTTCGAGCGTCGCGCTGATGTAGGCGAGGCCGGCAAAATCGAGAAAGCTGGCGAGGTAGTAGCCGAAGAATCCGAGTGCGATGACCTGCAGCGCGTCGCGCCCGCGCAGGCGCATGCGCTGCGACTGTCGCCGCGCCCACCAGCCCATGACGAGGAAGAACGGCAACGCCACGAGCATGCGCAATGCGAGCAGCGTCACGGCATCGGCGCCGTAACGGAAGCCGAGCTTGACGATGATCGCCTTGCCCGAAAACGCGATCGCGCCCAGGGCGGCAAGCAACACCCCGGCCCACGGCGATAGTGCGGACTGAACAGGCACGGGTCCGCTCACCGCAACGCCGTCATCGGACTCACTGCAGGGCTGCCTCAAGCAGGCGCCGGATCAGCGCCTGGGTCGGTGACGCGACCTCAGCCAGATAAAGGTACGCCTGCTCGTCCATGTAATTGACCTGGGCCAGTTCGAGTTGGACCGCGTCGATGCCCCGGTCCGGCTGGCCATAGTGGCGCGTGATGTAGCCACCCTTGAAACGGCCATTGACAACGAAGCTGTAGTCGGCCTGCCCTTCGAGCACGCGGGTCAGGCGTTCCTGCAACGCGTGCGAGCAGCTCGTGCCGCCCGCGGTTCCGAGGTTGAAGTCAGGGAGGCGGCCATCGAACAGGAACGGCACGATGCTGCGGATCGAATGCGCCTCCCACAGCACGGCGCGTCCGTGCATCGCATGCAGGCGATCGAGCTCGCGGGCAAGTGCCGCGTGGTAAGGCCGCCAGTAGGTTTCGACGCGCGCGGCGATCTCGTTGATCGAAGGCTCCTGGCCCGGTTCATACACGGGCTGCCCGCTGAATTGCACGACCGGACACAGGCCGGTCGTGTTCTGGCCGGGATACAACGAGACATCGTCGGAAGACCGGTTCAGATCGACGACGTAGCGCGAATAGCGCGGCACCAGCACCGACGCGCCGAGCTCCATCGCGAACCCGTACAGGCGCGCGACGTGCCAGTCCGTATCGGGCACCCGCCGCGCGGATTCGGTTAACCGCGCGGCGATTTCCGCCGGCACGGCGACCCCGTCATGCGGCAGGCTGATCAGCAGCGGCGCGGTGCCGCGGTGCAGGGTGAAATATCCGCTCATGGCCGAAGTCTAGTCCGCATTCGGCGCCCGGGCGCACACTTCACGCCGGGGCCAGGAGAGAATACGAATCATTCGCAGCATAGACCTGGGTCAATGAAGTTGCGATGCCCAGGTCCCCGGATCGACCCGAATCAGGGCAACCTCAGGGACCGACCCGCTATCATCGCGGTCCCGACCCGCGGCACGAACGCATGAGCGAATCCTTGCTGATCACCCGTCGCGACGCGATTGCCGAGGTGGCCCTGAACCGGCCGGGCGTGCACAACGCATTCGATGACCGGCTGATTGCCGATCTGACCGCACAGCTGCGCACACTCGACGCTGATCCAGGCGTGCGCGCCATCGTGCTGACCGGCAGCGGCAGCACGTTTTCGGCCGGCGCGGATCTGAACTGGATGCGCGGCATGGCCGCCGCCAGCGAGGAGGCCAATCGTGAGGACTCGCTGCGCCTCGC